>Ga0193696_1000071_pt1 | contig 45364 bp, 44 predicted proteins | sample L3m1metaG_FD_145074 | JGI IMG/M metagenome (GOLD analysis project Ga0193696, IMG submission 145074) | Soil microbial communities from a riparian zone of the East river system, Colorado, United States - L3m1 | ecosystem: Environmental > Terrestrial > Soil > Riparian zone | place: USA: East River... | reverse complement strand
ACGATCGCCAGCGGCGCCGCGGCCACGTTCGTCCCGCGCGTGGCGGCGCAACCGTTGAAGCTCGTCCGCATCGGCGGCGGCCGCGGCTTCTGGTTCTTCGCCGACTTCGAGACCGTCGTCTTCTCGGCGGTGATCGTCTTCGCGATCGTCCTCTGCGTGAAGGCGCTGCGCAACGGCGCGCGGATCACGCCGCTGTTCGTGTTCGTCGTGCTTCTCTTCTTCGCGACCGCGGGGCCGATGTTCTACAGCGTCACGAATTTCGGGACGCTCTTCCGCTTGCGGTCGATGTTGTACGTGCTCGCGGCGCTCGCGCCGCTCACTCTTCGTCGTACACCCGAACCCGCGCCAGTCGAATCCCGATGAACGCGAGGACGACGGTGAAGACCGCGATCGCGCCGAGGCTGACCTCGAGCGACGTGCGTCGCACGAGGATGGCCAGCGCGCCGGCAGCCGCGGCGAACGCGTAGAGCATCCAGACCGCGCGCTTTTCTGTCAGACCGAGAGCCACGAGGCGGTGCGAGGTGTGGTCGCGTCCACCCTGCGACGCGGCGCGGCCCGCCAGCTTGCGCATCAGCGTCACGAACGTCGTGTCGAAGATCGGCACGAGCAGGACGAGCACCGGCACCGCGAGCACGGCGACGACGCTGCGCGAGCGTCCGCCGCCGGTGCCGCTCACCAGCGCGATGGAGGCGAGGAAGAAGCCGACGAACATCGAGCCGCAGTCGCCCATGAAGATCGACGCGGGATGGTGGTTGTAGACGAGGAATCCGAGGAGCGCTCCGCAGAACGCGGCGAGCATCAGCGCCTCGCCGGACTGCTGATTGAGCATGAAGTTCACGCCGAGGAACGCGGCCGCGATCGCGGAGACGCCGACGGCCAGACCGTCCATGTTGTCGAGCATGTTCACGGCGTTGGTGATGCCGACCAGCCAGAACATGGTGATCAACACGTTGACGATGTCGTACGGCGTCCACGGCAGCACGAGGCCGAACGCGACCACCGCGGCGGCGGCGAGCAGCTGGCCGATCAGCTTCTGGTACGGCTTCATGTGCAGGAAGTCGTCGGCCAGTCCGAGGAGGAAGAGGGCGGCGCTCGCGGCGACGACGACGAGGTTGTCGCGCGAGAGCGGCACGAATCCGAGGAGCGCGGCGATGGTGGCGATGGCGATGGCCACGCCGCCGAGCATTGCCGTCGGCTTCGAGTGCCAGCGGTCGATCTTCGGTTTCGCCACCGCACCGATGCGCCGCGCCAACGCCGCCACGGCGGGCGTCAAGGCCAGTGATGCGATGATTGCCGCGACGGCGGCTTTGATGAAAGGAGCCAAGGCTATTTCAGGTCTTGGATGACCGCGCGCAGGATGTCGTCGAGCGACGTCGAGGGAGTGAATCCGATGAAGCGCAGCGCCTTCGCGGTGTCGGGGACGCGGCGCGGCATGTCCTCGAATCCTGCCTCGTACGCTTCGCCGTACGGGATGTAGACGATCTCGGAGCGCGAGCCGGTCAGCGCCAGCACGCGCTCGGCGAGACGGGTGATGGAGACCTCTTCGGTCGAGCCGATGTTGAAGACTTCGCCCGTTGCATCGGGATGGTCCATCAGCAGGAGGAGCGACTTCACGACGTCGGCGACGAAGGCGAAGCAGCGCGTCTGACGCCCATCGCCGTAGACGGTGAGCGGCTGGCCGGCGAGCGCCTGCGCGACGAGCGTCGGCACGACCATGCCGTAGCGGCCGACCTGCCGCGGCCCGACGGTGTTGAAGAGCCGCACCACGATCGCCGGCAGCTTCTTCTCGCGGTGATACGCGAGGGCGAGGAATTCGTCGAGCGCCTTGGAGCAGGCGTAGCTCCAGCGCCCTTTGTTCGTCGCCCCCATCACGAGATTGCCGTCCTCGCGAAACGGGACCTGCTCGCTCAATCCGTAAACCTCGGAGGTCGACGCGATGAGCACCCGCTTGTGCTGCCGGCTCGCCGCCGCGAGCACGACCTCGGTGCCGCGCACGTTCGTTTCGATCGTCCGCACCGGGCTCTCCACGATCAGCTTCACGCCGACCGCGGCGGCGAGGTGGAAGATGACGTCGCACTTGTCGACGAGCTCTTCGACCATGTCGCTGTCGCGCACGGAGCCGGCGGTCCAGTGCAGGCGCGGGTCGTTGGCCACGCGCGCGAGGTTCTCGAGGCGACCCGTGGAGAGGTCGTCGAGAACGAAGACCTCGGCACCGCGGGCGATGCAGGCATCGGCGAGATGCGAGCCGATGAAACCCGCTCCGCCAGTAATCAGGACTCTCATCAAATATCGCGAAGCTCGCGATAGAGCGTGAGTATATCGGCGACCAGCCGCGCTTTTGAATGCCTGGATTCAACATAGTTCCGGCCGCGTTCGGCGAGCGCGCGGCGCAGCACTTCATCGCGTAGAAGATGAGCGAGACCTGCGGAAAATCCTACAGCGTCATCGGATGCGGCGGTGATTCCGCGCTCGCGAATGTCGAAGCCTTCGCGCCGTTCGACGACGTCGCCGAGGAGATCGACGACACCGCCGACCGCCGTGCTGATCACCGGTTTGCCGCACGCCATCGCCTCGATCAGCGCGAGCGGCGTGCCTTCGTTGCGCGACGTGAGCGCGACGACGTCGAGCGACGCGTAGATCTCGCGCGCGGGCTGCGTGCCGGCGAAGACGACATGCGGCGCGCGCTCCTCGAGCGTCGCGCGATCGGCGCCGTCGCCGTAGACGACGAAGCGCGCGAGGTCGTGACAGCGCGCGGCGACGCGGATGAAGAGCTCGTGATTCTTGATCGCGGTGATGCGGCCGACGATGCCGACGACCAGCTCGTCCGGTCGGGTTGGAGAACCCGACCCACGTAGCTCCTCGATGTCGACGCCGAGCGGCACGATCGCGAACTGTTCCGCTCTCCCGACGCGGAACTCATCACGGATCTCGTGCATCTGCTGCTCGCTGAGCACGAGGATGCGATCGGTGTTCAGCCGCGCCAGGATCCGCTCGATGGCGAGAAAGAATCGCGTCTTCCACTTGCCGTAGTAGCTGTGGAAGACGTGGCCGTGGAACGTATGGACGAATTTCGCGCGGCGATAGAACAGCCCGGCGATGCGTCCGACCGCGCCCGCCTTCGCCGTGTGCGTGTGCACGATGTCGGGACGGAAGCGGACCATCAGCCGCCACACTTTCCAGATCGTCCAGAGGTCGCGTAACGACAACTCGCGGCTCATCGACGGAATCACCAGCGGCGTGACGCCGCGCGCGGCGGCGAAATCGCTCATGTCCTGTTCGCCGGGCGGGACGACTCCGGTCACGAGCAGCGATTCGACGCCGTGCGCGGTCAGTCCCTCGTGCAGCCACACCACGTGCTGCGCCGGCCCTCCGACGTTCAGCCGCGCGATGAGCCGGAGGACGCGCATCAGCGGAGGCCGGCGGCGGCGGCCACGTGCTCGCGCAGCTCGCCGTCGAGCTCATTGAGCACCATTGGATTGAAACGCGCCGCGGTGGCGAGATCGGCCTCCGCCTCGGGGATGCGTCCGAGGTGCAGCAGGGCCATGCCGCGGCTGACATAGATCTCCGGACGGTCGTCGATGCGCAGCGCGCGCGTGTAGACGTCGGCCGCCTCGCTCCAGCGCCCGAGCAGCTCGCAGTTCGCGCCGTAGAGGAGGTACCAGTTCGGATCGAGGCGGCGGCTGCGCTCGGCGTCGCCGAGGTCGCTCAGGTTCTTGTGCGCGAGCGCGAACGCACGCGGCGCGTTGTTCGGTTCGTCGTGACTCGATCGCCACTCCACCGCGCCGATGGCGAGGTTGCCGCGATACGGAGCGATGCAGAGCTGCTGGATGCCGATGACCGCGGCGATCACGGCGGCGATGCGGATGACGTTACGCATCGACACCTTCCCGATCCCACGTCAGGCAGAGCGCGCCGAGCGTCAGCAGCATCAGCCGCGCGGCCGCGAGCTCCAGCGGAAACTGCCCGATGGAGATGACCAGCACGAGCACTGCCAGCGGCAATCGCAACCCGCGCGCGAAGGTCGCTCGATTCCTGTGGGGGGACAGGCGCCCCCGCCTGTCGGTTTTCCCCGGAAAAGCACAGAGCCCAATCGCCGCGAGAAACAGCACATATCCCGGCAACCCGCTCTCCGCCGCAACCTGCAGATGATCGTTGTGGACCTCGCCCCAGTTCATCGGATAACCCTTCGTCCACTCCGCCGGATACTTGCCGATCATCGCCACGCGGTAGGCCATGTAATGGTATTTGAAGCACCCCGGACCGACACCGGCCAGCGGATGAGCGCGCGCCATCTCGAACGCGGTGAGGAACGGCAGCACGCGCTCGGAGAAGAGGCGCTGATAGTCGTGACTCGCGGCTGCCTTCGTGAGCTGGCGCGCGCCGCGGCCGAGGGACGTCGACGGCGCGAGCACGAGCAGGCCGATGGCCAGAACGATCGCGGCTACGGCGAGCGCCACGCGGCGCGAGTGAAAGACGGCGAAGACCGCGAGGGCGATGACGAGTGCGCCGATCGCCGTGCGAGTCGCGCTCGCCGCGACGCCGGCGACGAGCAGCGCGGCGATCGCGGCGTAGATGCCCCGCCGTTTTCCTTCCGCGGTCACGGTCATGACGATCGCGGCGAGCGCCGCCGGCGCGAGGTAGGTTCCAACGTCGTTCGGATTGCCGAGCAGCCCCACGCTGCCGACATGCGTGTTGACGTCGGGGGCCGGATTGAACGGAGTCCATATCTTCAGCTCCTGCAGGATGACGAGGAGGGCGTTGATGCACGCGCCGATCATCAGCACGTCGATCGCTTCGAAGCGGACCGTCTGCGCGGCGAGGCAGGTGGCGATGAAGATCACCACCGCGGCGATGACGGTGATCAGGCTGTCGACGCTGAGCAGCCGGTTCGTCGACGTGGCGACGGTGACGAGCGTCCAGCAGACGATCGCCGCGGCGAGAAGAAACTCCGGCCGCCGTTCGAATTTCCACGTCCGCTGCTTCGACGTCAGCCAGAACGCGCCGAGCGCCAGCAATGCGATCGCCTCGGCGCGGAACGCCAGCTCCTTCGGCAGGCGGAAGTGATCGATGCCGTTCGTCACGATCGTCGCCGTGACGAGGAGGCCCGCCGCAAGGACGATCGTGATCGCGCGTTCCGCGCCGCGCTCATTCATGGATGAACAGCCCGTCGGTCCACGACGCCCTGTCGCGCTGATAGTAGAAGTCGTAAAAGGCGACGAGGCGGAAGCGGCGGTCGGCGAGGAAGGCGAACGTCTCGTCGAAGCGCGGGAGGCCTTTGTACATCTCCGAGAAGATGATCTCCATGAAGACCAGCCGCACCGCGCCGCTCCTCATCATCCGCTCCGCGCCGCGCAGCACCTCGAGGTCGAAGCCCTGCGTGTCGATCTTCAGGATGTCGATCCGCTCGATGCCGTGGCGCGCGCAGTAGTCGTCGACGGTGGTGACGTCGACCGTGTACCTCCGCTCGATCTCTCCCCAGCAGTCGGGCCCCGGCTCGAGGAACGAGCTCATGTCGGTCCGCTCGTTTTCGATGAGCGTCGCCGCGCCGCTCGCCGCGCCGAGGGCGACGTTGTTCAACTGCAGATCGGCGATGCCCGCGGTGTTGCGCTGCAGTTGCTCGAACGTCGCACGTCCCGGCTCGAACGAATGGATCGACGGGCGCTCGAAGCGCTTGCGAAAGATCCCGATCGACTGCCCGACGTTCGCGCCGACATCGAAGATCACCGGGCTCGCGGTGCCGGAGAGCGTGCGCATGTCGGCGAACGCGTCGACCCCCACCCCTTTGCGCGTGTAATGGATCTCGAATCCGAGAAGATGAAAGATCGATTTGACGGCCCGCTTCGCAAGCAGAAGCATACGGCGGGCAAGATACCCGAGATTGAATCCCCGGCGGTCGAAACCGCCGGGGTACGTGGTGGTGGTTACGAGGCGTAAAGGCCGACGTTGGTCAGATAGAAGTGCGTGTTGGTGTAGTAGATGTTTCCGATGATCGCGACTCTGATCACGTGTCCGGCCAGGTTGTGCGTGCCGAGCGACAGCACGTCCGCGCGGCAGTCCGGATCGACGTCGTCGCCGTAGTAGAAGTTGCTCTGGCCGAGCAGTGTGTTCGCCGTCATGTCCCACACCTGGATGACCAGGCTGTTCGTCGAGTCCTGGTTCGGATCGGTGATGCTGATGTTCCAGCCGGCCGTCCAGTGCGTGCGCGACTCATTCGAGGCGATGGTGGTGTCCTGCGAGATCTCCGACGGTTGGCCGGAGTTGTAGTTGAGCTGCACGTAGCTCTGGTAGAAGCCGTTGCACATGTCCGGGCCGTTGCTCGTGACGAACGTGGCAGCGGGCGTGGAATACCTCAGCCACGGCAGGGGCGAGCAGGTCTCGGCGAAGTTGTAGTCGTAGAGGTACTGGTAGCTGTTACAGCTGCCCTGCACTCCGCACTGCCCGCCCTGCGTACAGGCGGCGAAGGCGTTCGGCACGATGAGCTGCGACAGGAGTGCGGCGAGGATGAGCGAGTTCAGTGTTCGTTTCATGTGATGTTGTCTCCTTGCCGATGACCCTCGCACCGATGCCGCGCGAAAGCCGAGGGGAGGCCCGATCGGCGGATTTATTACCGCGCGGATTTGGCACAGACACTCCTGTCGGTGCGCTACGCTCACGCGGAGAGATGAGCAGAGCGCGGATCGAAACAAAGGCCGCTGCACAGCGAAACGTACGCGAGCTCGTCGCCGCGAACGATCCCGCGCTGCGCCGCCTGATCGAGGCGGAGAGCGAAGCCGCGCGCGACGCGGAGATCGACCGCCTTCTCACCCACGCACTGCGGGCGGCACGCGGCACCGATGAAGACGTCGCGGCGACTGCCGCGCTGCGCCTCGTGCGCCGGCTGCGGGCCGTGGCCGTATCAGCCGAGGACGCCATCGTCAGCTTCGTGGCGTACGTCGAAACGGTGGTGCATCACGCCGCGCAGGAAGTGGTGAGGCGGCGCTTCCCGGCGAGTCACCGGCTGCGCAACCGGCTGCGGTATGTCCTCACACGTGATGCACGCTCTGCATTGTGGCGAGCGGACGACGGCCGCATGTACGCGGGTCTCCGGCACTGGCAGCGTGTCACGCCCGTCGAGCGAACCATCGCCCGCGCCGATGCGCCGCACGCGGCATGCGACGCCACGCGGCCGGCCGAGGCGGTGCTGGCGATGTTGCAGCACCTCGGCGGACCTGTCGCGTTCGAGCAGCTCGTCGACATCGCGGCGGAACTGTGGGACATCACGGAGACGGCCGGTCCGGAGACCGAGACCGATCGCGATGACGCGCTGGCGCACCTCATCGCGCGGCACTCCCTCGCCGCGGTGTGGCGCGAGATCGCCGGATTGCGCGGCCCGCAACGAGTCGCGTTGCTCCTCAACCTCCGCGATGATGCGGGTATGAACGCCGCCGGCTTTCTCCTCGCCCCCGGCATTGCCACGTTCGACGAGCTTGCCGCGGCGGTGGAGATGCCGCCGGAGCGCCTCGCGGCGATCTGGAACGATCTTCCCCTCGATGATCTCGCCATCGCCGCAGCCCTCGGGTTGACGCGGCAGCAAGTCATCAACCTGCGCAAATCGGCGCGCGAGCGGCTGCGGCGCCGGCTGGGAGTCACGAAATGAGCGAGCAGCACGTCTCTCCGGCCGAGGTGCAGGCTTTTTTTCAGGGAGGCCTGGCCCCCGACCGCGTTCTCGCCGTCGGCCGGCACCTCGCGCTTTGCAGCGACTGCGCTCGCCGCGCGGCAACGGACAAGGATCGACTCGCCGCGCAGTTGCTCGATGGCGAAGACCTCCACCTCGACACCGAGACGGAGCTCTTTCCGTACATCGACGGCACGACCGACGCGATCGCGACCGAGCGGATCGAGGAGCATCTTGCCGCCTGCCTGAGCTGCCGCGGCGAGGCCGACGACCTGCGGCGGGCGAAGGCTTCGATGACCCGGCGACAGCGCGTCTGGCCGTACGCCCTCGCCACGGCCGCCGCACTCGCCGCCCTGATTTTCATCGCGCCGCTCGTCCGTCGCGGCGAGCGGCCGATTCACGACCCGCGGCGAGCGACGGACGCGCGGGAGCTCGCCTGGCGCGCTCTCGTCGACGACGCGGTGCGGAACGGCATCGCGATGCCGGCTGCATTGCGCGAGCTCGCGCCGCGGCGCGGTACGTTGCGCGGCAGCGCGAGCGCGGCCGACGTGCAACTCGCGCCGCGCGGCACGGTGGTCGAGGAAACGCGTCCGGCGTTCACCTGGTCCGCCGTGCCGGGCGCCCGTTACCGCGTGGTGGTCTTCGACGACGCGCGCGAAGTGACGTCGAGCCCGATGCTCGATGCCACGCGGTGGCAGCCGGACGTCGAGCTCGCGCGCGGTACGACGTACGTCTGGCAGTTGCAGATCGTGACGCCGTCGCATCGACGCATCGTGCCGGGCCCGAGCGAAGGGCCGGCCAGCGTGCGCGTGCTCGACGCGCCGAGCGCCGCCGAGTTGCAGGAGGCTCGTGCGCGGCGGCCCGCCGATCATCTCCTCCTCGGCATTCTCTCGGCGCGGGCGGGAATCATCGCCACGGCGGAATCGGAGCTGCGCCTGGCGGCGCGCACCGATGCACGCGCAACGGCGCTGCTCGCCGCGGTGCGCGCCTGGCAATCAGTCGCCGAGCCCGATCAGCACATGTGAGGCCCAGAAGAATGGATGGCGGCGCCGCGGATCGCGGCGGATCGCGGCCCGTGCGCGCTGCAGCGCGCGTGCTTTGGTCACCTCCGTGCCGCCACGCCCTCGCCACTGGCCATAGAACGCGATCATGAGATCGGCGGCCGTCGCGGAGTCGACCTTCCATTGCGTGGCGATCGTCGACGGGGAGCCGGCGGCGAAGAGCGCCCATGACATCCCGATCAGCCCCTCGCCCGCGCCGACCTTGCCCCGTGCCGTGTCGCACGCCGAGAGCACGACGAGCTCGGAATGGAGATCGAGGCGCATCATCTCCCACGTCTCCAGCAGCCCGTCATCCTCGCCGTCCGAAGCGAGCAGCAGATGCGAGTACATCGGATTGGCGTCGTCGATGACGCCATGCGTGGCGAAGTGGATGACGTCGTACGCGCCGCTTTCGCGCTTGACCCGCGACTCGAGCGCATCTCGTCCCACGTACACGGCGTGGTGCGCGCAGCACGCCGAGGCGGCGGAAACCTCGCGCTCCGCATCCGGCAGAGGAGAGAGCTCCGTGCTGCGGATCGCGGCGCGCGCGGCTCCTTCTCCCGACGCCAGCGGATCGGCAAACGCGAGCAGTGACGGCGCGCCGTTGCGCCGCGAGCCGCGGCCGTGCGCCATCGCCGCGTACACCGCGATCGACGGCGCGTAGAACGTGGCCATGCGCGCGGCGACGTATCTCCCGCGCGGACCGATCAACGCCTCGAACGGCACCTGCCACAACGCGCCGTCCGGCACGATACAGAGCATCGTTACGCCGCGGAGATCCTGCTCGATCGGAGCGAGGAGCGTCGCGTACAGCGCGCGCGCCTGCGCCTCGAAGCTGAGATCGCCCGCCGCGAGTGCGTCACGGAAGCGCCGCACCGCGGGCTCCAGACGGAAGCTCGCGATCGGGACGCTTCGAACTCGGATGCGGGCTCCCGCCGCGCCGCGCCGGACGACGAACAGGTGCAGGCGCGACCCGGTCACGACATATTCGAGAAACGCCATGTCCTGACGCGGCAGCAGCGCGTTCAGTTCGGCCGCCGTCAACTCCGGCTGGGCGGCCGACTCATGACCGAAGGGCTGATATTTCGCGCGGATCTCCGCGCGGAACGCGTCGAGCATGGCGCGGCTGTGCTCGAGCTTCGCGCGCGCGGCGGCGTCGCTGTCGCGCGCATTGAGACCGGAGACGCGCGCCGCGAGCTCGCGCTCCGTGCGGCGCTCTTCGTCCGACATGGCGGGCAGCCGCGCTTCCGCGCCGCCGAGGAAATCGAGCAGGGCACGTCCTTTCGTCTGATCGGCGACCGAGAACGCCTCGCGCTGTTCTCCCTGCGCGACCAACAGGTCGACCAGCCCTACGTACGCGTCCAGTCTGTCTTTCAGAATCATGCGGCGCTGTCGTTCGTCGGCCACGATGAGAGCGCGATCCACCTCGGCCGCCGCCAACGCCCGGCGCATCGTCGCCACGGCCTCGGCGCCCCGCCCCAATTGACGCAACGCATCGGTGGTGACCAGCGCTGCATTGAATGCGAATCCGGGATTGGCCGCCTTCGCCTGTTCCAGGTCGCGTAGCGCATCGTGCGGTCTGTGTTGCCGCAGGTGAACGCGAGCAAGCCGGACCCAGCTCCGGTGAACGACGCGATGATCACGGGCACTGCTGATCGCCTTGCGGGCGGCGCGCTCCGCCTCGGCCAGCCGGCCGCGTTCGAGCGCAACGACCACGTCGCTGTCGTAGATATCGGTGAGCGCATCGCCCCCTGCGTCGCCGCGCCTCAGCACCTCCGCGCGCAGCCGGCGGTAGTTCGCGTAGTGGCCGAGGCGCACCTCGATTGCGGCGACGCGGGCCATGATCCATACGTCGTTCTTTCGGTGGAAATCCGTCGCGCCCGGCGCCGCGAGTGCCTTGTTGAAATGCTCGCGCTCGAGCTCCGCGTCGCAATTGAAAAAATACTCACCGGCGAGATTCAGCTCCGCGGCCGCCATCGTGAGCGGATCGCCATGAAGCTCGGCGAGCTCGCGTGTGAGACCGGCGTAGTACAGCGCCCGGCGATGATCGCCGCGCTCCCCGTACAGCGCGGCCAGACGGCTGGCGGCGGTGCCGACGGGCAGCGGATCCTCGAGGTCATCGGCCAGTGCCAGCACGCGCTCGAATCGCTCGTTGCGCGCACTTCCCGGAAGGTTTCCCGCTTCGGCGCGGCCGAGACGCAGCAGCGCCTTCGCCAGCGCGTCGGGATCGCCGCTGCGCTCCGCCAGGGCGAGGCTCGCCTCGCCCGCCTCGACGCTGCCGGTGACCACCACCTCTTCGTTCTGCCTGCGCAGGACGATGGAGTCGATACCGAATGCCAGCGACTCGCCGGCCCGATCGCCGTTCTCGCGGGCGACCCGCTTCATCAGCGCGGCGATCGCAGTCGCCCGCGCGTCGTCGCCGTTGTTGATCACGGCCAGCGCGTTGCGGGCGAGCATCCGATCGAGCAGCGGAACATCAGCGCGCGGCTCGGCGTCGAGGATCGTCGCGCGAGCGCGATCATCCGGCGCGGCAGCGATTGCGTCGGCGAGCGCCTCCTCGCGCAAGGTCCATTGCGTGACACGCCACCGGCCACCGCTCCGCATGAGCGTCAGGATCCCGTCACGCGACTCGATTGCCTCCTCGCCGTTGCGCGGTCGTCGCAACAGCAGCGCGTCGACGGAAACGGACGCGGTCTTCTCATCCCCCCTCACGTCGGTGACGTCGAGCGCCAGCAGCCGCATGCATCGCGCCTTCATCGTCCAAAGCGTGCGGCGGCGAAGCTCCTCCGGCGCGGACGGAGCCCACGCTCCCGCCACCGCGCGTTCGTCGCCGCTCGCGAATGCGGCGTAGAACGCGCGGGCCGTCGCGCCTGCGTCGAGCTGCTGCGCGCGTGCCATCGGCACGAGGACGCAGCCGGTCAACACGATGACGGCAAGGCGCAAACGGATCATTTCGGGAATGTACCCGATTCACGCGAGGGTGCGATTTTTGTGGCGGGGAGTACCATCGTTCAGAGGATCTCCCCGTGAACATGCGCATCGTCGTCGTGCTGATCGCCCTCGCCTCCGAGCCGGCGCTCGGACAGTTCTTTCAGCAGGGACCGAAGCTGGTCGGCACGGGCGCGGTGGGGAACGCGTTTCAGGGACGGTCGGTGGCGATCTCCGGCGACGGCAGAACGGCCATCGTCGGCGGGACTCTCGACAACGGCAGCGCCGGGGCGGCGTGGGTCTGGACGAGCAGCGGTGGCGTCTGGACGCAGCAAGGGAACAAGCTGGTCGGATCAGGCGCGGTGGGGAATGCGAATCAAGGCAACTCGGCGTCCCTCTCCGCTGACGGGAACACCGCGATCATCGGCGGTCCCTTCGACAACAACAACGCCGGCGCGGCGTGGATATGGACGCGGAGTGGAGGCGTCTGGACGCAGCAGGGCAACAAGCTGGTCGGCTCCGGAGCTGTGGGGAGCGCGCAGCAGGGCTTTTCCGTTTCGCTATCCGCAGACGGCAACACGGCGATCGTCGGAGGGCCGTTCGACGGCGGTCCGGGTGGTGGCGGCGCGTGGATCTGGACCCGGAGCGGAGGCGTGTGGAGTCAGCAAGGCAACAAGCTGGCCGGCTCCGGCGTGGTGGGCAACAGTTCGCGACAAGGCTATTCGGTCGCGCTATCCGCAGATGGCAACACGGCGATCGTCGGAGGTTACGGCGACAACGCCGCCAACGGTGCTGCGTGGGTCTGGACGCGCAGCGGAGGCGTCTGGACGCAGCAGGGCAACAAGCTGGTCGGCCTCGGCGCGGTGTCGGGCGTCGGCAACGCGTGGCAGGGATGGTCGGCGGCGCTCTCCGCCAACGGCGACACCGCGATCATCGGAGGACTCACCGACAACAACAACACCGGGGCGGTGTGGGTCTGGAAGCGGAACGTCGGAATCTGGACCCAGCAGTCGGGCAAGCTGACCGCATCAGGCAACGTCGGCGCCGCGCTCTTCGGCAATGCCGTCTCCCTCTCCGCGGATGGTGACACCGCAATCGTCGGAGGAAGCGGCGGCGACGGCGCGAGCTGGGTCTGGACCAGGAGCGGAGGAATCTGGACCCAACAAGGCGACAGGCTGATCGGCTCCGGTGCCACGGGCGGCGCGCAACAAGGCTCGTCCGTCTCCCTCTCAGCAGACGGCAACACCGCGATCGTCGGAGGCCCGCTGGACAAGGGATTCGCCGGCGCCGCGTGGATTTTCATTCGACCGACAGGCCCGTTGCGGCGGCACGCGGTCACGCACTGATGGCCTCGCCGCTTCATGCACTTGACCATCGGCTCGTCGTCGAGATCCTGCAGTTCGCCGACAGCGAATTCGGCGACGTTCTGGAGGATGAGGCCGACGCACTCCAAACTCATCCCGCGATGTCGCCGCAGTTCGCCGCGCCATGGATCACGTACGTGTCCGACTTCTACAGCCGATCGCTCGCCGAATGGTTCATCGAGGCGCGCGGGCGGTCGTTGCGGCGCGACGAGCGCATGTGGCTCGAGGCGCAGCGAAAAGGGTGGTTGTCGATCTGGGAGGTCGTCGCGGTCGAAACCGGCCGATCGATCGACTTGCGCGATGCGCTGACACATGAGGAGCGGCATGTGTACGAGGTGAGCGCTTCAAAAACGGTCGAACGCCATCAATTCGTGCTTGCGCGCGTGGTTGACGCCGATTCGATCTCGCTGATCTGCGGCATGCATTCCAATGCGCTCGATCCGATCGAGGGCGCGGAAGTCATCGAGTCCGTCCGCAAGCTGCTGCGGCGAAAGACGGCGGTCACTCCCGACCGGCTGCGTGATCCGAGAGTCGCCTGGCGCATGCTGACCGGCTGGTCGGACGCGGTCGAGCGTCGCAGCACGCCTCCCCGCCTGCAGAACAACGACGGCGATCCGATCCTGCTGACCGTCGATCGCTGGAAGTTCGACCGCGCGCGAAGCGCCGAGATCATCGAGCGTCTCGCGAAGATCCCCGGCGCATCGCCGGCGAACGACAACTCGTTCGACTTCATCGGCGCGAACGACATCCTCACGGGACACGTCGAGATTACTCACCACAACCTCAAGGCATCGACGAATTCGATTGCGCGAGCCGATGCGCTTCGAGCACAGATCGAGAGCGCCTGTGAGGGCCTCCTGCGATCGCACATCCGCTCGCATCAAGATCCCCTCGCACAGTGGGATGAGACGTCATCATCTCCATCGGCGCCTCCTCCGCCGGCCAGCCCCGAAGTCGACTCCGTGATCGTCGAAATGAAGGAGCGCCATTACGCGGAGTGGCTAAATCAGCCGCTTCCCGCGTTGCGCGGAAAGACGCCGCTCGAAGCCGTGCGTACGAAGAGCGGGCGGGCGCAGCTCGACGCGATCGTGAAGAACATCGAAATGATCGAGTCGCACATGCCGGCCGCGGAGCGATATGACGTGCGGAAGCTTCGCGAAGCGCTGGGACTCTAGGGGTCGTAGACAATTTGCGCTCGTCGAATTTCCGAGGGATCCTCGGATGAGGAGGAGCAATGTTCGGCGACCCTCAACTGACCTTCCTCGCACGACGCTGGCTCAACGGCGACAGCAGCCTGCCGTTCGTGCAGAAACTGCGCGAGCTCGGGTTCGATGATGAGGCAGCGGCGACAGCGCGGCTTGCGCTGCGCGATCCGGAATGTCGCGATCGCGAATCTCTCGAGGTGTCGCTGAATGAGATCGCCAGCTCGCCCAACGGCTGGCTCGACGCACTCGCCGCGTTTGCGCACGATCCCAGCGAGGAGGGTGGCAGCAGTTGATGCGCTTCGTGCCGGAGGAGGTCTGGTACCAGCGCCTTCGCAACACGACGGAAGTGTTGATGCGCCTCGGCTGCGACGGCAACGTCCTCTTTCGATGTACGGCCAGGATCGGGATGCACTCCGGCATCTTCGACCTCGCGAAAAGCGGCATGGTCGATCCGGATGTGATCGAGGAACGCGGCGCCGGTTCGGGAGCGCGGGCCACGTGGCTCGGTCTCGCGGCACAGGCCGCACTCGCCCGGGGCGACCGATTCGCGGTGATCCGCTACCTCCGCGAAGCATCGCGCGATCGCGATGCATTTCTGGCATGGGCGAGCATCAACGAGATCCGCCAGGAGGCAGACGAAGCTCTGAACGCGGAGCTGGACAAAGTAGGGGTGCCGCAGATGTGAGAGAGGTAGTTTCTGGAGCCGTTGGGCGGATTTGAACCGCCGACCTGCTGATTACGAATCAGCTGCTCTGCCAACTGAGCTACAACGGCTTGTTTCGGCAGGAAATACTCGAACAGCGAGGCGCGCGATTCTATTCACCGCTCCCGCGGGTGTCGAGCGTTTTTTGCTACCATCCGCCCGCTTGTCAAAAAGGGAGCGCTTCCTCTCGGCGGGACTGGCGCTGCTGCTCCTGGCCCTCCGCGCCGCCTGCTTTTTCCGCTACCGCTTCGACTCCGACGAGCCGCAACATCTTCACGTCGCCTGGGGGTGGACCCAGGGCCTCGTGCAGTACCGCGACCTATTCGATAACCACGTTCCCCTCTTCCATCTCGCCACCGCTCCGTGGCTCGCCCTCTTCGGCGAGCGCGCCGGCATCCTCTTCTACATGCGGGCGTTGATGATCCCTATCTGGATCTTCGTCTGCTACGCGACGTTCCTCGTCGCGCGACGTATGTACTCGACGCGGGTCGCGGTCTGGTCGGTGCTGATCCTCAATCTGATCCCGACGTTTTTTCTGAAATCGATCGAGTACCGCAATGACAACCTCTGGATCGGACTGTGGATGGCCGCGATCCTCGCCTTCACCGGCGGCGCGATGTTCGCCGGCGGGCTCCTGCTCGGCGCTGCCGCCTGCGTGTCGGTGAAGACGTCGCTCCTCGTCATCACGCTCGCGCTCGCCGCGGCACCGCGCCGGCGCGAATGGCGGCGGGTCGTGCCGGCAGCCGCCGGATTCGTGATCGTGCCGGCGATCATCGTCATCACTTTCGTGAAGCTCGGCGCGTGGCACGACCTCGTCTACTGCAACGTCACCTTCAACGGGATCTCGGTGACGGGGCCGTTTCACTGGGTGCTGCGCGTGCTCTACGTCCCGGCCCTCGTCGCGATCTTCCGGTTCGCGCGACGCAACTTCATCCTGATGCTGGCGCTCGTCTATCCGGCGACGCTCATCTGCTGGTGGCCGCTGATCTCGCCGCGCGATCTGCTCGCGATCCTGCCGATCTTCGCGATGCTCATCGCGAATCACTTCCGCACGCCCGTGATCGCGGTGCTCGCGCTGGTGTGCCTCGTCCGCATCGGCTACGACGCGAAATGGTTGAAGAACGACACGCCGGAGTTCACGACGATGATGAATCAGGTGCTCCATCTCACCCGGCCCGGCGAGCCGCTGATGGATTACAAAGGAGAGACGATCTATCGACGCCGGCCCTACTACTTCATTCTCGAAGTGGTCGGACGCGCGACGCTGAAGCGCGGCCTGATCCCCGACACGATCGCGCGCGACATGATCAACGCACACTGCCACGTGGCGCAGGCGGACGGCGCGTTCTGGCCGCCCGAGGGCAAGGCATTCCTTCTCGGGCACTACATCGACGTCGGCCGGTTGCGCGCGTCAGGCGGATGGATCGCGCCGCACGGCGATTTCGAGGTCGCGATTCCAGCCGCGTACGTCGTCCTCGATCGCAACGGGCACGCGCGCGGCACGATCGACGGCGTTCCGTATCGCGGCGCGGTGCAGCTCGCAGCGGGCGTGCATCACTTCGATCGGATTGATGACGAGCCGGTCGCATGGCTCTGGGCGCCGGCGTACGAGCGCGGCTTCTCGCCGTTCCACCTGCGCGATCGGGAGTTCTGACCGGTTACATGTACAGGCCGCCGCTGACGTTCAGCACGGTGCCGGTGATGTAGCTCGCCTGCTCGGAGGCGAGGAACACGACGGCGTATGCGATGTCGTCGGGCGTGCCGAGGCGCTTCGCGGCGATGCGGTCTTCCATGTTCTTCTTCGCGTCGGCGGTCATTGCATCGGTCATCGCCGTCTGGATGAAACCGGGCGCGATCGCATTGACCGTCACGTTGCGCGAGCCGATCTCCAGCGCCAGCGATTTCGTGAAGCCGATGATGCCGGCCTTCGACGCCGAGTAGTTGACCTGTCCCGCGTTGCCGCTCAGCCCCACCACCGAGGTGATGTTGATGATGCGGCCCCAGCGCGCGCGGATCATCTTCTTCGAGACTTCCTGCGTGATGTGAAACGCGGAGTCGAGGTTCGTCCGCAGCACGCGGTCCCACGCGTCGGGCTTCATGCGGATGAAGAGATCGTCCTCGGTGACGCCGGCGTTGTTGACCAGGATGTCGATGTTGCCGTGCTCCTCGAGCAGCGCCTTGATGCGATCGCGGACGTCGGCGCTGGTTATGTCGAGCTGCACGGCGACGCCGTTCGCACCGATCTCGCCCGCGACGCGCTGCACGGCGTCGACGGTGCGCGCGGCGCAGAGCACCTTCGCGCCCGATTCGCCGAGGCGGCGGGCGATCGCTTCGCCGATGCCGCGCGAGGCGCCGGTGACCAGTGCGGTTTTGCCGGTGAGGTCGATCTTCATTTCAATTTCTCCGCGTACGCTTCGATCGATGCGACGTCCGAGACGTTGATCAGCTCCACCGTCTTGTCGATGCGCTTGATCATCCCGGTGAGCACGTTCTTCGGTCCGACCTCGACGAAGCGTCGAACGCCCATGGCGATCATCTTCTGTACCGACTCCACCCAACGCACGGGCGACACGACCTGGCGGATCAGCGCATTGCGAACCGCCGTCGGCGTGCCGATCGGCGACGCGTCGACGTTCGACACGAGCGAGACCCACAGGTCCTTGAACGGCGCGTCGTCGAGCAGCGGCTTGAGTCGCTCTTCGGCCGGCTTCATCAGCGCGCAATGGAAGGGTGCGGAGACTTCGAGCTTGATCGCTTTCTTCCCCTGCGTCTTCGCGACCGCGATCGCGCGATCGATCCCCGCGGCGGTCCCGGCGATGACGACCTGTCCGGGCGAGTTGATGTTGGCGACGGAGACGACCTCGGTTTGCGCGGCTTCATCGCAGATCGCCTGCGCTTCTTCGACGGTCGGTCCGAGCAGCGCGGCCATGCCGCCTGCGCCGACCGGCACCGCCTCCTGCATGAACCTGCCGCGGAAATGCACGATCTTCGCGGCCTCGGCGGGCGTGAGTCCGCCGACGCTCACGAGTGCGCTGTATTCGCCGAGCGAGTGGCCGGCGACGAGATCGCGACGCGCGATGCCGAGATCTTCGAGCACCGCGTGAATCGCGGACGAGACGGCGAGGATCGCCGGCTGCGTGTTCTGCGTCAGCTTCAGCTCTTCGTCGGGGCCTTCGAAACAGAGCTGCGAGATCGAGAAGCCGAGGTGGCGGTCGATCTCATCGAAGACGCGGCGCGCGACGGGGTACTTCTCGGCGACGTCTTTCCCCATCCCGGCGTACTGGCTCCCCTGTCCGGGGAAGACGAATGCGGTGTTGTGCTCCACGCGGCGAATGATACGACGTGCGTCAGACGTCCGTGACGAGGACCTGCGAGGTGTGTTCCCGGTTGTGGAGGTCGCGGATCTTCGTCTGGATCTTCTCGTCGATGCGATTGACGGCGAAGTCGCGCGCAACACGGATGGCGTTCTTGATCGCCTTCGCGTTGGAGCGGCCGTGGCAGACGATGCATCCGCCTTTGACGCCGAGGAGCGGAGCGCCGCCGTATTCGGAGTAGTCCATCCGCTTCTTCAGATCGTCGAACGCGCTCTTCGCGAGGATCGCGCCGATCTTGCGCGGCAGCGACGCCATCATCTCCTGCTTCAGCGTCTTGCTCACGAACTCGCCGAGGGCTTCGCTCGCCTTCAGCACGACATTGCCGATGAAACCGTCGCAGACCACGACGTCGGCGTTGCCGTTGAAGACGTCGCGGCCTTCCGCGTTGCCCATGAAGTTGAGGCCCGTCTCCTTGAGGACGCGGTAGGTCTCTTTCGTGAGCTCGTTCCCCTTGCCTTCTTCTTCGCCGATGGAGAGGAGTCCGACGCGCGGCTCCTGATTGGCAAAGAGCATCTGCGCGTAGAAGTGGCCCATGACGGCGAATTCGCGGAGATGACTCGCCTTCGCGTCGACGTTCGCGCCGACGTCGAGGAGCAGCGTGTGCCCCTTCTGGCTGGGCAGGATCGCGGCGAGCGCGGGCCGATCGACGCCTTCGATCATCCCCATCACCATCCGCGCGGAAGTCCACGCCGCGCCGGTGTTGCCGGCCGACACGAATGCATCCGCGCGCCCCTCGGCGACGAGGTTGGCGCAGACGCGGATGGAGGAGTTGCGCTTCCTGCGGATCGGCGTCAGCGCGTGATCGGTCATCTCGACCACTTCACGCGCATCGACGACTTCGATTCCCCGCGGGGTGTGCTCGGTGAGCGCGGCGAGCTCTTTCCGGACGACTTCTTCCTGGCCAACCAGGAGGATCTCGACCCCGTACTCCTTCGCCGCCAGAAGCGCGCCGGCGACGACCTCGCGCGGTGCGTGATCGCCGCCCATTGCATCGAGCGCAATCCGACAGGCCGTGGGAGTCGTTCCGCCGGCGGTCATCGCGGTGTGGAGACTAGAGCGAGTCCTTGACGGCGATCACTTCGCGGCCTTTGTAGAAGCCGCACTTGGGGCAGACGCGGTGCGGAAGCTTGGCCTCGTGGCACTGCGGGCAGGTCGACAGCGACTTCGCCTTGAGGAAGTCGTGGGCGCGACGCGTGCGCGTGCGGGCCTTGGAATGGCGTCTTTTGGGATTTGGCATCGTTGAATCCTTTCAATTACCGGTTGCCGGAGGCAACTCAACTATCTCGTTTCTTTGCTAACTCTTCCCGCAGTACTTTCAGCGCGCCCCACCGGTCGTCGGATCCGGCGCCTTCGCAGCTGCACGACTCGCGGTTGCGATTCGAGCCGCAGGTCGGACAGAGACCGAGGCACTTCTCGTCGCACAGAGGCTTCATCGGAATCGAAAGCTGGACTTGCTCGAGCGCCAGGTCTTTCAACGGAACATCGCACTCCGAGTAGTACTCGACGTCGAGCTCTCCCTCATCGGTGATCTCGACTTCCTCGTTTTCCTCGGAGGCCTGCGGACGAGGGCGAAATCTTACGTGAAACGTCGACGGGTTCGCAAACGGATACGGCTCGACGCAACGCGAGCAGTTCAAATCACCGTTGAACTCCGCGGTTCCCTCGACCAGGTACTCGCCCGGCAAATCGCCCTTGTCGACTTCGATCTTGATGGCGACCGGACCGACGGCGTTCAGCTCAACGCGGTCGAGCTCCTCCGCCGTGAACGTGAACGTGCCGCTGTACGACTGCGGGCCGTCCTTTTCGATCACGTCGAAATCGATGATGGGGTCGTGCTGCATGTTCGCCCCTAAACTGCTGAGGAGACGGAACTATTTCGCGCTTATGACCACCCGCAACTCCTCTGCCGAGCCGTCGCTGGAGCCCGCCGCTTCGATCGACTTTGCCTTCTCCAGCGAGCCGATCCAATGCTTGAGGTCGCGAACCGACCGATGGAGCTTCGGGGCGACGATCCGCAACGCGGGATTGCCATCTATCTCATTGAGGAGCGGGACCATACGCCCCGGATCGACCTTCGCCGTCCAGACATTCGCCGGCCAGCGGGCCTCGTCCGCTCCATCCTTTAGATAATGGGCCATCGATTTCGGGTCGAACGAAACGACGAGCTCGTTCCCCGAATCGACCGTGCGGAAGCCGGTCAGCTCCTGGCCGGTGCCGCCGATCGCCTTCACGACATTCGCCAGCGCCTCCCGCCGCTCCGGAGTGCCGGGGATGGCAATGACCTCGCGCGGTTTCGGGAGGAGCGTCCCGGTGTCGACGTCGTAGATGGCGATCGTGCCGCCGTCGGCGAGGAGCGTCGTGATCTCTCTCGCCATGATCCGCGTGAGCTCGAGCTGGCGCGGCGGCTTCGTGAACGACGCGGTGAGGATCGCGGTCTTCGGGAAACGCGCGCGCAACGGCTCGGCGCGGATGACGTCGTTCGGATCGGCGGGCGCGCGTGACGTAATCAGAATCTCGGCCGGCGTGACCGCGACACTGCTGACCGCGGGGCGCGGGATCGGCGGAAACGCGCCGCGCGAGCTGGTGCGCTGCACGGCGAGGGCATCACCGTTCGGCAATCCATTCGCGATCGAAACGATGCGCTCGAGCTCCGCGCGATCGATCGGATCATCCGTCGGCGTGTTGATGAGGACTGATTCGTTCTGCCCGACAATGCGCGCGAGAAACGCGCGCAGCGGATCGAGGTGCACGAGGTACGTCGTCTTCTTGTTTGCGCTCCAGACGACGACGTCTGCGCCGCCGAGCATCCAGGGGCTCGGGACGCTCGCACGCGCGAGGAGGTCGCGCGTGACCGGATTCGCTTCGAGCTTCGCGTGCAACGCGGCGGCGCCCGGCACGAGCACGAACGACTCGGCGGATTCAGGCACTTGCGCGAGCAGCGCGCGCTGCGCGTCGCTGAGCGGGAACGTGACGCCGCGCGATTGCGACGGCGTGGTGGAGAGGAGATAGACCCAGACCGCGGCGGCGAGAGCGGCGAGGATCACGATGGCGATGACGAGTTTGCGCATTCCGATTACGATTCGCGCTCAATGTTGCGGACGGTCGCGATCGTTCTTCACACTCTACGCCAGGCGCTCGCGGAGCGTTTGCGCGCGGCGTGGAGGGCGGCGGCGCGGCGCGAACGGAAGCTGCGCATCGGCGTCGACATCCGGCCGTTCTATGAACCGCTGACCGGCGTCGGCTGGTATCTCTACTTCCTGTTGCACGAGATGGCGAAGCACGACGACGTCGAGCTCTACCTCTTCGGCGACGCGCGCGTCACCGACCTCGGGCCATCACTGCACGCCTCAATCCCGCTGAACGCGCGGCTCTGCACATTCGATCTGCGCGGCGTTCCGCCGTCGCGGCTCTCGCGCGCCTTCCCCGCCGCGGCGTACGTCGTCTGGATGAAGCTGATCGATCCTGACGTGATGTTCGGCGCGAATTACTTTCTGCCGCGGCTGCACGGCGCGATCGCGCGCCGCCGCGTGGTCACGGTGCACGACCTGACGTACAAGCGCTTCCCCGAGCTGCTGCAGAAAGAGACGCTCGACAATCTCGAGGCGCACATGACACGCGAGCTGGCGCGCGCCGACGGGGTGATCTGCGTCTCGGAGTCGACGCGCCTCGATCTGCTCGCCTTCTACGACGTCGATCCCTCGCGCGCCTTCGCCATCCACTCCGGCCTCGGCATCTCCTCCGCGCCCGCGCCGATGGATGAACTGCCCTCTCGCTACCTCCTCTTCGTCTCTACCATCGAGCCGCGCAAGAACCTCGGCGTGCTGCTCGACGCATTCGCGAGACTGCGCGCGAGTGGCTACGACGGCTCGCTCGTCGTCGTCGGCAAGATCGGCTGGAAATCGAAGGAGATCGCGCCGCGGCTGCGCGAGCCGGGCATCGTGCATCTCGATTACGTCGACGCCGCGCGGCTGGCGACCGTGTATCAGCGCGCCGAGGCGTTTGTCTTTCCGTCGATTTATGAGGGGTTCGGGTTTCCGCTGCTCGAGGCGATGTCGTTCGGTGTGCCGGCGATCGCATCGCGCTCGTCATCGTTGCCGGAAGTCGGCGGCGACGCGGCGCTCTACTTCGACGATGTCGACGGGCTGCTGTCGCAGTTGAAGCGCGTCACGAGCGATGCCGCGCTGCGCGAGGAGCTCGTCATGCGCGGACACGCCCAGGTGGCGAAGTTCCGGTGGGATGTCTGCGCCTCGCAAACGCTCGACGTGTTGCGTATGGTTGCGGAGTGAATGTCGTCATTGACGGCCGCGCCCTGGTCGGACATCGCACCGGCATCGGCGTGCACACGGCGGAGATCGCGCGGCGCCTCACGTTCGAACCGCCGCCGCTGATCGCGGCCCACGCGAAGATCGACGATCGGTCGGGACTCGAGCGTTGCCGCTTCCGCATCGATCGTGCGCCGCTCGGCGTGCTCTGGCAGCAGGTGATCCTGCCGCGCATCGACGCCGACGTGCTGTGGGGACCGCACGGGACGCTGCCGATTGCGTCGCGGACACCGGCCGTCGTTACCATTCACGACTTCACCGCGATCACCATGCCGGGACGCCACCGATTGAAGACGATCCTCTCGTACGACCTCTTCATCGGGCGCAGCCTGGAGCGCGCGAGGAGCGTGGCGGCGGTGTCGCGCGCGGTGGCGGAGGAGGCGGTGCGCGGATTCGGTGTGCCGCGGTCGAAGATCGAGATCGTGCCGAACGGCGTGGATGAGTTTTTCTCGCCGGGTGAAGGAGAAGGCGATTACGTGCTGTTCGTCGGCACGCTCGAGCCGCGCAAGGGCATCGCTGATCTGCTTGACGTGTGGAGCTCGATCGCGAAGCCGAAGCCGCGCCTCGTGCTCTGCGGATCGGCCGGTTGGGGGAAACTCGCGCTCGATGACGCGGAAGTGACCGGCTACGTCGATCGCGAGCAACTACGCGCGCTGTATCGCGGCGCGCTCGCCTTCGTCTATCCGTCGCATTACGAGGGCTTCGGCATTCCGCCGCTCGAAGCACTGGCGTGCGGTGCACCTGTGATCGCCACGCGCACGGGAGCGATTCCAGAGTTCGCCGGCGATGCCGCGCTGCTCATCCAACCGGGCGACCGCGATGCGTTGCGTGATGCGCTCGTGCGGGTGCTGCGCAATGCATCGCTCCGTCGCGAGTTGCGCGCGCGCGGTCCCGAACGGGCGATGCTCTACCGCTGGGATCGGAGCGCATCATTGATGATGGAGCTGCTCCGGGGATGAGAATCGGCATCGACGGCCGCAAGATCGCCGACTTCGGCATCGGCACCTACATTCGCGGCCTGCTGCGCGGACTGGAAGAAATCAAAGCGCCGGAGGAGTACGTCGTCTTCGCTTCTGCCAGCGCGGTGATCCCCGCACGCTTCGAGCACATCGCCTTCGACGCTCCTCACTACTCCGCGCGCGAGCTGCTCGACCTCGGGCGCGCCATCCGCCGCGCGCGCATCGATCTTTTTCACGCCCCGCACTACGTCGTCCCGTTCACCGCGACGCCGGTGGTGGTCACGATCCACGACCTCATCCACCTCCACACGCGCCACCGCAATCCGCTGAAACCGCTCTACGCGCGGACGATGCTCGGGCGCGCGGTGCGGAAGAGCGCGCGCGTGCTGACGGTGAGCGAGGCGGTGAAGCGCGACATCGTCGAGACTTTCAACTGCGCCGGCGATCACATCGTGGTCGCGCCGAACGGGATCGATCCGCACTTCACTCCGGGCGATGTGCCACCGTCCGACTACTTTCTCTTCGTCGGCAACGACAAGCCGCACAAGAACGTCGAGGCACTGGTCGACGACTTCGCGCGCGTTCGCGCGGCGCGTCCCGATCTGCGCCTCGTGCTCGCCGGCGCGCCGTTCACTCGCTTCGCGCAGCGCGATGGAGTCGAGTGCATCGGCTTCGTCGACGATCTCGCCGCGCTCTATCGCGGTGCGCTCGCCGTCGTCGTGCCGTCGATCGAGGAAGGATTCGGACTGCCGGCGGCGGAAGCGATGGCGTGCGGCGCAGCGGTGATCACATCGCATGCAGCCGCGCTGATCGAAGTCACCGATGACGCCGCGCTGCACGCGAGCGACTTCGCCGATGCGATGCTGCGCGTGGCGAGCGATGAAGAGTTGCGGCGCGAGCTCGCGCGCCGCGGAATGGCGCGCGCATCGCACTTCACGTGGCGCGCGTGCGCCGAAAAAACGCGCAGCGTCTACCTCTCCGCGCGCTGATCGACACTCGAAAAATCGTGGAACACCGTGGAACACCGCGGTTGCATTTCGATTTTGATAAACAATTACTTGACAATATCGTTTAACCATCTCATATTACGTACAGAAATGACGATCGCCAAAAACTGGATCCAGAGTTCAGTGAATGTCGAAGGTCGTCAGGGTTGTCTCCCCACTTTTCCTCTTCCCTCGCACTCAAGTTTGCCGGAGCAGTCCGGCGTTTTTTGCCAAGTAGGCGCGACCGGGAGGTCCCGTACGGCATGAAAGGTGGTGAGCTTAATGGCCACGAAGAAGAAGGCACCTGCTAAGAAAGCCGCGAAGAAGTCGTCCAAGAAAAAGTAAGCGAATACCAATCGACTTTTTGGGGAGTCGTATCGAGGGGCCGGTTCGCCGGCCCCTCGGTTTTTTTGCGCGATCGAAACCTTTCTCCCGCCCCTCCGTTCTACCCACCTGACGGAGGCACTCATGCGACGACTCCTCGTGATCACCTTTCTCTGCGCGGCCGCATTGACCGCGCGCGCCGACCGGCACGTCACCCACCACTTCTCGACCTCGGTACCGCTTCGCAACATCAAGCGCGTCGTCATCGCTATCCCGGCTGGCGAGATCAACCTGCACAACGGCACGAGCAACGACATCGTGGCCAGCGGTTTCATCCGCCGCGAATACGATGACGACGACGACCGCGCCGAGGCGCAGCGCGGCATCGACGACATCGACATCGAGCTCTACACCAACGGCAGCGAGGCGATCGTCCGCCGCCGCTTCGGCCGGCATGCCCACGGCTGGAGCCTCCGCAAGTTCGCAGCGGTCGATCTCGATCTCTCCGTACCGCCCGGCGTCGACATCGAGTTCGAGACGAAAGCGGGCGAGATCCACATCGATGGCACGTTCGGCGACATCGACACCGACCTCCGCGCCGGCGAGATCCACGTCACCACTCCGCGCGCCAGCGTGAAGGAGCTCAGCGCCTCATGCCGCATCGGCGAAGTGCACACCCACCTCGGCGATCGCTACATCGAGCGCGAAGGGGTCTTCCCCGGCACGACTCATTTCGTGAATCCGAACGGCGGCCGCGCGACGATGAATCTGCACACGACGGTCGGCGAAGTGCACGTCACGCTGACGCGTTAGCGACGAACGCCTGCGCTTCGTCGTGAGTCTTCACCTCGCCGCGGATCTGCGCCTCGAGCAGCGCGCGCTTGATCTGCCCGAGCCGCGGGCCGGGCGGGAGGCCGGTGGCGGCGGCGATGTCGTTCCCGGTAAGGAACGGCGTCGTGGTGAAGTCGGGCATCGCGATGTCCGCATCCTTCCCGATCGCGCGCAGCAGCGACGGAAGTTGCCGCGCGGTCGATTCACCAGCGTCGTACAGCGCGACGAGCGAGTGATCGTCGATCAGGCGCCGCAGGAACTGCATGTCACGCGTGAGCGAGTCGGAGAACCGCCAGCGCTCGGTGAATGCAGCCGGATCATCGACCAGCAGCGCGAGCGAGGCCGCGAGCGGCACATCGTCGACGACGTAGCGCGACGGCACGAGCTCGTGCCCGAAGATCGGGACGTCGAGGCCGCTCTCGCGAAGCAGCGTCACCGCTTTCCGGAACTCGTTCGCGGAAAAAATCGCGGAGAGCTCATACGCGACGCGCTCCGCCGATACCTTCGTGATCAACCAGCAACGTGCGCGGATGGCGCTCATCGTCTCGGGATCGACGGTGAATCGATGCCGCACTGCGAGGCGGATTCCCTTCAGCGTACGCAGCGGATCGTCGTCGAAGTTCTGCGGATCGACCATCCGCACCACCCGCGCCTCGACGTCGCGACGGCCGCCGTGCGGATCGAGCAGTTCGTCACCTTCCAGCGGGCCTTCCAGCGGGACCGCCATCGCGTTGACGGTGAAGTCGCGGCGGCGGAGATCGCGATCGATGGAGTTGTCGAGCAGCGGCGCGAAGTCGTAGACGTGCTCGCCGAGGACGATGCGGTAGGCGGTGAGGTGGTCTTCCTTGCCGAGGCGGATCACGCGTGGCGAGATCGCGCGGGCGCACGCCAGCGGATCGCTACAGGCGACGTCGACGTCCGCCGGGTTGCCGCCGAGGAGGAGATCGCGGATCGCGCCGCCGACGATGTAGGCATCGGCCGGCAGTTTGGCCAGGCCGGGGAAGAGTTGGACCAGGCGATCACGCAACGGCATTGCGCAACACGCCGATGCCTTCGATCTCGACTTCCACGGTGTCGCCCGACACCAGCGGCCCGACGCCCGACGGCGTGCCGGTCAGGATCACGTCGCCCGGCTCGAGCGTCATCACGGTGGTGATGAACTCGACCAGGAAATCGCACGGAAAAACCATGTCGCGCGTGTTGCCGTTCTGGCGGATCTCGCCGTTGACGCGCGTCTGCACCGAGAGCGCGCTGACGTCGAGCTCCGTCTCGATGCATGGGCCGATCGGCGCAAACGTGTCGAACCCTTTGCCCCGCGTGAACTGCACGTCCCTCTTCTGGATGTCCCGCGCGGTGACGTCGTTGGCGCAGGCGAAGCCGCGGACGTAATCGCGCCACTGCGCCGCCTTCACGTCCTTCGCCCGCTTGCCGATCACGATCGCCAGCTCCCCTTCGTGATCGACACGCTGTGAGATGGCGGGGCGGATGATCGTCCCGAACGGCGCGAGCAATGCACTCGGCGGCTTCAGAAAGATGATCGGCTCGGACGGCGCCTCGTTCCCGAGCTCCTTCGCGTGCTCGGCGTAGTTGCGTCCGATGCAGACGATCTTCGTCGGCACGCACGGCGGGAGGAGGACGGCGCCTTCCGGTGGCGTGGAAGACTCACGGATTTCGGCGCGATCGACGTAACGATAGATCTTCATCAGTTCTGTCTATCGTAAATCAGCCACAGCCCCGAGAACCCGCGCAGCAGGCGGAAGCGCGAACGGTAGAGCTGGTGCAGGAACTTCGCGTTCGAGTAGTAGACCGCCTCGTGGAGGAAGTCGCCGAAGTCTTCGTCGAGCTCCTTCGCCGTGTCGAGACTCTGCTTCGCCTTGCCGAGGAGCTCGGCGTCGGGGCGGACATCGGCGGCGAGCGTCGTGGCCAGGATCGTCGCCTCTTCGTCGACCTTGATCCGCAGCGCGGCCGCGCGGAGGAAGAGCATCCACAAGTCCTCGTTGTCCTCATCGGCCTCGGCCGGAACGCGGCCGAACAACTTCTGATACGCGGTGGCCTCCCACGACTCGAGCCGCAGGTCCCGTACGCGCTCGACGATCTCCTCCTCCGGAAGGTCGGTGGGGATCGGATCGATCGCGGCGGCGATGCGGATCAGGAATCGGAGCAGCACGTCGTCGCTGCCAAAGCGGTCGGTGACGTTCTCGTGCTGCTCCGTCTCGGCGAGGAACTCTTCCGGCAGCTCGAGCACCTCTTCGGCCGGGTCGATGCCGCCCTCGAGCTGCGCGAGGATCGCGCTCATGCTCGCTTTCAGTTTGGAGATGACGTCGTGCTTGATGTTCGACTGTGCGCGCAGCTCGTCGAAGCGCTCCTTGAAATCGCGGAAGCGCGCCATCTCCTCGACCAGTTGCGGATTGGCGTCACCGAAGTTCCGCTCGATGGCCTGCCCGTGCTGCATCAGCTTCTCCGCTTCTTCCAGCAGCCGATGCTCCTCGGAGTGATAGAGGCGGAGGAAGCGATTCTTCGCCGCGACATTCAGCTCGATGATGGAGACGAGGATGTCGGGATGGAAGTAGAGATCGCCGACGCGATGCTTGAACGTCCGCGCGTTCTTCAGCAGGTTGCGGTCGGTCAGGTCGTCGAACGTCTCGGCGGCGAGGATCTCGTCGCGCATCGAGCGGATGGCGCGGATCATCCGCACCACTTCCTCCTGCGGCGTATCGGCGACGCGGAGCGTGGAGACGAGCGCCAGGATCCGCTCGCGGAAATCGAGCGAGTCGCGCGGCGCGAACTCGTCGCGCTGCGTATGGAAATCCTCGCCGATGCGCGTGAAGAGGAAATCGATCTTGTCGCGGCGATCGCCTTCCACGGCGTCGGCGTAGAGATAGAACTTGATGAGGTACTGAATGATGTTGTCGTCCTGCCGCTTCAGCTTCTCGAAGAAGCGGCGGACGAGCGACGGCGTGATGCCGTCGTCGGCTTTCAGGAGCGATTCCGTGGCGCGGTCGAGGATCGACTCCGAGCGCGTGATCACCGTCGCCGCGTCGGCGATCTCCGTCGCATTCAACTTGCTCGTGACCGCCTTGATCTGCTCGTACGTGCGATGGAAATCGAAGGTGTACGGAAGCTCTTCGCGCAGCAGATTTCGATAGACGCCGGTGGCGAACTGGTGGAAGGTCCAGAGCGATTTGAAACGGTCCGACAGGCGCAGCCAGCGCCCGTGAAGGACTCCGATTTCCGTTACGGACACGTCGAGAAACCCGCCTGAAGTCGAATGCTATGATTCTGGCACAGATGGCACAGACGACGTTATTCACGCGTGAACAGATCGACAGCCGGGTAGCGGAAATGGGCCGCCAGATCAGCGCGGATTTCGCCGGCACGGAGCTCATCGCCCTCTGCGTCCTGAAGGGCGCGGTCTTCTTCTGCGCCGACCTCGTGCGCAACATCCCTCAGGACGTCGCCCTCGATTTCATCCAGGTCTCCAGCTACGGAAATCAGAAGTACTCGTCGGGCGTGGTCACGATCCTCAAGGAGCCGCAGCTCGACATGCACGGCAAGTCGGTGCTGATCGTCGAGGACATCATCGACAGCGGCCTGTCGATGCGCGAGGTCTTCCGCTACATCGAGAGCCGCGGCGCAGCGATGGTGAAGACGGCGACGTTCCTGGACAAGCCGGCGGCGCGCAAGGTGCCGTTCAACGCCGACTACGTCGGCTTCTCCATCGATCCGAAGTTCGTGATCGGCTACGGTCTCGATTTCGCGGAGAAGTACCGGAACATCCCGGAAGTGCAGGTCCTGTCGGACTAGCGCAAATATCCCGTCCACAACAACACGATCATCACCGCCCCCAGCGCGAAGCGGTAGTAGATGAACACGTGCGTCGTGTGTGACTTGAGGTAGCGCAGCAGGAACCAGATCGACGCGTAGCCGGAGATGAACGCGACGACGATCGAGACGATGATCGGCGTCCAGCCGAGCGATGCGAGATGGTGGCGCTCGTGGAACAGCTCGAGGAAGCCGGCGCCTCCGACGGCGGGAATCGAGAGCAGGAACGAGAAGCGCGCCGCGGTCGGGCGGTCGATCTTGCGAAAAAGCGCGGTCATGATCGTCGAGCCGCTGCGCGATGAGCCGGGGATCAGCGCGAGACACTGCCCGAGTCCGATCGCGATGCCGTCCATGACGTTCATCTGACCGAAGCTCCGAAGCTGCTGCCGCTTCGCCCAGCGTTCGGCGATGTCCATCAGGATCGCCACGACGATGACCATCGTGGTGATCACCCAGAGTCCGCGGAAGGTCGACTCGATGTGCTTCTTCAGCACGAGTCCGAGGATGACGATGGGGATCGTGCCGATGATCACCAGCCACGCTTCGCGCGAATCGACGTCGGCGAGTGGACGCCGCGAGATGAGTCCGCGGAAGAATCCGCCGATCAGTCGAACGATGTCCTTGAAGAAATAGATGACCGCGGCTATCCACGTGCCGAACTGGATGACCGCGCTCGCGGCGGCGCCGGGGTCGCCCCACCCGAGAAGCACGGGAACGATCTCGAGATGCGCGGTCGAGGAGATGGGGATGAATTCGGTGAGGCCCTGCACGAGGCCGAGGACGATCGCTTCGATGATGGACATTTACATTTCCCAGATGACAGGCAGGATCAACGGTCGCCGCCCCATGTTTTTTCTGAAATAGCGCTTGAGCGCGGCGCGCATCTTTTCCTGCAGCAGGTCGGAGTCGCGCAGCTCGTCGGCCGGACTGGTGGTGAAGATCTGCGCCAGAAGATCGCGGACTTCATCGAGCACGTCCTGACTCTCGTCGACGTGTACGAGGCCGCGCGTGATGATCTCCGGATCGCGGATCAGCCGTCCGTCGGAATCGACCGCCACCACCACGATCACGAAGCCATCCTCGGCGAGGTGTTGCCGGTCCCGTACCACGACCTCCGGCACTTCCTCCGCCTCGGCGTCGATGAAGACCTTGCCGTTCGGCACGCGCTCCTCGAGGATGCGCAGCTCGTCGTCGATGATCTCCACCACCTGCCCGTTCGTGATCACCGCGCCGTGCGGCACGCCGGTCTCCTGCGCCAGACGCGAGTGGTGGATCAGATGCCGCAGCGTCCCGTGAATGGGGATGAAGAACTTCGGCCGCGTCAGGTTGAGCATCAGCTTCAACTCTTCCTGACACGCGTGCCCCGACACATGCACGTCGGGCTGCTCGTGCGAGATCACCTCGGCGCCGCGGCGATAGAGGTTGTCGATGACGTGATTCACCGCGCGCTCGTTGCCCGGAATGGTGCGGGCGGAGATGACGACGATGTCGCCGCGCGTGATGTCGATCTGTTTGTGCGCGCCGATCGCCATCCGCGAGAGCGCCGACGACGGCTCGCCCTGTGTGCCGGTGGTGAGGATCACAGTCTCCGACGGTGCAAGCTCGCGATTCGCGCCGCGTTGCTCGCGCGGGAAGCGGAGGTAGCCGAGGCGCTCGGAGGTTTCGACGTTGTCGACGAGCGAGCGGCCGACGAGGATGACTTTGCGATTGTGCCGGCGTGCGAGATCGATCACCTGCTGCACGCGGTGGATGTGCGACGCGAACGTCGTGATGATGATCCGTCCGCGCGCGGTGTTGAAGATGCGGTCGAGTCCGGCGCCGACCGTCTTCTCCGACGGTCCGTGTCCCGGGACGAGCGCGTTGGTCGAGTCGCTGAGAAGCGCGAGCACGCCGCGCTCGCCGTATTCGGCGAAGCGTGAGAGGTCGGTTGTCTTCGCATCGACCGGCGTGTGATCGATCTTGAAATCGCCGGTGTGGATGAGAACGCCGGCGGGCGTGGTGATGGCGAATCCGAGGGCGTCGATGATCGAGTGCGTGACGCGAATCGCCTCGACGCGAAACGGTCCGACTTCAATCACATCGCGCGGCTGGATCTCGTGCAGATCGGCCTCGACGCCGAACTCTTCGAGCTTGTCCTCGACGAAGCCGAGGGCCAGCGGCATCCCGTAAACCGGAATCTTCAGCTTCTCCACGAGGAACGGCACCGCGCCGATGTGATCTTCGTGGCCGTGCGTGAGGAAGATCGCGCGCACGCTCTCCGCCCGCTCGAAGAGGTACGACATATCGGGGATGATGACGTCGACCCCGAGCGTCGCCGCGTCGGGAAACATCATTCCGCAGTCGACGAGAATCGACTCCGCGCCGTACTCGTAGACCATCAGATTCATCCCGATCTCGCCGAGACCGCCGAGGGGGATGATGCGGAGTGATGTCATCGGTACGGTTACGGGTAAATCCGATTCAGCATTCGCGGATACGGAATCGTCTCTCTCAGATGCGGCACGCCGCTGATCCACGCTACGCACCTTTCAATGCCCATACCGAAACCGGAGTGGGGGAACGTTCCGTACTTGCGGGTGTCGAGATACCACTGGAACTTGTCGAGCGGGAGGCCGTGCTCCTGGATGCGCTGGAGCAGGAGGTCGTGGTCGTGGATGCGCTGGGAGCCGCCGATGATCTCGCCGTAGCCTTCGGGGGCGATCATGTCCATGCCGAGGGCCAGCGTCGGGTCTTCCGGATCGGGCTGCATGTAGAACGCTTTGATCGCCGCGGGATACTTGGTGATGATCACCGGCGCGTTGAACGAGTTCGCGATGACGGTCTCTTCATCGCCGCCGATGTCGTCGCCGAAGTTCGCCGGCATCCCCTTCGACTTCAGCAGCTCGATCGCATCGCGATAGGTGATGCGCGGGAACGGACGCTTCACGTTCTCGAGCTTCGTGAGATCGCGTTCCAGGACTTTCAGCTCCTCGGCGCAGCGATCCATGGCGCGCCCGACGAGGTACTCGACGAACTCCTCCGCCAGTTCCTGCAGGCCGTCGAACTCGAGGAACGCGACCTCGGGCTCGACCATCCAGAACTCCATCAGATGCCGGCGCGTCTTCGACTTCTCCGCGCGGAACGTCGGACCGAAACAGTAGACGCGGCCGAATGACGCGGCCGCCGGCTCGAGGTAGAGCTGCCCGGACTGCGAGAGGAACGCCTTCTCGCCGAAGTAGTCGGTCTCGAAGAGCGTCGACGTCCCCTCGGCCGCGTTCGCGGTGAGGATCGGCGAGTCGATGAGGACGAAGTCGCGGTCGTAGAAGAAGTCGCGGATCGACTTCTCCACCTCGTTGCGGATGCGGAGGATGGCGTGCTGGTTCTTCGAGCGGAGCCAGAGATGCCGCAGGTCCATGAGGAACGCGGTGCCATGCTCCTTCGGCGTGATCGGATAGTCCTGCGCGAAGCCGAGGATCTCGAACGTCTCGACGCCGAGCTCGACGCCGCCCGGAGCGCGCTCTTCGGCGCGGACCGTGCCGGTCACGCGCACCGACGATTCCTGCGTCACTTCATCCGCGGCCTTCCACGTCTCCTCGGAGACTTCCTTCTTGAAGACCACGCACTGCAGATAGCCGCTTCCGTCGCGGATGATCGGGAACTGCAGCTTGCCCGAGGTGCGCTTGTTGTACAGCCAGCCGTTGATGGTGACTTTTTCGCCGACGTGCTGCGGGAGCTCTTTGATGCGGACTGTCGTCATAAAGGAGGCGGATTATAGCGGCTGTTGGGGTCGCATCTGGAAACTCAACTTAACGGCGAGCGGGGGGCCGTTAAGTTGAGTTTCCAGATGCGACCCCCAACTTAGAACAACTTTAAAAACACGACGTTCGCCACGAAGCCATCCTGCGCGTTGCGGCCGATCGTCTTACCGATGTCGAGCCGCAGCAGCGTGCCCCACGGACCGACGGTCTGGCCGGCGATGCCGAGGCCCTGGAACGGCTCGCGCGAGTAGCCGGCGACGCGGTCGGTGATCAGGCCGTGGTCGTAGAACGCCTCGAGACGGATCGCCTCGGAGAAGACGAAGCCGTACGACAGGTGTCCGAGCACCGCCTTCTCCGCGCGCACCGAGCCGGAGCGGATGCCGTGGATGCGCTTCGAGCCGAAGAAGCCGAGCTCGTATTTCGAGAAGCGGTCGAGATGCTGACCGTCGAGATAGTTCACGTCGAGCGTCAGGCGCTGGAACTTCGGCAGGTAGATGCTCTTGGCGAACGATGCGCCGAAGCGCGAGTAATTCTGCTGCGACGGGTCGTACTCGGAGAGAACGCCCCACGGCTTCCACGACGTGCGGTGGTTGTAGTCGTAGTAGCTGGTGACGGTGTAGCCCCAGCGCGAGTACTGGACGTCGATGCCGGGCGAGAGCTCGAACGTGCTCGACGGAACGGCGAAGCCGGCCATCGTGTCGTCGCCCTTGCGGTACGTGCGATGTCCGACGCCGAACGAGACGTCGACCTTGCCGAACCCGAGGAACGGATGTCCGGCGCGAAGGTTGAGGCCGATCGGCAGCGACTTGATGTCCTCGCCCTTCTGCTCCTCGCCGTTGCGATAGATCGAGTTCGTCGTCGGCAGCGCGATGGCGAAGAAATCGGCGCCGATGTTCGTGTGTGTGTTGGCGACGTTCGGGTTCGTCGCGTTCGCCGCGACGATGATCCCGGCGAAGAAGACGTTCGTCTGGATGCCGCGGTTGGCGAGATTGAAGTTGAAATAGTCGACGCCGCCGAGCGGCACGACCGGGTACTCCAGCCCCGCGTCGTGATGCACGCCGCCGAGCATGAACGTGCGCGACGTGTCGAAGCCTTCTTTCACCACCCGCTCGCCGTCGCCCCGCTTCTCGAGGTAGCGCATCCCCTTCTCGGTCTCGCGCACCATGCGCGAATCGGACGCGGAGGCCGAGGCGTGCAGGCGATCGAACTCCGGCGGATCGATGCGGAACTCGCTGAACGTCGTCGCGCGCAGCACGGGCGTCGCGCGGCCGGCGGCAGAGACGACCTGCTCCGCGTTCACTTCGCGCGGCAGCCAGAAGATCGACTGCGGATCGCGCTTGGCCACTTCATCCGCGGTCAGCGGCGCGTTGTTGTCGCGCGCGAACGGCTGGAAGAGCACCTGCTCCTCGTTCGACAGCACTTCGCCGACGAGGTGGAGCTGCACCATCGAGAGGCGGACGCGCGCCCACGTGTGCTTGTCGATCCACACCGTGCCGCGATAGAGCGGCAGCGACTCCGGCGCGTTCGGCGGCGGCTCGAAGCGGACCTCGTACGTGTGATAGCCGTCGACGTCGGTCTCGCGCACGAGCTGGTAGCGGTATTCGTTCGTGAGGTGGATATCGAGCGGGAGCTGCGAGACCTTCTCCGGCTGGATGATCGGCAGCTCGGGGATGCGGCCGTACTTCCACTTCACGCCGTTGATGTAGAAGTCCTGCCACACCCAGTCGCTCATGCCCTTCGGCTGGGAGAAGAAATCGCCGGCGATCGCCGCCTCGATCGCTTCGCCGCCGGTCATGTCGAAACGGAGCTTCGTCGTGTTGCGCGCGATGTAGCGCGGCTGAATCGACTCCTGGAACGTCTTGTACGCCTGGTGATTGCGGATGATCTCTTCGACCGCGATGCCGCGCTGCGTGGCGATGTCGATCGCTTCTTTCGTTACGTTGCCCTGCGGCTTCTCCGCGTGCTCGGCGGTGATGGCAAACGGCGCGCGCACCGGCTGCACGCCGACGAGGAGGTGTCCGCCCTTGCGGCCGGTGTCGGTGATCTCGCGCTCGCCCGCGGTGTCGACGCGGCGCGGATGTTCGTAGCGGTCGCTCGGCAGCGAGACGATCGACGCCGACGCCGCGTCGCCGCGCGGCACGACGATGGTGCGGAGGTCTTCGCCGCGGACGAACGTCAGCACCGGCATCGTGACGGCGTTGCCCTTCGCGTCGAGCACGGTGGTCTGCGAGGTCGAGTCGTAGGCCCAGTCGCCCGACAACATGCGGTTGAAGCTCGCGAGCGCCGGCAAGTCTGCAGGTCCGTTCAGATACGCGCGCGTCGCGCCGTTGGCGAGCGCCTGCGCGAGATCGAAGAACGCATTCGGCGACTGCGGATCGACGGTGGCGATGATCTTTTTCGTCGGATCGTTCTCCGCGATCCACTTCAGGGTGTCGGCGACACCCGAGGCCGGGACGAGGATTTCATCGTAGTAAGCCGACGCGCCTCTCCCCACGGCCACGATCTTGTCCGCGACGTTCAGTCCCTGCGCGCTCACGGCGAGCCGCTTGATCGCGAACTCCCCGACCTCCGCGCTCGGCGCGTCAAACGAAACGCCGAACGCCTGGAACGGACCGCGCGTGCGGGCCCAGTCGATGATCGTCGTCGTGTGCTTCTCCACTTCCTGCAGCGGATCGGCGGTTTTATCGAAGACGTACGAGACGAGGAGCGTCGTCTTGCGGCGCTGCTCCGGCGAGAGTGCATCGAGCGCGGGACCGGCGGTGGCGAGTTGGTCCTCACGGAGGGTGACCAGGAGCGGCACCGGGGTTGCTGGGACAGTGCTCAGGTCGCTCACCGCACCGACGCAAAGCGAACACTCTTTCTGAGTTTCCGCCGCGCGTAACGGCTGCACCGACGGAACGACGAGAAACGGCAGTACGGAGACAAGGAACGCAAGTCGTTTCATTGAATCCCCCGAACGCCATCCGCGGAGATGAAAATTGCCGACGTCCAAAGGGTTGCTGTTCTTCAACACCACGTCAGGAATGCGGCTCCCCGAGCCGGAAGCGACCGCGTTCGTATCCGCGGCCGAAGAAGCGGGACTCGAAGTCGTCCGTCTCGCGAGTGACGTCGATGTCACGGCACTGGTTCGCACTCGCATCTCCGAGGGACAAAAGCTCTTCGTCGCCGCGGGAGGCGACGGGACGGTGCATCACGTCGTACAGGCGCTGGTGAACAGCGAAGCCGCGCTCGGCGTGATCCCGATCGGGACCTACAACCATTTCGCGAAAGACCTCGGCATTCCGCTCGACTGGCGCACGGCGCTGGAGATCGCCGTCAACGGAACGACGCAACAGATCGACGCCGCGCGCGCAAACGAGCGCTTCTTCGTCAACAACCTTTCGCTCGGGCTCTATCCCGAGATGGTCGCGCGGCGCGAGGAGCGTGGCCGCGACTACCCGCGCTGGAAAGCACGATTACTCGCCGCGTACGGGACGTTTCGAAAGTATCCGCACGTCACGCTGACCGTCGAGAGCGAGCACCATCACGAGGTCGTGCGGACGCACGTCTTCATGGTGTCGAACAACCGCTACGACCTCTCGCGGATCGGAGTCGAGGCGCCGCGCACGCGGATGACCGAGGGAAGACTGTCGGTCTACTGGCTGCCGCACCTGCCGCGCATCGCGCTGATGAAATTCGTCGCGCACTACCTCGCGGGACGCGTGCACGCGGCGCCGGGCTTCCGCTCGTTTCGCACGCTGCGGATGAAAGTGCAGTCGCGCAAAGCGCTGCACGTCGGACTGGATGGAGAGTTGTTTCAGATGGCGACGCCGATGGTGATCACGATCGTGCCGCAGTCGCTGCTGGTGCGTATACCGCGATAACACGGCCCCTCACCCGCCTGCGGCACCCTCTCCCCGCTGAGCGGGGAGAGGGAGGAGAGGGCTATTGCGGATTCGCGGTGTAGAAGTCCTGCGAACCGATCTCGAAAGCGTGATTGGCGAGGTCGTATCCGCGGACGGTGAGGCGATGGCGGCCGTTGGTCAGCTTCGTCGTATCCATCACGAAGCGCCAGCCGGAGTTGCCGCTGTTGAAAATGTGCGGGTACTGCTGCGCGACGTCGGAACGCGGGAAGCCGGTCTGCGCCGCACCGTAGCGGTCGCCGTCGATGATGATGTCGACGCCGTTGAGCACGTTCGATTCGCCGAGCGCCCAACCCTGGATCGTGATCGTTCCCTTCACGTAATCGGACGGAGTCGGGATGTCGATGAAGCCGAAGATCGGGCTGGTAAACGTGTCCTCGGCGCACTGGAAGAAGACCGGCATGCCGTCGCGGCTCGGAATCTCGGCCACGGTTCCCTGCTGATCGCCGACGCGGATCTTCAGCACGTGGTTGCCCGGGCTGACGCCGAGGGCGAGCAGCGCGCCGACGTCGAGCGTGAACATGAAGCCCGCGCGCGGCGAGTCGGGATAGTTCGGATAGAGCCTCTCCACGTCGTAACGCGGCAGGCCGTAGCAATTCGTGTAGGCGCTGAAGACCGAGCTGAACGAGCAGTCGTCGGTGGAGATCCAGCGGACGCCGTCGATCAGCAGCTCGACGTACGACACGCGGCCGACGTCGCCACGCGGCGCAACGTCGAGCGCCCAGCCACGCACCGGCGTGATGTGCGACTGCGGGTTGACCGGCGGCGAGACGCGCGGCAACACGCCGCAGCGGTTGCCGAAGAGGACGGTGTCGCGCTTCGGCTCATCGATGAAGCCGAACGGCTTGGCGTTCCCCTGGCTGTTCAGGACCTGGATCGTGCGGCGGCCGATCTGGCGGCGGGCCGAGGGACTGTGCTTGTCGGTCGCGAACACCGCGAGCTGATGCAGGCCGTCCTGCAGACGGGTGGTGTCGATGTTGGCGATGAAGCCGCTGAAGAGCGCGGCGGGAAAATCGGGGAAGGCGATGGCCACGTCGGGACGCCCGTCGCCGTACATCACTTCCTGCATGCTGCCGTTATCGATCTGGACGTCGATGTGATCGATGCCGTCGGTATCGGCCGCCCACCCCAGGACCGGGAAGGAGTTGCTGGCGTTGAACGTGGAGCCCGGATCGGGGATGTCGAGCGAGCCGAACGGCGACTGGTTCAGCGTGTTGTCGATGTTGATCGTTCGCCGTCCCAGCTCGAACACGCGGTTGTCGACCGTCGTGACCTTCACGAAGACCGTGTGTGAGCCGTTCGTGAAGCGCGCGGCGTTGAACCCGGTCTGGAATCCCGGCGCGATGTTGTGGATGCCGGGATAGTTCGGGAACGCCTCGATGATGTCGATCCGCGGAAGGTTGCGGTTCGTCTGGTACTGGAACTGATCGTCGACGTACAGCTCGATCTTGCTGATCGACGTGCCGACCGGGTCGAGAGCCCAACCCTTGATCAGGATCTCGCCGGACTGAACGGCATTCACATCCGGCAGATCGAGCGAGGCGATCAGATCCGTGGTCTGCGCGAAGAGTCCGGGCGCAAACAGCGAAAGGACTGCGGTGAGAACCAGGCCGCGGGTTTTAACCCATCTCCACATAACCCCAACCTCCAACCCCGATGATGACCTGTACGTGGCTTATTTCTGTCGTCGCCGGACGACGCAAAGTGCCCGTCCGCTTTGGTTTGTGCGAGTTTATACTAACGCGGGTGAGCTCTTCAAATATCAATATCCAGCCGGAGCTCCTCCCCTCGGCCGCTGACGTCCACGCCGCCGCCCGCCGGATCGCCTCCTACGTCCACCGGACTCCCCTCCTTCCCAGCCGTTCCCTCTCGGAGCGGGCGGGGGTGGAGGTGCGGCTCAAGTGCGAGAACCTGCAGCGGGCCGGGTCGTTCAAGATCCGCGGCGCGATGAACGCCCTGCTTCAGCTCGATCCCGGCGAACGGGAGCGCGGAGTGGTCGCCTTCTCCTCCGGCAACCACGCCCAGGGGGTCGCCTACGCCGCCCAGCTCCTCGGCATCCCGGCGACGATCGTCATGCCGGAAGGCTCGGTGGCGATGAAAGTCCAGGCGACCGAGGGGTATGGCGCGAAGGTCGTCACGGCGGGAGTTACCTCCGCGACGCGCGACACGGTCGCGCGCAAGATCGCGGAGAAGAACGGGGCGGCGGTCCTGCCGCCGTTCGACGACGAGCGGATCATCGCCGGCGCCGGCACGGTTGGGCTGGAGATCGTCGAGGAATGGCCCGAGGTCGCTTCGATCATCACCCCCCTCGGCGGCGGCGGCTTGCTGTCCGGGACCGCGTTGGCCGCCGACGGCCGCGACGTCTACGGCGTCGAGCCGGCGGCAGGCAACGACGGCGAGCGATCGTTCAAGACCGGCAGCATCGTAACGATCGATCCGCCGAAGACGATCGCCGACGGCGCGCGCACGCTCGCCATCGGCAAGCGCAACTTCGCCATCATCCGCGAGCTGGTCCGCGACGTCGTCAGCGTCGACGACGACGTCCTGCTCGAGACCGTGAAGTGGGCGATGTACCGGACGAAGCTCGTGATCGAGCCGACCGGCGCGCTCGGCCTCGCGGCGCTGTTCGCGGGCAAGATCAAGCCGAAGGGGCCGGTGGCGGTGGTGATCAGCGGCGGGAACCTGGATTTCAGCTTGCTCTGCCCATGACCCTCTTCGACACGACGCCGCCCGAGCCATCGACCCCCAAAGACGCGCCTCTCCCCGAACGGGTCCGTCCGAAGTCGCTCGAGGACGTGGTCGGGCTCGAGGAGCTGCTCGCGCCGGGACGCTTTCTTCGCAACGCGATCGAGACCGATCGCATCCCCTCGATGATCTTCTGGGGTCCGCCCGGCTCGGGAAAGACGACGCTCGCGCGGATCATCGCCAAGACGACGCGCGCGCAGTTCGTCACCTTCTCCGCGACGTCGAGCGGCATCAAGGAGATCAAGGCGCTGATGGAAGAGTCGCGGCGCGGGCGGCATGCGCGCGGCTCGAAGACGATCGTCTTCATCGACGAGATCCATCGCTTCAACAAGGCGCAGCAGGACGCGTTTCTGCCGTACGTCGAAGCGGGCGACATCATCCTCATCGGCGCGACGACGGAGAACCCGTCGTTCGAGGTGAACTCCGCGCTGCTCTCGCGCTGCAAGGTCGTCGTCATTCCGCCGCTCGACCGCACCGAGGTGATGACCATCCTCCGCCGTGCGATGCGCGACAAGACGGTGCATCGCTACGGGATCGAAGTCACGGACGAAGCGCTCGACTTCGTCGCCGCGACGAGCGCCGGCGACGCACGCCAGGCGCTGAACTCGTTGCAGCTGATCGTGGAGACGGCGTCGAAGAACGACTCGCCGATCACGGTCGACAGCGTGAAGACGATCCTGCAGCGGCGCTCGCTGATGTACGACAAGTCAGGCGACGAGCACTACAACATCATCTCCGCGCTGCACAAATCGCTGCGCAACGGCGACGCCGACGCCGCGGTCTACTGGCTCGTGCGGATGCTCGAAGGGGGCGAAGATCCGATGTACCTCGCGCGGCGGCTCGTGCGCGCGGCGTCGGAGGACATCGGCAACGCCGATCCGCAGGCGCTGGTCTTCGCCATCGCCGTGCAGCAGACCGTGCACTTCCTCGGTATGCCCGAGGCGGGTGTCGCGCTCGCGCAGCTCGTCGCGTACCTGTCGGCGGCGCCGAAGTCGAACGCCGCGTACAAAGGTTACGGCGAGGCCGTTCGCGAAGTGCGGCAGGGCGACAACCCACCCGTCCCGCTCCACATCCGCAATGCCCCGACGCGCCTCATGAAGAACCTCGGCTACGGCCGCGACTACCAGTACGCGCACGACTTCGAGGAACAGACCGCTGCGATGGAGTGCCTCCCGGACGCGTTAGCGGGACGGCGCTTCTATGAGCCGAAGGAGATCGGCTTCGAGGCCGAGATCAGGAAGCGGCTGGAGAAGATGCGGGACGCGCGGAAGAAGTGAGCGCTCGCGCATCCACCTCGTGGGCGAACAGGATCGCATTGACCATCGACATGCCCACAGACTTTCGCCGTCCCGTTGTACTGACCAGGCGGAATTTGTCGTCGGTGAGCTCAACCTTGACGATCTGATCCCACGGCAGCGATGTCCTGATGAACGCGGTCTGAAACTCGATCCCGTTCGGCGAAATCGAAACGACCCGGCCAAAGTAGATGGCCGCGATGACGCCGAGCACGACAAACAGGCCGCCGATCTCCCAGACGCCCGGCCCAGGCTCTCGCCACTCGACGTAGCGGGTCAGCAGCGGAAGTGAAATTCCGAGAACGAGACACAGCGGCGCGAACAGCTTGTACGGCCAGGAGTAGCGAAGAGTGAATTCGTGGGGGCGAGCGTCCGAACTGATCGCAGGACCCTGCAGGGAAGGAAAAGCACCACGAAGATGCAGGCCCACGACGGCCATGATTGCGAACGTGATTGTGAACGTAGCGGCGAGCGGCGCGAGGTCGGAGATCAGGGGTGGCGCCGTCGTAATCGCGAACCAGTCCAGGACATCCCACACGACAATCGCAAGACTGGCAATGCCGAGCGTGATTGACCCTGCGATGAAGTAGGAAAGACGCCTGGAAGGTGACACCACGGGGCCTATCTTACCGCGACGCGTTCAGCGTCACGGCCGCGCGAATGAGCGCCTTCAAGGCCTTCTCATCGATCTTCTCGCCCTCATGAAAGTCGATGGCGCGCCTCGTGTTGCCCTCGAGGCTGGAATTGAAGAGGCCTGAAGGGTCCTCGAGAAAGGCCCCCCTGGCGAAGGTCAGCTTCACGGCTTTCTTGTACGTCTCGCCGGTGCAGATCAATCCGTCGTGAGACCACACCGGAACGCTCCACTTCCACTCCTCCACCACCGCGGGGTCGGCTTGTTTGATCAATGCGCGGAGCTTTGCGAGCAACTTGCCCCGCCAGTCGCCCAGCTCCTCGATCCTCTCGTCGATCAATTGAGATGGAGACTTCCCTGACTGAGATCCGCTCTTCTGCATGACGTTTCTTCTTTCCCGCTTACTCCGCATCGGGGCGTGCAAGCTGCTGGATGCGGGCTTCGATGCGCCGAGCTTCGGGCCGAAACCCCTGGAAATACATCGCAGTATGAAACACGAGGAGCAATGCTGTCAGGCCGAGGACCGAACTGAAATCGCGGGCGATCAGCGAAGCAACCACAGGGCCACCGAGGACGAGAGTGACAGCCACGATCGCCATCGGGTGGAGCGTCTGCTCGAGCTCGATCTGTGTCCTCCCGCCCTCCGCTCTCAATGAACCGGTGACTCGCGGAAGGTAGGTATTGCGGCCGCTCACAACCGGTGTGAGCTTAAAGCCTTCACTCGACACCGTGCCGATGAATTCGTATTTGCCGGCCAACGATCGGAACCACGGCTGCTTCGCGGTTGTAAGGAGTGCCAGCCGCGACGCGAAGTCAGCAACACTCATTTCGGTCGAAAAGCGACATCGTCGATACGGAACCATGAGCGACTGAATCTAGTGAGCGCGCGTCACGCGGATCGTCGCCCGGTATTGCTGCGCCGGAACCGGGTCGGGCGTCTTCCGTTGCGGATCGAGCTCAACCAGCGTGAACGTGTAGCCGCCTGCAGAGGTTTCGCCTGGAAAGGCGGTCCCGCCGGCGGTGTTGAGCGTGATCGATTGCGGGCTGCCGCCGGTCGTGACGTCGAGGCGAATTGCTCCGTTCCCCTGCCAGACACACACCACTGACGCCGGGCAGCGCGAATCTTCGACGACCTGGGCGAACGAGACTCGCAGGTCGGTGTCCACCTGCTTCGGGCTTTCAACTTGAAGGACGATCGTGGCGCCGCCCGCGGGGATCGAATTGCCCGGAGCTGTCGGCGCGGAATTGCAGGCCAGGACCAGAAGCGCGAGAACAACTCCCATTGATCGCATGTCAGCGTCAACACCGCTGTGAGCGGAAAAATCCCCCGCAACCGCCGAGGAGACTACTTCCTCGTCGCCGTTTCTGTACCGGGTGCACCGGCCCGACCCTGAACCGCCCATTTACCCTCGAGCCGGCCGTTGGGGAGCGCGCGATACGCCATGACTCCCAGCCATGAATGATCTGCGGCGCCGTAGGCTACGGACAACGTGTCGTTCGCAACCACTCCGACGCCGCTGTAATGAACATTCGCGATCGACCAGTAAACGTCGTAGACATCTCCCCGCGCCGTAATGGTGAGAGTGCCGGTGTACGGCCCCACACCCGGGTTGACGCCGGTGATGGCATAGGTTCCGGAGAATGCCGTTTTTGCCTGCACCGGAGACGAGACGAGAACCAGTACCGTGAAGAGAGCGAGCGTTGTCTTCAGCATAGGAACCCCTTTCACGCCGCGATCTTAGCAGCGAATCGAGCGTCTATCTAACGGGCGTCGAGTATCCAATCGCGGCCCGAACAGCTACTGGCTCTGAACCGGTAATCTCAAATTCTTGCGCAATCAAAAACACAAGATCGACTATCGCGTCGCTCGAGCGGCGTAGCTCTTCGGCCTTGAAGACAAGATTAGGGGCGCGGATTGCGTATTGAAATCTGGTATCTGCAAACTCCCGCCACTCGTAGCCTGACCTGTATTTGACGATTGGACGACGTGGCAACGTGATCTTGGAATCGAGTTCGGCTGCGGGTGCGGCCCATCGAGCGATTTTAAACACGACAACGTAAGAGCCTGGCGAAATGCCGGCAAACGTCACACCGCCGGCCGGTCCTGTCCGGGCTGTCGCTATCACATCGCCTGCGCGGCCGACGACGTCATTTCGATCCGCGAGCGTGGCCTGACGTTTTGCCTTCAGCTTCACTTCGATTTCCGGTATTGCCTGTCCCGGACTGAGACCGTACTCCGCCGCGTCGTCGAGATTGGGTGAGACGTGCGTTCCCGGAGGAGACCATAGCGTAGACGTTCCGGGGAATCTGTCGCCTGGCGCGACCGGTCGTTGCGCGAAACTTACGATCGGCAGGATGGTGAGGATGAACGCCGCTATCGCTATGCCGTATCGTGTTTGCATCGGAAGGTGTTCAGCAGCGAAACAAGTCTCGACGATCATAATAAGTTTGTCAACGTGATGATTTTGACTTCACGAGGCGGCTCGGCCGCCGGACCGAAGCCGGACCGTGTCAGCTTCTACCGCGAGTCAGGCGACCGGCGTTGGTTTCGGCGCCGCTCCGCCAATTCATGATTGGCTTTTCAATCATCTTGATACGAGGCCTGCGACCATGCAACCCCGGACCTTCACCTGCGTAATCTGAAACGATATGGCTGATCACATTGCCAGTCTCTTGTTCGACAACGCCGTCATTCTGACGCCGACCGTCATCGTCGTATGCCTCCTCACTCTCACGTTGCTCGTTCGGCGGTGGCCGCGGCGCACGTGGTCACGAGTAAGAGCTTTGGCGCTTTCACTCCTACTCGGCTTCATATCGTTGATCGCTGGCGCACTGCTCTATGCCGAGCGGAATGTCCGGGCGATGATCGAGCATCGAGTCCACGTTCTTACGTTGCACCCTATCGGTGCCGCAGGCCCGACGAAAGTGGCTCAACTGCAAGGCAAAGTGGTCCTTCTAAACTTCTGGGCGACATGGTGTCCTCCCTGCCGCGCCGAACTGCCAGACATGAACCGACTGGCAGATCACTTCTCGCGCGGTGATGTGTCCATCGTGACCATCACTGACGAAGCGCGCGACCGTGTCGAGCTCTTCGAGGCCAGGATCCTGCCTCTTCGCACGATCAACGCAACGTTCGATTCCGACCAGCCACGGGGCGGACTCGCTGCAGCCGCGTATCAAGGAAGGCCGACCACGATCATTCTTGATAAAAACGGACGCGTCTGCGACATCTATATCGGGCGGCAGTCTTACGAGACTCTACGAAAGGCGGTTGAACGACAACTCGGACGTCACGTCTAGTCTCGCATTTGGGCTAAGGCCAGATTTCGACGTGGGGGGTTCCGTGTTTGAGACCTCCCGGTGTGAGCCTCTGGCCAATTCAAGCATCGCAGCCGAAGGCGCTCCTTAGAGGTGCGCCTAACGCATGTTGAAAGCCCGCCCCTTCCTGTAAGTTTGGATCGTTCGAAGAGCAAACGAAAGGAAGGGACGGCTGCCATGAAACATCAGGCGATTCATTATCTCGGTTTGGACGTGCACCAGGC
>Ga0193696_1000070_pt1 | contig 45665 bp, 50 predicted proteins | sample L3m1metaG_FD_145074 | JGI IMG/M metagenome (GOLD analysis project Ga0193696, IMG submission 145074) | Soil microbial communities from a riparian zone of the East river system, Colorado, United States - L3m1 | ecosystem: Environmental > Terrestrial > Soil > Riparian zone | place: USA: East River... | reverse complement strand
CGAGATGGGCCTGTACCCGCAGCTCGCGCGTGAGATGCCGCTTCCGACCGGGAAGCTGGACATCGGCAGCGTGCTCTCGCAGATGGGCGCCTACTGGCCCGGCGAGAACAACGCCATCACCGAGTCCTTCCCAGGATTCGGCAAGGTGTCACTCGAGGGCAAGCTGTGCGGCGCGCTCATCCCGATCCCGATCCAGCTCATCAACAACGCGACGCCCGCCATGGGTCAGCTCTTCGCGGACCTCATCCGCGAGGCGATCCTGAAGGAGATCGATCGCGTGTTCATCGTCGGCAAGTCGGTTGCCAGCGGCGGCACGGACGTGTTCGACGGTCTGGTCAATGCGAATTCGATCGTGCCCGTCGTGCTCGGCTCGGGCAAGACGAAGATCTCCGACGCGGACGCCGACATCTACCTCACGATGCAGACCGCCGTCCCCGAGGGTGCTCGCGAGGACTGCGGCTATCTGATGGACGCGACGGAGCTCGACAACGTCCGCAAGGTGAAAACCACCACGGGCGACTACGTCAACGGTCACTTCTACACCCCGCCGACCGGCAGCGAGCCGGCGAAGCTCTGGGGCAAGCCGGTCTACACGTCGTCGCGCATGCCGGCGTACTCCACGGCCAGCCAGCCGTCGAAGCGCTTCGCCCTCTACGGCAACTACAAGAAGTGGGCGATCTTCGGCAACAATCAGGACCTCGCGATCGCGACGTCCGACACCGCCGGCGACGCGTTCAAGAACTGCCAGCTGCTGATCCGCGGCATCACGACCGTGGGCGGTGCGGCGTTCGGCCCGGCCATCGCCGTCCTCGAAACCGCCGCGTCGTAATCCCGCCTGACGTCGTCCGCAATTCACTGAACCCGTGAGGGCGGCGGTACTCCCGTCGTCCTCACCTCACCTTCACCCTGGAGGGCTTCGTTATGGGTACGAGGAACGGGCAGTTTTACCCCGATCCGATTCTCCTCGATGGTGCGCAGCTCGCGCCGACGGTCAAATCCGCCGACGCGAACCTGACCGCCTTCGACTCCAACGGCGTGCGCGAGATCCTCGCCACGCTCAACATCCACGAGTACATCACCACCGCGCTCACCGGTGCGAACAATGACATCAACGTCATCGCCCGCGCATCGGGTTCCACCGACTACACGCTCGAGTACAAGGATCCGGCCGCAAACAGCGCGGCTCTTTCTGTCTCCGTTCACGCGTATCTCAAGACCGCGCTCACGGGTTCGAATAACGACCTCGTGTTCCACGCGGTCGCCGAGGGCGTGGCCGGCGAGGCGATCACCATCGCGTACGTCGATCCCGCCGCGAACGACCAGTCCGAGACGGTTTCGGTCGTTGGCAACGCCATCACGTTCCATCTCGCCACCGGCGTCGCCGGCGCCATCACGTCGACGGGCGACTCGCTGAAAGCGACGCTCCTCGCCAGCACCGCGGCGTCCGCTCTGGTGACGGCGGCCGATGCCGCAGGCAACGACGGAAGCGCCGCGGTCACGGCGCTCACTGCGACGGCTCTCGCCGGCCGCGCGATCATCGTGCATCTGGCCACCGGTTCCGGTGGGGCGATCACGTCGACTGCCGCGCAGGTTGCGACCGCGATCGCGGCGGACGATCTCGTCGGCGCACTCGTCGTCGTCGAGATCACCTCCGGCAACACAGGCGCGGGCGTTGTCATCGCGCTCGCTCAAACCGCCTTCGCTGGTCCGGCCGGGACGAATCCCACGATGGACGTCAAGCTCCAGACGTCAGTCGACGACGGCGCGTCGTACTTCGACACCGTCGCGTTCGCGCAGGCAACGACCACCGGCGTCACGGGTAAGCTCTTCTCCCCCATCGCCGGGAAGTCGCGCTGGGTTCTCGACATCGGCGGAACCAGCACCCCCGCATTCGCGATGTCGATCGTGGCGCACGCACGTCAGTAATTACTCGTAGCGGGGCGGCGAGATGTCGCCCCGCTCAACAGGTTCAATCAATGCCATTTCAGATCACGCGGCGCGTTCACTTCGGCTACATGCGCGAGGTCGATGTCTACCACGACCTGAGCGACGCCGACATGGACAACCTCGAGCGCGGGAAGTACGGGCATCGCGTCGGCGCGGCAGCATCATCGACAGTTGTCGATGTCGACGATGTCTCGGTCGACGCTGCCGAGTCGTCCACGCAAATCACGATGTCGGATGTCAGCGAACCCACGGAGACGTCCAATGCTCCCGAACCAACGCGACCGGATGATCCGCAGCACGGATCGTCAGATCCGGAACCGCAGTCGCTGCACTGTCCCGACGGAACCTGCAAGTTCCGAGTCGGAGCCAAGTCCTTCAAAAACGCGGCTGCGCTCGAAGCGCACCGCAACCAAACCAAGCACTGATGACTGCGCTGAGCGCGACGAGGTGACGGATGGGTCTCAAGAAGAATCCGAATGACAGCCTCTATCAGGAGCCTGTCCTCGTGGAAGGTGCCCAGATCGGACCGCGGCTCGTCAGCGCGACCGAGACGTTGCCGGCGTTCTACATCGGCGAGGCGCGTGAACTCATCACTGCCCTGTCGGTGCACAAGTACCTGACGACAGCGCTCGCCGGCACGAACAACGACATCACCTTCTTCGCGAAACGCTCCGGCGATCAGGACATTACGATCACGTACACCGATCCCGGTGGGGTCAGTGCTTCGTTCGCTGTCGAGGTGGTCGACGGCGACATCGAGATCACGCTCGCGCGCGCGGCGTCGGCGATCGTCACGAAAGCGTCGGACGTCATCGCCGGTATCGAGGCCAGCACCGCGGCGTCGGCTCTCGTCTCAGCGATTCCGGCAGACGGCAACGATGGAACGGGCGTGGTCACCGCTTTGACCGAGACATCACTGGGCGGACCAGCCGGCACGAATCCGACGCTCGACGTCGAGTTCAAGGCCAGCATCGGCGGCATCAACTTCTACAGCATCAACGCGCACTTCGCGCAGAAGACCGACGTCGCGGAGACCGAGGGCGGGAACTTCGTGAACCTCGCTACGTGGGGGCAATACACGCTCACCCTCGGCGGAACGAATTCGGTGTTCGCCATCTCGATCGAGACCGCCTACAAGCCGTAAGGGAAATTCATGACGAAGAAACCGTATGCCCTCGCGATCCTCGCGCTGGTGGCCACGGGCGCCTTTGCGCAAGCCACGAACAAGGCGGGCGGCGACGTCCCTGTAACCAGCGTCCCGTCGACCGGATGTCAGTACGGTGCATTGATCAATAAGACAACGACGCCGACGGGACATTACGAGTGTGTCGGCGGTCATTACGTTGCGATGGCAGGCGGCGGCAGCGGGAGCGTCACCGGCGCGTCCGCGTCGATCGACAACGAACTTCCGCTCTTCAGCGGGACCGGCGGCAAGACGCTGAAGCGGGCCACCGCAAGCGGCATCCCGTTCCTCACGAGCGGCGTTGTGTCGGCCCTCAGTTCGACCGGCACCGGTGACGTTGTGCGGCAGTCCTCGCCAACGATCATCACACCCTTCATCGCCAGCTTCCTCAATGCCACGCACGACCACTCCAGCGCGGCGGCCGGCGGAAACATCCCGCCGAGCAGTGTGACGGGTACCGCGGTCATTACGACGGACTCGCGTCTGACGGACTCGCGGACGCCAGTCACTCACGCATCCTCGCATCAGAACGGCGGTACAGACGAAGTCGCGACCGCAACGCCAGGCGCGAACGCTATCCCGAAGGCGGGATCGGGCGGGACGCTGGCGAGCGGATGGATTCCGACGCTGAACCAGAACACGACCGGCACGGCGTCGGCCTTGACCGCGAACGGCACGAATTGCTCCGGAGTACAGAAGGCGAGTGGCGTTGATGCGAGCGGGAACGCTGAAGGCTGCACGGCGATCGCCTACACGGACGTCACTGGCACGCCCTCGCTGGCCACGGTCGCGACGTCGGGAAGTGCCACGGATCTCTCGACGGGAACGCTCGCTGCGGCGCGTATGCCCGCACTGACGGGAGACATCACGACGTCGGCGGGCGCGGTTGCGACGACGCTCGCGACGGTGAACTCTTCGCCCGGAACGACAGGCAGCGCAACGCAGGCATCGCAGATTACGACGAACAGCAAGGGACTCGTGACGAGCAACGCGAGCGTCACGATTACCCCTGCTGCGTCGTCATTGACGGGGCTCACGCAGAACAACCTGCCGAAGGGAACTAGCGGCGGTGGGCTACAGGCGTCCTCGATTGTCGATGATGGCACCACCGTTTCCACAACCGAGAAGGTCTCGGTGTCGGTGAATGGTGCACTGTCCGCCCCTGGCTCCTCATACATCGGCACGTGGATCACCGGCGGTTCCGCCACCACAACGAAGCCTTACCTTCTGATCGAGCCTACAGGAACGACATCGACTGGTTGGTCAACGTCTGGTACGGGACTCGGTATCAACGCGGCATCCGGGTTCGCTGGCAATCTGATTGACGCGCAGTTGGCTGGCACTTCTAAATTTGCCATTACCAGTGCCGGCGGCGGTGTCTTCGCTGCGCCGGTGTTGGTTCCAATCGGCACGACGAGCAACGTCAGCGTGGGTATCAACGGCGATGCCGACACTGGCCTCAATTCAACAATCGCGAACACCATTTCGATTGTCGCCGGAGGCAGCAACGGCATTACGGTGGGCTCGGCCTCGGTCAACCTCAATTCAACTACGACGGTGAACGCCGCATTGTCCGTCGGCGGCAATACGCTCTCGGCATTCACCCGCAACATCATCGACGGCAGCGCCACCGGCTCGGACAATAACGCCGGGTGGGGCACTGGCCTCGTACACAACAGCGGCGCCACGGCACTCGCCGTACGCACACTACCAGCGGCCGGTAACGGGAAGTCGTACACGTACTACGTGCTCGACGCCGACGGCATCAAGATTCAGGCCGGAGCTGGGGACACAATTCGCGTCATCACCAAGGTGACGGCGAGCGCTGGATTCGTGCAGAGCACGACGATCGGATCGACGATCACGCTGGTCGCTGTCGGCTCGGTGTGGGCGGCTATCTCAGTGCACGGCAACTGGACTGACGGCACGTTCACCTACAACGACACGACGCTATTGACGCCGTAGAAACATCCACGAAAAAGGAGTCTGTCCAGTGAAACTCTTTCGGTCTCTCGCCCTCGTCGTCCTTGCGACGCTTCTCGCGTCTTCGGTCTATGCCGATGGCACCGTGACGACCCCGGCCAATGTCGCGCCGGCGTCCTGGAAGATTGCCAGTGTTGCGATGAGCACAGGATCCGGCAACGACACCGCTGGCGTCGCGATTATCGTCTACTACTTCGACGGCTCGGGGAATCTGCTGCCGAACCAGACGCAGACGATCAGCCTGACGAGCGCCGAGATCACGTCGTTCCTGACGACGATCGAATCGCCCGTCGCCGGTGAGTCGGGATCGGTGGTGAAGAAGTACCGGCAGCGCATGACATCGTGGCTGGTCGCCAACGGCAAGATCACCAACGTCACGCCGGAGTAGCGAGGCGATGCTCATCACCTTCGCCGAAGTCGCCGACGAGTTGGGCGTCTCGGCATCCGACGCGCGCCTGATCCGGAAGGTCAACGCAACCATCGGCTGGGCGAAGCGATCGCTCGGTCGCCAGTTCGAGCGGCGGACATACGAACTGCGGACGCGCGGCTACGGTGGCCCCGTCATCTTTCTGCGCGAGTCACCGTTCCACGCAATAACCGAGGTGCGGATCGATCCGTACGGTGTGTTCGGCAACGATACTATCGTCGACCTGTCGACCTTCTCGTACAACACCGACCCGGTCGACGACGACAACCAGTTGCGCTACACGACCGGCTGCTTCCCTGAAGGTGCAAACACGGTCCTCGTCAAGGGCGAGTTTGGATGGTGGCCGGCGGATGACCCTGACCACGTCTGTGATCTTCCTTCCGACCTCACCGACAAGCTGATCGAGCACGCCAAGATCAAATTCAAGGAAGCCGGCGACGACTTCCCTGAAGAGATGCTATCGCTCAGTGAGGGCGATCGCTCAGCCACGAAGTTCGAACCCACCGACAAACGAATCCTGCGCGAGCTGCGCCGCTACAAGCGGTGACGGGTCATCGCCGTCATTTTCAACCAGACATTCAAGAATCGATAGGAGGTAGCCGTGGCTACGTTCAATAAGTACGAGCAGTTCGCCGAGGATCTCGCGGGCAAGGTACATGACCTCTTCGGCACTGCCGGCTCGGGAGCCGACACGCTGAAGATCATGCTGAGCAACACCGCACCGAACGCCGCGACGCACGCCGTTCGCGCCGACGCGACGGAGATCGCCGGCGGTAGCGGCTACACGTCGGGCGGATCCAGTACGGCCAACGTCGGCACGCGCAGCGGCGGCACGGTGAGCGTGGCCGGAACAGATGTCACGTGGACCGCAGCCGGCGGGACCGTCGGTCCGTTCCGTTACGTGATCCTCTACAACGACACTCCGACCTCGCCGGCCGACCCGCTCATTGGATGGTGGGATTACGGCGCCACGATCACGCTGAATGACGGCGAGAGCTTCACGACCGACTTCGGCGCGTCGATGTTCACGCTCGCGTAAACCGTCCTCGACCGAAGGAGTTCAATGCCGATGAAGAAACTATTTCTCGTTAGTCTCGCATCCCTCGCGATTATTCTCCTGATGGCTGTCGCGCCGATGCTCATCACGCAGAGTCAGTACATTCACGACGACGGCGCCGAGTCGTACCTGCTGAAGGTGCGGCACGCCACGTACGGCACGGGCGACTACCACGCCGGCGTCAAGGTCCTCGATGTCACGAACGACGACAACGATGCCTTGCTACGCGTGTGGGGCGCGGCCGACGGATCGACGGTGAATGCGAACGGTTTCATGCAGTCGGCGGTCGGCTTCCGGATCGGATCTGACCAGGCCAACGGAGCCGGCTGCTTCGCGTGTACCACGTGGACCCGCGGCGCTGGCGCGCCTGCGCCTGCAGGCTGCAGCGCATCCGGCCTCGGCTCCGTCTATTCGCGCATCGACGCACCCGACGACGCGCACCTGATCTACGTCTGCGGCACGGCCGGCTGGGTGGCGAAGTAGAACCGAACCATGGACGACATCAGGAACTTCGCGCGAAGCACGCTCACCGCGGGCATCGCGTCAGGGGTGACGTCGCTGTCGGTGGCATCGGGTGATGGCGCGCGCTTCCCGACGCCGCCGTTCAACGCACCCCTCTGGAACGCGACCGACTACCCGAACCCGAGTAATGATCCGGATCGGGAAATCGTCCGCGTCACCGGCATCTCGACGGACACGTTCACGATCGTCCGCGCGCAGGAAGGGACGTCGGACGCAAACCACAACACAGGCGGCAAGACGTACGCCATCTGCGCGCCGTTTACGGCCAAGATGTACACCGACATCGTCGGCGTGTGCGGCACGAAGGACGTGGCGTCGATCGCGACCCACGCGTTCGCGTCGATCTCGCTGCCTTCGGAGGCCGACGCGGCCAACGGCGTGATCGAGTACTGGGTGATCGCGGCCACGCCTGCATCCGAGAATCTCTCGCAGACCGGGCGCGTGACCTTCGCCGCGATTAATTACGACGGCGGGGTTAACGCGGTGATCGCAACCGAAGGCGCCTCGAACCAAGCGAAGATGCGCCGCGGCGATGACCCGAACGGCGCGACGTACGCGCTCGACATCTCGGTATCCGGGACGACCGTGACTCTCAGCCTGATCACCGGTACGTGGGAGCACACCACGGCCACGCTCTTCTTCTCCGTTCGCGAGTTCAACGGGCGCACCGTCACGCCGCTGTAAAGGACCACGACCTATGAGCTTCGGCGATACCCCGTTCGGATCAACCGAATTCGCGGGCGAGTCTGGAGTTGGTGGCCCGTGGGCGGAAGTCGGCGCGTTCAGCATCACTGGCGTGGCGGCGTCATTGCTCGCCGCGAGACGAGTCAGCGCTGCGGCGGGAGCCGTCGTTCTTTCTGGGACCGCCGCCGGACTGCGGACGGCGCACCGCGTGGCGGCAGACGCCGGCGCCACTGTAGTTACCGTCATGGCCGCGACGCTGAAGGTCGCGCATCGCCTCACGTGCGACGTCGGCGCCCTCACCTTCGTGGGTGCGCCCGCGACTCTCACGGCAACGCGGAAACTCTCGGCGGTAGCCGGAGCGTTCAGCGCGTCCGGCGTATCTGCCGTACTACGGCGCGCGACGAAGCTGTTCGCGGATCCGGGATCGGTCACACACACCGGCGTACCGGCAACGCTCCATCTTACGAAGCGCATCGGCAGCGGCGCTGGATCCTTTGTCGCGACGGGTGCGGCCGCGCAGCTGCGGGCCACGCGGACCCTGGCTGCAAACTCGAATGCTTACACCGTCGTCGGCAGTGACGCGGTAACTCGCCACTCGCTTCGCACGGCGGCCGGCGCTGGCTCCTTCGCATGGACCGGCGCATCAGTCCACGCGATCGCCACGCGGCGACTGGCAGTTGCTGCTGGCGCCGCGACTGTCGACGGACAGCAGGCGTCGCTACTTCGCGCACGGGAGATCGCGGCTGGAACCGCGGCCTTCTCGGTGATCGGAACGTCGGCCGGGTTATTGACCGGACGGAAGATCACCGGCGTCGCCGGTGACTTCGTAATCACGGCGCCGACAGCGAATCTCCTGCGCGCGCGCGTTGTCCACGCAAACGTTGGCGGGTATTCGATCGTCGGCTTGAGCGCGGCGCTCCGACACGACCACAGAGCGACGGCCGCCCAAGGACAGTTCGTCGTGAGTGGTTCCGCGGCCGCGCTCCTGATGGCCAGGATATTTCACATCGAGAGCGATCTCTTCGTTGTCACGGGCACGCCCGTCACCATGCACTACCAACGGGGTCTCATGGCTGCGGCCGGAACGTACGTCATCACCGGCATCGCGGCCATCGTTGCTCGCGACTCGCCGCGGCGGAAGTCGCGCAACTATCCGCGACTCGGACTGATCTCGCGACCGGTAAAGGTGCAGATCGGCGGAACGGCGTCCGAGGCTTATCACCACATCGTCAGGAACGAGCCGTTCGACATCCAAGACCGCACCGGTTCGGTCGCGATGCATGACGGCGGCTCTGTTCGCGCTCGACTACCGGTTGGTCGCTGCAGCGCGGACGCCGATGTGAAGGTGCGCGATCGCATCGAGGAAGGCACTGATGTCCACCTCGTTACGTTCGTGGCCAGAAAAGGGCGGCACCTCGAGCTCGACCTCGAACGGCTACTGATCTGACATGGGCAAGTACGTCTCTAACGCGAAGGCGGTCGACGCCAAGCTGGAGACGCTGATCAAGGCCCGTCTACAGCAGGAAGGAGTTCGCATTGTCCGCGACATCGACGCGCTATTCACTGCGCCGAAGCACGGCCGTTTGTACGGCGCGACCAGCGACAAGGTGGCCGCGTATCGCAAATTCCGCGCGGGCAAGAGGAAGCGTCGTCCGGGCGGGGTTCATCGCGCATCGAGACCGGGCGAGGCGCCGGCCATCTGGCACGCCTTTCTGCGCAAAGGAATCCGGTTCGTCCTGCAGCGCAACAAAGGTATGTCGTGGTCGCTTATCGTCGGCGTCACGGCGCAGTCGGGCCGCGGCGCTCGCAACGGATCGGACCAGCGCAGCATCGCCGAGCGCTTGGAGTTCGGCACCTCAAAGATGAAACCGCGGCCCTACTTCCGCGTTGCCTTGGCGATGATGCGTGAGCGCATCGCGGGAGGCGTGAAGTGATCGAGATCGAGGACGCGATCTGCGCAGCGCTCGCGGCTGACACGCAACTCGTCGCGATCATCGGGGCGCTAGCGATTTCCAGTTCGTGGCCAGCACTTGAGGCGCGGTATGCCGATGTTCCGGTCGGCGTAAACGACTTCGCGTCGCTGTCAGCAACAGACATTGAGGTGCCGCGAGCACGCATCGCAGTGCTCGATGTTAGCCCCACCGAAAACATCAACATCAGAGTTCACGACGACGACTACCAGGTCTCGGGGTTTTCTCGTGACCGGCGACTTCTCGCCGCGGTTGCGTGGCGCGTCCGGGAAACGTTGAACGACAAGCTACTGACACTCCCGTCGCGAATGAACTTTCGGGAGATGTTCTGCACCTTCGGCTCGCCGATGTACGAGGACGACACGCGACTCTTTCACCAGCCGATGAGTGTCCGCGTTCGCTGGATCGGGTAGCGCCAAAACACAGGATCAACCACCTCGGGGCCGCGTTCTGCGGCCCTTCGCATTTTCAGCCGAACAACAAAAAAGGAGTCGGACGCGATGACCTACAACATCGATTTCATTCAGACCGGACCCGCTGACGCCATGTACGAGACCGACATGGTTGGTACGTTGTCGATCACGACCGCGACCAAGGCGATCACCGGCGTCGGCACCAAGTTCACGCAGCTGTCGAAGGGCGACATCATCCTCTGCGAATCCGAGGAGATCACCATCGACACCGTGACGAGCGACACCGCGGCGACTGCGCTGGCCAACGCAGCGGCCACGCACACCACGAAGCCGTTTACGGCCCTCATCAACCTCGGCCTCACGAACGGCGGCATCGAACGCGCGACGCAGACCAGCGTCTACGAATCCCAGACGGACCAGCTCGGAACCGTAAAGGAAACGATCGAGGATCGCAAAGTCACCTACAAACTCGTTCTGGCGCAGTGGAGCGCGGACGCGCTGGTGATCGCCATTCCCGAATCACTCCCGCTGCTCAAGGGAACGGCCGGCAACTTCCTCAAGCGGACATCGCCGTCAATCGGCCTCGACCTCTCCACGCTCGGACGCCGGCTGCGCATCATCCCTGTTACTGGTGGAGTGCAGACCACAGACAAAACCAAGATCGTCGAGGTGTGGAAGGCAAGCCCCTCGGCCGAAACCAACACGCTCAACTGGGGCAAGGGCAAGGACCGCACGATCGAGGTCATGCTCCGCGGCTGGCCGGACACGACGCGCAACAACGAAATCGATTCGATCGGCGACCGCGCGCTGATCACGTAAGAAGACGAAAGGGCGGCGGTCGCGCACTGGACCGCCGTAATGACGACACATGGACAACATCAACATCAAGGTCGGTGGACTCGACGGCGCGAAAGATCGTACTGTGCAGTTGCCCGATGGTCGCATCCTGAAGGCACTGTGGCTGGACGACTTCACCGAGGAAGACTTCAAGCGGTGGTCGACTGCACGAGCTGCAACGGAAACGCTGGGCGAGGCAATGCAAGTGTCGCGCGCCCAGATCAAAGAGTTCGTTCCGGTCATCACGGATGACGATCTGAAGCCGCTCACGTTCCGCAACATCTCCAGCCTGCTCGACGCTCTCATGACATGGGAGCGTATGGCGAACGTGCCGGAGGGCACCCCCGAAGGCCCTTTGGCCAGCCCGCCGGCCCAAGACTGACGAGTGTCCTGCGGGCCGAACTCGGCGCCACGCGGCAAGAACTGCGTCGGACCTCTTTCCGGGAGCAACGCCGGCTCGAGGAAGACGTCGAGAAGATCCGCGCTGAATTCGACGTGCGCATCCTCGACCTAATGCGTGTCGCCTATCACGCTGACCAGAATAGTTTCGAGCGGTTCCGCAGTGATCTCGTGCGCAAGATCGACCCGATGGCCGGCGTCGAGATCATCGTTGTTGGGAGGTGACCATGGCAGAAACTGAAGGCGGCACACTACTCGCCGCGCAGTTCATCAAGCTGACCATCGATCCTTCCGAATATGAGGCGGGGCGGAAAAAGGAGGAGGTCGAGTCGGAGAAGTTCGCGCAGCGCATTGAGAATCGCTTCAAAAAGATCCCGAAAAACATCGCGCCGGACCTCAACAAGACGAATCCGTTCGAGACCTACTTCTCCCGCGCCGACGCTGCCCTCGTAAGGTTCGACAAGCTCGGCACTCAGGGCGCGCTCCGCCGAGCGCTCGTCGCGCAGTCGCAGCTGCGGGCCGAGATCGAGAAGGGCGGCCCGGCTGCGGGCAAATACGCTGCACGCTACGCCGACCTGACGAGCCATATCACGGGCGCGCAGAAGCGATTCTCCCAAATCAACGACGACATCTCTGATCAGAACTACCTCCTGAGGGAGGGTCAGGTTCAGTGGCTCGGCTGGGGTGATACGGCCAACGTCGCTATCGGTAAATTTGGCGGACTGCAGATGCAGATCCAAGCCTTTGTCGCCGCCTTCACTGCAGGTCTCTTCGTCGGCAAGAAGATCGGCGATTTCATCGGCGTTGATTACGGTGAAGTCACCGCGATCTTCACCACGTGGAAGACCGAACTCCGCAGCACAAACGAAGCCGCCGTCGATTTCGGCGCGTCACTGATCAATCTCGGCAAGGATCTCGCGTTCGACTCTAGTGGCGCCGACAACATGTTGCGCCATATGCGTGAGGACCTTAACGGTCTGATCGGCCTGGGCGATAAAGCGGCGTACGGATACAAGGCCGCGCGCGGATTGGCGATCGCTCGTAGTCTCGATATCGACGTGCGTGGTGCTACCTCGCTCGGAACAAATCCAATCCAGACCCGAGACCAAGCGAGGAAGATCGCGGAGGCGCAGGAACTCGCTGCGCGCGCCGGTGTCGAGGGCATGCGCAAATGGCACGAGGCGGTCGAAAGAACGTCGAAGACCTTCGATCAACTTTATGCGAACGCGGTGCGCATCACGCCAAAATTACGGGAGATGGCAGACACCGTTGCGCACATGGAGAGGATTCAGCAGTGGATGGCTATCTACGCGCAGCAATCATCGTTGGCGGTGCAAGACTACAATTTCGACGCCGCACGCGAGGCGCTCCAGAACCAAGCTCAAGAACTACAGAGAATAGCTGTCCCCACGAACACCAAAAACAGTGAGGCGGATAAGCAGAAGCTCGCGATGGCCTTCGAGCAAAATCGCCTCGCCGGCGTGGGGATCGATTTGGCTCAGAAGGGCCTCGCGATTGATGCGTTGCAGGCACGCTTCGAAGATGCCAAAGCCAGGGGCGCGTTGCGTACCGCCGAGGCTCTTCAGCGGCAGCTGAACGCGAAGCGCGAGGACCAGGCGCGCACAGCGAATCTTCCGAAAGAGAACATTGACGCCACGAAGCTCGCTGGCGACGCAGCCCTCCGTGCATTGAGCGACGAGGAGCGCGCAAGGCGAACCGCCGCGCTGCAGGTCGAGATCGAAAACGCCAGGCTGTTCAAACAGTGGGACCTCGTCAAGTCCCTCACTCGTGAGAACAATCGCTTGGCCATCGCGTCAGCCAACGCACACGGGCAGGGTCAACTCGCCGCGGCTCTGCAGATTCGCGGTGACATGCAAATCCGTGCGCTCGACATGGAGCGCGCCGGCGCCGAGCTCGCGCAGAAGCAGATATCGCTCGAGATCGCCCGCGTCGAAGGCGACGCCGTCGCCTATCGCCGCCTGCGGGACGCGATCAACGCGGCGAACGTCGAGCGTACGCGCATGGAGAACGGCTACATCAGTGACGGGCGTGACACGGACGCCGGCGCCGCCACGCTTCTTGGACTGCCTGGCTGGCGTGAAGCGACGGCGGCCGCGGCAAAGATCCGGGCGGACGTGACGGCGGAGGAGCGCGGCTATTCGCTCGACACGCAGCGCACGCTCCTCGCGCTGAACCGCGAGGTCACGGACATCTATCGTCAGCGCGGAGTCGATGTCCTCGCACAACTGAAGGATCAGGAGCGCCGCGAAACCGAACTGCAGATCGAAAGCCTCCAAAAGCAATTCGACTTCCAGATGAAGATGGCGACGGACCCGGCTGGCGCCAACGCGATTATCGAAGGAATGCGCCGCAACCTTTACCAAAAGCTGGAGCAGCTCGACTTCGAATACGCCACCGGCTGGCAGGCATCACTCAATAGGCAGGTCGCCGCGTTCGGCTCAATGAGTCAGCGAATCGAATCACTCTGGAGTGGCGGCGTTCAGAACCTGACGACGCTCGCCCAGGACGGGTTCTTCGATCTCTTCACCGGCAACATCCACCACATCGACGACGTGTTCAAAGACTTCCTCACGTCGATGGAGCGGGAGATTATCAACTTCATCATGAAGGAGGCGGTGAAGCGATTCCTTCTGTTCGTCGGCAGCTACGCCATGGGGTTCAGCAGTGGACTCTGGGGCGCTGCCGGTCGGAATGACTTCGGCACGATGATGGGCAGTTCGCCCGGTGTCACCTCTACGCCAGTCACCACGGGCTCGACCGCGCTGTATTCGTCCTCGGCTGCGAGCACGTTCACCACTGAACCGACAGCAATGAGTTCCATCCGCCCGGCGCCGAATGTCGGTCCGTCTGGCGGAAAGTCACAGAGCGACAAACTCATGATCGAGCTCAAGCCGGAACCTGGGTGGGTTGCTGCAGTCGTGGCCATGGCAGCGGATCAGGGCTATTCGCGCGTCTCTGAAGACATCCGGCTCGGCGGCCCGCTCCGTCGCGAGATCATGCTGGGCTCGCGGCGCGCATGAGCTACAACACGTTCCCGATGTCGGCGATCAGTACGATCCTCTATCCGAAGGACGTGTGGACCGACCCCGATGTCGTCACGCACTTCGATGATCAGGTATCAGTTGAGGTGCAACCGGCCGGCGCGGCCGGGTTCTGGGGAGACCTGCACGTCGTAATCGAGGCGACGGGGTCCAACGCAGACACGATATTCGAATTTCTGCGGGATCAACGCCTGCGGGCGATCCCCTTCTACTTCGTGCACAGAAAGCGCGGAACCATTCTTGTGCATTACTGGCCGCTCGACGATCCGCCAAGTCTTCCGATGCCGCGCCTTGTGGCTGGCAACGGGGATCGCGTGCAGTTCGATCTGCCATTGCGACAGGCTGGTGGGACGTAGCAATAACGGCGCGGTCAGCCGCAGATAGCGCAGCCCGTTTGGTCATCCCTAACAACATCAACGTAATCCGATACATCCGCCGCTACGTCGATGTAGTCAATCCGATCGTCGTCACGAACGCCCTGCGCCTCAACGCGCTCTTTGAATTCTTTCCACGTCATGCGAGGAGTCTAGCACTTGACCCTTCCCGCCTACCTCGCCGACAAGAACACGCTCGGCCACAGCTACAAGATGCTCGTCGAGTTTCGCTACGACGGCACTGATCCCAATCCGGCGAACTGGCTCTACTACCGGAAGGCGCGGTACTCACAGGATCTCGTCGTTACGATCGACCAACTCGGTAATCCGAGCGTCGACGTCACGGTGACCTTCGCTGGCGGCAAGCCGATCGGCGACCTCGAAGAGCAGCAGGACATGCCAACTGCGGCGTCGCAGATGCAGATCGTCCTGCCGAATTCGTCGCGCGAGATCCAATCGATCTGCGAGTTCTACGATCTCAGCGAACAGCCGGCCCGGGTGTTGTGGGTGAACCCGCAGCATCTCAGCGACGGCGTCGTCGTGGAGTCAGTCTTTCAGATCGAGATGATCGCGCCAGTTCGCGACCACGCGGTCATGAGCGTGACGCCGTACTCCTTCAATCCGCTGACCAAAATGATCCCGGCCGAGACGATCAGTTCCCAAAAGTGGCCGGGCGTCGCCGGCGTCCGCGCGAGGTTCCTCGTATGATTATCAATCCAGATCTCACCCGATTCGTGCGCGAGCGCAGCGGCCCATTGCCTTCTGTCGCGCCTGTTCTGCAGTGGGTCGGACGTCCATATGGACGCCAGGACTGTTGGAAATTCGTTCACGACGCGTTCATCGAAGTCGGCGGACTGAAGCTGCCCGACAACTACTACGAGGCGACTGCGTTCTTCACGCAGGTTCCCGATCCACGGCAACCGAAACCAGAAACGCCGTTCGTACCCAAGCCGTGGGACGTCGCACTATTGCGCACGATCGACCGCATTCCGGTCTTGGTCCTTCATCCGACGCTCGTGATCGACAGTGAGCGTTTCGCGCAAACTTGGAGCGATAGCGGAATCGTCATCAACCGCTTCGACGACGAGCGGGTCAACTTCCGCATCGCCGCGTTCATCCGCCTGATCAATCGATGATCGTCCTCAGATTCCCCACGTTCCCTCTGGATGGCGAACTCCAGTGGGAAAGGGCGGAGTGTCCCCACGTGCCGGGCCAGACGCTCGACGTGTACCTCGGCCTCACCGGGGAACAGATCGAGCGTCTCGTCATCAACGGCGAACCGATCGAGCCGGAACAGGTCGGTCTATGTACGCCGCTCGATGGCGACGAGATCACCGTCGTTCCGTGCGTCTCAGGAAGCAACAAGTCCTCGATCTGGGGCGTTGTCGGAGCGATCGTCGCGATCGTTGCGCTGTACTACGCTCCGTGGTTGGAGCCATACATCGGAAGTTACTTCGCTGCTGGAATGGCCGGCTTCACGATTGCTAGCCTCGCCTACCAGCTCTCGCACCCGCCGCGCTCTGGAGCCGATGACAAAACCGGCAACACCTACACGTGGGACGGCATCACCAACGAGGACCGCGAAGGCATCGCCCAGCCGGTCGTCATCGGCGATGACCGAACTGGTGGCGTCCGCGTCGACAGCTTCGTCCGCATGGGCATGTTCCCGAACTACCCCGATACGGCAGTCAAGCGCGGGATGTTCTCGTATCAGTTGATCAACGTCTCGAAAGCGCGATGGGGCATCGAGTCGATAAGTGATGTGCACGCGAACAACGAACCAATCTCGAACTATAAGCATGCGTTCTACATGTACACGCTCGGGGAGACTCCTGAGCAGTGGTACGACCAAAACGGCAATCACATCCAGAGGCCCGAAGCCTTTAGTTCCTCGGCCAACACGTACACGCAGAGCCAGGAACTCACGACGACGCCGTACGTCTATACGACGAATCCGGCGACGCAAGTCACCGACCTCGAACTTCTGATCGCGTTACCGGCCGGCCTCGTGCACACGCACAAGGGCGCCGACTCGGACAACTGGACGCAGTACAAAGTGCGCTACAAGCTGCACTCGAGCTCGACGTGGATCAACTGTCCATCTCAGGGTTTTACCGCTGGTATCAGGACTGTCACCGATCACACGCACGCGCCCGTTCTTGAACCCGTCCGCATCCCGAACCTGACCGCAGGGCGATATGACATAGAAGTCTCATGGATCGACGCGCACTTCAAGAGCGCGAGTGGCGACGACATCGACGCGTGGAAAGTCTTCCTCATTGGAGTCACGGAAGAGGTGGCGAACGCGCAACCGCAGCCTGGCTATGCGCAGCTCGCTGTCTGCGCACTGGCCGTCGAGGAACTCAACGGCGCTCCGCCGACGATCTCCTGCAGGTGCAAGGGAATCAAAGTGCCGTGGTGGAACGGCACTTCCTGGCAGGCACCAACATGGGTAGGCCCGAATCCGGACGCGCCGATCGGGCGGAACCCCAGCTGGACGCTACTGGAACTTCATCGGGACGGCGATGACCCGGCGACTGGTTACGTCGGCTGGGGCGTCGGTCTCGATGACACTAAGATCTACCTCTCGCAGTGGAAGAACTTTGCGGACAAGTGCGCCACGATGGTCTCCGTTACTGACGACCAATCGAACACGTACACGGAGCCGATGCATCAGCTCGACTTCACGTTCAACGAGCAGCGCGAATACGACGCGCTGATTCGGGATCTGCTCGGCAGCGCACGCGCCACGCCGATCATGGCGGGGAATGGCGCGCAGCACGGCGTCTATTACGACGAACCCGCTGATGCCGTGCAGTTCGTGACCGTCGGCAGCATGGCGAAAAACACCTTCCAGCCTGTGTACGACTTCTCCCCGCGGACAAACACGTTCGACGTCAACTTCCGCGATCGAGCGAATGACTTCGCGACTACAACCCGCACCATCCAGAACGCCCACCTCATCACGACGTTGGGCAAGCAGGTCCGGCGCGAGTCGATCGCCATGACCGGCGTCACGCGCTGGAGTCAGGTCGTCCGCGACGTCACCTACAACCTCAAAAAGCACGAAGCCACGAAGGTTCCCCTAACGTTTGAAGTGAGGACGGACGCAATCCTCTGGCGTGTCGGGGATGTGATCAACGTCCAGCACCCTCAGCCGCTGTGGGGGATCGGCGGCGGCCGGCTACGTCTCGGCGATGCGACATACGCCAACACTCTGACGCGCGTTGTGCTCCCAATCAAGGCGCACGTGGTCTCCGGTCAGGTGCGCATCATCGACACCGATGGATCGGAGATCCCGCTCGATCTGACCGCGAACAATTACGAAGTGCGGGTTCGCCTCACGGACGGTTCCGGCGAGGAAGGCCAGCGGCGCGACGTTTCATCCGTCGCGGTGTCAGCCGACGGCTACCTCGTGGCGAACGCCTCTGCGCCGTTCTCAAGCCTGCCGCGGCACAACGATCCTTGTGCCTTTGGCGAATACCAGAAGTCGGTCAAGCCATACCGCTGCCTGGCGATCTCCCTCAGTGCGAACTCGTTCCGGCGCGTCTCGCTGATCGATTACAACGCCTCGGTTTTCAATCCGATCGGCGTCCTGGAGACGATCAACTACTCGGCGCTGCCGGCGTACGGCGGGCCTCCGCCTCCGATCCCGCCAGGCACCACGGTCGCAAAGGAAGACCTCGGCTCGCAGAACGATAAGTCGAAGCTCTCGACCGTAAGCGTCGAGTGGCAGGAGCCGCTGCGCGCAACCGGTTACGGCTTCTACGACGGCGCCAGCGTAGAGGTTTCCGAGGACGCGACGAACTACCGCAGGCTCGACTACGCGAAGGGCACACGCTTCACATGGACCGCGGCGCCACACGAGGCGCCGCTGACGTTCCGCGTCACGCCCGTTTCGACCGCCGGCAGGCCGAACCTGAACGGAAGCGACATCTCGAACACGATCGTCTGCCACGGCAATCAGGAAGTGCCGCCAGATCCGGCGAGCCTCGCGCCCACCGTTCAGGGTGATGCGTTCGTCTACACGCTCCCCGATGATCGCGCCGAACCGCAAGCCGAATTTCGGTCGTCCAACAGCAACTGGGGCGACATGTCGACGCACCTCTTCCGCGGGCGCGCGACGCAGTATCGAATCACCGGGCCGACGTCGCGGAGCATCACCGTGTACGCGAAGTATTTCTGGCCGTACGATGCGGCGACGAACGCCGCGCATGCGAAGTACTCCGTCAACCCCGCCAGCGCCACGGCGACGAAAACGGCGCCGGCGGCGCCGACTGTCTTCACGTCCCTCATCGTCCGAGTAAGGAACACGATCAAGATCCCGGTCGGCACCGCATCGGGAGAAGTGAAGGCGATCTACCTGTGGGCGTCGAAGACGAACGGCTTCACGCCCTCGAGCGCGACGCGTGTGGCGCAAGCACTCGGTCCCGCCGGCGGCGACTTCGAGTTCACGACGGACGACCCGGGACCGTGGTATTTCCGCGTCGCCGCGGCGGACGACATTTCGGAACGGCTCGGCGACTACGTCTACTCGGCGCAGTTCAGCAGCACGCCGCTCGTCCTCGTCCCTCAGACACCGACGGCCGTCACCTTCACGCAGAACGAGACGGCGCAGCGACGGAGGACGTTCACCGGCGCGACGTCGACGGATCCGCCGGTGCCGCAGAAGGTGTTCTCGCTCTTCGTCAACTGGAGCTTCAGCGACACCGTCAACCCGACCGGTACGCACGTCGGGTTTCAGATCGTCATCTATCCCGCGGGCGGGAGCATCACCGTTCCGTACGGCGAGCCGATCCTCGTGTGGAACTCCGCGGCGCGACAGTGCGGAATCGAAGGCCTCACGGTCGAGAGTTCCGCGAACTACATCGCCGCGGTGCAAGCGCTCTACATCGACGGCTATGCCTCGTCGTACGCGACGAGCTCGGGCCTCACGCTCAATCCAGCAACAACGGAAGACGTCCTCGCGCAGCTCAAGCAGGATGCGAACGGCGGCTACTACTCGACGGACGTGCTGCGGCTGACCGCCTCGGACGGCACGATCATCACCGTCGACAAAAACGGCATGTCACTCAAAACGACTGACGGCCAAGTGCGCGTGCCGAAGTTTGCGCAGCACTCGTTGATCCGTCACGCCTCCGGGTTCCAGTGGGTTCCCTACAACTCTTCGGTCCTTGATCCGCCCATGATCACAGGTCTGGCCGGCGAGCCATCGTCAAAGATTCACATCGTCACGCAGTTGCGTTCGGGGGCCTCCGTCGCGTTCGACCCTCTCTACTATCCCGCCCGCCTGCATTGCGATGCACAGGAAGTCGAAGACACGGGCTTCCGGTTAGGGCTCGCGCAATACGACGGCGGAAACCTCGGTGAGTTGAAAGACAACGCCCCGAGCGGCGCAGGTTGGACGCCCACCGCCGTGCACTCCTCGGCGCTGACGTATGTGACCTACGAGCCGACGACCGATCAGACGAACGCCTCGGGCAATGCCGCATGGTACGACCCGCTCAGCACCAACGGCAGTTGGAAGGTGTTCAACGACATCTTCTTTATTGGTGCCGACATGCCGAACTTCCCGAAACCGGACGGCACGTTCTATCGCGTCGACATCGGTATTGCGTTCCAGCGCGACACGCAGCATCTCGTGTGGAATGGCACGAAGGCGGGCTTCACTGGTTCGCCCTATCCAGCGCCGGCATTATGGGGTCTGTTCACGTTGCGTGCGTACACAGACGGTAAGCGTCACCGCCTGCAGATCAAGTCGGCGACACTCAACAGTGGTTCGCCGGCCGCGTTTCTCATGTGGTGGACCTCTCGCATCTTTGAAGACATCAGCGTGCAGTCGTCGTGCATGCCCACGCGCGTCGTTCTCGACTCGTTTGAGTCCCACGGAATCTCCTCGGGTTCGAGCAACTTCCGCGGGGCGCTCATCGGCGAGGACGTCGATGCATTTATCGTCGTCAGCCAGTAGGGGCAACCGATGCCTACGATCACCAGCATCAATCCGACCGTTGAGCGGTCGCAGAGATTCGTCCGCTCGTACTGCTCTTGGGCGGAACAAGCGGCGGCGCGCGCGGCCGAGGATACGCTGACCAACATCCAACTCCGCGCGCTGCAGTCGCAGGTTCAAGCATGGGTCACAGAGTACGAAGACATGACCACCGGTGACCTCGCCACTGAGCTGACCGGCTTTTCTGATCTCTATGACGACGTCGTCGCGATTCACACCGCGATCACCGACGTGGCCTCGACGATTGCAACGGCGTTGGATTCGGAGACGCTCTGGTCCGGCATGTCCGGTGACGATCAGGACGTAGCAGCGACGTCCACAGCAACGCCGTACACGCTCGGCTCGCCCGACTACCCGACATCCGCCGACGTGTGGAGCGCACTTCATCCAGATCAGAAGCTCGACCTCGTGCAGCACACACCAGTCGATCCCGACGCGATCAGCGACATCTTCGACTCGCTCACCGTAACGTACTCCTGACGCTCTACTTCCCGTCTCCGAGGTGAAGCCACGTGCCATTCAATATGGGCAGTGTCGTCGACTGGCGATTGGTTGCTGAAGTCGTCGGCCTCATCGCTGGTGGCGGTGGAATCGTCGGGTTCTTCCGTCTCCGTATGCTCCGGCCTGAGTATCGGAAGCTGTCAGCTGAGGCGGCCCTCACAGAGGCGACGACACTCGACGCACTAGTCGAGAAGATTCAGCATCTACAGGGCCGCGTGTTGACGGCCGAGTCGCGAGCAACCGAGTGCGAACGTGAAAGCCGCGAGTTGCGCGACCGCCTGCATCGAGTCGAAACCGCGATGCCGATGGTCCTTGTGGCGCAACGCATTGACGATTTTGAAAAACTGTCGGACCTGTTCGACCTCTTGGTAGATCCGCTCGTCATCTCATCGCCGGCGAACGAGGGCAACTTCGTCTGGGCTAACAACGCCTTCTGTGAGGCGCTTGGTCGTTCGCGCGAGCAGATACTGTCGATCAACTGGCGCGGCCTGATTCATCCCGACGATCTGAGGCCAACAGCCGCGGCGGAAACGACCGCATGGGACGAGCCAATCTGGGGCTTCGCGAACCGCTACATCGCCGCCGACGGGCGCGTCGTTTGGTTCCGCTGGTACTGCCCGCAGTACAGCCGAGGGGCAACGCTCGCGCTGGCTCGCGAGGTCAAACCTGAAGGTACGGCACCTCGCTTCCTGATTCGCGCAAGCGGGAAATAACTCGATGATTCCCATCTCTATCAAGCAGATCCTCGCCCTCGCGCCCGCCGCGCTGCCTGCCTATCGCGAGGCATTCGCGCTCGCCGACTCGGTGCTGCAGCCGTACGGCATCAACGCGACGCCGCTCCGCCTTGCGCACTTCATGGCGCAGGCGCTTCACGAGTCGGGTGCGCTCACGGTTTTGACGGAGAGCGTGAACTACGGCGCCGACCGGTTGATCCCGATCTTCGGCCGCTCGCGCATCACCGACGAACAGGCGCAGAAGTACGGTCGCACGTCCGGCCATCCCGCTGACCAGGAAGCGCTGGCGAAAATCCTCTACGGCGGCGTGTGGGGTCTGAAGAACCTCGGCAACCGTGAGCCTGGCGACGGTTGGCACTTCCGCGGCGCGGGCCTCCTGCAGTTGACCGGCCGCGGGTCACGCGAGCGGATCGGCGAGCGCCTTGGGGTTGACCTCGTCGGCCAGCCGTGGCTCGCGCTCGCCCCCCGATACATTCTCGCGATCGCCGCCGAGGAGTGGGCCGAGAAGGCGTGCAACGGGCCAGCCGACGCCGACGACATCGTGAAGGTGACGAAGCGCATCAACGGCGGGGATATCGGACTGCAGGCCCGCGAGGATTGGCTCACGAAAACTAAGGCGGTATGGCGGTGATTATCGTCGCGCCCATCGCCCTCTTGGCGGCAATTCTCTTCCTCGGGTGTCCTCGCTGGTCGGATCACCCGGCGATCACGCCTGGCGTGTTGCCGCCGATCGGGGCATGTGAATGATCCTCCTCCTTATGCCACCCGACGAAGAAGACCTCACACGGGAGCAGGCAGATAACGCGCGGCGCTCCTCCTTCGAAGCCTTCGCGCAAGCGGTGAACGACCGCGTCCCTCTCAATCACTCCGTTGACCTTCACGAGCTCGCGGAGATCAAAGAGCGCGGTATCTGCGGCGAGATCGATTGTGGCCACGACGCCCTCGGGCGGGACACCGGTGGCCGCGTTGTGCCGACCCGGCAGGGTCTCTGTCCTCGCTGCGCTGGGATCATTCACGACGCGCGGCACATCGACCGGATGCGCATGATGGCCGCGCAACTCGCCGCCATCTGACGGAGGCACTCCATGCGTACGATGCTCGCCACCTTCGCGGTGGTGTTTCTGTTTTCAGGATGTGTCGCCACGTCGGTCGTCCCGACGTCGGCGACGCCACTACGTGCGTGCGTAATCTCGTGCGGACTCAGCGGCCGGATCATCTTCATCGCGCAACATAAATGCTCGGCCGGATCCCCGCGGTGGTTCATGGATACATGGCTGATCGGCGAGATCGCGGATCACTGGATCGGTTGCGACGGTCCGCCGGGACCGGACCAGCAGTGCCACACGCCGGCTGAGTATGCGAAGGCCGATGTCGAGCGCGGCACATGCTCCGAAGTCATCCGGCAGATTGTGGATGCCCGCGATCCGAAGGAGCGCGGACAGTATCCGGGCGAGGACGCGACCGGCCAGCCGGCAGCGGGTGGGCTACACCGATGAGTGAAGCTACACACCCAGCGCCACTCGCCGCCGCATGGTGGCTGGCGCAGGTGCTACGCCCGTGGGCGAATCAGATGGCCGCTCGCTTCAACGCGCCGGTCTATCTCGTCGGTTCCGCGCTCACCGAGGAACATCCACGCGACGTCGACGTGCGCATTGTTCTTCCGGACGAGGCATTTCTGCAGCGCTATGGATGCTCGTGGGAGCACGTCCGGCTCATTGGGCCGTCAGGCACGCAGCACGAAGCCTATCCGGACGTGTGCAGATACTGGCGCGACGTGGCGAAGCTCGGCGCCTGGGCGTCGAAGCACCACTCGCGAGGCCTCAACTTTGACCTGCAGGTAGAAGGATCGTCGTGGGCGGAGCAGTTCGCGGGCTTGCCGCGCATTCGTCTCGACGACGTTCAACTCGATGACTAACCACGTCGTTCATCTCGCTACCGATGGGATGCGGATCATCTGGTGTCCGGGCTGCGATCGCGCTCACGGCTACGATTCACGCTGGGCATTCAACGGTGATCTCGACCGACCGACCTTTACACCTTCGCTCGTCGTAGAGGAGTCGGCACTTTGCCATTCCTTCGTGACTGACGGACGGATCCAGTTCCTCGCCGATTCCACGCACGCGCTCGCCGGCCAGACGGTCGACCTGCAGCCGTGGTGACAACGTCATGCGCGAACTCGAACTCCTCGCCGCCTTCGTTCATGGCGCGCTGGCCTTCGGTCACGCACTCGGTCTCGTCTACAACGTGCGCCGCCGCCAGTGGGTCGACGCGGCCGCGCATGCCGCTGCACTCATCTATGACACGCGCGCCACGGTGAAGCATGCGCGAGATGTCGGCGAGTGAGGAGATGTGATGTCCGGTCAGATTCGAGCCTACCTGATCGTCGGCCTATTGACGGTCGCCGCTCTGTTGACGGCTCTCGGTGGCGCGAAAACGCTCGATCGTCAGACGTGGTGCCTCGCCGGAGCGGGAGCCTGCGCGACGCTCGCCACGGGCCTAACAAAGGCGCCGCGCGATGCAGCGAAGGACGACAAAGCCGATCCGTTGTAATCCAACGAAGCGAACCCCGTCGGCCGCCTTCACCGAATGTCGTCGGCCACCACACATCTCAACCAACCCACACAAAGGAGTTCTCTATGAAGCGCATCACTGCCGCACTCGCGGCACTCGTCTGTCTCATTCTCCTCACCAGCTGCAGCGGCAATCCGCCGCTCAACAATGTTCCCTCTGATGCGCGTCCCGCGCTCGACACTGCGGTCGTCATCACCCGCGCTCTCGGACGTGTCGAGATCGCGAAGGTCATGCGGAGCCATGGCGCGTCGGACGCAACCGTCACCTCGACGCTCGGCGTCCTGCACAAAGGGGTCGACGATCTGCTCGCCGGCAAGAGCATCGTCGAAGTCGTGACCGATCCGGCCGCGTGGCTCCAGTTGCGCGAGATCGGCGTGAAGAATCTCGCAACGGTCCTCACGACCGCCGTCCCGGACATCGACCAGGTGACCGCGGAACTGCTCATCGGTCAGCTCTTCGACGCCGCGAAAGCGTACGTCCTGCAGCGAGTCGGATCGGCAGTGAGCCCGACGACGAACGCGTCGCGAAGCATCGCATCGACCGGCGTGACGGCTCCGTACGCGGTATCCGCAGCGTGGTGCCAGCAGGACGATCAATGCCGGATCACGCTGCACGAAGAGGGCGCCAGGGCGTTCGCCTATTGCGCCAACATCACGCCATCGCCAATGGCGCTGTATCGGAGCGAGTGCGCGAAGCGGTATAACCACGCGAGCATCGAGTTGGGTCACGTCCAGGGCGAGATCGCGACTGCTCGTCTCCCGCTCTGGCTGAAGCGGCAATGGATTGACAGCATCAGAACGAGTAGCGACGGCTACCGGACGATGGCGGCGTATATCCGCGACGCGGCGCTCGCAGAGCCATCCGTCAGCACGCCACCGCCGCCACCTCCACCGCTCATTGACCGCGCCATGGTAGACAGCGCAACCGTCAGCATCGGCGCCGAGCTGCGTCATTACGCATCCGCCGAAGTCGCGACCGCCGCGCTCAACGATCTTCGCGCCGGTTTCGTATCCCTGCTTGACGGCAAGAGCATCGCCGAGGTGATCGCCGATCCCGAAGCATGGCAGCGAGTCCGCCGAGCCGGCGTGTTCTCGCTGTCCACGATTATCTCGACGGCTGTGCCGCAGATCGGGCAGGCGACGGCGGAGATCCGCATCGGTCAAATGTTCGACACCTTGGAGTCGCTGGCGATCAAGGGGCGCGCAGTCGCGTGCACGGTCACCATTCCGGCTGCGGCTCGAGAACGGGGACTCAAATTGCTATGGCACGACTACTACGCCGATGGCGCCGGCCACACGACCCGAGTCGAGATCGCGGCCGATCCAGAATGGGCACCGTGCCCGCCTGACGGCAATCGCGTCGTGTGGTGCCGGCGCAACTCGATCGACTTGACCGAGTGGAATGTGTCCGTGCCGACGCGGTTGGACGGGCGGTACCACTTCTCCGCGGACGACATCTTCGGCAACCAGTTTACGATCGTATCCGATTGCAAGGGAGGCTCACTGTGAAGAAGTCGATCGAGTACCTTCGGTGAGCAGAAGAGCCGCCTCAAAGCCCCGATGGAAATCGGAAAGCGTCTGCATGTCGAGCAATGTGCGCCATGGCCCGGCGGACCTGCGCTGTCCTTTCAGCGGAATGATCCCTCGCTTACGATCTCTCCCCTGATCGGGTCGACTCCTCGGGTCCGCCGGGCAAGCGATTGTACGACCCGTAACCGCAGCGCGGCGGTCGCCAACTCCACCACCCCTGGTTCGCCCGATTGAGCGTAGACGGTCAGCGCGTCTTCCACTGCGAACATGAAATCGTGATACCGCGTTTCGAAGCTGGCGTAACGGCAGCGGGTGAGCGCCTCACGCACCATCTCGACGAAGCGGGCGTCACGCTCAGCCTTCACGCATTCATTCTTGATCGCGAGAAGGATCGGTCCTTCGTGCGCACTTTCGCCCACAAACGCTTCCTGTATGTCTTCGTAGAAAAGCGCAAGAATCACCGGCATCGGCAGCACGCCGTCACGGATTCGCTCCGAGCTCGTTGAGTTTGCCGCTCGCACGAATGCATCGAGACGGTCATTGCGCGCTGCCCGCCGGAGCGTTTCGGCGATTATCGGAATGTTCTTTTCGATCCAGTCGGCGCTGAAGCTTATCCGTGGTTCACTCATTTCGTACTCCCCGCTCGACCGAGCCATGACGGATTCGTAGGCGCGCTTGGTCCATCGCGCGTCGCTCAGTGCATGATGCTCCGGCTCTACTGCGGCGGGCAGTTCGTCGCGCTTTACGCCGCGATCGGCCATGAGCTGTTTCAAGTCACGGCACCACATCGGCCACCCCTTCGGAAGATCGATCATGCGACCGAATCGCTGGCACAGGACGACCCAATCGTAGTCTGCGAAGTAGGCCCAGAACTCCGGCGTGCCATAGGTTTCAGGATTGCAGAAGGCGATAATCTCCGCCGCCGTATCACGGCGATAGAACGGGTTGATGCCACTGCCTACCCCACCTTGTAGGTGCGGACGAACATTGTCGATCAGCCATCGATCGCCAAACTCGACGTGGTCATTGTTGACCATGTCGCGCGCTGAGGGATGTTCAAGATACAACTCGCGTCCGTCCTCGGCAATGATGCCGATCGAAAGGAATAGAATTGGGCGATCCGGGCCACGTTCGATAAACTCCGTATCAAAGAAGTACTTCACTCGTTACCTCCGCTCGGCCGAATCCTTCCCGGCTCGGTCACGACATCCGGCCCCGGTCCCGGCAACGCGCCGCCCGGTCGCCACTGTTGCAGTATCTGCTGCGCCAGATGGAGGTTGAGTATCTTGCTGTCGAGAAGCGCCAGTTCGTCGCGAAAGCCGTACTGACAATCGGCCATACGTGACGGCTTCGAAAGCTCACGCCGTTCGGCCTTCAGCTTCCCCATTTCGATCTCCAGCACTTCGCATGGATCGTCGGGACTCCAGTACAGCGGGTCGGTCATTGCGTGCCTCCTGATGGGCGAATCCTTCCTGGCTCCGTCTTCCAGATCCATCCGCCATCGATAATCTTCGGCTCCTTCCCCGGAATCAACGGCTCGCAAGGAAAGAAGAACTGAAACGTACACTCGTGCCCCGGCTCGCATCCGATCGGCGACACCTTCCAGAGGATCGGCTCGCGATCGTTGTACTGCACCATGACCGCTTCAATCTGCGGCTTCACGGCGCCATCGGGCAGCGGGCCGCGCACAGGGCAGACGCCACGGATCGGGTAGAACTTCGAATAGAGCGGCGACGCGTAGCCCTGCTCGCAGAGCCAGTGCGGGACGTCGGGATCGGCCTGCGTTCCATCACCGTACCACTGCCTGACGATGTCCCCGCCAGCGCAGGAGTTGAGGTACGCACCGTACGCGATGCAGTCGCGAGGCGAGAAACGCCTACAAATGTCCTCACTCCACTGCGCGGCCTTCTCGGCAGCAGCGAGCCATGCCGCGTTTGTGATCGGCCACGTGTGACCGTGTCCGTCATCGCCAGCAATGGGGTACCCGCCCTTCGCTTGGAATACGTAGGCATTGCAGCTGAGATATTTAGGGTCCGTAGTCGTGGAGTCCGGCGCGGCAGTTCTTGCAGACGTCGTCGATGCCGACAGGGGTTTTGCATTGGCACTGATACTCGCGCCTGTTTGAGTAAACGACGTGTCGGCAGGCGCATGTCCGGGTATCGGCATGAACGGAGGAATCGTCACCCATCGGCGCGCCCTTCGCGCAGCGCCCTCAGCTGGCCGATCTTCTCGTCGACCTGCCGCGCCTCCATCGTTGTTGGCGTTTGGCACGTCAGCTCGCAGATATCGTGCGCCAGTTGCCAGATCTGATCCCACACTTCGTGATCCATCGGTTACCCCTTTCGCCGCTTGTACGGTCGTGCACTTCATTGCCTTGAACCGCCCGTCATTCGCCACGGTCCACCGAAACTTCTTCTCCGATGGATGGCCGACCGCTTCGAACGGGTACTGATCGCTCGCCTCTTTCGGTACGCTGACCGACCACGTCACGCACTTCCCGCTCGCACTTGCGGGGAACTGAAGCGGTCCCCACTCGGGCTTGCAGGTCACGACCGGCAGGACGCCTGAGGTGAGGTGTTGAGGCACGCCGGCGTCGAGGTAGCTGTACGTGATCGTGGCCGAGGTGTCGGTGCCGTAGACATCGACGACCGCGAAGAGGCAGACGGCGCTACTCGCTTCCGTCGCTGGAGTCGCGGCAGTCGCATTCTTTTGCGTAGCCGTAGCCGGAGCTGTCGATGCCGAAAACGAGACGCCCGCAGACGCCCCAATGCTCGGTGTGCCCGCATGTCTTGCACTTTTCTCCCATGTTCCCTCCGAATCTCGCCGAGGTATTGATGGGGTGGCGGGCTTCGAACCCGCGACCTCCGGAGACTGGTGGTCGGCTACGTTCAGGATCACCGACACCCCAGTTATTCCGGTGCTCTGGCCGGACTGAGCTACGCCACCCCGCAATCCCGAATCTCGCCGAGGCACATCAACACATTCATCTGTCGCCTTCGCGCGTTGACCATTTACGAGCGTTGGTCCTAGTTGCTGATGCACCTCGGTCAGGGCCGGAGACTTGCGACATCCTGGTATGAAGGTGAGCATGGCCGCGATGAAGCAGGCGGCGGAGACGATGACGGGTCCGCGGTTGGTCATGCTTTTCTCCTTCCGAACGTCACGTTGGCGGCAGAGCGGATCTCGTCGAAGATTGACGTCAGCGGGATTGTGAGTTGTTCCAACGCCGTGCCGGCCGTTGCGGCGAAGTCGCCGTCCTGATACTTCCGGAGTATTTGGTACATAGACTCCTCGAATGACCGCATGCGCGACTGGTGCGCCGTCAGCCGTTTCGCCCGCTGCATTACGCTGTGCCTCATCACTTCTCCTCAATACCCTTACGGATAACGCGATAGGCACCGCGCCGCTCACTCGATGCCGGTTCGAGAACGCCATTCCGCCGCAGCGCATCAAACGTATTCCTGATTCCGCGTCGCGCGACACCGCGGCCGTTGATACTGAAGCTGTCGTTCTCGCCATCGCCCATTGAGATGACCCTCAATTCGCCGTCGCCGATCTGATCGACCAACTGTCGTTGTGCCTTTGTGAGTTTCATCAGTACCCTCCCCTTTTACGGCGCTTCGTACACTCGCCAGTCGCCAGACTGGATCTTGTCAATAGCGTACCGGTCGGCCTCGTCTGCGGTATCGAATTCCATGACCTTGTCTTCATCGACCAGCGGGAAGAGCCGGTTGTTGGTCAGGTTGCGCCTCATTACGAAGTAAGGCATCACTTCCCCTTCGCGTCCTGAAGTGCGGCGGTGAACGGGCGCGGGGGTTCGTTGGTTAAATCGCGAACGTCGAGCGGACGTAGCGCATCGACCATCTGATTCGCAGCCGTCGTCCCGTACAAGGCGGCGCGGAGCTGCACATTCCGCTCCTCCGCCTCCCGCAGCTTCGATTTGGTCGCATTCAGTGCTTCGCACGCAGCCTCGTACGCCGCCGCAGTGGGGTATGGTTGACGATCGTGAGCAATGGCCAAATCGCGCTCACGTTCGACAGTCCGCAGCTTTGACTCCAGCGCTGCTATGCGCTCGTCCGCCTCAGCTGTCTCCGCATCGTGATGCTGAAGCGAGACGTCCATGTCGATGATATTGGCGCGCTGTTTCTCGATCTCCTGATCCTTCTCAGCGAACGTCGCAGCCATCGGCTGCGACACGGCGTAACCGCACTCCTCGCTTGGGCACCGATAGACGAGGCGCAGCGGCTCTGATCCACCGCCTACGGGATACGTCGTCGGGACGGCGCGTAGTCCGCACTTGGTACAGGTTGACATCCAGAGGACGTCGGCGAGTTTCGCCTCAAGTGCCTCGACTTCACGACGGCCATCGGCGAAGCCTTCGTTGTATGCGTTGAGGCGATCCTCTTCGCGCAACTCTGGAGGGGTGCGTGTCTTAGTTGGGCTCAGCGGAGTAGGCGGGGTGGTGCCGGTCATACTGAAGCTCCCTGCGCCATCACAGCCCGGCGTCGCAGTTGTTCGTTGTCTCGCTCAATCAGTGCCCGCAGCCGCGCACCGGTTTCGTTACGAATGTACTGCCGCGACTCTTCGGGATCGTTCGGATTGAGGCACGTAATGAACGGCGACCAACCGTGGGTCACGATCGCCACGATGGCTTCATGGCGCTTCGGCGCCATCTCCAGGTAGTCGATGAGCCATCCGCCGCCGGCGTCGCCCATCTCTCCGATGACAACGTCTCGGCCGTGGCGGAACGGAACCAACATTCCCATGCGCTTGTCGAGTGTCTCAAGTGCGCCGGCAAGCGTTTCGGGTTTCGTTTCGCAGTAGCCGTGGAATGACGGGTGAGTGTATAGGTGAGATCCAGCCTCAAGCGTGAGCATGTCGTGAAGTCCGTCGTATGCCGTCTCTGGACCGATGAGTGGAAGCGGCGCGGCGTTGGTAGCCGCGAACGCGCTCGATTCGAACTGAGCCCACCGCACGCCCCCGGCGAACGGCACAACCACATTCGACCACGCTAACTCGAACGCCTTCCGGTAGTCCGGCGCCCACGCCTTTACGGGCGGGAAGTACGTCCCGTCGTCGAACTCGTTCTCACATAGCGCAGCAGAAATGACCGGCGTAGCACCGCGCAGGATCGGTTGCACGAAGTAGCGATCCGTCAATCGCCGCGCGCACTCGCGAATCCACGTCGGATCCGGGCGCGCGGGGTTCTTGAAGTAGTACAGCGCCTCGTCGATCGCCGCGCTGCCAGGGATCGGGTTGCCGTTCGCGTCACGCAGCCACCGCTGTACGCCACGCGTGTACTTGTCGTATGTCGGTTGACCCTCGATCGTTCCCAGCGTCGGGATTCCGCACAGCTTCAGCCAGGGCGCGGAGAGTCCGGCGCCGATCAGGGCTCGGATGTTCTGGTCGACGTGCGTCCAGTTCCAGTCGCAGTCGGCTTCATAGACTGACGCACCGTTGAACCACAGCATTGTCGTTCCGCCCGGACCGAGGACATCGACAATCGCCGCGGCGAGGTTTGGCGTGATGACTTCTTTGAAGTTCGTTTCGAGACCGATGAGATAACGGGTCATGAGGTACCCCACGCGGCACTAAGTAGCCGCACGTTTGATGGAGCGATGGTTTGCGTACAGAAGAAGAACCGCCGCGCATCCGCCGCTGTGTAGCCGAGTTCCGTCACGACTTCATCGGCACTGTGTAGCCAGCCAAGCAAGCGTCCGGCTTCGACGTTCAGCGCCTTAATCGCGTCGGGAAGAAATCGCAGGTGAAAGTTCCCGTTCTTGTAGGCCTTTACCTGAAAGAGGATTCGCTCCTCGATCCCGTCGTGGACGAGGTACCAGTTCTGCCACCCGCCGGAGTACCATTGCCGATCAGTTGAACGCTGACCACGCACGCGGAATCCGAGGTTGTAGAGAACGGCAATGATGTCAGCGATTTGATCGTGGCATTTCTTGCTGAGATTACCGGGGTAGTCGTACTGGAATGACTCCCCGGTCCCGATAGCTCGGTACCCTTCGACCACGATGCGATAGTCGAGGGCGTAGTGCGTCGGTCGGGCGTCCTCGTCGTCGTGGTGGCGGTAGCGCCAGTCGCTCTTGACCCAGGTGCGCAGGTTGCTCTTGTAATTCTCAACGCCATCGTGGGTCGAGAGATCGCGGTAGAGTTGGATGGTCTGCTCGTCGAAATACTTGTTCGCGTTCTTGATCGCCCAAAGCACCACGGCATACGCGTTGTTCACCGTGAATGCGAGCGCCACGCGGCCGGTCAGCTTCTCCAGAAACTTTGCCTTCGTGGCAGTGCTGAGACGCTCAGTGATCGCGTCGAGCCGCTCGAACAGCAAGGTCCAATACTTCGACTTCAGACCGGCCATCTTCGTTTTGATGCCGTCGCGCAGCGCGTCTTTCTTGACGCCCAACTCTTTGAGAAGCGCGTGGTCGAGGCGGAAGATCGCCTTGTAGTTCTCCTCCATCCGCGCGTACTCATCGTTGTACGCGTCGACCATCTCGCCGATCGTGTTCAGGTGACGGATATTCGCCAGCGCCTGCTGCGCACGCTCGTACTCCGTCTGAGCGTCATCGTTTTTTTCTTCGTCGAAGGTGGTGATGTGCCCGTCGAACCAGATATCGAACGGGTCTTTGACCTCGCGGCTCCGCCATCCGCCGCCTTCGCTCTGCATCGGGTACGAGATCTCGACGATGTCGATGACCGCGCGCGCCTGGCGGACCGCGTCACGGAAGTCGTCGCTGTGAATCACGCGCGCCGTCGCGCCGCGCTTCTTGAGAGCGGTGGCGATTTCCCCGTTCCCCTTCCACCGCTGCGGGATGACGAGGAACGCCTTCTTCGCGTGTCCCGACTCAATGATGACGCTCGCCCAGAGCTCGTATTCCGAATACGGCGGATTTGATACGAGTACTTCCACCGGGAGGCACGCTAGGTTCTGTTCAAACAGATCCGTCCCCACGGGGATCACATACTCAGGTTGGGCTTGAATCAAGACGGACGATTTTTCGATTGCGTAGAGTTGAGCGTTAGGGCACTTCTTGGAGAGGGCGATCAGTACGCGACCATCTCCCGCGCCGATATCCATGATTGACTTCGTGTCACAAGGAAGGTGCGAGGCGATGGCGGCGAGCATTCTGCTCGTCGTCGGATACCATTCGAAGTCCTGGTCGGCCGCTTGAACGACATCAAGAAGTGCCGCAAACGTGGAGCGCTCCGTCATGCGCTGGGGTCCTTGCGCGCGTTCGCGATTCTCGGATAGCAACCAAGTCCGATCGCCCGAACTGTTGTGTACGTAATGCCGAACTCACGCACTAGCTCGCCGACGCCCGTTCGCGGAACATAGCGCCGCCGGATCTCCTCTACCTGGGCATCACTCAGTTTGGCGTGATGGGCGCGCTCGCCGCGCGGTTGCGGGTACCTCCGTGCACTCGAGCGATCCCCGCGCGCATGACGACCCTTAGCGACACAGTCCGCGCGGTTGTCGCGTTGCGTGCCGGCGAAAAGATGTTCAGGGTTGCAACAAGGAGGGTTGTCGCATTTATGCAGAACTGCTGGTGGTAACTGCCCGGTGTTGAGAAAGAGCGCGAGCCTGTGGCTCCGCACATGTATTGGTTTGGGTGGACGGCTGGAGATCGTGATCTGAAACTTGCCGTAGCCATCCTTGTCTGTACCCGCAAGCCATGGCCAGCACGCTGAAGGTTCGCCGCGTTCGACGTGGCTCCAGAATCTCGACAGAACCTTGGGCGTAATGAACCGCGCCATCTGCTTCCGAAGGGCGTCTCCTTCCGACGTTTCGGCAGTGGTCTCGAGTAAATCGGCGAAGGCGGTCATCAGAAGGAGCACTCCTCGTCTTCCGCCTCGGCAATTTCGAGCGGTGCCGCCTTCGGCGCTGGTGTCCAAGGCGGGTTCGGAAGGTCGCACTTCGGGCAGGCGTAAACCTCGTACGTGTCCCCTGGCGAGCCGCCGTAGCCCATGAACGCTAACTCGGCGCCGCAGTCTTGGCAGCAGCCTTCTGGAAACCGGTCGTCTTCGTCGGGGTCCGGCCCGTCGTCGTACTCTCGGTCGTCGCGCGTGATCCACGAGTCGAGGCCCGTCATGGCCATCTCGTTCTGGTAGTAGCGACGATCTTCGAAGTCGGACATCTTTGCCTTTAGGAGACTCGGGAAGGCTTGACCATTACCCGCATAGGGTATACCCTTACCGGGCATATGTCAATAGATTCCGCGACCGCTGCTACCCTTACCGACGACGTGGCGAGCAAGCTTGGCGAGGAATTGCGGGCGGAGCGAGACCGTAGAGACCTGACGCAGGCGGAGATGGCCACGCTACTCGAGGTACCGCTGCGGACCTACCAGAAGTGGGAGAACACGGATCGTGAGCCAGATAACCCCGGCCCGATCAGGATTGCCCTTCGCTGCCTCGCGGAACACAGGCAGAAATGAGAAAGGGGAACCTGATGCCAACCAACATGAAGCAGCACCGTGACCGAAGAACTGCACGTCGCTTTCGAGACCGCGACGCTGGGCGGGTTACTCCTGATGCTCGGCCGATGCTCTCCGGGCTCCGAGGTCTACTTCAATTGCGGGAGCTTCCGGCCCAAAAGCATCGCGAGCTACCGCGGTTACTACGATCACTTAGCCATCGGCTACACGGATGAGGGTGACGCGCCGAAGGTGTCGGCCGTGATGGCCATGCTGCGCGCAGCGATCGGCAAGACGTTCGAAGGGTACAAGGGTGGCCACTACGTCATGCGCGAGGACGCGCCCGTCTGGGTCGCGAACTGGGGCGTCGTGACCAACACGACGATCGTGGGCGTGAAGAAGGGCGGCGATGTTGTCGTGTACATCATGACCGGAGTCACGTGGTGAGTCATTCGACCGGATGGGAGGATGCCGGCTCGGCGAGCGTGACGTTTTGTAATGGCCAACGACTGCCCGAGTATGGCGTCGTTTTGTCCGCCGACGATTCGCAACCGACCACCTGTCCACGCTGCGGCAAGAAGCTTCGGCTCGTGTGGAGCGTCAAGATTGAAGAGGTGGGCGACAGTGGCGAATGACGATCTGACCCGCTGCGCCTTCGCCGACTTCAACACCTGCCGCGCCCAGCACTGCGGCAACTACGCGCCGGCGCTGAGCGGACCGCCATTCTGCTCTGAATGCCTATCGCTACTGCCGGGCCTGTACCGCCGGCGGCTGGAACGTGAATGGTCCACGCCGATCATGCGGGAGATCGAGGAGCCGGAAACGACCGAGCGCGTATTTACTCGATCGAGCGCGGACCGTCGGTCGAAGGCGGCGACCTACCTTGAGGGGACGGGCAAGATGCGGCGTCGACAGGTGTACGACGTCGATGCGATGTCAGCCGGCGACCGAAACCGGCTGGAGATCGAGACGGCGTGGTTGCTGCGGAAGATGCGGCGCGCGGAGCGGGCCAGAAGGAGTGAGTGATGGCGGTGGAGACCTTTTGGATGACAACCGCTCCCGAACCCGTTCGCATCGCGTTACGGATTCGATCAAGGGCAGCGCGGTTGGCGCGTCCACGCCGTCGAAGCCGACCCGAAGGAGACCAATGAACAGGTTGGGCGTCGGCGGGCTGCATGTGGTTTGCGTCCGGGTCACGGATGGGATATGGACATCGCAATCGTCGACCGGTGTCATCGTTGCCTGAAGGCTCTCGGCATTCCAGAAACCTATTGCCGAACAGATGGAGACTTGCGTGCGCCGTCAAGCCAAAGAGCAGCTTCGGCGTGACGGGCGTGCCAGAAGGAGCGTGCGCAATGCCCGAAGTGCCAGCAGTGCTCATCCATCTCGGCGTCGCATGGCGCTACCACGGGCTGCCGCTATGGGCTGGAGAGCATGTGCACTGGTGCCCCGTCTGCTACTCCTACGTCCCGTGTGAGATGACCTGCAGCATCGAGCCGGATCTCACGCGGCGGGACGGAACGCTGTGTGGCGGCATGGCCAAGTGCGACGACTGCGTCAGATCGCTCTCAACTCCGCTCTCATAAAGTCGGACGAAGCGCGGCAAAACCGCATAGAATCGTCCGACTCATCTCGACGGCCATGGCGTCCCACGAGAGAGAAACGACTCGCGACAGCGCCCTTTCACGGCGCCAACACGGGTTCGAATCCCGTCGGGGACGCCAATTCACTCGCCACTACCGCCTCTCGCCATTCCACGGGCCCGACACGCTGCGGTCCATCCGGAAATGTGGTAAACCATCCCTGATCCAAAAAATGCTGACTCTCGCGATCGCGGTCCTTCTCGCGTCCGGACAATCGATCGTCAGCGGCGAGGTGCAGGAATTCGAGGTCGGCACGGCGGCGCCGCAGTTCATCGAGCTGCAGGTTTCGGCGCGCGAGGCCGACGTCGACATCGAGGCATTCGCCGCGGATGGCTCGCGCGCCGCCAGCGTGCGCTCGGACGTTACGCGACGTCTGGCGCTCATCGGTCCGTCGCGCGTGACCGTTCAGACAGCCGGCGCCGGCCGCTACAGCCTCGAGATTCTCGAACAGCGCGCCATTCGTGACGATGACCGTCGTCGTCTCGCAGCGCAGCGAGTCTTTCTCGCCGGCGCTGATCTGTTGCGTGATCAGAAGGCGGCGTCGACGCGGGCGGCGAGCGAGCGATTCACCGAGGCGCTGGGGGAATGGCGAGCGCTCGGCGACCGCTGGCGCGAGGCCGAAACGCTGCAGGCGCTGGCACTGGCGCATGCACGACTGACCAGAAGCCGCGAGGCCATCGTCCACGCCGAACAGGCATCCGCGATCTGGCGCGAGCTCGGTGACCGACGGGGCGAGGCTGCCTCGCTCGACACGGCCGGCTTCGCGTATGAGGCGATCTCCGATCTGCAGAAGGCACGGGAGCGATTCGAGTCGGCGCTGGCGCTTGATCGAGCCGAGGGCGATCGCATCGGCGAGGCACGGCAGCTCGCGGGCATCGGCGCAGTCCTACAGCGCCTGGCGAAGAGCCAGGAGGCCCTCGGGTGTCTGGAGATGGCGCTTCGCATCAACCGTGAGACCGGCGACCGCGCCAACGAAGTGCTGACTCTGCGCTGGATCGGCAACGCCTGGCTCGGCGCGGGCGACCGGCGAAAGGCGCTGGAGTTCACGCAAAGCGCGCTCGAGCTCGCGCGCGAGACCGGCGACCGGTTCGAGCAGGGGCTTCTGCTCAACAACATCGCCGTGATCTTCGGCTACGAGGGCCGGTGGGAGAAAGCGATCGAGCTTTTCGAGGAAGCGGCCGCCATCTACGCCGAAGGAGGACGGCAAGCCGAAGAGGCGGCCGCCCTGCTGAACATCGGCGTCGCCTGGGCTCAGCTCGGCGACCATCGGCGGGCCATCTCGCTGTTCCAGCGCGCGCTTCCCATCAGCCGCGCGCTCGGCGACCGCGGGAGAGAGCTTGCCCTGCTGATCTACCTCGGCGGCTCGAACCGCGACATCGGCGAGACCGACGCGGCGATGAAGTACCTGAAAGACGGCCTGGAGTTGTCGCGCCAGCTCGGCCTGCGCCGCTTCGAGGCGATCGCCCTCAATCACCTCGCGCTCCTGGTCTACAACGCGCATCGTTTCGAGGAGGCGCTCGAGCATCACGAACAGCTGCTGCGCATCAATCGCGAGACCGGAAACGTTCGCGGGGAGGCCAACTCGCTGCTGAACATCGGCGCGACGCTCGCGTCGATGGGACGGTGTGGCCCGGCCCGCGCGCGCATCGTCGAAGGGCTCGCGCTCGCGCGCCAGCTGAACGACCGGCTGTACGAAGGAGCGGCGTTGTCGAACCTGGCGCGGGTCGATCGCGAGGAGGGGCTGATCGTCGACGCGCTCGAGCATGCGAACGCCGCGTTGGAGATCGCCGAGTCCGTTCGCGCCACCTTTTCGGCGCAGGAGATTCGAACGGCCTTCCTCTCCTCCGTCCGCGATCAGTATGAGCTGCAGGTCGATCTCTTCATGCAGCTGCATCGGCCCGCGCCGGCCGCGGGCTTCGATGCGCTCGCGCTGCAGGCCAGCGAGCGAGCGCGGGCACGCGGGCTTCTGGAGACGCTCGAAGAAGCTCGGGCCGGCATTCGCGACGGCGCCGATCCGGCTCTGCTCGAGCGCGAGCAGCACGTCCGCAAGATTCTGAATGAGAAGGCCGCCGCACAGGCGCGCCTCCTCAGCGGCAAGCCGAAGCCGGAACAGACCGCGGCGATGGCGCGGGAAGTCGAGAACCTGACCGGGCAACTGCACGAGATCGAGGGACGGATCCGCGACTCCAATCCGCGGTATCGCGCGCTCGTCGAGCCGGTCACGCCGTCGGTCGAGGAGATCCAGCAGCTTCTCGATGACGACACGATCCTCGTCGAATATTCGCTCGGCGATCCGCGAAGCTATGCCTGGGTCGTGACGCGCGGGTCTCTGCGCAGTTTCCAATTGCCGGGCCGCACGACGATCGACGCGCTCGCGCGCCGCGTGCACGCGCTGCTCGCCGCGCGTCAGAGTCCGAAATCCGAGGTCCAGTCGGCGATCGCGGACCTGAGCAGGATCATCGTCGCGCCGATCGCATCGGAGCTGCGGGCACGGCGCCTGGTCATCGCCGCGGAAGGCGCGCTGCAGTACGTTCCGTTCGCCGCGCTCTCGGCGTCTTCCTCGCGCGCTCCGCTGATCGCGGATCACGAGATCGTCACCATCCCTTCCGCCGCAACACTGGCCTTGCTGCGCCGCGAGGAGAACCGGCCCACTCCTGCGAAAACGCTGATCGTGCTCGCGGACTCCGTCTACTCCGCCGACGACCCGCGCATCGATCGTGCGAAAGCCGCTGCCCGGAACGAGACCGGCGCCGCATCGGACCTTCAGCGGTCGCTCGATCGCATGCAGCGCCTTCCGTTCACGCGGCTCGAGGCAGACTCCATCGCGCGCTTCGTTCCGCCTGCACTGCGGAGGGAGGCGCTCGATTTCGAAGCCAGTCGTGATACGGCGGTCGGCGACGAGATCCGCCACTACCGGATCGTGCACTTCGCCACGCACGCGGTCCTGAACAGCGAGCATCCCGAGTTGTCGGGCATCGTGCTGTCACTCTTCGACCGCAGCGGACGTGCGCAGGACGGCTTCGTTCGCCTGCATGACGTCTACCACCTGCGCCTTCCCGCGGATCTCGTCGTGCTCAGCGCCTGCCAGACCGCGCTGGGAAAGGAGATCAAAGGAGAGGGCCTGATCGGCCTGACCCGCGGCTTCATGTACGCCGGCGTGCCACGCATCGTGGCCAGTCTTTGGAAAGTGGACGACCGCGCAACCGCGGAGCTCATGCGGCGCTTCTACGAGGGCATGCTCGGCCCGCGGCGGCTGCGGCCGGCGGAGGCCCTTCGCGCGGCGCAGATCGAGATGAGCGGCAGCGCGATGTGGAGGCAGCCGTACTACTGGGCCGGCTTCCTGCTTCAGGGCGAGTGGCGCTAACCGTGTCCGGGCCGGTCAATGAATGGGCCTTGACGCAGGAAGCCTTCGACCGCCTGATGGAATGGCTCGATCCTGACGCCGGCACGGCCGCGCGCAAGTACGAACAGACCCGCCGCAACCTGCTGAAGTTCTTCGAATGCCGCCGTTGCGTGTCGGCCGAAGAGCAGGTCGACCGCGTGATCGATCGCGTTGCGCGCAGAATCAGTGAAGGCGTGGAGGTCTACACGGCGAATCCCTTCCTCTACTTCCACGGCGTGGCGCTGAACGTCTTCCAGGAGTATCTGCGGAAACAGATCGCACCGATGGACGTGCCGGTGCCGGATGCCGAGGACTCCGCACGGATGCAGCAGCGGCTGGAGTGCATGGAGAGGTGTCTCGACGGTGTGCCGGCGGAAACGCGCCAGATGATGGTCGACTATTGCACGGTGGACAAAGCGTCGAAAAGGCGCACACGCGAGACCCTGGCCGAGCGCCTCGGTACGTCGGTCAACAGCCTGCGCATCCGCGTGCATCGCGTGCGCGAGCAGCTCGAGCGATGTGTAACCATTTGTTTGAGCCCGGGAGTCGAAACAAAACCGCCGTCACGGCATTGAGAGATGGGACCAGGCAGTGGCAGACAAAGTCGTGGACCAGGAGATGATCGAACGGTACCTGCTGGGAGAGCTCTCGCCCGACGAACAGGCCGAGCTCGAAGCGCTGTACTTCAGCGATGCGGAGCTTCTCGACCGCATCGATGCGGCGGAGGACGACTTGATCGACGACTACGTGCGGCGGGAACTGCCTGCGGCGCAACGGATGCGGTTCGAGTCGTACTTTCTGAACGAAAAGCGGCGCGAGCGCGTGCGCATGGCCGTGGCCCTGTTCAAGGCGACGGCGCCGCGCGTGGCGCCGCGTCAGGCCTGGGTGCTCCCGCTGGCCGCATCCCTTTTCGGCGCGGCGCTGCTCGCGATCGTATGGCTGATGGTTCAGAACCGCGGCCTGCATCAGCGGATCGAAACGCTACACGCGGAGATTTCCCGCAAAGGCGCGACGCCGCCGGTGACGGCGACGGTGCCGGCACCGGTGAAACAACCGGCGACGCCGCTCCCGGTCGCCGCGATCGTGCTCGCTCCCGGTCTGACCCGCGATGGCGGAGACGTCGCGACACTGGCCGTGGCGTCGCGGACGCGCACGGTGCGCATCGAGGCGCGGCTGGAGACTCGCGCCCCGCGCTACGAGGCCAGCCTGCAACGTGCCGGCGAGTCGCCGATCTGGACGGCCAGCGGCCTCGTCGCCCAAACCGTCGACGGTGAGCGGCGGCTGGTCCTCTACTTCCCGCGCGAGCAGTTCACCTCCGGCGACTACATCCTCACCGTCACGGCACGCGGTTTCATCGCCGATTACAGCTTCACCGTGAAATTGCCCTGAAATTTTTTCTCCTCCCCGACATGAAAGGGTGACCCGCGAAGGCAACTGCCCCGCGGGAACAAATTTTCGAGGAGAAAAACGGTGATCAAACGCTCTCTCTCACTTCTTGTTCTCACCCTCATTGCAGTATCCGCGTTCGCGCAGAGCGACTCCCCGCCCGGCGCGGCGTTGCTTCAGGATGCGGCCTCATATGCCGCGCGGTTCGGCGTCGACGTCGACGAGGCGGTACACCGCCTGCGCCTTCAAAGGGAGATCGGCGATCTCGACGCCGTGCTCACCACCGAAGAACGCGGCACGTTCGCCGGTCTCTGGATCGAGCACGAGCCGCACTACCGCGTCGTCGTCCGCTTCACCGATCCGGCCGGCGAGCAGCGTCTGCGCACGCGTATTGCCGGCGGACCGCTGGCCGCGCTCGTCGACACGAAACCGGCGCGATGGACGGTCGCCGAGCTCGAAGCGCAGCAGCAGGAGATCCGCTCCGCCTCGCAGCGTGCCGGTGTCAAAGCCAACTCGGACATCAACGTCGTCGAGAACCGCGTCGAGCTCCAGGTCGTCGATCCGCAGGAGATGCACGCGGCCCTGGTCTCGAAGCGCGTGGCGATTCCGCCGGCGGTCGAGATCACCCGCGTGGATGCGTTGGCGGTCCCGCAGTCGCTGCTGGGCGGCGGCTCGCCGCTCAGCACCTGCACGGCCGGATTCACGGTCGTGACGTCCAACTATGAAGCCGGCCCTCTGACCGCCGGCCATTGTTCCGATCAACAAAGCTTCGAGGGAGTCAGTCTGCCGTTCCGCGCCCAGGCCGTAGGCGGCAGCGCGGACGTGCAATGGCACTCGGCGTGCCGCATCGCGTCGCCGACAAATGGCTTCTACTCCGGCATCGATTTTCGTGCCGTCGAGCGGACGCGCAGCCGGTACAACCAACCCCTCGGACAGTTCCTGTGCAAGTACGGCAAGGCGACGGGACGCACCTGTGGCGTGCTGGACAGCAAGTACTACGACCCGGGCTCCGGCTTTAACTCCACCTTCATGCTCGTCAAAGGCGGCAGCGTGAATCTCTCCGAGGAAGGCGACAGCGGCGGGCCGTGGTTCGTCGAGCTCGACGCGTACGGGATCCAGTCCGGCGCGCCGAACGGGGGCATGAGCAACGACGCCTACTACATGGCGATCGACTACGTCTCATCCCTCGGCGTCACCGTTCTGGCAGGATTCGTCGACTCCGGGTACTGCAACCATCCGCCGACGGCCAGCTTCAGCATGGGCCGCAGGCTCGACGGCACGGTCGTCTTCGACGGTTCGCTGAGCTCCGATCCGGACGGCCGGATCGTTCGCTATCAGTGGAACTTCGGGGACGGCACCAGCGCCACCACCACGACGCCCACGATCGTGCATCCCTATCCGCTCGAGACCAACACCTACTACACCTCGCTGACCGTCACGGACAACGAGGGGAAGACCGCCAGGCTCAATCGGACCCTCCAGCTCTGCTACCCGAGGACCGATTGCATCGAGCCGATCGGGCCCGGGCCCATGTAACGCCCACCTCGAGCTCACACCGCAACGCCATTCAGAAAAGGAGAAATCGCCATGCGCAAATGCATGCTGCTTTGCACGTTCATCATCACTCTGTTCACCAGTTCCATTCACGCCGCGGAGCCGCCCAGCGCGGCGCTGCTCGAGGACGCCACGTCGTACGCCGCGCAGACCGGCGTGAGCGTGGACGAAGCGGTGCGCCGGCTGCGCCTGCAGAAAGAGATCGGCGATCTCGACGCCGCGCTGGCCACCGAGGAACCGGCGTCGTATGCCGGTCTGTGGATCGACGACAAGTCCGGGTATCGGATCATCGCCCGCTTCACCGATCCGGCCGCCGAGGCCCGTCTGCGCGCGCGAGTCGCGGGAGGCAAGCTGGAAAGCCTCGTGGAAACGCGATCGGCGCGATGGTCGCTCGCCGAGCTCCGCAAACAGCGCAGCGAGGTCAGCGTGCAGGCCAGAGGGGCGAAGATCCGCACGAACTCGGACATCAACATCTTCGAGAACCGCGCTGAGATCTATGTGCTCGACGAGTCGCAGCTGACTGCGGCGTTGGCGAAGGCCCGCACGCACCTGCCCGAGGGTGTGGTGATCCGGCAGTCGGCACGGCTGACGGAGCCGGCCGCCCTGACCGGTGGCGCCAACCTCAGCGACTGCACCGCGGGGTTCACCGTGCAGGCGCCCAACGGAGAGCTCGGAATTTCGACCGCTGCCCATTGCAGCAACACGCAGTACGCTTCGGGCGTCCTGCTCCCCTTCCGCCGCGAAAAGAAGGGAGGGGACTACGACGTCCAGTGGCATTCGGCCTGCGATCTGCTGCAGGTCACGAATCAATTCGAATCCGGCTACGGACTGCGCTCCGTCGTCGGCACGCGCTCCCGGAACAGTCAGGCCGTCGGCACGTACGTCTGCAAGTGGGGGAAGACGACCCATCGCACCTGCGGCTGGATCGAAAGCAAGGATTTCGATCCGGACGGATGGACCGACTTCAACCCGTTCGATGGAACGGCCATCCGCGTTGACGGACACGGCGCGAACCTGGTCGATCCTGGCGATAGTGGCGGGCCCTGGTTCGTCGAGGACGTCGCGTACGGAATCACGCTCGGCTACACGTATGGATCGACGCTGATCACCAGTGCGTTCGGTTATATCTTCAACGACAAAGACGCCGTCTACATGGCCGTCAACTACATCTCCGGCGTCGGCGTGAGCGTGCTGACCTCCAATCCCGGCGCGTGCAATTTCGTCCCCATCGCCAGTTTCACCGGCGGCGTGAGATTCGACGGCACGGGCACGTTCAACGGCTCGACCAGCTACGATCCGGACGGCTACATCGTCCGGTGGGAGTGGGACTTCGACGACGGAACCGCCGGCGTGTCGACCACCCCGTACATCACCCACGTCTATCCGCGCGACAGCGGCTCGTATTGGGTCACGCTCACCGTGACGGACAACGAAGGCAAACGCGGCTCGTTGAGCAAGGAAATCTGCGTGCCGACGATCAGCTGTACTGCTCAACCCCTGCAGTGACTCTGTGCCTGAGGCCGCGCGGTCCAGCGACCGCGCGGCCTTCTCACGATCGAGACGCTGTGGGAAACGACTCGCTGAATGTTGGAGGAGAAAAACTGTGATCAAAAACTCTCTCGCTGTTCTCGTTCTCACCCTCATTACGGTCTGCGCATTCGACGCGAGTGCGGCATCAGTGCGGCTCTGCCGCCTCGGTACCGGCGCCTATGTGTACGCGGACAACGCCGGCAGCGCGCCGGCATCGGAGGCATTTCAGACATGCATCGACGACAGAACGGTGACGGGACTCAATCTCGAGCCGGGGAACTATCTGGTCGACGCTCCGATCGTGGTCTCCCGGACGTTCCGCATCGGCACGGCCGGTCTGGCGAGTGACACACGCGGCTGCCAGCAACTGCCGGGCAGTTGGTGCGCGCGGCTGCTCGCATCAGACAGCAAGACGGCGTGCATCAACGACTCGACCAAATGCATGGCCGGCAGAGTCTCCAGCGGCGGACTACTGCAAGCGCTCGGGGCGACGAACGTCGTCTTCGATCACCTCATCATCGATGGCAACCGCGCCGCACGGTGGGGCACGCAGTCATGGAAGAATTGTCCCATCAACAACGACAACTTCCATGGCAACGTCTACGGCTTCAACGCCACGGTCGACAATTGTGGAGGCTCGCCGACAACGCGCTGCGAGTTCACGTATAACCTGACGCAGAACGCACTCTGCGGCACCGGCCTGCAGTGGAGGGGCGATTACGGCCGCGTACAAGGGAACGCCGCGTACAACAACGGCATCTCCGACGTCAACGAGCGGCGTTGGTCGGACGGGCTGACCATTCTCCGCAACAACGGCGGGATCATCAGCGACAACCATATCGTCAACAGCACCGACGTCGGATTGATCCTCGGCGCGGCCAACGGCGCGAAAATCCAGAGCAACTGGATCGAACAGCCCCATGTCTTCGCCTTCGCGGCCATGATGCTCGGCAACTTCAAGGAGACGGGAGGCGCGGGACAAACGGGCGACTACCGCAACGCCATGGTCCGCTACAACACCATCAACTGCTACGGGTTCAACTGCGGCATCGGTCTCAATCTCGGTCCCGATCCATGGACGCGGGAAATCCCGGTCACCGACTACGAGAACATTTACGGCGGGACCATCACCCAGAACAGCATCAACGGCGCGCGCATGGCGGTGAACTTCGGTGGCGCCGGCAAGTACGGCATTCCGGTGACGGTCACGAACAACACCCTCACCGGTGAGCCCTCCGACCGCATGGAGCTCCATCCGAGCGGGTCGCGTTGCGCGAATCCGGGAGGTTACGTGCAGAATCTGCCGCGCAACAATTGTGAAGGGGCGTGCGGCAACTATGGCGTGGTGGACCCGGTGGCGACATTGGCGACCTGTTTCAAGCAGTGCTGGCCCTGAAGCTCTCACCCTAACCCCAACGGTCTTAAGTTAAGGCAGCATTCATGCTCAAAGTCCTCGAAGAGCGTGTTCTAGAAGCGCGAGTGGTTGTGAGGTAGTTGCTCATCTTCCGTTTGATTGCGCGCGGAGAGTGACGGTGCGGACGGTGGCG
>Ga0193696_1000069_pt1 | contig 45991 bp, 34 predicted proteins | sample L3m1metaG_FD_145074 | JGI IMG/M metagenome (GOLD analysis project Ga0193696, IMG submission 145074) | Soil microbial communities from a riparian zone of the East river system, Colorado, United States - L3m1 | ecosystem: Environmental > Terrestrial > Soil > Riparian zone | place: USA: East River... | reverse complement strand
CAAGGTTGCGGGGAAACGCCGGCGGAGCAGCGCACGCCGCCGCCGTCGTTTCCCCGCAACCTTGCCGGCTGCCATCGCTGCGGCCATCCGGAGTCGCAGCATCCGATCCGCTACATCTGCGACAAGTACCCGCATCCCGATCCGCTGCAGATCTGCGGATGCGAGATCGACACGCTCGCCGACCCCTGTCCCACCTGCGGTCACTCCGCGCGCCGGCACAAGGCCCGCCACAGTTGCCGCGCCGGTGACGGGTGCGGTTGCTGGGCTTTCGACGGCGACTGAATCCCACAGTTGGCAACGTGTTTGCCTCAGCCCGTCACCGGTGTTAACGTCGCGTGCCTCGGGACAAGTCAGTCGGTTCGTTTTCGCGGCACGACCGTGTCGAACTGTCGAAGGGGTAAACCGCCATGTTCGATGACGTCCTCATTGAATCCGCCGGGAAGGACAAAAAGAAGGCTGGCTGGATCACCGGCCTGATCTCCGCCGTCCTCCATCTGTTCATCGTCGGCGCGGTCATCGCCGCCGGCATGTACGTCAAAGAAAATCCCGAAGTCATCGAGAAACCGATTCAGGCGTTCGTGGTGCAGGCCCCGCCGCCTCCCCCTCCGCCGCCTCCCCCACCCGCCTCCAGCGCTTCATCGACGCCGCATGTGAAAGTCGAGACGCCGCAGGAACAGCCGAAGTTCCATCAGCCGACGGAGATCCCGAAAGAAGTTCCGAAGGTCGACATCTCGGGTGACACCTCGGGCTCCTCCACTGGCGTGGTGGGAGGACAGGTAGGGGGCGTGGTCGGCGGCGTGGTGGGCGGTGTGGTGGGTGGAGTCGTCGGCGGCACGCTCGGCGGACAACTCGGCGGCACCCTCGGCGGCACGGGCGACAAGCCGATGCGCGTCGGCGGTGACGTCATCGCCCCGACCCGCGTCTCAACCGTGGACCCGGTCTACACCGAGGTCGCTCGAAAAGCGCGCATCGAGGGAATCGTCATCATCGAAGCCATCATCGACCGGAACGGCAACGTCACCGACGCGCGTGTCCTGAAACCGCTGCCGTTCGGTCTCGATGACTCCGCGCTCCGCGCCGTTCGGCAATGGAAGTTCAGACCCGGAACGCTCAACGGTACGCCGGTCCCGGTCATCTACACATTGACAGTCAATTTCCGCTTGCAGTAGCAGGACTGGAGAGGAGAGTAGCCGCATGGAAGGTGCAAACAATTTCAGCCTGATCAACATGTGGATCACGATGAACTGGGTCGCCAAGGGCGTCGTCGTCGTGCTGGCCCTGATGTCGATCTGGTCGCTCACCATCGCCATCGAACGTCTGTGGCGATTTCAGAACGCGAAGAAACAGTCGCTGAAGCTCGCGCGTGAAGTGACGCCGCTGCTGAAGAACCACAAGCTGGAAGAAGCGATCCGGCACGCCAACAGTAAGGCGTTCCGCCACAGCCATCTGGCGCGTGTGCTGAGCGCGGGGCTGACGGAGTTCCAGTACGAAGCGACGCAGGAGCTCCCCGAGGACTTCGACATCGTCGAGTCGGGCAAGCGGGCCATCGAGCGCGAGACGCTGATGACCACGGCGGAGATGAAGAAGGGTCTCGGCAATCTGGCGACGATCTCCACGACCGCGCCGTTCGTCGGACTGTTCGGCACGGTCGCCGGCATCATCCACGCGTTCCAGGGGATGGCGCTCACCGGCTCGGGCGGACTGGGCGCGGTTTCGGCCGGTATCGCCGAGGCGCTGGTCACGACGGCGTTCGGTCTCTTCGTCGCCATTCCGGCGGTGTGGCTCTACAACTACTTCCTGCAGAAGGTCGACCGCTTCCAGGTGGAGATGTCGAACTCCTCATCGCAACTGATCGACTACTTCATCAAGAACGAGGCCCGCGCCCGCGCGCGGGTGTAGCGGAGGCGAGCGATGGCATTCGGTGCCGGTGGAGGCAGTCCGGACGAGGTCAAGGGGGACATCAACGTCACCCCGCTCGTCGACGTCTGCCTCGTGCTGCTCATCATCTTCATGGTCGTCACGCCGATGCTGCAGCAGGGCGTCGACGTGCTCCTCCCCGAGGGCCCGCATGCGGAGAAGAAGCCGGGGAAAGAGGGCGACCTGATCATCTCCATCAAGCCCGACGGCACGGTGTTCGTCGGACAGGACTGGATTCCCGACCGCGATCTGTCGAAGTACGTGACGGCGGAGCATCAGAAGGATCCGAACCGCTCGGTGATGCTGAAGGCGGACAAGCGGATCAACTACGGCAAGGTGCGCACGGTGATGAAGGCGGCGAACGAGGCAGGCTTCACGCAGGTCGCATTCATGACGCAGAACCAGCAGGCTGGCGAACAGATCGCGAAACACGGTCTGAGTGACTGAGGAGTGATATGGCATTCAGTTCAGGCAGCAGCGGCGGAGTTCGGAGCGAGATCAACATCACGCCGCTGGTGGACGTCGTGCTCGTGCTGCTGATCATTTTCATGGTGGCGACGCCGATCCTGCAGATGGGTCTGGACGTCGAGGTGCCGCCGAAGGTCGAGGTACAGGGAACGCCGCCGCCGCAGGAACAGAACCAGCTGGTGGTGACGGTGCGCAACGACGGCATCTACCTGAACGCGACGAAGGTCGGGGACGGGAAGGGCCTGCGCGACGCGCTCGCACCGCAGATGGTCGCGCGCCCGCCGGCCGACCGCGTGGTGTTCATCAACTCCGAGGACCAGGTGCCGTTCGATCGCGCGGTCGCGGCGATGGACGTCGCGCGCGAAGCAGGGGCGCAGAAAGTGGGCTTCCTGACTGACGCGCCGCACTGATCGGACAGCAGACAACAGACAGCGGACAGCAGGGCCGCGTGCAATGCGTATTGCCGTGGGCGTGTTAACGTCCGCGCTCACCTCGTGAGGAGGCGAATGGGGTCTGGTGGCTCCCGCGGTCTTCAAAACCGTTGCGTCGGCGCGGAAGCGTCGATGGGTTGGTTCGATTCCGACGCGCCTCCGCCACCGCTACAATCGCGCCGTAGATGACCTTCCTCCTCGCGTTCTACGCATTCTCGATCGGCGCGGTCATTGGCAGCTTCCTCAACGTCGTCATCCACCGTTACCCGCGCGAAGAGTCGATCGTCTTTCCGCCCAGTCACTGCCCGAACTGCAACACGAACATCCGCTGGTTCGACAACATCCCGATCCTCAGCTACGTCGTGCTGCGCGGGCGCTGCCGCAACTGCCGCATCGGAATCTCGCCGCGCTATCCGCTGATCGAGCTCGCCAACGCGCTCTTCTACCTGGCGATCTTTCAGCGCACCGGCGCGGCGGTGCTCTTCATCCCCATCGCGGCGATCGTGTCGATGACCATCGTCCTCATCTTCATCGACCTCGAGATCCAGATCCTTCCCGACGTCATCGACATCCCCGGCATCTTCCTCGGACTCCTGATCGGCTGGATCGGAGGCGAGCTCGCCTCCGGTCTCGTCCTCGCCGCGAACCTCGTCGACTCCCTCGCCGGCGCTCTCCTCGGCGCGGCGATCCTCGTCGCCATCATCCTCACCTACTGGCTCGTCCGACGGCGTGAAGGGATGGGCTGGGGGGACGTGAAGATGATCGCGATGATCGGCGCGCTGCTCGGCTGGCAATCCGTTCCCGCCGTGCTCCTCATCGCGTCGATCACCGGCGCGGTCATCGCTCTGCCGCTCGCGCTGCGCAGCAAGGAAGGCTTTCAGCTCGCCATCCCCTTCGGCGTCTTCCTCGGAATCGCCGCGTTGGCCATTCTCTTCTTTGGCCATACACTCTTCGAATGGTGGCTGGGAGCGTTCGTCCCGCGCTGACGCGCGTCGGATTTCGCCGCGACGTCCGCCTCTTCCTCGCCAGCCTCGTCGGCTTCCTCATCATCCTCCTCGCCGGCGTGCTCCTCCTGCTGCAGCGTTTCGAGCAGGAGACCGAGCGCGCCATCCTCAGCAACTGGGAGCACAGCGCGAGCCTCGCCGCGCGCGAGCTTTCCGCGCTTTCGCCCGCCGAACAGGCCGACATGCAGACGCGGCTCATGCTGATGATGGGCCGCTACGAGCTCGCCGGTGCCGTGATCACGCGGGCAAAGGGAGGCAGCGTCAGCGCGGGGATCGCGCCGGCCGCCGAAGGCGTCGAAACGATCGCCCGCCCGATCTCCTTCGGCACGCTCACTGCCGTATTCGATGCCAGCCGGCTCAATCAGACGAAGAAAACGTTCCTCGTCACCGCGTCGAGCACGCTCATCGCCGCTGCGATGGCAACGATCCTCATGCTCCTCTACCTCCCGCGCATCACCGAGCCAGTGGAACAGATGCTCACTTCCGCCGCGGAGGTGCGCGATCGAGCGCCGCACGACGACGAGCAGCAGTACCTCATCGACACGTTCCGCGAATCGATCACCAGGCTCAAAGCACAAGAAGAGGAGCTGTTGCGGCTGCATCAGGCGGAGCGGACGCGCGCCGACGATCTCGAACGCGTCACCGAGGCGCTCACCCGGAGCATCAGCTCCGGCTTCGTCTCCGTCGATCCGGCCGGACGCCTCATCGACGTCAACGCCGTCGCGCGCGACGTCCTCGGCACGACGCACGACGAAATGCGCGGCCTCACCATCGACGAAGCATTCGGCGACAGCGAGTTTTCGCGCACGCTGCTCGCCGCGGTCGAGTCGCAGTCGACGATCAACCGCCGCGAGCTCGCCGTGACCGCGGGCGAGCAACCGCGCGTCGTCGGCCTGACTACCGTCCCGCTCCTCGGCGTCGAGCGGCAGTTCCTCGGGATGCTCGCGCTCTTCACCGATCTCACGCCGGTGCGGCGGCTCGAGGGACGCGTGCGCGAGATGCAGAACCTCGCCGATCTCGGCGAGATCTCCGCCGGCATCGCGCACGAGTTCCGCAACTCGCTCTCCGCGATCCTCGGCTACCTCCGGCTGTCGAAAAATCACGCCTCCCCCGAGGCATTGAAGCCGGTGGAGAACGCGGAGCGTGAGGCTTACGCGCTCTCGAAGGCGGTCGATGCCCTGCTGATCTTCGCCAAGCCGATGGCGTTCGAGAAGGACGTCGTCGACCTGTACGAGATCAGCGGCGACATCGTGCAGCGCGTCTCGCCGCAGTTCCCCGAGGTGACGATCGCATGCAGCGGTGAACCGGCGATCGTGAAAGGGGACGCGCATCTCCTCGGGCGCGTCATCGAGAACCTCCTCCGCAACGCCGTCGACTCCGTGAAGCAGAAGGGAAGCGGAGCGGTCCGCGTCGTCGTGAGCGGCGAGCCGGAGCCGGAAGTCGCGATCGAAGACGAGGGGATCGGACTCGATCCGGCCAGCGTGCAGCGGCTCTTCCTCCCCTTCCAGTCCGACTCGCCGGGCGGCTACGGGCTCGGCCTGCCGCTGGTGAAGAAGATCGTGCTGCTGCACGACGGGACGGTGGAGCTGTCGGGCGAGCCGGGGAACGGGGCGCGCGCGACGATTCGCTTTCCGCGCGTCGCATCTGATACAAAAAGTAACGGTTTTGCCACGTCGTGATCGAGCGAAGAAACATCGATTCAAGACAACTGCAATCCTCTGAAAGGGTTACACTAAATCAAACCGAGTGGCACCCGGTCAGCATTAAGGAGACGATCATGCAATCGGATCGCACCGCCATGCGGGGCTACACCCTCATCGAGATTCTGGTCGTCGTGGCGATCATCGGCATCATGAGTCTCATCACGGTCCCGCAATTCGTGGCGTATCAGCAGTCGTCGGCGCTCAAGGGCGCGATGCGGAACTTCAACGCCGATCTGCGCCAACTGCCGGCAGCTGCGGTCGCGCGGTACGTACAGGTGCGGCTGGAGTTCGCCACCTCCAGCTCGTACCGCTTCTACTACCGCACCACGCCGACGGCCGCCTGGCAGACGATGCCGCAGGCACTGCTCACCGTGCTGCGTGTCAGCGGTGTGTCGGGCAACACGAAGACGCTGGCCAAGCCGATGACGTTCATCAGCAGCGACTTCGTCGATCAGGACATCCCGCCGAATGGTCTGCCGGACATCATCTTCAACACGGACGGCACGCTCACCTTCAACGTTCCATCCGCGCACAAGAACGACGGCAGCATCACCATCTCCTCACCCTGGAAGAAGGTCTACAACAACCGGATGCGAATCAAGGTCTACACGACCGGAAAAATCGACACGGTGGGATCGCACGTATGACGAACAAGCGGAACGGATACAGCCTGGTCGAGGTGCTCATCGCCATGGGCATCCTGGGGACGGTGCTGATCGCCATCATGACCCTCTTCGTCTGGGGCCGGCGGAACGTCTACAGCGGCAAGCAGATGTCGCGAGCCATCGCCATCGGCGATCGCATCCTCGAGGATCTCGCGCCGCTGACCAAGAAGGACATCTACAACGGCGCCTTCAACATGCTCGACACGGCCTCTCCGACGACGTCCGTCGCCATCCTCGGCACCACTTACACCAACTGCTCGATCCGCTCGACGAAGGCGAACGTCATTCCGTCCGCGCCCTCGGACATCACAACGCAGACCGCCGGCGGACCCGATTTCCTCGACAAGTGGCGCACCCAGATGGGAAGCGACCTCGCCAACGCGTCGGTCACTCTCCTGCTCCAGCCGAGCTCCGATCCAACCAACACTCCGCCGAGGTTCGGCACGGCCCAGGTGCTGCGCGTCCGCGTCATCGTGCAGTGGGATGAATCGGCGGGCAGCCGCCGCGGACGCAACCTCGTACTCGACACGGTGAAGACTTTTTGAACAGACCAGGGGAACGTATGTCAGCACGGAACCATCGCCTCAGTCAGCGCGGCTTCTCACTCGCGGAGCTCATGACCGCATTAGCGGTTTTCGCGATCATCTTCGTCGCCGCGCTCCTGCTCTATGACCGCAGCAATCGGGTCTTCTCGAGCGGCACGCAATCGGCCGAAATGCAGCAGACCACCCGCGTGGCCTTCGACAAGATCCTGCAGGACGTCCGCATGGCCGGCTTCGACTACAAGCGCGGCGGCGTTCCGGTCTCCAGCTTCACCACGCGCAAGGCGTCGTCGCCGTACGTGGTCGGGCAGATGGTCCTTCCCGACGTCGCCAACGGCCACGTCTACAAGTGCACCGCCGGCGGAACGAGCGCCGCCACCCCGATCACCTGGAGCACCGCCGCCGGCTCGCCGACGACCGACGGCACCGTGACCTGGACGGAGGCGGGCGCGATCACCGCGGCCTTCGATCAGCCCGACGAACAGATCGAGTATGCGTGGCACTCCGCCATGACCATCCGCGGCAATTTCAATTACGACATCCCGGACGACGCGACGCTCGAGTACTACGAGCATGGCCGCGAAGGGGCGCTGGAGACGCCGCAGTTCCCGGTCGTCACCACCGGCAACGACGAGATCGTGACGTACGTGATGCACTCCGATAAGCCGGGTGCAGCGAACAGCGACAGCGTCACCTATTTCGCCGACGTCAACAACGGCGGAGCGCAGTCGCGCACCGCGTATCCCGGCGGGAACGCCGAGCGGGCGATCACCATCAGCAACGTCGATCTGTCGAACGCCAACCCGCCGTACACGTTGCTTCGCGTCACGCTCGACTCCGAAGGCCACGAGGTGCGGACGCCGCTCGCCGACAACATCCGCAGCCTTGCGTTCGAGTACTACCAGGATCCGCAGGGACAGGTGGCGTTGAAGGATACGGACGGCGATCCGATCGTCGATGTCGGCGGCGAAGGCGCGTTCGATCCTGCCTCTCCCTCCACCGCGAACAACGTCGACCGTCTGACGCGCAAGAACATCCGCGCGGTCAAGGTGACGCTCATCGGCATGAACGCGGCCGAGGAGCGCACGTACAACGATCCGGGCGACACGATCGCGCCGCACTATCGCAAGATGACGCTGTCGACGACGATCGTCCCCCGAAACCTCGGCATCATTTCGCAGATCCAGTCACCTCTGCAGCCGCCTCCCGCGCCGATCAGCGTCGCGGTCTGCAGCGGCTATTGCGGCATTCCGTTCGTCACCTGGCTGCCGGGTGATCCGTCCACCTACACCACGGGCAGTACCGGCGCCGAGAGTTTCTCCGTCGCCTATGACGACGATCTGAACGGAACATTCTCCAGCGTGCTCCCGGCAGGCACGCTCACGAGTTACGCCGTCGACATGACCCAGCTCGGCAGCGACATCGCGACGAAGACCTACTACTTCAAGGTCGGCGCGACCAATGCGGCCGGCACGAGGTTCTCCGACGCGGTAGGACCTGTTTCGCTCAAGAACGCCACGAAGCCCAGCCCTCCGGGAAGCGTCACCGCGGTCGGTTCCGGCGGCGTGGCCACGCCGAAGATCACCGTGTCGTGGAGAACGCCGGCCGGCAACGCCAGCGGCTCACCGACCTGTACGTCGGGCACGACCACGGTCACCACGGTGGCCGGCGAAGTGCGCGGCTATCGCGTCTTCCGCTCGACCTCGAGCGGTTTCACGCCGATCGCGCTCGCGCCGGCGAGCGGCGGCAACATGGTGGTCGACGTCGGAGCGGCCGGTCCGGTCGCCGACGGCGCCGGCGGCTGGTCGTATGACGACACCACGGTCAGCGCCTGCCAGCCCTACTATTACAAGATCCAGGCGATCGAGTGGTGCAACGCCGCGGACAATTACAACGTCTCGGGCGACAAGGCCGACGCGACGAGCGGCTACAGCTCGGAAGTGACCGGTCAGGTCACCGCGAACAAAGCGGCCACACCGACCGGCATGCTGGTCGATCCCTCAACCCTCTGCTCATTCAGCCCCGCTCCGCGCGGCCAGTGCACCCCGGTGACCATCAAGTGGACGAAGGTCACGACCGATACGGGGGGCAGCGCGATCAACGTCGATTCCTATGAGGTGTGGCGCCGCACGCGTCACGGCTTCACCACCGGCGCCTACGCGCTCATCTCCACGCTGACCAACCAGGCTGCGGTCGCCTCTCCGATCTCGTTCACCGAGCCGTCGCCGCTCAACGATCACGAAAACGGCGCTCCGTTCGATCAGGACTATTACGACTACTACGTCGTGGCCAAGTTCGCCTGCGGCAATTCCGATGCGTCGGTTGCGGTCACCATTCCGAACAATTGCGACACCGGCGTCACGGTCTCCACCACGAATGGCACGGGAGCCGGCACGGCCGCTTCTCCATGGCTCGCACCGACAAACGGCACACTAACCGTGCGAATGAATCCGGGAGCGACGCCGACGTATTCGGCCATTTCATCCGGCTACGTTTCATACGACGGAGGCGCGGTGCAGACTCTGAGCTCGCCGTGGGCATACAACTGGACCGATCTCGGCGATGGATCGACGCATACCCTGACCTTCATCGCAACGACGGCTACCTCAGGTTGTTCGCAGGTGCTGGCCACCGTATACATCCAGGCTTCGCCCGTTGGCTGCCATCTGCAGACTGTCACCGCTGATCCGACGATGCTCACGTTGACCACGGCCATCGCCGTGTCCGGCTCGGTGGATGGTGTATACGTGCTCTCCCTGACGTTGAAGAACCTCTCGCAGGATGCCTTGACGGTGAAGACGATCGTCATCACCGACGCGGTTCCAAAGAAAGGTAATTGGACTAACTTGCAGTTGCCGAGCGGCGCTCTCAGGACCACGGCAACGCCGACGAACCTGCCGGCAGCCGGCGGAAACAGCGGTTCCGTGACGTACACGAAGACGTTCGATCTCACGTCTGTCAGCCCCACCTCCGACAAGACGATCGCCGCCGGCTCGCAGAAGGTCTACAAGCTCAATTACACGGTCGGCAGCGGCGGTAATGCCGTGGCCACGTCGAACATCACTTCGGTCCTGGTGACGATGACCACGGCGGCGGGCGGAACGACTACGTTCACGTGCACGGTGAAATAGGGTGAGTGTGATGAACACGATCAAGAGAATCCTCGAGCGTCTGGTGCGCCGCCATCGTCAGCGCGGTTCGGCGCTCCTCGTCTCCCTGATGGTCATGGTCGGCCTGTCGCTGCTCGGTCTCGCCTTCGTGACCGTGAGCGAGACCGAGAACGCGATCTCGCTGAACCAGCGGAATCACGCCCAGACCGTGGCCATCGCCGAGGCGGGGGCGAAACTCGTCGTGCAGTGGTTTCAGGATCCGATCACCAATCGCGCCCGCGGACTCATGCCCGTCAACGCGAACGCCATCAAGCGCGTCCGTTCCGTGACGCTCGGCGGTTCCTACAGCGGCTATTACAAGCCGGCCGGTCTGCTGTGCGAGCTCCCGTTCGGCTCCGACTATCCCGATCTCTTCATGGGTACCGAAGACAGCTGCGACGTCCTCGTCGACAGCACCACCGATGCGACGTTTCTCACGGCCGTCAACGCCGCGCTCTTCCCTTCACTCGACAACGGCCAGATCACCGAGATCCGCCTCTATGCGCCGCCGATCGTAGGCGGCAATCCGGCGCAGGACGACGGCACCGGCCATTTCTTCTATTCGAAAGACGGCCAGAGGTTCGGCATCGCCAGCATCAAAGTGACCGCGCAGAAGATGGGCCGCAACAACCAGCCGGTGGCCCAGGCGATCGTGCGCATGGTGGTCGGCCCCTTCCCTCTCCCCGGACCGACCGGCGCGATTCAGGCCATCGGCGGCATTACCAACAACGGTAATTTCGACGTCCACTGGGGAGCCGTCGAATCACAGGAATCGGTCGATCTCACCAAGAGCGGCACCGACAAGGACTCGATTCCCTGGTTCAATGCGTGGGACATCCTGCACCTCGAGCGCGGCTACGATTCGTCGACGACCTGGGTGGCCGGCAAGCCATATGTCGGTAACGCGACCTATCCGCTCGGCGACACCGTGAGGCCGACCAGCGCTGCTTCCGCCGCCGCGCAGTTGCACGAATACGTGGCGATGACGAGCGGGACGAGCGCCGGGCCCGAACCGGCGTGGGACATCACGCCGGGCTCCACAACGGTGGGCGGCGGCGGCATCAGCTGGAAAGAGCGTCCCCGCACCATGTTCCCGATCAAGGACACGGACGCGACGAATTACGACAACCACGGCTGGCTCTACGAGATCGTCCCGCGGACCATCGAAGATCCGTGGTTCGCGCTCCGCTCGTGGAAGACGACCACCGGCAGCAAGCGGTCGGGCGGCAGCGCGACGTCGCCGCATCCGTTCCCGTATGCCGCATCGCCCCCGCCGACGACGTGGGGCGGCTCGAACTGGTTCCAGTTCCAGACCTTCAGCTCGCGGCCCGACTACCGTTTCGTGGAAGTGCCGCGATTCGATTACAACTACTGGAAATCGGCCGCCTTCGCCGGCAGAGGTCAGAAGGGCGTTCACTATCTCTATTCGTCGGGATCGAATTACACCGACGGCGTCGTGACCAAGAGCGCCGACAACTGGCTGGCCACGGGAAACGGTTTCTATTTCTTCGAAACGACGAACAGCCAGAATCCGCAGAACGGCGGGACCGGCACGCTGCACACGCACGAAGCCGACCCCTGCGGCTTCAAGGGATTCGCGTATCTCAATTACGCGGGGCTCAAATCGACCGGCTGCAATCCTCCTGACGGCTGGTATCCGCAGCCGGGTGAACAGTTCCGCGACGTCGGATACCGCAAGGTGTGGGACAAGCCGTCGGCCGGCGGCAAGACCCGCGGACAGTACGACACCGACGCGGCGGGCATCTTCATCGTCGACGGCGCCTTCAACGGCCACTGGGATTATCAGGATCTCGACTGGAGCAACAGCGGAGACGACGAAAGCACGACCGGAACGAAGAACGGCATGTTCGACGTCTGCGTCGGGCAGAGAACGTTCACGCGCGAGAGCGACGGCACCAGCCACACCGAGTGGGTTCCGATCGAGTTCTACCCCGGCTGTCATCCCGGCAACAATTCGCCGGTGGGGTGCAACTGCTCCGAGCCGCACGAGCCGTATCTCAACATCAAGTACTCCACTGCCGTTCTCAATGTCGCCATGGGCTGGACAGACCCGACCGTCGCGGGACGTCCGAAGGTGACGAACGACGAGTATCCTTCCGGTACCCCCGTGTCGTGCGCCGCGGCCGACATCGAAACGACGGCCGCCAGAGCGCTCTGCACGACGAACGCCTTCGATGACGTCGGAGGACTGGTCAGCCTCGATCAGGTCGGATGCGAGTGCGTTCTCTACAACGAGGGCGATCTCGACTCTACCGGCAACATGGACTACTTCGGCTCGATCGTCCTCGGCGGAGTCGCCGATCCCAAGGGCACGCCGACGGTCTGGTATGACGACCGCCTCGTGCACGGCGGCTGGCCTCCGAAGGGCGTCGACTTCCCCCGCGTCATGATCACCTCGGAGCAGATTCAGTAATCATCAACGCGCACGCTCGGGACGAACTTCAATTCGTCCCGAGCGGCTGCCGCTCGTGCTCGAGAAACTTCTCCCAATCCCGCCGCGCCGCGGCCGCACGCCGGTCGCCGTTCTGTTCATAACAGCGCAGCCGCTCGCTCAGATAATCGCGCTGCCACGGGATGTGCGGTTCCCATGACGCGACCAGCGCCATCTCCGCCGCGTCGCAGACCACGCCCTGATTTTTTTCGTGCGCCAGGAGCAGCAGCAGCGACCGCCGCTGCGTGTCGAACATGCCGACCGAAAACGGCTGCGACAACGCATCCATCAACGGCTGCAGGATGGGAGGCGCCTTGCGATCGTGCGCCACGTCCGCCGTCAACGTCAGCGCGCGATGCATCACGATCGGCAGCGGCCAGGGGTTCGTCCGGTAGGCGACATACGCCGACGAGAACGCGGCGCCCGCTTCCTCCACCTTCCCCTGCCGCCAGCGCAGGCGCGCGAGCAACAGATCGGCTTCGATCGGTGCGATGCGGCGAAGCGCTTCGATGGCCGGGAGCGCCTGTTCGTCGCCGCGGTTCGCCAGTGCGTCGGTGATGGTGATCAGCTCCAGTGCCGATCGCGGCTGCCCCGCGCCGTTCCACAACGTCCAGACATTCGCGTAATCGCCGAGGACGAAGGCGTTCTGCGCGGCGCCGACGATCTGCAGCTGGTTGAAGACGCCGGTCAGATCGACGAATGCGTCCTCCGGGACGCCGATCGACATCCGCTTGCGCTCCACTGCCGCGACGATGTCGGGGCGCTGCAGCATCGCCGGGATGTCGTCGCGTCGCGCGCGGGCGAACATCCGCAGGTCGGCCACGCGGAACGCGTCTGAATTGCCGAGAGCGCGCGCGAAGCCGTATTCGATCAGCGGGCGATCGTCGGTATTGAGCCGGCTGCCGGTGCCGAGCGTGCGCGCCGTGTCGTTGCCGCAGACGTAATGCGCGACCACGCCCTCCGCGTCGTTCGCCCACCAGACGCGCCAGATCCCTTCGCGCACGACCGGATCGGCCATCCGCGCGCGGATCGTGTCGAGGTCGTAGCGCAGCGGCTCGCGCGAGCCGACGAGAAGGAGATCGCCTCCCTTCGACTGCCACGTCTCCACGTTCGGAAAGACGGAGGTGATCGTCGCGTACGCGATGCGAATCGTCGGCGCGTCGACTTCGTACGCCTGCAGGAACTGGATGAACACGCCGTCGCGATTGAGGTGCGAGAGGCACGCTTGATAGAACTCGGCGGTGAAGAGGCTGGAGATTCCGGCGCGGAACGGATTGGAGGGCTCGGACGAGATGACGTCGTACATCCCCTTGCCCGCGAGCAGGAACTCGCGGCCGTCGCCGTAGACGACGTGCACCTTCTTGTTGTGCGGCATGTCGCGATTGACCGGCGTACACATCTCCGCCACGTGCGAGATCGCCGGCTCGATCTCCACGACGTCGACGCGCTCGATCGAGCGGAGATCGCCGAGCCAGCCCGCGGTCGAGCCGGTGCCGAGGCCGACGACGACGGCGCGCCGCGGACTCGGATGCAGCACTCCCGCGAGCACGCCGCTCATCACCTGCGTGCCGGCATCGAAGCGCGCGTGTCCGTCGCCCTTGCCGTTCACGATGAACGCGTAGCCGTCTTCGTCCGCGACGGAGACGCTGCTCTCGATGCCGTCCGCCTCCCACACCGTCTCGCGGCGGCGCGAGGCCTCCATGTCGCGGAGCTTGTTCGGCGTGATGCCCGCAGGACTCACCCGCCCCGCGCCGATCGGCGTGTGCCGCCAGAACGCCGTCGGTCCGGTCGCGGTCAGCAGGACGACCGCGACGCCGGCAGCGACGATCGCGCCGATGCGCATTGATGTACTGCCGCGCGATGCGATCACGAAGAAGATCGCAATCGCCGCGAGAAACGCGATGACTACGCGCCACACGCCCGGCGCGGTCAGCAGCGGAAGAAATCCAAAGCCGCCCGCGAGCGAGCCCACGATCGCGCCGGCGGTGTTCCACGCGTACGCCATCCCGATCTCGCGCGCTACGCCGCGGCGTCCTTTGCCGAGGAGCGAAATGAGCAGCGGAAATTGCAGTCCCGAAACGAATGCCGGCAGGAAGATGACGACGAACGTGACGAAGCTCCAGCCGGCGAGATATCCGCGAAACCCGAGCGCGCCGAGGGAGCGCAGGAGCAGCGCGATCTCGGCAATGCCGTCGCCCCAGGCGAACGGGATGGCCATGAACAGCGCCTCGCACGCGCAGCAGAGTGCAAAGCCGGCGACGCTCGCGCGTCGTTGAGCGAGCGAGTAGAGGAAGCTGCCGCTGCCGATGCCGAGGAGGGCGACGGCGAGAATCAATCCGAAGGTGAACGTCGTGCCGCCGAGGAGCGGCGCCAGCATGCGATACCAGACGAGCTCCATCAGCAGGAACGCGAAGCCGACCGCCGCCGCCGCGCCGTAGACGAATCGCGGCGCGATCAAGGCCTCCGCCGCTTCCGCCGTTTCTTCCTCCAGCTCGTCCTTCCTGCCGCGCAGCGAGTTCGAGATCAGCATCGCCGCGAGGCCGACCATCGCGTTGATCAGCGCGGCGGCGATGATCGTGCGCAAGCTCCCGAGCCGCTCGGCGAAGAAGAAGGTCGTCGCCAGGGCGCCCGCGACCGCGCCGAGCGTGTTCAGGCCGTACGCGATCGCGACGCGGCGCCGCCGTTCATCCGCATGCGATTCGATCGCCCGCGCCGCGGCGGGAAGCGTGCCGCCCATCAGCAGCGTCGGCACCGCGAGCACGAGCGTCGCCAGCAGGAGCCGGACGATCGCGGCGAGCGCCGACGGCATCCCGAACGATCCGCCGATCGCCAGATACGCCTTGCGCACGATGAAGAAGAGCGCCGGCGTCAACGCCGCGGAGACGGCCACCCCGAGCTCCAGTAGACCGTAAAACGCGAGCGGATTCCGCGACCCCTCCACCCGCCGCCCGAGCAGAATCCCCCCCAGCCCCAGCCCGCCCATGAAGATCGCGAGCACCGCGGCGGAAGCGGCCGTCGACGCCCCGAAGATCAGCCGGAACTGCCGCAGCCAGATCGTCTCGTACGTGAGAGCACAGAAGCCCGAGCCGAACAGCAGAAGCGACACGCGCCAGACGGGACGATCCATCGGGAGGCATCATAGCGTTGGGGGGGAGGGCGTACGAGAGCCCTGCTCCGAGTTGACGCCTTCCAACTCCTCCAGAGCGGTCGGGGAAGGATTCGCTGCATCAACCGCGGCGCGTAGCAGCACACCGTTGCGGAGACCGAGCCATCGCTGTGCGCGAACAGTAGTTGCCTCATGTCCGGGGAGCTCTGCCTCTAGATGCCGCGGCAAGCACTGATCAATGAGTACCCGCACCAGCCGTTACCGCCTCGCGCGCGAGCTCCAGGGCAGCCACGGCTTGATCCCTCGTACCGTCCGGAAACGCGTCCAGGAACATCTCGAGCGAATCGCCCGCTTCCAGGTAGTCAAACAGGTTCCTCAGCGGCACCCGCGTTCCCGCAAACACAGGCTCTCCCGAGAGAATCTCCGGATCCGATTGGATGACTTCGTTCTGCAAAAGCATCGTTCGTAGTTTACTCCGCGTTGCGTGGAACGTGAGGGCCCTCCCTACCGCCCTGCTCATGGCTCACACGTTTTCCAGCGGACGTGGCATTCGCGGCTCTTCATGACGCATGAATGCCATCGTCGATGGGATTCGTGTGTCCATGGCTCACATGCTTCCCGGCGCATACATGAATTCGCGTTAGCCATGGACGCATGAACCGCCGGCACGATCGATCTCGCGCTCACGGGGGGCGTGTGGTTTGATACCGGTGGGTGCGGGAAGTGACTCCCGCAGGAACGTTTGCGCTGTCGGGCCGCCGCGCAGGAGACGACGCATGTCGGTGGCAGCGTTCCTTCTCTCGCTGATCGTCATCTTCGGCGCGGCGAAGATTTTCGGCGAGATCGCCGAGCGCATCGGGCAGCCCGCCGTGCTTGGAGAGATGGCCGGCGGAATCGCGGTCGGCGTCTCCGGTCTTCACCTGGTCGATCCGCATGCGCCCGTTCTGCATCTTCTGTCCGAGCTCGGGGTCGTCCTGCTGCTGTTCCTCATCGGGCTCGGGACAGACATCAATCGCCTCATCGCGGCCGGACCGGCGGCCGGCGCCGTCGCCGTGACCGGCGTCGTTCTTCCATTCGCGTTCGGATTCGGCGTCGCGCGCCTGCTCGGAGTCGCGGTGCCGGTTGCGATCTTTCTCGGCGCCGCGCTCACCGCGACTTCGGTCGGCATCACGGCGCGAGTCCTTTCCGACCTCGGGCATCTGCACAGTGACGAGTCGCAGATCATCCTCGGCGCCGCCGTGATCGACGACATCCTCGGGCTGATTCTTCTGACCGTGGCCGGCGCGATCGCGGCCGGAGAGGCGGTGACTCTCTTCGGCACGGCAAAAGTGATCGTCATCGCGATCGGATTCGTAGTCGTCGCCATCGCCGCCGGCTCGATGCTCGCGCCGTTCCTCATTCGGCTGGTCGCGAAACTGCGCGTGTCCAAGGCGCTCTTCTTCGGCGCGCTGATGTTCGCGCTGACGCTCGCCTGGTGCGCGCAGGCGGCCGGCTCGGCGTTGATCATCGGCGCGTTCGCGGCCGGGCTCGTGCTGGCGCGCACGGAAAAAGGAGCCGACATCGAGCACGAGACGCATGACATCGCGCAGTTCTTCGTGCCGATCTTTTTCGTCCTCGTCGGCGCGGCCGTCGACCTGCGGCAATTGAATCCATTCGACCCCGCCGCGCGCAAATACCTCGTCATCGGAATGCTCCTGACGCTCGTCGGGATCGGCGGAAAGCTCATCGCGGGCTACGCCGCGCCCCGGAGATTTCGCCGCATCGTGATCGGAGTGGGGATGATTCCGCGCGGCGAGGTCGGACTGATTTTTGCGCAGATCGGGATTACCGCCGGACTGCTTTCGGCCGGTCTTTACAGCTCCGTGGCACTCATGGTCATGCTGACCACGTTCATCACGCCGCCTCTGCTACGACTTCTCCTGCCGGGCGGTCGCACGAAGAACGAAGTGAGCACCTTGCAGTCCGTGGTGACGGAGTCCCTCAGTGACGCGGAGCCGCGCAGCTGAGCGCGGCGCCCGGCTATACTTCTCCCGTCCATGGCCCTCTTCACGTCCGAGACGAAAGACGCGCTCAAGAAGCTCGCGGCGAAAGCGTACGAATCGACCGAGGATCGCGACGCGCTGCTGGCGAAAGTCGCGGCGGCGGAGGGGTTGAAGCCGAACGACATCGTCTGGATGTTGTTCAAGCCTGACCGTGCGCTTCGCGACTGGGGGGCGACGTGGCTGCGCCGGCAGAACGCGCCCGATTTTCTCGAAGCGTTCCTCGGCGAAGCGAGGGGGAAACCGGAGCAGGCATTCCGGGCCGCCGCGGCGGCGGTCAACGCGATGCGCGTCCCGGGCATCGAGAACCGGCTGCTGCAACTCGTCTCCGCGACAGCGCAGAACAAGGAGTTCGGCGAGATTCAGGAGATCGGGCGCAAGCTCGCGACGGAGATGACGCCGTCGCCCGCGCTCGCCGCAGTGATGTGGCAGATGCTGACGAATGCCACGCCCGACGAGCAGATCATCTACCTGAATCGCCTGGCCACGCTCGACTTCGACGACAAGAGCGTCGTGCGCTGGCAGAACATCATCAAGATCGAAGAAGGGCCGGCTCGCGACAAAGCGCTCGAAGTCCTCGCCGAGCGCGCCCCTCTCTCCTCGCTCGACCTCTTCATCCAGCACCTGCCGCACGCCGGCTACACGGTGCAGCAGAAGATCGCCGACGCATTGGCCCGCGCGGCGGAGAGCAAGCCGGCGGAAGTGACCTCGCGCCTCCTTCCATTCGTCGCCGCCGATAACCCCGGCACGCGCAGCGCGGTCCTTTCCGTCCTCGCGCGCACGCCCGACCGCGAGGCGGTGGCGCGGCAGTACATCATCTTCTCCCGCGGCCTCGCCGGCTTCGTGCGCGACCGCGCGCTCGACGCGCTGCGCACGTTCGGCGACGCCTTCATCGAGCCGGTCATCGCGCTGCTCGACGACGAAGACGAAGACGTCCGCGCCGCCGCGGTGCAGGTGGCGAGTCTCATCGGCGATCCGCGCGAGGTGCCGGGGACGATCCGCCTGCTGAAGGACCCGGACTGGTGGGTGCGCATCGCGGCGGCCGACATGCTCGGCCACATGAAAGACGCGCGCGCCGTCGAGCCGCTGGTCCTTTCACTTGCCGATTCCGAGGTCAAGTGGGCGGCGATCGAAGCACTGGGACGAATCGGCGATCCGCGCGCGCTCAACGCCCTCGGCAAGATGCTCGCCGATCCGCTGCCCGACGTCCGGATCGAAGTCATGCTGGCGCTGCCGCACTTCCAGCATCCCAGCATCCCGCAGATCCTGACCAAGATCGCGGGCACCGATCCCGACCGCAACGTCCGGCAGAAAGCGATCGACATCCTCGACGGCATGCAGGCGTCCGGCAGCGCGCATGTGGCCGACCTGGCGACGGTGCGCGCCGCCGCGCTCGCCGCGCGCTCCACCGCGGGCGAGCCGCGTCTCAACACGCTCCTCATCGCCACGCGCAATCAGAGCGGCTCCGACTTCCACCTCAGCGTGGGACAGCCGCCGATCGTGCGTCTCGCTTCCGACCTCCTCCGCGTGCAGGCGCCGCTGTTCACGCCTGAAGACACCGAGGCGATGATCAAGGAGATCCTGACCGAGAAGCAGTGGGAGACGCTGCAGCAGCAGTTCCAGATCGACTTCTCGTACATGATCCCGAACGGTGGACGCTACCGCGCGAACGTCTTCTACGATCATCGCGGCTATCACGGCGTCTTCCGCGTCATCCCCGAGCGGCCGCCGACGATCACCGAGCTCGGCATGCCGGCGCAGCTCGCCGAGATCGCCGACTACCACCAGGGCATCGTCATCATCTGCGGGCCGTCCGGCTCCGGAAAGTCGACCACGCTGGCGGCGCTGGTGAATCTCTTCAACGAGACGCGCAACGACCACGTCATCACGCTCGAGGACCCGATCGAGTTCGTCCATCCGTTCAAGAACTGCCTCGTCAATCAGCGCGAGGTCGGCAGTCACACGATGAGCTACGCCCGCGCGCTGCGCGCCGCGTTGCGCGAGGATCCGGACGTCATCGTCATCGGCGAGCTGCGCGACAACGAGTCGGTGGGACTGGCCCTCACCGCCGCCGAGACCGGCCACATCGTCCTCGGCACGCTCAACTCCACCAGCGCGCCGAAGGCGATCGACCGCATCATCTCCAGCTTCGCGGTCGACGAGCAGCCGCAGATCCGCGCGTCGCTCTCCGAGTCGCTCAAGTACGTCGTCGCCCAGCGCCTGCTGCCGGCGAAGGAAGGGCGGAAGCAGGTCGCGGCGTACGAGGTGCTGAAGGGGACGACGAACATCGCGAACATGATCCGCGACGAAAAGACCTACCAGATGTACTCGGCGATGCAGATCGGAAAGTCGCAGGGCATGCTGACCTTCGACGACACGCTGAAAGACCTTCTCCGCCGTAACGAGATCACTCCGGAAACGGCCTATCTCGCGGCGTTGAAGAAGGAGGATTTCGAATCGCTGGTGACGGCCGAATTTATCGAGGGCGCGTTGCGCTGAGCTGACAGATAGCGGATAGCAGATAGCAAGCCCAACCGCCCGGTTTTCTCTTGCTATCTGCGATCCGCTATCTGCTATCTCACAACCGGAATCGCCTACACACCCCACCCGTTATCCCCTCGAAATGCAGAACTTTCGCGCGTGTGGCCCGTCCCACAACCGGAGCCTGGAAAAGAGCTGATGCCCGAATTCATCGTACGAGTTGGAACGCCCGAGGGGGACGTCGTCGAGCGCACTGTGCAGGCGGCGAACGCCCGCGCGGCGCAGGAGGAACTGCAGAACCAGGGGCTGCATGTCTTCGAGACGAAGCGCGGCGTCTTTTCGTTCCGCGATCTGCTCCCTCGCGGCAAGCGCGTCATCTCCACCGAGCGCTTCCTCCTCTTCAACCAGGAGCTCCTGGCGCTGGTCAAAGCGGGCCTGCCGATCATCCAGTCGTTCGACATCATGCTCGAGCGGCAGAAGGACGTCCGCTTTCGCGAAGTGCTGACCGAGATCCGCGAGAAGATCAAGTCGGGGTTCGCGCTGTCGGACGCGTTCTCGTCGTTCGGCGACATGTTCCCGCCGATCTACTCCACCTCGCTCCGCGCCGGCGAGCGCTCCGGCGATCTGGAAGGCGTGCTGCGCCGCTTCCTCCGCTACCAGAAGATCATCGTCAACCTGCGCAAGCGCGTCGTCGGCGCGCTGGTCTATCCCGCGGTGCTCGTGTCGCTGTCGATCGCCATGGTCATCATCATGCTGACCAAGGTCATCCCGAAGTTCATCGAGTTCTTCGCCGGCTTCGGCGCGGAGCTCCCGCCGATGACGCGCTTCGCCATCGCCTTCAGCAACGCGCTCAACGACAACTTCCTGCTCATCACTCTCTCGATCGTGGCCATCGTCATCTTCGGACGGAGATGGATCAGCAGCACGGGACGGATGGCGTGGGACCGCTTCAAGCTGCACATCCCGCTGGTGGGAGGCATCCTCCACCGCTTCGCCATCATGCAGTTCACACAGTCGCTGGGGACGCTCCTCGGCGGCGGCACGCCGATGGTGCCGGCCATCGAGATCGCCTCGCAGTCGGTGACCAATCAGGACATCTCGACGAAGATCTTCTCCGTGGTGCAGAACGTTCGCGAAGGCGAGCCGCTGTGGCGCTCGCTGGAAGGGACCGGCGCGATCAGCGATCTCGCCGTGGAGATGATCAAAGTCGGCGAATCAACGGGTGCATTGACGGAAATGCTGAGCAACGTCAGTGAGTTTTACGACGAAGAAATCGAGACAAGACTCACCCGGCTGGTGGCAGCGATCGAACCGATCATCCTCGTGGTGATGGGAATCGTGATCGCATTGCTGCTTTATGCCTTTTATCTCCCGCTCTTCCAGCTCTCGAGTGTTGGCCAGCAGTAAGCGATCACGACTATGGCAAGCGATCCCCGCACCCTTCTGAAAAACGCCGACGTCTCCGGCGAAACGGCGCGCGCGCAGCGCGTGGCGGAGCAGTACGGCTTCCCGTTCGTCGACCTGGAGCACTTCCAGATCGACCATCAGCTTTTCCAGGACGTCCCGCTCGACCTGATGATCCGTTATCAGTTCCTGCCGGAGCGCCGGGAGAACGGGCACATCCACGTCGTGGTCGGCGATCCGACCGACGTGCTCCGCCTTGATGAGCTCGAGCTGCTGCTCGGCGCTCCGCTGAAGGTGAAGGTCGCCTCGCCCGCGGCGATCCGCGACAAATTGCAGAAGTCGGAGTCGACGCAGCGCGTGCTCGACGAAGCCACGGAAGGCTTCCGCATGCAGCTCGTCGGCGAGAACGAAGAGGGCGAAGAGACCCTGACGATCGACACGATCACGCAGGGCGACTCCTCGCCGATCATCAAGCTCGTCGACTCGATCGTCTTCAACGCCATCCAGCGCCGCGCCTCGGACATTCACATCGAGACGCGCGACAACGAGGTGGTGGTCAAGTACCGCATCGACGGCGTGCTCTACGAAGCGCTCGAGCCGATCGACAAGCGCCATCACTCCACGATCATCAGCCGTATCAAGGTCATGTCGGAGCTCGACATCGCCGAGAAGCGCGTCCCGCAGGACGGCCGCTTCAAGCTCCGCATCACCGGACGCACCATCGACTTCCGCGTCTCCATCGTCCCCACCGCCCACGGCGAGGACTCGGTCATCCGTATCCTCGACAAGGAGTCGATGAACTCGGAGTTCAAGAACCTCCGGCTCGACGTCCTCGGCTTCGATGGCGAGATGCTGACGAAGTTCCGCAAGTTCATCAAAGAACCGTACGGCATGGTGCTGGTCACCGGTCCCACCGGCTCGGGCAAGACGACGACGCTCTACGCCGCGCTCTCCGAGATCCAGACCTCGGAAGACAAGATCATCACCATCGAGGACCCGGTCGAGTACCAGCTGCGCGGCATCACGCAGATCCCGGTCAACGAGAAGAAGGGCCTGACGTTCGCCCGCGGACTGCGCGCCATCCTCCGCCACGATCCCGACAAGATCATGGTCGGTGAGATCCGCGACGAGGAGACGGCGGCCATCGCCGTGCAGTCGGCCCTCACCGGCCACCTCGTCTTCACCACCGTGCACGCCAACAACGTGGTCGACGTTCTCGGCCGCTTCCTCAACATGAAGGTCGACCTCTACAACTTCGTGTCGGCCCTCAACTGCGTTCTCGCCCAGCGCCTCGTGCGCCGCATCTGCGATCACTGCAGGCACGAGGTGAAGTACAACGAGGCGCTGCTGGTGGAGTCGGGCCTCGATCCGAAGCAGTACCGCGACTTCAAGTTCTTCGAAGGGGCGGGCTGCCTGGAGTGCAACGGCACCGGATTCCATGGACGACAGGCGATCAACGAGCTGCTCGATCTCTCCGATCGCATCCGCACGATGATCCTCGACCGCCGTCCCGCGTCGGAGATCAAGAAAGCCGCTCACGAGGAAGGCATGATCTTCCTGCGCGAGTCGGCGCTGAAGAAAGTGATGGAAGGGGCGACGACCTTGCGCGAGATCAACAAGGTCACGTTCGTCGACTGAACTATGGCTCGCGCATTTCCACCTGACGTCGTCGTTCTCGATACCGATTCGTTCGTGCACGCGCGCCTCGCGCCGGGCAAGACGAACCCGCAGATCAGCCAGGCGAAGAGCTACCGGCTCGCCGCCGACACGTTCATCAACGCCGTCGTCACGCCGGAGCTGGCGAACGAAGCGTCGCTGACCGAGGGTCTGCGCAGACTGAAGATGGAGACGGGAAAGTGGGAGCGCGTTTCGGTGCTCCTCCCCGACTCCTGGTTCCGCATCAACATCCTCGATCTGCCGACACTCCCCGACAGATCGGGCGAGGCGATGGAGGTCGTCCGCTGGAGTCTCAAGCGCACGCTCCCGATCCCGCCCGAGACGCTGCGCGTCGCGTATTCGGTTCTGTCGAAGACGCCCGCCGGTGTCAAACTCCTCGTGCTGAGCGCAGTGGAGAAGACACTCAAGACGATCGAGAAGGTATTCGCCGCGTCGGGACTCGAAGTGATCCTCATCGAGCCGATCGGCCTCAACATCTGGAACGCCGTGGCCGTACGTGAGAGCGTGACGGCGAACGATCGCCTCTTCCTCTACGTGCGCGAGCGGGAGTTCACCACCGCCGTCTTCCGCGGCGAGCAGCCGGTCTTCATCCGCTCGCGCAACCTCGGAGGCGAGCGGACGCTGGAGCAGGAGATCCGCCTCTCCGCGACCTATCTCCGCGACAACCTCGGCAGCGAGATCATCGAGCATTGCTACGTCGCCGGCAGCGGCATCGCCGCCGACCTGGCCGGCGTGTTGTCGCAGGAATTCTCCGCGCCGGTGCGGACCCTGCAGTTGCGCGAGTTCGTCGAGCAGAGTCCCTCGGACGTTTACGGAATCGACGCCGAGCTGACGGCGTGCACAGGAGTATTCACCGGGTGAAACCGATCCATCTCAACCTCGCCTCGCGGCCTTACGAAGACAAGCGGCTGTTCATCACGACGGTCGTCGGTATCTCGATCCTCGTCGCCGCGCTCCTCTTCTCCAACATCGATACCTATCTCCGCTATCGAGTGCAGACCGAAACCACGCGGACGAAGATCCAGCAGGTCGACGCCCAGGCGGAGCAGGAGCGCCGCCGCACCGAAGTGGTAAGGCAGCAGCTCAGTCACATCGACGTCGCCGCGCTGGCGAAGCAGACGACCTTCATCAACCAGCAGCTCGCGCAGCGCGCCTTCTCCTGGAGCGAGCTCCTCGACCGGCTGGAGAACGTGCTCGCGGACGACGTCCGTCTCACCTCCGTCGCCCCTTCATTCCGTCCCGACGGATCGGTTTCTCTCAGCCTCACGCTGGAGGCCAAGACCGCGGACGGACTGGTGAACATGCTTCATCGCTTCAGCAGAGATCCGCATTTCGCGAACGCGTTTCCGCGCAGTGAGTCGCAGGCTTCGGGCGGCAGTTACGTGATCAACCTCGGCGTCGATTTCAAGCCGGACACCATGAAGGCAGCGGGGTCGAAGCGATGATCTGGCGTGAGAAACAGCTCCTCCTCGTCGTGCTCGGCGTCCTGCTGATCGCGAACCTGATCTACTTCTTCACCTATCGCGTGCAATTCGAGGCGCGCCTGCAGGACTACTCCGCACGCGCCGAACAGAGCCAGCAGCGCCTGGAGCAGGCGCGCGCCACGCGCGTCGCCGCGGAGCGGGAGCTCGCCTCGTATCGCAAGGTGGAGCACGACATTCAGGACGTGTACGAGAACCGCTGGTCCACCGAGGCCGCCAGGCTGGCACCACTGATCGAGGAAGTGAAGCGGCTGGCCGTGGTCAGCCAGCTCATTCCCCGGACGTATTCATTCGCCCACGTCACCGGCACGCCGGAGACGTCGAGCGTCGGCATCACCTTCGCGGTGCAGGGGACGTATCAGCAGGTGCGGCGGCTCATCAATCTCCTCGAGCTCTCGCAGCAATTCGTGATCGTCGACCAGATCTCGCTGAGCGGCCGAGGAGAAGATTTCTTGACGTTGAGCCTGCATGTGAAGACGCTGTTCCGGAACATGGAAGCACCGGCGGCCCCGCGACCGTCAAATCGAACGTCGTGATGGATTGGATGAACTGGAAAACCTGGACAGTCGCGGGCGTCATCATCATTGCCCTTTTCGCGATCTACACATTCGCGTCGCCCGACGCTCCTGGTGCAGGACAGGCGCCCTCGCCTGTCGCCACAGGCAAAAGGACAGGCGGGGCGCCTGTCCTCACACAAGCTCCCCCGGGAGTTGAAGCCATTCACTTCGAGTGGCTCGACACCGAGGCGGGCAGCTACAAGAGCGACCGCAATCTCTTCTCGTACAAAGAGCCGCCCCCTCCTCCTCCGCCGCCGCCACCCAAGCCGCCCCCACCGCCGCCCGACCGCGACGCGGACGGCGTCCCCGATTTCAAAGACAACTGCCCGGACAAACCGAACGGCGATCAGACCGACGTCGATCGCAACGGCATCGGCGACGCGTGCCAGACCACGCCCGTGATTCCGCCGCCGCCGCCGCCGCCGGTTCCGCCGCAGTTCAACTACAAATACATCGGAACGTTCGGTCCCCCCTCCGCTCCGCTGGCCACCTTCGTCAGCGGCGATGAGATCATCAACGTCCACGCCGGCGACACCATCGCGGGCCGGTTCGTGCTGCGCAGCATCGGAATCGAATCCGTGGAGATCGGCTTCGTCGGATTCCCCAACGATGTCACGCGGCGTATCCCATTGGGGCAGTAGCTCGTCATAGAAGCGTGCACCTCAGGAAAACAGAATGAATCGATTGAAGATCGCAACGGCCGCTTTCGCCCTTTCGCTGCTGATGTTCGGCTGCGCGAGCTACAACGCCTTCCAGAAGGCGCGTACGGCGGAAAAAACGAATGACTGGGATCAGGCCGTAACCGAGTACCAGAAGGCGCTCGAGCTCGATCCGGACAACATCCAGTTCCGCATGGGACTACAGCACGCGAAGCTGGAGTCGTCGCGCTCCCACTTCGAAAAAGGGAAGAGCCTCGTCGCCGCCGCGGCGGGTGCCACCGGCGCCGAGCAGTACCAGCTGGCGCAACTGGCGGCGACCGAACTGCAGCTCACGGTGAAACTCGATTCGACGAACCAGTACGCGGCCGTGCAGCTCGGGAAGGTCGTGCAGATCCTCCAGAACGCGCAGCATGCCGCCGATTACAACTCGATCGAAGAGCGGAAGAAGCGGGCGAAGCTGATCACCAAGACGCAGCCGCCGCAGCTCAACCCCGCGTCCGATCAACCGATCTCGCTCAGCTTCCCGCGCGAGACGCCGGTCAAGGACATCTACAAGGCCCTCGGCAACGCGTTCGGCATCAACATCATGTTCGATCAGGCGGTCAAGGATGACCGCATCGCCATCGAGCTGAAGGACGTCACCGCTCAGATCGCGCTGGAGCGCGTGATGCAAGCCGCCGGGCACTTCTACAAAGCGCTCGACGAGCACACCATCATCATCGTCCCCGACAATCCGCAGGCCCGCCGCGATTACGAAGACCTCGTGATCCGCACGTTCTATCTCTCCAACGGCGACGCCGAGCAGGTGACGAACGTCGTCCGGACGATGATCGAGGCGCGCAACGTCTTCCCGCTGAAGGCGCTCAACGCCATCACCATCCGCGACACGTCCGACAAGGTGCGCATCGCGGAGAAGATCATCGAGGCGAACGACAAGGCGAAGGCCGAGGTCGTGGTCGACGTCGAGCTACTGCAGCTCGACCTGATCAAGGCCCGCAAGATCGGCGCGCAGTTCACGAACTCCTTCTCCGCCGCCTACCTCGGCGCGGACGGCAAGGCGCTGGGCAGTCTCACGCTCGATCAGTTCCGCACCCTCTCGGCGCAGGGACCGGACAATGCGGATGGAACGCGCAACGGTGGTCTGGCCGTCACGCCCGGCCTGCTGAACTTCACCGTGCCGTCGATGACGTACGACTTCATGAAGTCGGCGACCGATTCGGAGCTCCTGGCCAATCCGGAGCTGCGCATATCCGAGGGTGAGAAGGCGACGCTGCACATCGGGCAGCGCATCCCGGTGCCGGTGTCGACGTTCAACTCCATCACCACCGGCTCGGGCGGCGGCGCCGTCGCCCCGGTGACCTCGTTCCAGTACCAGGACGTCGGCATCAAGGTGTCGATCGAGCCGCGCGTGCATCACAACCGCGAGGTCACGCTGAAGCTGACGGTCGAAGTGTCGAACGTCGGCGGCAACGTCTCCGCCGGTGAAGGCCAGCCGTCGCAGCCGATCATCGCCACGCGCACCATCGAGTCGACCATCCGCCTCAAGGACGGCGAGACCAACTTCCTCGCCGGCCTCATCCAGCGCAACGAGAACACCACCAACACCAAGGTCCCGATCCTCGGCGACATCCCGATCATCGGCCGCCTGCTGTCGCACGAAGACAAGCAGCACACGTCGACCGATCTCGTGCTGACGATGACGCCGCACATCATCCGCATCCCCGACATCACCGACGACGACATGGCGCCGATGTGGGTCGGAACGCAGAACAACCTCAGCTTCCGCGGTCTCTCCCCGCGCATCGAGTCGCAGTCCGGCGGCGATCCGTTCAGCACCGCGATTCCGCCGGGCGCCGGCGTGCAGGGACGCCAGCTCGCGCCGGACGGTGAGCCGGGCAACTACATCATTCCCGATGCCGCGACGCAGCAGGCACCGGCGCGCGGACGCGGCGTGCAGGGAACCGCCCCGAGCGATCCGTTCAAGAATCCTCCGCAGGCTCCGCCGCCACCGCAACCGCAGACACCGCAGAATCCGGAGCTCGGCGCGGTCGAGAAGCAGCCGGCGATCACCACGGCGAGCATGGCCCAGCTCCGTCTTGCTCCGCGCCTCTCGCCGCAGCCGGCGACGCTCAGCCTCAAGCCGGGCGAAGCGAAGATGTGGAACGTCATCGGCATGGACGTCGAGGGGCTGCAGGCTGACAACATCACGATGCACTACGACCCGAACGCGCTGTACGTCGAGGACGTGTCGTTCGGCTCCGCGGTGCTCGTCGATCCGAAGCAGCCGCCGATCGCCAAGATCGATCGCGAAAAAGGTCTGATCACGCTCTTCTCCAGCACCGGCAAGCCGCTCGCGTTCCGCTCCGGCGGCGAGGTGGCGAACATCCGCGTGCACGGCGGCATGACCGGCGACACGATCCTCGTGCTGGACAACCCGAATCTCCACAATGCCGGCGGCGCAGCAGTCGAATCGGCGATCTCGGGCGGAAGGGCCAAAGTCGAGTAAGCCATGCGTCGCTCCCTCAACAATGGCTTCACGAAGGGCTTCACGATCGCCGAACTGATCACCGTCGTCGGCATCGTGGCCATCCTCGCCTCGATCGCGCTGCCGGTGGCCAGCTTCGGCATCCGGCGGCAGAAAGAGATCGAGCTGCGGGAGAAACTGCGCAGGATCACCGAGGCCATCGACCGGTATCACGACCTGCGGCTGGCGCAGCCGCCGAACAACATCAAGGCCCCGCCCGACCTCACCGTCGGCGCGTATCCGAAAGACCTCGAAGAACTGACCAAGCCGATCGAGCTGTCGAGCGGCAAGAGCATCCGGCTGCTCCGGGAGCGCGACCTCATCGATCCGATGACCGGCAAGGCCGACTGGATCACGCTCGCCGACACGGACGAACCGGATGCCGTCGGCAGCAGCGGCGGGAGCAAGAACGTGTTCGAGGTCCGCTCGAACTCGCACACGATGTCGCTCGACGGCAAGACCCACTACAACGAATGGTGAATCGCGATGCGTAAACCAAAGAACTCTGAGCGCGGCTTCACCCTCATCGAGCTCCTCGTCGTCGTCACGATCATCGGCATCCTCGCCGGGATCGCGCTGGTGAACGTCCGCGGCGCGCAGAGGAAGGCGCAGGAAGCGGCGTTGCGCGCCGACCTGCACGAGATGCGGAAGGCGATCGACGACTACTACGCCGACAAGCAGAAGTTCCCCGGCGATCTCAATGAATTGGTGCCGAAATACCTCCGCTCCATCCCCAAGGATCCGTTCACGAAGGCGGCCGACTGGGACACCGTGCAGAACCAGCCCGGCAGCGAAGACTCCCCCGCCCCCGAGCCGACCGAGGCCGAGAAGGAAGGGAACGAGGGAGCAGCGGCGGGAATCGTCGACGTGAAGAGCAAGGCCACGGGAAAGACCACGGACAATGTGCCGTACAACCAGCTCTGAGCGCGGCTTCACGCTCGCCGGCGTGATCGTCATCATGACGATCATCTCGGTCTTCGTCGCCTACACCGTCCCCAAGCAGTGGTCGATCGCCATGAAGCGCGATCGCGAGCGGCAGACGATCTTCGTGATGAAGCAGTACGCGCGCGCCATCACCGCCTGGCAGCTCGCGCACGGCGGACTGCCGGTCAGCCTCGATCAGTTGAAGGAAGCGCGCAGCCCGCGCCTCGTGCGCGGCCCGAAGGCGGAGTGGGTCGATCCGATGACCGGCAAGGTCGACTGGATCCTCGTCCCGCCGCAGGTCGCCGCGCAGGGCACGCCGCAGACCGGGCAGACCGGCGGCCAGCAGTGGGCCGGCAGCGGCTACTCGATGCGCGGCGTCGGCGGCGCCTCCGGCAGCACCGGCCCCTCGGGAGCACAAACCCCGACCAACACCCCGACCGGCCAGCAACCGACCTCGCCGAAAGACTACAAAGGCCCCTTCGTCGGCGTCCGCCCCAACATCACCGGCGAGGCCTACCTCTCCCTCAACGGCTCCGACCAGTACGAGAACTGGATGTACACGATCAAGGACCTCAAGGCGGAGATCGACGCGCGCAATCAGGGACTGACGATGATGAGTCAGTGGAAGTAGCCGGTGCTGAGTGCTGGGTGCTGCGTGCTGCGTAACGGTACTCAGCACCCAGCACTCAGCACTCAGCACCTCTCTCACCCAGCACTTCTCTCGTACAATCCCGCCCCAATGATCGACCGCATCGTCCTCCCCTCCGGCCTCACCATCCTCACCGAGACCCTGCCGTACGTCCGGTCGGTGGCGCTGGGGTACTACCTCCGCAGCGGCTCGGCGGTCGAATCGATCGAGCATGGCGGGGCGTCGCATTTCCTCGAGCACCTCGTCTTCAAAGGCACGGCAAACCGCTCCACCACCGAGATCGCGCAGGTCATCGACATCCTCGGCGGCGACGTCGATGCCTTCACCGGCAAGGAGTACACGTCGTTCTACGCGCATGTCCTCGACGAGCAGGTCGACACTGCGCTCGAGCTCCTCACCGACATCGTCACCTCTCCCCGCTTCACCGATGAAGACCTGGAGATGGAGCGGAGCGTCATCCTCGAGGAGATCAAGATGGTCGAGGACACGCCGGACGACCTCGTGCACGAGATCTTCGTCACCGCGTTCTGGCCCGACCACCCGCTCGGCCGCCCGATCCTCGGCACGGAAGAGACGGTCAACCGCCTCCAGCGCCTGCAGATCGAAGCGCATTACGCCGAGACGTTCCATCCGACGAACCTGATCTTCTGCGCCTCGGGCAACGTGAAGGCGGAGCAGATCGTGCCGTTCCTGGAAAAGACGTTCCCCGTCGACTCCCGCAATCCGATCCGCAACGAGTGGTCGGCGCCGACGCCGAACCAGCACGTGATCATCAAGGAAAAGCGCGAGCTGGAACAGGTGCACCTCTGCCTCGGCTCACGCGGCTATCCGCAGCAGTTCAACGAGCGCTATGCCGCCGCCCTCTTCAACACCATCCTCGGCGGCGGGATGTCGTCGCGACTCTTCCAGCGCATCCGCGAGAAGGAAGGGCTGGTCTACGCCGTCACCTCGTACCACAACGGCTATCTGCACGGCGGATACGAGGCCGTCTACGCCGCGTGCGCGCCGAAGAACCTCCGCCGCGTCCTGAACATCACGCTCGAAGAGATGCGCAAGTTCAAGCGCGAAGGAGCGACCGCCGCCGAGCTCAAGGACGCCAAGCTCCACCTCAAGGGATCGATCCTGCTGTCGCTCGAATCAACAGTGAGCCGTATGAGCGGCATCGCCCGCCAGGAGTATTACTTCGGCAAGCAGTTCAGCCCTGACGAGATCATCGCCGCCATCGACGCCGTCACCCTGGACGAGATCCTCGGCGTCGCCAACACGGTCGTCGATCCGGATTCAATGTCATTGACCGTGATCGGTAATGTGAAACCGGCCGGAATTACGACGGAGATGTTGCGCGAAGCAATAGGTTGATTTAACGCAAGTCATCCTGATTGACAGCGGGCGCGCCGTACCTCTATAGTGCAGGGCCTATTTAGGTCCCGACTCTTTCGTCCACAATCTGACAACCCAATTCTCCGTGCCGACGCACAGCGTCCGTAAGACGCAGCATGCTCAACGGAGCCGTCCGTGACGACGTTCGCAGGCTTCCTCGTCCTGCTGCCACTCCAGTCATTACAAACCGAAAGGACATTCAATGAAACGCTCGCTTTCTCTCGCCATCTGTTGTCTCGTTTTCGCCTTCGGTGCCGGAATTGCCGCAGCAGATGAGCACGCCCTCGCCACTTCGGCTCGATCGAATCCCTCGATCATGAGTCTCGCCCGTCCGCGGATCACGAGCGACGGGACCACGAATCAGATCGTCAAATACGACCCCGCCGGTACGAACGGCATGGCGGACGCAGCAATGTCTGAAAGCGGCGGTAATGTCTTTCTCACCGGGACTAACGCACACCTGGTTTTCTGGCCGGGCACTTCAGGCTCGTACATCACCGGCGACGGCTACAGTGGTCTGACTCTTTACGGCATGGGCGGCACCATCACTCTCCGCAATGCCGATACCGTAATCTACGGGTTCGGCACCGGTACGACGGCCGCGCTGCACGTCAGAAACGTCAACAGTATGTCTTTGCTGTATGTGGAGAACGACGGGAAAGTTGGAATCGGCACCACTACTCCTGCCGCCACCCTGCACGTCAAAGGCGACCTCAATTCGAGTAACGGGATGCGGATCTCGAATGTCAATGCTGGCACGAGCGCGTTTGCCGCCTTGCAATTCGGGATCAACGGCAATGATTTCGCCGGAGCAATTTTTCAGAACAGTTCGACGAATACTGCCTATGGTGGTGCGGGTAGCGTAAACATCGGAACCATCGCCGCCTATCCGGTAAGCATCATGACCGCCAATACTCCGAGGCTTTACGTTTTTGCCAACGGCAACGTCGGGATCGGAGCCAGCCCTGTGTCTCCCTTGTACGGGACGCCATTCGAAGTGGCGGCGCCGGCCACTACATCGGCCCAGGCCCGGCAGGTCATGCGCTTGTGGGACACGTCCGGGACTGACGCAGGTGTCGGCGCCGGCATCGATTTCGGAGGAAAGTTCAACACTGCCGGGAATTACACCCAGTTTGCGAACATCAAGGGTCTCAAGGCGAATGCGATATCGGGAGACACTGCGGGCAAGCTGGTCCTCAGCCCCAGGGATGGAGGAGGCGGCTTTCCGGAAGTCGTCACCATTACTCCGACCGGCATGACGGTCAACGGCAGCATCACCGGCACGACGGTCGTCAACGCTGTCTACCAGGACGTCGCCGAATGGGTTCCAGCGACGAAACACATGGAGCCCGGCACTGTCGTCGTGCTGAATCGAACGCGGAAGAACGAGGTCATGCCGTCAGCCCGCGCTTACGACACCGCCGTTGCCGGTGTGGTGTCCGCGCAACCCGGCGTCCTCCTCGGAGTCGGCGGCGATTCGAAGGCAAAAATCGCGACGACCGGCCGCGTCAAAGTGCACGTCGACGCCACTGCCGGACCGATCGAGATCGGCGATCTGCTCGTGACGAGCGACAAATCGGGCACCGCCATGAAGTCGCAGCCCGTCGATCTCGGCGGCGTCTCGTTCCACCGTCCCGGAACCGTGATCGGAAAAGCGCTGGAGCCGCTCGCGGCAGGCCAGGGTGAGATCCTCGTGCTTTTGTCGCTGCAGTAACGCAGGAGACCCGTCCCATGCACCAGCGCCTCCTGATCGTACTCTGTCTACTTCTCTCCTCGACCGGCCTTCTGGCCGATGATTTCGCGCACCTCGTCGCGAAGAGCGGCGGCGACGCACAGCCCGCGGCGACGATCGTCTTTGCCGACGACGCCGTCCGCATCACCGGTGTGAGACCGGGCGGTGTCGTCGTCCTCTTCGGTGTCGAGCGGATCGTCCACGACGATTTCAACCAGTCTGTCGTCGTCTGGGACGAGCGGCTTTCCGATGACGATCACGACGGCGCGGTCTCGCTTGCACTGAAGCAACCGATGTCCCCTTTCACGGTTCTCGCCGTCGTCGACGAAAACAACGGCCACTACGTCGTCGCCACTCCCGGCTTCATTCCGCTGACCATTCCGCCGGCGGGCAAGCTTCATGGCAACGACAAAGGCGAACCGGTCGAATTTCAGAACGGGATGCCTTATGCCGAAGCGCTGGTACTGCGGCCGGGAAAGGGAGCGTGGGTGGCCCACGGCTTCGACGGCACGGCCAGCGATTCCGACGGCCGAGCGGACGGAAAAATCGCGATCCGTTTCGACGCGATGAAACCGATTCACGGACGACCCGAGACAACCGCTCCTGACCATCTTCTCCCCCAGGATTTGCTCATCGTCATCAATCCGCGCTCCCTTGCTGTCTATACGGATGACGTGAAGGAGAAAAAGTGAGCACCATCCGGCCGCGCACGCTCGCGCTCCTCCTTCTTCTCATCACCGTCTTCGCCAACGGAGGCGAAATCGAGCCGAAAGACGAAAAGGGATTCACTCCCGAGCGCGCCTACCATCTGGGCGACATCGACAGCGTCAACCTCTACAACGGAAATCTGACGATCATGCTCCCCATCGGATCGCCGTATCCGGTCGGTGGACACCTGTCGTACGGCCTTACCCTTTCCGACAACAGCACCGCCTGGAAGCGCGAAGACCAGAACGTCGCCACACCCGCTCCTCCGCACAAGTGCGCGAGCCGGCGGCCATCACCGGAGACCAACGCCGGTTTCGGATGGAATCTCTCGCCTACTCAATTACAGGTCCCATGTGGCAAGAACGTCGTCTGTTCCGATCCGGTTACGACCTCCGAGACGTTCGTTTCCTCCGACGGCGCCAGACACGTGTTCTATGCCAAGCTGCACGACGGCGATCCGACCAGCAGCTCGGTCGGATATACCCGTGACGGCACGTATGCACGTGCGAAACCGGACGGCAACGGCCATCTCATCGAGATGGGAGACGGAACGCAGCAACGCTATGAGGATGTGTCGAATACCAACGCCGTACACATCACCGACATGCTCGACAGTTTCGGCAACTGGGTGAGCTTCAGCTATCCCTCGGGCAATGAGCTGGACATCAGCGACAGTCAGAACCGGACTCAGATCATCCGTTACACGACGTACTCCTCGTCCGATGAACCGAATCTGCAGACGGTTCCCTCCGAGATCGAGCTCACGGCCTCGGGCGGCAAAAAACTGCTCTATACGCTCGGCTACGTGTTGACCAGCATTCCCAGAACCGATCTGTACCCGTCCGACTATTACTGTGACTCCGATTACGTCACCGTTCCTCTGCTGAAGACGATCACCGTCCAGGAAAAGAGCTCGACTTCCACGCTCCAGATCCAGACCTGGAGCTTTTCCTATTATGGTGAAACCGCCGACGGATCACCGAAGTCGCTCAGCGGCGCGCTGAAATCGATGACCCTGCCGGCGGGCGGGACGTACTCCTACGAATACGCGCTTTTCGCGCTGCCCGCCAACGCGTGCGACGAAAGCTCGTCGAATCCCCGCGTGCTGCGCGTGACGAGCAAGACGATCACCCCGAGCACTGCCGGAGCGTCGATCAACAGCCCGATGACATGGCGGTACTCGGCGGCGCTGCGTCCGCAGACCCAGACCACGACGCTCCTCTGCGGCATCGGCAACAGCTGGGTCGACGTGCCGCCCGAGGAGGAGATGACCGTCACGGTCGATTCGCCGTCGAAATTGCGCGTCGTGAATTATTTCTCGGTGTGGAATCAGATTTTCCCCTCCATCGATGGCAACCAGAAAATCGAGAATGGACTGCCGCTCACGCGCCGCGTGCAGTACGAAACATCCGGCGAATTTCTCTCCACTCAGGAATTCGACTGCTCGAACTGCACCGATTTCACCAGCCAGGGCGTCCTGAAGCGCTCGACCTACGTCCGTTATGAGCGCGACCAGCGCGTTACGGCCGGCGGCTATTACGCGCTGAACAAGCGCGTGGCGGCGCAGCGCACCGTCTTCCACGACGATCCGGCGAGTTGCTCGACGTCGTGCCGCTATAACCGGAGCGTCAGCGACAACTTCGACGGTCTCGGTCACTATCGCTCCGCGACACAAAGCAGCACCATTCCCGGCTCGGCCAACCGGACCTCGTTCACGAATTACAACGCTACGTCGTCCACCTACGCGCTCGATTCGAACGGTAATCTCATCGGCTCGTATTCGATGCCGTCCGAGACCGCGCCGTGGATTCTGAACATCTACGACGAGCAGTGGGAGGAGGAGAACAGCGCTGCGGCCAAACGGACGTTCGGTTTCGATTCCCAGACCGGTCTGCTGCGGAGCGTCCGCATTCTCAAGGACAACAAGAGCTCGCACACGCTTCTCCAGACGGATCCGCACGACGTGTACCGCACGTTCTGCTACTCGTCCGGCAACCTGATCAGCGAGCGCCATTACGGCGGCGACCGCGCCACACTGCCAACGAGCCTTCCGGCCCCCTGCACCGGGACCGCGCCCGTTCCCGCGAACGGCGAGTACCAGATCGACCATACTTATTCGTGCGGCGTTCGCGCCACTTCGCACTACGCCAATTCCTCGCTGTATCAGCTCGACCGAACCATCGACGTCCCGTCCGGGCTCCCCACTTCGGTACGCGACATCGCCGGCGTGACCACCACCTTTCAGTACGACGTCCTCGGCCGGCTCACCTGGACCAGGCGCCGTGACGGCAGTAACACGCAGATGGTTTATGCGGGTCCCGACGCGACGTATACGAAGCCGACGTTGTTCATCAATGAACGGGCACACGCCGACGGCAACGCAAACAACCTGCTGACTCCCCTCGCGCAGTCGAAGTTCGAATACGACGGCATCGGCAGGCTGTGGCACGAATCGCAGCTCATGCCGAGCGGCTCATGGAGCACACGCGAGACGGCCTACGGCAGCAACGGCCTCAAGACGTCCGTCTCGGAGATGGGAAACCCCACGGCCAATCTGACCACATTCACGTACGACTGGCTCGGCCGGACCACGAAGGTCCACGCCCCGGATGGAGCGGAAACCACGACTCAATACACGGGAGGCTCCAACGTCACCAGTCTCGTCAGCGTGGCAACGTCCAGGAGCGGCTCCGCATTCGGTTATACGACCTCGACCACGAGCCAGGATCTGGACAGCCAGGGACGGGTCCTCGCGGTCACCGAATCGAACGGCGTAAAGACGTCGTACGGCTACGACATCGGGGGACACCTCGCATCCGTCTGCATGAACGATTCAGGCGGAGGTTGCGGCCAGGTCAGATCGTTCTCCTACGACAACCGCGGGTTTCTCGTCAGCGAATCGCATCCTGAAAACGGCACCACCAGCTATCTCCAGACCGATTCCCGCGGCCACGTCTGGCGCAGGCTCAACGGAAATACGAACGGCACGTTCGACATCGACATGCTGTACGACTCGCTGGAACGGCTCACCACCGTCCAGCAACACGGCAGCAGTCCGCGACCGCTGAAGAGCTTCGAGTTCGCGGACACCGCGGCGAACGATGCAAAGGGGAAACTGCAGCGCGCAATCCGGCATAACTGGTTTACCTTCGGTCCGGTCGCCACTCCGACTACGGTGAATTATCAGATCATCGAAACCTACACGTACGGCGGCATGGACGGACGGGCCTCGAACCGCACCACCGCCGAATACAACTGTTTTGTCTCGCCGACCGATGACTGCAAAACATCGCGCACCGGAACGGCGGACCGGAGCTTCGATCAGACGTTCACGTATGACGGCTCGGGCCGCGTCACGGCGCTCGGCTATCCCACGTGTACGCAGACCGGCTGCTCGGGTGTCATCGGCCCCCGCAACGTGACCAACGACTACGACCAGGGACGCCTGAAAACCGTCACCTTCCCGTACGGCGCTGCATCGAAGGTAAACACCCTCACTTATCTGCCGAACGGAATGGTCGACACCGTCCACCATTCCAACAATGTCGAGGACTCGGTGCAGTCGTATTACGGAATGATGCGCCCGCAGAAGCTCACCACCACCGGAGCGACGGACGGCGCGGCGTGCGTCGCTCCGGCGATCTCCACACAGCCCTCTCCCATCACGATCCAGGCCGGAGGCAGCGCCGTGCTTTCCGCGGTGGTGACGGCGGATGCGAATACGACGTCTCATCCGCTCACGTATCAGTGGTACGTCGGCACCACCGGTAATACCAGCGTTCCGGTATCGAATTCGAATACGCCGAATCTGACGGTGCAGCCGTCGTCCACGACCAGCTACTGGATGCGTGCGTCGAACAATTGCAGCGCGAACGGATCGACGGTGTCCGCGGACACGGTCACCGCCACGGTGACGGTTTGCTCGCCTCCGGCGATTACGTCGCATCCCGCGAACACGCCCATTACGCGCGGCTACCAGCCGGCGGTCTTGAGTGTCGGCGCCACCGGCAGCTCGCTTTCGTTTCAGTGGTACGAAGGGAATAGCGGTGACATGACGCGACCGGTCAGCGGTGCGACCGGCTCGAACCTTTTCATCTCACCATCGAACACGACGGCATACTGGGTGGCTCTCACGAGCGGCTGCGGCAGCTCAATCAACAGCAACGCGGCGACTGTGACGGTCTACGCTCCTCCAACGGCTCCGACGAATCTTGCGGCGGCACTCATCAACGGCTCGATCGTGATTACATGGTCCGCCACGACGCCCGCCGCCGGCTTCGGTTCGTATCAGGTACAGCGCGCGGTCGATTCTCCGGCATGGTCGACCGCGGCCACCGGCATTTCCAGCGCCACGTGGACTCAGACCAACCCGTCGTCCGGTAAGGCGTACGTCTTCGAAGTGCGTGTGATTGACAGTAACGGCGCGCCGTCCGCGTGGTCAAACCCCGATGTCGCGACCAACATCGTCTTCACCGATGACCCGCTTTCGTCCGGAACGATCATTCGCGCCGTTCACGTGCAGGAGCTCCGCACGGCCATCGACGCGGTCCGCAGAACCGCCGGCCTCCCGGCTCAATGGAGCACGTATACACCCACGGGAATGGTGCTCGCACAGCAGATGACGGAAATGCGACAGGCTCTTTACGAGGCCCGGCTGCATCTCGGTTTGATGCCGGTGACTTACACATACGATCCAATCACCGCCGGTACTGTCATCCATGCTCAGGATGTCACCGATCTCAGGAATGGGGTGAAGTGATGAGAATGCGAACCATCTTCGTCGCAGCGTTACTCTTTGCAGCATCCCCGCTCATTGCGCAGAACCTCCAGCCCGCGCCCGACAGCGGCCCCACGACGTTCGGCGGCGGTACGTACAGTTACGACCCGGCCGGCAACGTCATCGCCATCGACAACCAGTATTTCCTCTACGACACCACCGTTCGCCTCACCCAGGCCTCCGTCATGGCGCCCGACCGCAGCATGGTCACCCAGAACTACACCTACGACGTGTACGGCAACCTGCTCAGCATGGCCCGCACCGGGGTCACGCAGTCGATGACTGTCGACATTACGAACAATCATCTGATGAACGGCAGCGTCGACTACGACTATGACCCCGCCGGCAATCTCCTGACCTGGACTCCCCCCGGAACCAGCACGACGTACCAATATGGCTGGGACGGACTCGGCAACCTCCAGTCCATCCGCCTCGCCAGTCAGCCAGCCACCGACCCGCCGGCGGTGGCCTATCTCTACACCGCGAGCGACGAGCGCATCTCCACCTTCGACGTCCCGAATCACTCCTCGCACTGGATGATCCGCGACCTGGGCGGACAGGTGCTGACCGATTTTTTCGACAATCAGGGAACGTGGTCCTGGACCCGCGACTATTTCTACCGCGACGGAACGATGCTCGCCGCGACCCTACCGAACATCGTTCAGCACTACACCGTCGACCACCTCGGCTCACCCCGCCTGATCACCGACGATTCCGCCAACCAGATCGCCGCCCAGACCTTCCTCCCCTTCGGCGAAGAGCTTCAGGCGACCTTCGCCAATGGAGCGTCGATCAAGAAGTTCACCAGCCACGAGCGCGATAGCGATCCCGGACTCACCGGCACCTCGCTCGATTACATGCACGCGCGGTACATGAACGGGCTGACGGGACGCTTCATGTCGGTTGATCCGGCCCTCGATCTTCAAAGAACCCTGCCACGACCGCAGATGTGGAATCGCTATGCGTATGTAACAAACAACCCGATAAACGCAACGGATCCTGATGGGCGCGCCGAGGACCTGAAGTGTTCGACGGCGTTCTATAAATGCTCGCCAGAGGCGCAGGCGGCATATGATCACGCAGCAACGCAGGCACTTAAGGCGGACCTGCTTGTGGCGGGAGCCATAGTCGGGGCCGAGGCCTGGCCCGTTGTGTCGCGCCTCGGGATGGCGCTTGCCGTACGATTTCCCGCCATTATCGATGCCTTCCGCGGCTGGCTACAGAGTGAGACCGGCACACCAAGCGTCAACCTGGGAAGCGGCGCTAAACCGATTCAGGGTGCCATTAATGTCGATATCCCACTGTCAGAGGCCTACGCGGGAAAGCTGGGGCAAATCCAAGCCGGCGGTAACATGCTTCAGTTGCCGTTCAAGAACGGTTCCATTGGTAACGTAACGGCACAAAACATTCCCAGTCCTCTGCTCGGGATGAACGGATCTACACTGGCCGGTGAACTGGGACGCACGATGAAGTCCGGCTCGACCCTGACGATCACGACTCGTACACCCGGCGCGCTGCAAAGCTTCGCGCAACTTCTAGGCAAGACATTCAAGGAAGTCGTCATCAAGGACAACGTACTGACCGCAATAAGGAAATAGCACGGTGAAGATCGAACAAGTCGATTACGCTGTCATCGGAGAAAGTCTGGCAGGCGTGGCTGCAGCGACCACTATCGCTCGGTCGGGAGGACGCGTTGTACTGCTCAATTACGACCGTGATACCGACACGATTGCAGATATCCCCTTAATTCGAACAACATCGCTCGGCACCGGTAAGAGTGGACTGGCGTTTGAACAAGATGTGATGAAGGTTTTTCGCGATGCAGGCGGGGAGCAGTGCAGAACCTGTCACCTTACCGCTGTTCGTCACGACGACAGAGTCGTTATCGAAAGCAACAACGGATGGTGGTCATGCCTCGGTGTTGTCTTCGCGCCGAACGGAACGGAACCCGGTTTGGATGGAAGCACGGCGCTACACGGCTTCGGCGTATCCTATTCGGCGTCATCAGACGCGCCCTTTTTCCGTGGCCGGCGTGTCGCGGTTTATGGTGACAGCCCGCGCGTCTATGAACATGCTGCGGTTGCGGCACGCTACGCGGCCGAGGTCGTGGTTCTCGTGAAAGACACTGCGGTTGAATCTGATGCGGGCATCTCAAGCGGCCTGAATCGCCGGCCCTCCGTCAAGTTTGAGGAGGGCGCCGTCGTTCGGTCGCTGCACGCTGAAGATCATTCGCTCAAATCAATCGTAATCGATTCACGCAATGGACCCAGAACGATCGATGTAGACGCTCTGTTCGTGGCACAACATCTGGTGGTCGACAAGAGCATCCTGCCGGCCGTAGCCCCGAGCGGGAACCTTGTGTTCGCTGGGTTGGCTGCTGGAATTGAGTATTGGAAGCATGCAGAGTTGATGGACGACGGTGGACGTGCGGCACGGACGATGTTGTCCTCCGTGGAACAATGATGATGGCGCGGTCACTGCGACTGAAATGATCCGATCACGCTCGCCGCGCTCTGGCAACGGCCCGCCCCCCTAATCCCCTCTCTTCGTATCCACGAACTCCACCGGCACCCCCTTCGCGATGCGGTGCGACACCTCCTCCGCATCCCAGTTCGTGAGCCTCACGCAGCCGTGCGATGACGCGTAGCCGATGGCTTCCGGGTCGCTCGTGCCGTGCATGCCGTAGTGCTCCTTGCTGAGCGCCATCCAGACGACGCCGACCGGCGAATTGGGGCCCGGCTTCAGGTGGGCGTCTGGCTCGGAGTCGGGCACCTCGGAATAGAGCGTCGGGTCGTAGTGGAAGTGCGGATCGTGAACGACGGCGACCATGTGCAGGTCCTCGTGCGGCGATGGATCGAAGGTCGATCCGACGGTCGTCGGTGCATGGAAAACGAGATTGCCGCTCGCGTCGTAGGCGTTGTACGAGTTGCCTCGCAGCGAGATCACGATCTTCGCCAGATCGGGCTGATCGGTCTTCACCGCGGGCCGCACATTCGGGACGTTGATCGTCGTTCCGGCGCCGAGCTCGGAGAACTTCACGTCGGGGTTCAGCACCTCGAGGAAATCTTCGGATGCGTGGAACTGCTCGGCGAGCTTCTCGCGCAGCGACTCGTAGCAGAGGCACGACAACTTCGCCTTCTCGTACGGATCGTCGGGGATGTGCGTGAACGGTCCGGCCACGTCGTCCGCGGTCACGACGTACTGCGTGATCGCCGGCGCGTAACCCGCGGCGCGCGCGAGGGCGCGGAACGTCGCTTCGTCGACCGCACCCGTCCCTTCCAGTCCGTGCGCACGCTGCCACCACCAGACGGTGATCGCGGAGTTGCGCCCCCATCGTCCGTCGAGCGCGCCGACCGAATAATGCAGGCGATCGAGATAGACCTGAGCCTTCAGGACCGATGGTCCCCGGACATCACCTGAGATCGGGATCATCACCGCCGCGGCGTTGATCGCATTCGCGTCGAGATCCTTGAATGTCTCTTTGCTTTTCTTCGTCCGGGCGACGAACTGCAGCGGCTGCTCCGCCGCCTCTTGTTGTTGCTGCTGCTGTTGCGCGACACGTTGCGCCTCTTGCTGCGCGCGGAACGATTGCAGTTGTCTCCACTGCTCGTCGAACCGTTCTTTCTCGCGCTGTGCGGGATCGTCCTTGCCGGCCGAGGGAACCGCGGCCTCGAAGACGTCCTGAACCTTCGCTTTGACTGTCTCTTTCGTCTGGTGTGCCTGCTCACGACTGCAGCCGACCGCGACGGCAAGCAACGTCGCGATGGCCATCTTTTTCATGCTCATCGGGGGGTTACAAAGCAAAGCCGCTGCCGTATGGCACTATTGACAGATGAAATCGTCCGCGGCCGCGCTCGCTCTGCTTCTCTTCGCGCTCCCGTCTCACGGCGACTGTGCGCCGAAGCGGCTCCTGCACGTGGTCATCGGCAATCACTTTCATTCGAAGCTTCCGACTCAGACGTTGTACCGCCTCGGCGATCGGTACGGCGTTGTCGAAAATCCGCCCGACGGTTCGAAATTTCAGATGCGGTTGATCGTGAACGAGCCTGACGCGTGGGTCACGAATCTCGTCAACCACACCGGAACCCATCACATCGATCGAGGGCCGACGTTCGTCTTTCGCGCTCCGGTCTTCGGCGGCACAGGCTCGGAGTATTGGGAGAAGTTCGAGTATGGCTGCGAGGTCGAATTCATTGAGGCGGTCGGCGCGAAGAAGCAGGCGCTCGACGACGGAGGCAGGAGGTACGTGCACACCGCCGACGAGATCACCATCATTCTCGACATCGACGAGAACGAGATTCCGAAACGGGTCGAGATCAAGTCGGCTTACAACTCAAACGTGCTGGAGTACTGGACGTGGGAATTGCTCGACGATGATTCGATCGAGCGGTTTCAAAAACCAAAGGGTGTGGAGTTCGTCGAGGAGGCTTCCACCCCGAGGTAGACTCGACGACAGCGTGATCACGTACCTCAAAGTCCGGAACCTCGCCATCGTCGAGGAATTCGCCATCGAGCCGGGGGCGGGACTCAACGTCCTCACCGGTGAGACCGGGGCGGGAAAATCGCTGCTGATCGACTCGCTCGAGTTCCTCCGCGGCGCGCGCGGGTCGACGGAGATGATCCGCGCCGGCGCGGAGAAGATGTCCGCGGAGGCGATCTTTCAGCTGCCGAAATCCGTCGATCTCGAGGAGCTGGGCGTCGACATCGACGAGAGCGGCGAATTGATCGTCAAGCGGGAGATCGCCACGAACGGCCGCGGACGCGTGTTGATGAACGGCTCGCCGCTCGCGGTGCGCGAGCTCGGCACGGCGATGGACTCGGTGATCGAGATCCACGGCCAGCACGAGTCGCATCACCGCGTCGCGGGACAGAGCTTCCGCGAGCTGGTCGATGAATACGCGGGACACGACACGCTGGTCGACGCCACGCGCACCGCGTATCGCGAGTGGAAGCGCGCCGAGGACGAGCTGCGGACGCTCACCGACGCGCAACGCGATCGGGCGCTGCGGCTCGACCTGCTGCGCTACCAGGTCGAGGAGATCTCGCAGGCGAAGCTCGATCCGACCGAGGAAGAGACACTGCGCGGCGAGAAGAGCATCCTGGCCAATGCGCGCGAGATGATCGAGGTCACCACCGGCGCGTTCGCGCTGATCGACGACGACGAATCGTCGGCGCTCACCCAGCTCGGGCGCGCCGCGCACATGCTGCAGCCGCTCTCGCGCGAGGTCGGGGAGCTGCGGCAGATCGGCGAGGAGCTGCAGGAGGTGATCTACCGGCTGCAGGATGTCGCGCGCACGCTCGGCAACCTGAGCGAATCGGTGCGCCACGATCCGGCGCGGCTCGACGAGGTCGAAGACCGCCTCGTGACGATCGAGCGGCTGAAGAAGAAGTACGGCGGCAGCATCGAAGGAGTGCTCGAGCACCTCTCGCGCATCCAGGACGAATTCGAGCGGCTGTCGGATTTCGAGGCGAACGTCGAGAAGCTGCAGCGGATCGAGCAGTCGGCCTACGCCGCATATCGCAAGGCGGCGGAGAAGCTGTCGGCCTCGCGCAAAAAATCGGCGCAGGCGTTCCAGAACGCGATCCAGACGGAGCTGAACGACTTGGCGATGGAGCGGACGACGGTGCGCATCACCGTCGACACCGGCGGCGAGTCCTCGGACGGCATCGACCGCATCGACATCCTCATCGCGCCGAACCGCGGCGAGGAGCCGAAGCCGATGCAGCGCATCGCCTCGGGGGGCGAGCTGTCGCGCATCCAGCTGGCGATCGCGGCGGCGCTCTTCAAGGCCTCGTCGCGCGCGGCCGCGGCGACACTGGTGTTCGACGAGATCGACGCCGGAATCGGCGGGCGGGTGGCGGAGATCGTCGGCCGGAAGCTGCAGGAGCTCTCGGCGAAGAATCAGGTCATCTGCGTGACGCACCTGCCGCAGATCGCCAGCTTCGGCGCGACCCACTTCCGCGTCTGGAAAGAGGATGCGAAGGGCCACACCCGCGCGCGGATCATGCGGCTGGACGACGATGAGGCGCGCATCGGCGAGCTCGCGCGGATGCTCGGCGGCGAATCGGTGTCGCAGACGGCGGTCACGCACGCGCGGGAGCTGCTGGTCGCGGCACGGCGATGAGGCGCTGGACCTTCACCGGCGTTCCCGATGCGGGTCAATTGGATGAAATCGACCAAACCATCCGCGCCGGCGGCGTCGTCCTCCTCCCCACCGACACCATCTACGGCCTCCACGCCCTCGCCACCGACCAGCAGGCGGCCGACCGGGTGGCGGAGATCAAGGGCCGCGCCGACACCAAGCCGTTCGTCGTTCTCGGTGCCTTACTCGAGCAGCTCGAGGAGATCGGGATCGACGTCCGCCCTGAGGTCCGGAATGCCCTACAGGAGCTGTGGCCAGCTCCCCTCACTGCCATCCTTCCGCTGAACCGTCCCATCCCGGCCAGCCGCGGGACGGCCACGCTCGCCGTGCGCGTGCCGGCTCTCGACTGGCTGCGAGAGCTGCTGGCGCGAACCGGACCGCTCCTTTCCACGAGCGCAAATCGGAGCGGAGAGCCGCCGATCGAGGACGCTAAAAATCTCGCATGGGAGTTGCAAAACCAGCTCGATGGCGTTGCCGATGGCGGGGCCAGCAGGAGCGAACCCTCGACCATCATGGACTTTACCGGCGATGAGCCGCGCCTCATCCGTGAGGGAGACGTTTTCTTTGCACAGAAAGTGTGGAAAACGCTGCGGATTTCCCTGTGAAAAACGCAAAAAACCGCAAAAATCAGGGCCTTTTCACCGATTTGCACATCGTTTTGGGCGAACTTACCTAAGTCGCTTGATTACATCGACTTAGGTTAAAAAGGTCTCATCCGTTGCAGCGCTTTTTGTGCACTTGACAAACTCGGTTTGCAGTTTCCACAAACAGATTTGAAATTCGACCATCGACGAAATGCGGCCATTTACCTAGCGTTCACGCGTTCTTAACACAGTTATTAGTGTTTCAAGAAGTGAATCGCCAGCGTCGCCAGACCTAGAAATGAGAAAAATCCGCCGACGTCGGTGAAGGTCGTGACAAAGATCGAGGACGCAATTGCCGGGTCGTAGCCGAAGCGTTCCAGAACGAGCGGAACGATCCCGCCGGCGACCCCCGCGATGATCAGATTGAAGATCATCGCCACGAAGAGAATCGACGCCAGAATCCAGTCGTGCGTCCAGAGGCCGACGACCAGCATGGTCAGCAAGCCGTTCGCGGCGCCGTTCCCGAACCCCACCAGCACTTCCTTCCATATCGGAAGCCAGCCGGAATGCCAGTCGATTTCCCCGAGGGCCAGGCCGCGGACGAAAACGGTGAGCGTCTGCGTGCCGGCGTTGCCTCCCATCCCCGCGACGATCGGCATGAAGACCGCCAGCGCCGCCCATTGCGCGATCGTCCCCTGAAAGAAACTGACCACCCACGACGCGAGGAACGCCGTCGCCAGGTTGATGGCCAGCCAGGGGAAACGGAGCCGGAACGAGTCGCGCGCGGCGGAGGTCGCGCTTTCCGAGACGTTGACGCCGGCGAGGTGGAGGAGGT
>Ga0193696_1000068_pt1 | contig 46040 bp, 35 predicted proteins | sample L3m1metaG_FD_145074 | JGI IMG/M metagenome (GOLD analysis project Ga0193696, IMG submission 145074) | Soil microbial communities from a riparian zone of the East river system, Colorado, United States - L3m1 | ecosystem: Environmental > Terrestrial > Soil > Riparian zone | place: USA: East River... | reverse complement strand
TCGTACGGCAGTTCGATGCGCGCCCGCTGTTTCGCCAGGTCGAGCAGCAGCGTCGCGCGGCGCCGCTCGGCGAAGTGATACGAGCTGGCGAAGAAGACGAAGAGATTCAGCCCCGCGGCGATCAGCGGTGCGATGTAGAGCGAGCGGTTTTCCCACAGCTCGCGCCGGATCGACCAGTACAGCGGCTGCCGCGCCACATTCATCGCGCCGCTCCCTGATTCCCCATGACGGCGACGAACAGGTCGGCGATGCTCGGCGTACGCACGTCGCCCATCGCCTCGAGCTGCTGGCGATCGGCGCCCTGTTCGACGGCGTACAGGAGGATGCTGCGGCCGAAGAGCTGGCGCTCGTTGATCGGCCGGAGTGCGCGCGCCGCGGCGAGCTGCTCCGGATGGACCATCACCTCGAAATAGCGTCCCTCGAGCTCCTCCATGCTGAAGCTGAGGACGATGCGCCCGCGGTCGATGAACATCAGATCGGTGAGGACGTCCTGGATCTCCTCGACCTGATGCGTCGTCACGACGATGGTGCGGCTGCGATCGAAGTAGTCGTTCAGCAGCGTGTCGTAGAACTGTTTGCGATAGAGGAGGTCGAGACCGAGCGTAGGCTCGTCGAGCACCAGCAGCTTCGCGTCGATGGCCATGATCACCGCGAGGTGAAGCTGCGTGACCATCCCCTTCGACAGCTCGCGCACCTTGCTGCGGCTCTTGATGCTGGTCTTCGCCAGAAAGGCCTCGGCTCTCGCGCGGTCGAAGCGCGGATGGACGCCGGCCATGTAATCGAGGAGCTGCGAGACACGGATCCAGCGCGGCAGGACCGCGACGTCGGCGATGAAGGAGACGTCGCGCATGAGCTGATCGCGCTCCGTCCAGGGGTCGCGACCCATCACCTTCAGCTCACCTTGATAGGGAGTGAGCCCGAGGATCGCGTTGAGCGCTGTGGTCTTGCCGGCGCCGTTCGGGCCGATTAGGCCGACGATGCGTCCCTCTTCGACGTTGAGGTCGATGCCGTCGAGCGCGATGGTGCTGCCAAAGTTCTTGCGGAGGCCGCGGGCTTCTATGCATGCCATGGCTTCAGCGCTCCTCCTCTTCGCCGGCCGGCGGCGAAGGCGGTGTTTGCGGCTGCGATGGTTGCGGCGCCGCTGCCGGCGGCGCCTGCGCGAGCAACTCTTCCGCGCTGAGGCCGAGCCGCTGGATCGTTCCGTAGATCCTCGGCCACTGCTCCGTGACGAACTTCTGGCGCTCGGCATCCAGCAGCAGGCTGCGCGCGCCGGTCTTGATGTACATCCCGAGGCCTCGCTTCTTCTCCACCAGTTGCTCGTCGACCAGCTGCTGGTAGCTCTTGAGGACCGTGATGGGATTGAGCCGGTAGTCGGCCGCCACGGTGCGCACGGACGGGAGCGGGTCGCCTTCGTTGAGCACTCCGTCGAGGATCAGATCGACCACGCGGTCGCGTAGCTGGCGGTAGATCGGCTGGCTGTCGTTCCATTCACGTTCCATTTCTTCGTTCCGAGTAGTGATGTAGTTAACTACAACACCTAATCGCTTGCAAGCGATTTTTACGGGAGAGGCGAAAGAAAGTTGCGTGGGTCACGCGCCGCTTCGGTGCTCAAAACGTGACCCCCCGTTTGGCTACTCAAGGGTCAGTAAAGCTACCGATAACGCCTAAATAGCTCAATTTACAGGCATTTCCATGCGGCACGGCAATTGATATAGCTGAGCCATCTCTCCGCCACTATTTCGGAAAAGTTTGAGGAAGGGAACGCAAGTGAAGAAGACCTCCACCCTCGTGGCACTCCTCGTTTTTCTCGTTTCGACCGTCGCTCAGGCCGCGGCGAACAACCCGCACCGCAATTTCCCCTCGCTCGATGACCAGCTCAAAGGCGCCCACGCGAAAAAGGGGAGCGCCCTCGAGAAGCTGATCCGCGACAACCAGGACTTCACCAAGCTGAAGGACAAGGACGCGGACGACAAGATCGTCCCGCCCTGGCTCAAGGTCTATTGGCGGAAGGGACACCCCGAGGCCAATTACGACAACGACAATGACCCGACGGGCGGCTATCCGCTCGTTTTGAAGGAAGTCTTCGAGTGGATGGTGAGCCATCAGGACCTCAAGTCCGGGAACGCCGACGCCTCGATGTCGCCGGGAGTCGAGTTCGGTGATCGCGATGAAGACGAGATCGCCGAAGGACGCAAGCCGTTCCGCGCCGGCTCGCTCGCCGCGACCGCGGGCACGAACGTCCGCACGTCGGGATCGCAAACCGTCTCCCGCAGCGAGTCGGACATCCGCATCAACTATTGGGACCCGACCAAGATCATCGCCGCGTCGAACAACATCGGCGGCTCGGGCATGCAGGGTCAGTACTACTCGACCGACGGCGGCGTGACGTGGGGACAGACCACCCTGCCGCTCGCCAGCGGCGACGCGTTCCATTCCGACCCGACGGTCGACTGGAGCTCGGACGGCACCGCGTGGTCGACCACGATGGGCATCAACTCCGCGCAGACCGTTTTGAAAGTGCAGTCGTACCGCTCGAGCAACGGCGGCGCGACGTGGGTCTTCGACGGCACCATCTCCGGCAGCCAGACGAACACCGACAAGCAGATGCAGTGGATCGATCACAGCGCGTCGTCTCTGTACGCGAACCAGAACTACGTGATCTGGCACAACGGCAACCCGGCGTTCATGAACCGCCGCACGTCGTCCGGCTGGGGCACGCCGATCCAGGTCAGCAGCTCGGAAACGACCGGCACCGCGATCGGAGCCGACGTCAAGACGAACTCCTCCGGCGACGTCTTCGGCTTCTATCCCGACACCGGCTCGCGCGGCATCTACGTCGTGAAGTCGACGAACGGCGGCGCGAGCTACTCGGCGCCGGTGAGGATCGTCACCACGTACGACTCGTACGACATCGGCGTCCCGGCGTTCAACAGCCGCCGCATCCTTCTCTATGTGTCGGGCGGCACGTACCGCAACGGCACGACGAACAACGTCTACGCCCTGTGGTCCGATCTCTCGGGCGACTCGGGCTGCACCGCGGCAGGCAACGAGCCCGGCTCCAGCACGACCTCGACCTGCAAGACGCGCATCTGGTTCTCCCGCTCCACCGACGGCGGCGCCACCTGGAGCGCGCGCGTGAAGATCAACAACCAGAGCGGTCTCAATGACCAGTTCAACCCGTTCCTCGCCATCGACGAGACGAACGGCACGCTCGGCGCGATCTACTACGACACGGTCGCGGACGCGGGCCGCAAGAAGGTCGACATCTGGTACCAGATGTCGAGCGACGGCGGCGTGACGTGGCAGGCAGCGGTCAAAGTCACAACGGGGATGACCGACGAGACCGTGTCGGGCTCCGACTCGGGCAACCAGTTCGGCGACTACAACAGTCTCTCCGGTTACGGCAACTCGTTCTTCCCCTCGTGGACCGATCGCCGCAACAACGGCAAGGAAGAGATCTGGACGGCGAAGGTGACGACGTCGACCGCCGCCACCTACTCGATCTCCGGCAGCGCCGGCGCGCCTGGCGCGACGGTGACCGCGGGCTCGTCGTCCGCGACCAGCGACGGATCGAACAACTACTCGATCGCGGCACTCGCCGCCGGCACCTACACCGTGACGCCGAGCAAGTCGGGCTGCACGTTCTCCCCCGCTTCGAGCTCCGTCACCATCACCGCGGCCAACGTGACCGGCATCAACTTCACCGCGACCTGCACGGCGCCGACCTTCTCGATCAGCGGCAACGCCGGCACCACAGGCGCGACGGTCACCGCCGGCTCGAGCTCCACCACGAGCGACGGGTCGAGCAACTACTCGATGTCGGGCTTCGTCGCCGGCACCTACACCGTAACGCCGAGTAAGTCGGGCTGCACGTTCTCCCCCGCCTCGAGCTCCGTCACCATCACCTCGGCGAACGTCACCGCGAACTTCACCGCGACGTGCGGCAGCGGCGACACGCAGCTCACCAGCGGCGTCGCGGTCACCGGCCAGAGCGTGGCCCAGGGCGCCTGGAAGTACTACTACATCACCGTGCCGGCAGGCGCGACGAACCTGACGTTCACGACGACCGCCGCCACGGGCGACGTCGACATCTACACGCAGGTCAACGCGAAGCCCACGTCGAGCTCGTACATCTGCCGTCCCTACACCTCATCCGGTAACGAGACCTGCTCCGCGACGAACCCGGCCTCGGGCACGTGGTGGGTCGGCGTCAACGGTTACGCCGCAGGCAGCTTCACCATCACCGGCACCGTGACGATGCCGGTCGCGACCTACTCGATCTCCGGCAGCGCCGGCACTTCGGGCGCGACCGTCACCGCCGGATCGCAGGGCGCGACGAGCGACGGCGCGAACAACTACACCATCACCGGACTGGCCAACGGCACCTACACCGTGACCCCGGCGAAGAGCGGCTGCACGTTCTCGCCGACGAGCGCTTCCGTGACGATCAGCGGCGCGAACGTGACGGGAACGAACTTCACGGCGAGCTGCAGCACCGGCTCGACGCTCTTCTCGAACGGCTTCGAGAGCAGCACCGGCTGGTCGATCGTCGACGTCGCCGGCACCGCCGGCAACTGGACGTTCAACACCTCCGGCACGCTTCCGACGGCCACGCCGCACGGCGGCAGCTACCTGGCGAAGTTCAATTCGTACGACGCCACCGCCGGCAACAACACGCGCATCCAGCAGACGACCGGCTTCGCCATTCCGGGCACGGCCGCGTCGGCGACGCTGAAGTTCTGGATGTACCACGACACCGGCTACACGACGTCTGCGGACCGAGTGCAACTGCAGGTGCTCGTCGGCGCGACCTGGACGAACGTCGGAACGGCAGTGAACCGCTACGACGGCTCGACCGGCTGGAAGCAGCACACGATCGACCTGACCGCGTACAAAGGCACGACCGTGACGCTCGGCTTCCTCGGCATCAGCCAGTACGGCAACAACACGTTCATCGACGACGTGACGGTGACGACGCCGTAATCGCGACAACTCAGTAGTTCGAAGGGGAGGGCCACGTGCCCTCCCCTTTTTTTTGCAGGGTAGGGAAAAAGTGTCTTCAGTCCCTCCTCTAGTAAGCAGAGACAAGCAGGCGGGAGGTTTCTCATGAGCAGCGATGCCGTGATGGGCGAGGCTTTGAGGCAGTTCCGCAGGAGTATCGGGACCAAGTTTCTTCTGTTCGCGCTGGCGTTCGGATCGCTGGCCCTCCTCGTTCGGCTCGATCAGATCAAGCTCGAGCTGAAGAAGACACGGGAGAAGCCGTATCAACAACAGTCTGCCGTCGACGCGTTCGCGAACGGGAATGCTTCTCTGCAAAAGGCGTCGAAGAAAATCTCCGCGGCAGGGTACGACTCCCCGGACGCGTTGTTCGACGCGCTGTACGCAAAAACAGGGTTATCCCAGCAGCGCGACCGGCAGGTTCAGGCGACGTTTTCGAAGTACGGTCAGGCGATCGTCGATCGAAACACGGCCATCGAGAAACTCGCGGTCGAGACGTCGCCGCCCGCCAGGACGGAACAGCTCGAGCACGAGATCGCCCGGCGTGATTCGCTCGTCGAGATTCGCACGATGGAGGTCGACCGCATCGAGCGCGAATCGTCGCAACTGAAGGCGGACCTGCGAAAGGAGTTCGACGAGGCCGCGATCTCGAAACATTCGTTCGGCTTTTTCGAGAACGAAAAGCTCAATAAGCTCGGACAACGCTTTGCCGATGGAGACGATCCGGTGAGCGTCGTCTTCGACATCCTCTGGTACGCGGCGCTGCTCGTAGGGATCATCAGCATCGTCGCTCTCATTCTCACGCCGGTCTTTCGAGCCATGCCGGTGGCCGGAACAGAGGAGCGGTTCTGGGAGCAGATCAAGTCGCTCATGGGAAAGGCGCCGCGGGTCGGCCGCGGAATCGCCGGCCTGGCGGCTGTCACCGTCGGCGCCGTCGCGGTGATGACGACCGCGGGCACGGCGCGCAGCAGCCCCTGGAAGGAGGCGAAGTTCACAGCCCGGCGCGCCTATCTCCCCGTCGTCGAGAAAGAGCCGCTTCCGCACGGCCCGGAACAACCAGTATCGCCCGACCGGCGGATCGATAAGCTGCTGGCCGAAGTCGAAACACTCCACGCCACCGACACGAGCCACGACGGCCAACTCTCCGGCCACACGAAAGCCCTGGGCGAGCAAGGCAGGGCACTTGCCGCGCACACGGCCACGCTGGCGCCGCTGATTCCGCTGCCCGGGCGCGTCGCCGATGTCGAACTGTGGGTCAGCGGTTTCGACACCGCGGAAAACGGGCGCATCGCCGGCGCGATGCAAGGAGCTCAACGAAGTGCCGGCGCGTACACAGATGATCAGATCAGAACCGTCAGCGCGGCCTTCGATCTCGAGATCGGCGCGACAAAAGACAAAATCAAACGGGTGGAAGGTGACCTGAATACCGCCGCGCAGAAAATCGACACGCGCGCGGACACGATCACCAGCGGCGTGTTCCAGCCCTATCTGATCGGTGACCGGCCATCCGCGTTGAAGACCGTATTCGGGTTCGATCGCTATCGGGCGACGAATGCGACGGAGCTCATCCTCAGGGAAAACAACGCCGATGCTTCCATTGTGCAGGCGGTGGCGTGGTTGAAGCAGACCAACAAGGCATACACGCAAGGTGACTTCCTGCGCACGCTGCGCGCGTGGACCTGCGGTGATCAGCGCGCCGACTGCGATGCATATGTCAAATGGCACACACTCGTTCTCAGAACGGCACGGATGTAGGAGGAGACATGGCCGATTCTCTGCTCTCCAAAGGCGTCCCCACGGACAACACGACCATTCAGTTGATCGAGACCGTCGGCGTCGTTGCCGTCGGTCTGGGCGTTACCGGTTTCATGGTCGACAAAACGATGAGCATCGTCGCGATCATCGCCGGTCTGGCGTTGCTCGTGATCTCTCTCGTCGTCCGATGGCAGCGCGGCAAGAGGAACGAAGAGTTGTTCGAGAAAACACTCTTTGCCATTCCGAAGTCGCGCGCGACGACGATCACGTTGGAGCTTCCGAAAGATGTCAGCGACACGGTCGCGAACCTTTATGGCAAGACCCTGACGCGACTCGATCTATCGAACCAGCTGCGGGATGCACTCGGCGAATCGCGTTCGTCTCTCTTTCTTCCGGCGGTTCTCTCATATGCCGATGAGGTGAAACCGGCTCACGCGTAGCCTGAAGTTCACTCCATTCGAACGAGCCCGCGCCGCGTGGCGACTTTCAGCGCCTCCGTGCGGCTCGTGACGCCGAGCTTCTCGAACAGGTGTCCGAGGTGCGTTTTCACGGTGCGCTCGGAGATGCCGAGGGTCGTAGCGATCTCCTTGTTCGACTTGCCGTCAGCCATCAGGCGCAGCGTCGCCAGCTCGCGCGGCGTGACCTGCACGCGCGCCAGGCCCTCGGCCAGTTTCGCCGCGGCCGCGGGCGCGAGGTAGGTCTTCCCTGCCAGCACGTCGCGAATGCAGGTGATCAGGCCGTCGGCGGTGATGTCCTTCAGCACGTATGCCTTCGCTCCCGCCTTCAACGCCTTGGTGATGTCCTCGTCCGTGTCGTACGTCGTCAGCACGATCACTTTCGCGCCCGGATCGAGCTCGCGGATCTGCCTCACCGCCTCGACCCCTTCCATCACCGGCATGCGCAGATCGAGCAGCGTGACGTCGGGACGATGCTTCGTGAACGCGTCGATCGCCTCGACGCCGTTCGACGCCTCGGCCACCACGCGCAGATCGGATTCGTGACTGATGATGTTGACGACGCCCGTGCGCACGAGCGCGTGATCGTCGACGACGAGTACCGCGTGGGGCTCGCTCATGGCGTGGGAATGCTGAACGCCGGCGGCTCCCACGCCAGCACCACTTCGGTGCCGGCGCGCGGCGCGGTGACGATCGTCAACGAGCCGCCGATCCGCTCCGCGCGCTCCTGCATGCTGGTCAGGCCGAAGCCTGCGCCGAAGCGCTCTTTGGCGATGCCGCGGCCGTCGTCCGCGACGGAGAGCCTGAAGCCGACGGAGCGCGTCGACGCGGCGTGCACGCGGATCGTGCGCGCCCGCGCGTGACGCACCGCGTTCGTGATCGCCTCCTGCGCGATGCCAATGATCTCGCGCTCCACGCCGGCGCCGAGCGGCGGAAGCTCGTCGATCACCACTTCGATCGGCACGTCGGTCGTGCGGCGCGCCAGCTCGGCGGTCCGTTCCAGCACTGCGCCGACGTCACCCGCCTCGATGTCCCGCGGATGCAATGCACCGACCGAGCGCCGCGCCTCGATCATGTGCGTTCGCGCGAGGTCGACCGCGGTCTCGATGCTCCGCGCGACGTTCGGCGGCAACGACGACGCGACGCGCTGCACCGATTGCATCTGCATCAGGATCGCCGCGAAGCCCTGGGCCAGCGTGTCGTGGATGTCGCGCGCGATCCGGTTGCGCTCCTCGAGCACAGCCTGCCGCCGCGCTTCATCGAGATTCAGTTGCGCCAGCCGGGTCTGATGCAGCGCCAGCGTGATCTGCCGCGCGATCGCTTCCAATGTCGCGCGCCGCCACGGCGCGTAGTACGCCGGCGTGTCGGCGATCGACATCGCGATCCACCCGAGGTTGTGCGTCCCGAGCTTCAGAGGAACGACGGCGAGCGTTTCGAGCGCGATCGATCGGTTGAAGTCGCGCACCGATTGCGGAAGGCGCGCGTCATCGACGCCGTACTCGATCGTCTCCGTCCAGCCGGGCGCGAACGCCAGCAGGTGCGCCTTCATCTCCTCGCGCGGCAGCGCCAGGTCGCCCCAGTCGCCGGCATCGCGCGAATAGAAACGATCTTCGATGTAGGCCATCCAGAGCTCGCACTCTTTCTCCCATTCATCGAGCAGCCAGACGGCGCAGGTGTGACTCTCGGCGTGATCGAGCAGTGAGTGCATGAGCTCGCGGAAGAAGCTGTCGCGGTCGGGCTCCTTCACCAGCAGGTCGAGCGTGAGCTGCACGGCGTGGTTCTGGATCTCCGCCATGCACTCTGCCTTCTGGCGTTCCCACGTTTCATGGCGCAGGCGTTCGTTCAGCGACACGACGTCGTCCGACCACTCGACGGGGGGCTGCAGCGGACACGCGTCGGTCTTCGCCTGTTCCATGCGCGTGATTATGCGCCGCGAGCCCGCGGCCGCACATCGTCCGAAAGTCGCAGATCGCGCTGCGGTAAAAGTCGCGCCCGCCGGTGACACCACCGCCCGATTGTTGGAACTGCTTCCGGAACCGACACTTACATCCCATGGAAACACGCCGGAATTCTTCATCGATCGCACTTCTGCTCTTGCTCGCACTATTGCTCGGCATGCCCCTGCTGCAGGCCTGCAGCCGCGTCGACGCGCAGCCGGCCGGCGGAGCTCCGCCGCCGCCGAAAATCGACGTCGCCGAGGTGGTCTCGCGCGACGTCACCGAATGGGACGAATTCACCGGCCGCCTCGAGGCCGTGCACGCTGTTGAGATCCGGCCGCGCGTCTCCGGATTCGTCTCCGCCATCCGCTTCGACGAAGGAGCGATGGTGCACAGGGGCGACCTCCTCTTCGAGATCGACGCGCGACCGTTCCAGGCCGAGGTCGATCGCCTCCGCGCCGAGCTGGCGCGCGCGAACGCAACGGTGGAACGCGCGAAGAGCGAGCTCGCGCGCGCCGAGCGCCTCTCGTCCGACAACGCGATGTCGCCCGAGGAGCGCGACCGGCGCAAAGCATTCGCGCAGGAATCTGCGGCGCAGGTCTCGGCGGTGGAGGCTGCACTGCGCGCGGCGGAGCTCAATCTCGAGTTCACGCGCGTCACCTCGCCGATCGACGGCCGCGTCGGACGCGCCATCGTCACGGTCGGCAATCTCGTCGCCAGCGGACCGGGCGAACCGACGCTGCTGACCACCGTCGTCTCTCTCGATCCGATCTACGCGTCGTTCGAAGCGGACGAGCAGACGTTCCAGCACTACATCAGCGGACGCGGAACCGGCCAGCCGATTCACATGGCCCTGGCGACTGAGGAAGGCTTCCCGCACAAAGGTGAGCTCGACTTCGTCGACAACCAGATCAATCCCGCCACCGGCACGATCCGCGGGCGGACGATCTTCCGCAATCGCGATCTCAGCCTCACGCCCGGCTCGTTCGTCCGCCTCCGTCTGCCGGGAAGCGCGTCGTATCGCGCGCTGCTGATTCAGGACCGCGCGGTCGGCACCGATCTCGACAAACGCTACGTCTACGTCATCGGCGCCGACGGCACGATCGAGTACCGCGCCGTGCAGCTCGGCCCGGTCATCGACGGTCTGCGCGTCGTGCGCGGCGGCCTGAAGCCGAACGATCTCGTCGTGGTCAACGGACTGCAGCGCATCCGTCCCGGCGCACACATCGATCCGGTGAAAGTCCCGATGGAAGGTGCGTCGTGAGACTGGCGCAATTCTTCATCACCCGGCCGATCTTCGCGGCCGTGCTCTCCTTCCTCATCATCATCGCCGGCGGCATCGCGCTGGTGAAGCTGCCGGTGAGCGAGTACCCGAGCGTCGCGCCGCCGACGGTCGTGGTGCACGCGGCCTATCCCGGCGCGAACCCGAAAGTCATCGCCGAGTCGGTGGCCGGCCCGCTGGAGCAGTCGCTCAACGGCGTCGAGGGGATGCTCTACATGTTCTCGCAGTCGACCTCGGACGGCCGGCTGACGCTGACCGTGACGTTCGCCGTCGGCACCGATCTCGACAACGCGCAGGTGCAGGTGCAGAACCGCGTGTCGCAGGCGCTGCCGCGACTGCCGGCCGAGGTGCAGCGCATCGGCGTGACGACGGAGAAGGCCTCGCCCGACTTCATCATGGTCGTGCACCTCACCTCCCCCGACTCGCGCTACGACATGCTCTACCTCTCGAACTTCGCGCATCTGCGCGTGAAGGACGAGCTGGCGCGCATCAGCGGCGTCGGCGCGGTGAACATCTTCGGCGCCGGCGAGTACAGCATGCGCGTCTGGCTCGATCCCGACCGCCTCGCGGCGCGGCAACTGACCGCGTCCGACGTCGTGCACGCGATCCGCGAGCAGAACCTGCAGGTCGCCGCCGGCGTCCTCGGCGCGCCTCCGTCGCCGAGCGATACGACGTTCCAGCTCTCCATCAATGCGCAAGGACGCCTCTCCAACGAGGAGGAGTTCGGGAACATCGTCGTGCGCGCCACTCCGGACGGACAGATTACCCGCATCCGCGACGTCGGCCGCGTGCAGATCGGCGCCGACCGCTATTCGATGCGCAGCCTGCTCGACAACAAGAATGCGGTCGCCATCGGCATCTTCCAGCGTCCCGGCACGAACGCCATCCAGGCGTCGAACGAAGTACGCGCGACGATGGAGCGGCTGAAGAAGTCGTTCCCCGCCGGCGTCGATTACCAGATCGTCTACGACCCGACGATCTTCGTGCGGCACTCGATCTCCGCGGTCGTGGAGACTTTGTTCGAAGCGATCCTGCTGGTGGTCATCGTGGTGATGATCTTCCTGCAGACGTGGCGGGCGTCGATCATCCCGCTGGTCGCGGTTCCGGTCTCGCTCATCGGCACGTTCGCCGTGATGCTGGCCCTCGGCTTCTCGCTCAACACGCTGTCATTGTTCGGACTCGTATTGGCGATCGGCATCGTCGTCGATGACGCGATCGTCGTCGTGGAGAACGTCGAGCGGCACATCGAGCTCGGCGCGTCTCCGCTGGAGGCGACGCGCGAGGCGATGCGCGAGGTCTCCGGACCGATCATCGCCATCGCGCTCGTGCTCTGCGCGGTGTTCATTCCCACCGCATTCATCAGCGGATTGACCGGGCAGTTCTACCGGCAGTTCGCGCTGACGATCGCCATCTCGACGGTCATCTCCGCATTCAACTCCCTCACCCTCAGCCCCGCCCTCGCCTCGCGTCTCCTCCTGCCTCACGGCGCGCCGCGCGACCGTCTGCAGCGCGCCGCTGATCGTCTCTTCGGCTGGTTCTTCCGCCTCTTCAACCGCGGCTTCTCATGGATGTCGCACGCCTATTCGCGAGGCGTGGCGCGCGTGCTGCGCGTCGCCGTCGCCGCGCTGATCGTCTACCTCGGCCTGGTCGGACTGGCCGCGCTCGGCCTGGCGAAAGTACCGCGCGGATTCGTTCCCGCGCAGGACAAGTCGTACCTCGTCGCGTTCGCGCAACTGCCCGACGCGGCGACGCTCGACCGCACCGAGTCGGTCATCCGCAAGATGTCTGAGATCGCGCTGAAGGAGCCGGGCGTCGCGAACGCCGTCGCCTTCCCCGGCCTCTCGATCAACGGCTTCGTCAATGCGTCGAACGCCGGCATCGTCTTCGTCACGCTGAAGCCGGAAGAAGAACGGAAAGGAAAGAATCTCAGCGCCGGCGCGATCGTGCAGTCGCTCAACATGAAGTACGCCGGCATCCAGGAAGCATTCGTCGCCATCTTCCCGCCGCCCCCCGTTCAGGGCCTCGGCACCGTGGGCGGCTTCAAGTTGTACGTCGAGGATCGCGACGGCTCCGGCTTCGAGGAGCTCTACTCGCAGGTGCAGAACGCGATGAGCGAAGGACGCAAGCGTCCGGAGCTGGCGGGACTCTTCTCCAGCTTCCAGGTCAGCGTTCCGCAGATCGACGCGAACGTCGATCGCGAGCGCGCCAAGACGTACGGCGTCGACCTCACGGAGCTCTTCGACACGCTGCAGATCTACCTCGGCTCGCTCTACGTCAACGACTTCAACCGCTTCGGCCGGACGTACCAGGTCAACGTGCAGGCGGAGTCGAAGTTCCGCACGCAGCCGGAGCAGATCCCGCGGCTCTACACGCGCAACGCACGCGGCGAGATGGTGCCGCTCGGATCGCTCGTCTCGATCAAGCGCGGCTACGGCCCCGAGCAGGTGATGCACTACAACGGCTTCCCCGCCGCGGAAATCAACGGCGGACCGTCACCCGGCTTCAGCTCGGGCCAGGCGCAGAGTGCGATCGCCGAGGTGTTGAAGCAGAAACTGCCGAGCGGGATGTCGTTCGAGTGGACCGAGCTCGCGTACCAGGAAATCCTCTCCGGCAACACGATGGTGCTGATCTTCCCGCTCTGCGTGCTGCTCGTGTACGTCGTGCTCGCCGCGCAGTACGAGAGCTGGACGCTGCCGCTGTCGGTCATCCTCAACGTGCCGATGACGATCCTCTCCGCCATCGCCGGCGTGTGGGTCACAGGCGGCGACAACAACGTCTTCACGCAGATCAGCTTCCTCGTGCTCGCGGGACTGGCGTGCAAGAACGCCATCCTCATCGTCGAGTTCGCGAAGCATCGCGAGGAGCAAGGAGACGATCGCGTCACCGCGATTCTCGAGGCGTGCCGCGTGCGGCTGCGCCCGGTGTTGATGACCTCCGCGGCGTTCATCATGGGCGTCGTGCCGCTCGTCTTCTCGACCGGGGCCGGCGCGGAAATTCGGCAGGCGATGGGCATCGCGGTCTTCGCCGGCATGCTCGGCGTGACGACGTTCGGACTCTTCCTCACGCCGCTCTTCTTCACGTTCATCGGCAATGCGGTCGAGCGTTTCGCGAAGCGGGCGACCTCGGCGATCCCCGCTCACGTCGCGGCGATGCTGGTCATCGTCATCTTCGTCAGCTTCAGCGCGTCGGCCGCACCAGTGGCCGGTGCGTGGTGGTCGCAATTCGACGACCCGGTGCTCGATGCGCTGGAGACGAATGCGCTGCGTGCGAACAACGACATCCGCGTTGCCGTCGCGCGTCTCGATCAATCGCGCGCGGCGTTCAGCGACGTCGCGCTCGACCGCTATCCGACCGCGACCGCCGATGCGCTGCTCGACAAGCGCAAGGCGGTCATCCCCGGCTTCACCGACGATGCGAAAAAGATCACGACCTACCGCGCCGGCTTCGACGCGTTCTGGGAGCTCGATCTCTTCGGGCGCGTCCGCTCGTCGATCAGAGCGGCGAAGGCGACCGCGCAGAGTTACGAGGCGACGCTCGATGACGTGCAGGTGATCGTCGCCGCCGAGGTGGCGCGCAATTACTTCGAGCTGCGCGGACTGCAGCAGCAGCTCGCCGTCGCGGAGCGCAGCCTCACCAATCAACGCGAGACGCTGCACCTCACACAGGTGCGGCGCGACGCGGGAATCGGCGAGGAGCTCGACGTCGCCAGCGCCGGCGCGCGCGTGGCGGCGATCGAGGCGAGTCTGCCGCCGATCCGCACGGCGATGGCGGAGCGCGAGAATCGTCTCGCCGTTCTCATCGGCATGCGTCCGGGAAAACTCGACCTCGACCTCTCGCCCCGTCCCTATCCGCCGCTGGCGAAACAGTTCACGCTCGGCGATCCCGATTCATTGCTTCGTCATCGCCCCGACGTCCGCGCCGCCGAGCTGCGCCTCGCCGCCGCGACGTCGCGTGAAGGGATCGCCCGCGCCGATCTCTTTCCCCGCATCACCATCAGCGGCTTCCTCGGATTCATCGCCGGCCGCGGCAGCCTCTTCGGCCAGTCCGACTCGCGCGCCTGGGCCGTGACCCCCGCGCTGTCGTGGTCCGCCTTCGACATCGGCAGCGCCCGCGCGCGCCTCCGAGGATCGAAGGCCGTCACCCGCGAGGCCGCCGCGCTGTACGAGCAGTCCGTCCTGCGCGCACTTGAAGAAACGGAGAACGCGCTGACCAACTACGGCGAGCAGCAGGAGCGGCTGGTCAAGTTGAACGACCAGGCGCGCGAAAGCGCCCGCGCATCATCGATCGCCCGCGCCCGCTACCGCGAAGGCGTCGCCGATTTCCTCGCGCTGCTCGACGCCGAACGAACGCAGTTGCAGGCCGAGGATGGAGTGGCGCAGGCGGAGGCGCAGGTGTTCACGAGCGTGGTGGCGGTTTACAAGGCTCTTGGGGGGACTTGATTCACTCGGTGATTCGGTCAAGGAACGCTGGCCAGCGCATGCCGGAGCTCCGTCACGCGCACCGGTTTGCTCAGATAGTCATTCATGCCGGCGGCAAGGCAACGTTCACGGTCACCCGACAGCGCATGAGCCGTCAGGGCGATGATGTGCGGCTGATGTCCGTTCGTGCTGCGAATGTGGCGTGTGACTGCGAGTCCATCCAGCCCAGGCATCTGGACGTCCATCAGGACGACGTCATAGGCCTCCCGCTTCAGCGTGTGCAGCGCTTCAACCCCGTTGTTCACACTGTCGGCTCGATAGCCGAGTCGTTCCAGCATGTCGAGGACGACGATCTGGCTGATTGCGTCGTCCTCCACCACGAGGATGCGCAGTGCGCGCGCCGTCTGCCCGGTCACCTCGTGCGGTTGCGGTGCGCCGAGATCGGCCGGCTCGCCGACGATCGTGAAGTGAAACGTCGATCCCTGGCCGGGGGCGGTTTCGACGGTGATCGTCCCGCCCATGAGCTCCGCCAGTCGCTTGCTGATCGCCAACCCGAGGCCTGCGCCGCCGTGCTGGCGGCTCGAAGAGCCGTCGAGTTGTTGAAACGCAACGAACAGCCGGCCGAGATCGTCGCTCGCAATGCCGCGACCGGTGTCGGTGACGGAGAAGCGGACTTCGACCAGTCCGTTTTCCAATGATCGCGAGCGCACCGCGATATCGACACTTCCGGGCGTGAACTTGATGCCGTTGCTCAGGAGGTTGAGAAGCACCTGTCTCGTGCGGTGCTGGTCGCCCGACAACGCCTCCGTCGTCTCATCCGCAAACGAGGAATTGAGCGTGAGCCCCTTGCCCGCGGCGAGTGGAGCCATGATCTCGAGACAATCGTCGACCACGCTCCTGATCCGGAAGGGACGCTTCTCCACGGTCAGCTTCTGCGACTCCAGGCGTGAGAAGTCGAGGACGTCGTTGAGGAGCGTCAGCAAAGAGCGGCCGCTGACCTGGATGGCGTTGAGATGGGCCCGCTGCTCCGCGGTGAGCGGCGTGTGACTCAGGACCTCGGCCATGCCGATCACACCATTCATCGGTGTCCGGATCTCATGGCTGATGTTGGCGAGGAACTCGCCCTTGGCGCGATACGCGGCCAGCGCATCATCGCGTGCGCCCGCGAGCTCGCGGGTCCGCTCCAGCACCTCGTCTTCCAACCGGAATCGCAGACGATCGAGCTCGTCGTGGACGCGCCGGAAGCGGAACGAAAGGGCCACGCTCATCGCCACGATGACCGCGGCGAAGCCGAAGGGAGCCACCGAGAAGTCGAATGACCACTGCAGGCCGAAGACGTTGCGCGCCAGCTCGGCTGCTTCGACGGCGATCATGATCACGCCGCCCGCCGCAATGATCCGCGCCTCCGCGTCACCGAGGCGGATCTCCCGCAGGACGAGGATGGCGGCGAGGATCAACAGCGGTAAGAGCCACAACCAGCGGATGGTGCCGCTGGAGATCACCGCGCGGATGTCCGGCCACAGACCGACGAACGCAGCCAATGCGACATGGGAGAGTTGATAGGCGCGGAGTAGACGCGAGATCGGACGCGCGAAGAATGACCAGAGGAACTGGATCGCGAAGGCCGCGGCCAGATGGCCGGTCATGTCGGTCATTCGCACCGCGATCCCGCGGCTGACCGTGACTTCGTAGATCCAGTAGGTGCTCGCGAATGTGTTGATCGCGAAGGCGAGTGCTAGCAGCGCGAACCAGAGGTGCTCGATCTGGTTGCGACGGCGGCTGAACATCAGGAGGTGGTGCAGGAACACGAATCCGAAGAGCATCGCCAGCACGAGGTGCGGGACTTCGCTCAGCAGACGATGCGACCAGTCGGCGCTCACGCGATCGGCCAGCGCCGGGTAGGCGCCAAGGGTGAGGACGCCACCCACCGCGCCGCCCTCGGGATCGGCGTCGGATGCCCAGCCGATCCTGCGCACGCGCAGCGCGAGGCTTACGGTTCCGTCGTTCGCGATGGCGTCGCGAGGGACGCGAAAAGCCTCCGGCGATCCGAAGGCGAGCGAAGAAGACCAGCCTCGCGAGCGTCCGATGAGGCGGCCCCCCGCGTATGCCTCGTAGCCGCCATACGCAGGCGGACCGAGAAGCAGGCCTACGTCGTTGCCTTCATGGGCGACGACGCAGCGAAACCAGAGCATGCCGTCGTAGCCGCGATATCCCTGCTCTCGCCAGGTGAAGCGGACGTCGACGCGACGCCACGCCGAGTCATCGAAGTCAGGACGCGACCAACGCGCATCATCGCCGGTCTGCGTTGAACATCGTTCGGGCGCTGCATGCGCGGCCGGCGACAGCAACGCCAGCAGAAATGCAGCCGCGACGACACGAGTGACGGGCATGTGAATGGACAGCGCCGACTGTCCGCATCATACGCGCCGCTATCTCGGCCGGAAGCGTCATCTATTTTTTGAACTTCGACGGAAACTGCGCGACGATTCCGTCGCTCAGCGTGTCGGCGACCATCAGCATGTGATCCATCGCGCGGTCGTAGTCCTTGATGCTCGCGGCGTAGTCGCCCTTCAGCTCATGCGTCGCTTCATCGAGCGTCTGATCGAGATGCATGAACATCGCCGACTGCAGCGTGGCCTCGGGCCAGTGCTTCGGATTCGCGCCGTGCAGGAACTTCGCGATGTCGGTGGCGTTGTCGCGCCAGCGCTTGTTCTCGCTCGCGACCTTCGCGTTGTCGCCCGCCTTGGCCGCGGTCACGATGTTCGCCGCGATCAGGATGTGATCCTTGAGCAGTGCGGTCAGCTTGTTGCCCGCATCGCGGCCATAGAACCCGGCCACCGCGTTCCCGATGTCGGTCTGGTTCTGCAGCAGGCGCTGCGTCGTGGCGTCTTTGTCCGCCGACCCCGCCGCCGCGCTCACGATGAAGAGGCGCGTGTACGCGACATGATCGGACCACAACCTGCGCATCGCATCCTGAAACGACGATTTCGATTGCGCGTACGTGACGTTCGGAACGAGCAGCAGGATGGCGGCCGCAAGCGCGACTCGGGTTCTGTTCAACATGGCTCTGTCTCCTCGCTGGCGACGTCGTGCAAGAAGCGGGCGCAATATCCAACTTTCACGCTGGAAAATCTGTCTATGCGTTACATGCGCGGCCCGGTCCGGCGTCTCGGAGGGACGAAACGCGCGTAGTACGGGTTGAACCCGAGCTGCGCGAAGACGTTCCAGGCGGTTGCACCGACGTGGAGACGCCGGAAGTACTTGAATGAATCACCGCCGGCGGTATCGAAACCGGTGCTCAGTCCGTCATGGCTCGCCGCCGGCATCCCTTCGCCGTCGCCGAGGCCGGACGTCTCCTGCGCTCGACGAAGCTCTCCGCGATAGAAATCGGCCGGCGTCATGCCACCGGTGAAGGCGTATGCGACAGCCATCTGCGCGGTCCCTTCGAACCACACGCCGTCCTTGTCCTCGTTGAAATCGAAACCGGTGAAGCCGTCGAGGCTGTTCAGATGATTCGTCTCTGCGCAGCGGATCACCGCCAACGCCGACGTCGCATCGGGGACGGCGAGGACGCTCCACGCCTGCGTATCGAGCGGGAGCTGCCCCGGCTTTCCATTGCGCGTGTTCGGATCAACGGTGCCGGCGACGTTGCAGTGGCGTTGGGGATCGAACATCGCGTCGACGAACGCCTTGGCATGCGCGGCATCGTCCTGCCAGCGCTGCTCCGCGGAAATGAGGTAGAAGTTCGAGAATGCGGCGTAGACGTCGAGATTGTGCTCCGTCGATGCCCACGGCCGTCGCGACGGGGCCGCGTCGGGATGATCGATGCCACCGGTAAAGCCTCGAAAGACGCCGCTGTCGTTCCGGAACGCGTGGATGAAGTTCCCGAGTTTGCACCCGGCGTCGCGGTATCGTGCTTCACCGGTCTTCGCGTAGAGCGCTTCGAGCGCGATCATGGCCCACGCGTTGTTGCCGACATCGATCGCCTGTTGTTCGACCTCGTAAAAGGTAGTTGTCGCTTCCGCGTAAAAGCCGGGGATCGGAACCGTTCCCACCTTACCGTTCGGCACCCATCCGGCGGGAAGAGCGATGTCGCCGGCGGCGTAGGCGGACCGCAGCCGGGCGCCGTCGGTGGTGAGTGGATCGAGGGTCTCGTTGCAGGCTCGGTTATCGTCGAACGTACGGTCATGCTGCATGGCATAGACGAATGCGTCGCCGATCAGCCGGGCGCGGCGCACGCTGTCGGCGCTCCCATCCGCGACGAACGCGAGCAGCGCGACGGCGTTGTCGTATGTGAAGGCGAGATTGCGAAGAACGAAATCGAGATCGCCGTCGGTGACGGGATCGAACGGATCCGGCTGCAACGGCAGCGTGGTGTAACTGCGTAGAAACCGCGGTTGATCGAGACGCTTCGCACGGGCATCGGCGCTCAGCTCGAATTGGATGTCGTCGAGGTAGAAGGTGAGGCCGGCCGGGTTGTGCACGCTGTCGGCGGCCCAGCCGAAACCGCCCTGGATGTAGGTCATGGAGCGGCCGCTGAGATCGATGCTGAACTTCTTCCAGTTCTGCGTAAGGGTGAAGAGCGATCCGAACGGAGGCGTACGCGGCGTCGAGTCGGGATACGGCGCGATCTCCGCGTTCGTCTCTCCGTCGTAGCCGACGCCTCCGACGAAGAAATCGATTCGCTCACCGCCATGTGCGCCTCGGGCCCAGAACGTCAGAGCGGTTGCGCCGCCCAGATCGATCCCGGCGTTCGGAATCAACCCGAAGTTCGGAACCGGTGCCCTCTGCACTCCTCGCAGCGTTCCGTTTTGAAAATAGAACCCTCCGAAATCGGCTGTCGGCTTGAATTGGCAACGGATCGCCGTCGCCCCGGAATGCGGACTCACGGTCGACGAACCATTCATGTCGACCGGCGCCAGCTCATTCGGGATCTTCGCGTACGCGTGAAAGTGATTGCCGGCCGAACTGACGTCGTCATACACCGGGAACCGCGTGTGGTACTCGTCCATGACGCGCCGGAGGTACGCGAGGCTGCGCTGCGCGGTGTCGACGGGCTGAGCCCCCATCGACGACGACAATGACGACAAGACGATCGCGATGACCGCGCCGCGCATCACTGAAAAATTCTCTCCACCGACAGCACCACCGATCCGAACTGCTGCTTCCCGTCGCCGACGGCAAGCGGATGGGTGAACTCGCGGCTGCGTCGCACGAGGTTGTACGTCAGCCGCCACCTCCGATAACGCACCGAGAAACCGGTCATCAGGTCGTACACCAGTCGCTCGGTCTTGATCTCTGATGGAACCTGCTGAAAGAAACCGCCACTGAGAAAAATGTTGTGAGCGACGGCTCGGCCCGCCGCCCCGGCGTAGACCCATCCTTCCCACTTCGGCCGTGATCCGCTGAAGTTGGAGGCGGCGGTGGCGCGAAGCGCTCCGTTGAGAAAGCCGGTGTTGTTCTTGCCTGCGCGGGCGATGACTCCCAGCGTGCCGTACGTCATCACGTTCCCGAGAGAGCCACCGGCGAAAGGTTGGACGTCGACATCAAGCGGTTTGAGGCTGTTGATGATGATGCGGCGGTCGTATTCGTAGATCACGTTCACGCCGGGCTCGTTCTTCAACTGGTTCGGCCAGCCGACGGGAGGCGCGGAACCGATGATCTTGTGGAGAGTTGCTTGTGCCCAGCGAGCGCCGGAGGCAGGCCCGACGATGCCGGTCTGCAACTCGATCACGTGACGCTTCTCCTCAGCCGTATCGATGATCTGCAGCGTGTTATCGATGTAGAGGAACCCGCCCCAGTGGCGGTCGTTCAATTGAGGAGTGGTAATCGTGATGTCGTCGGGCGTGTAGATGTTCTGGCCGAGGCCGATGCTCCAGACGCGCGGCGTGGCGATGAATGTCGGGTCGAATTTGTTGACGAATGCGTCCGCGACCTTGTCCACCCACGGCGGATTGTTCCTCGGATTCCGCGTCAGGGAAAAACGAAGGCCCTGCGTGTAGAACTTGTCGACATTCGTCTGCGTCAGGACGTCGTTTTCCTCCTGGAAGGCCCAGCCCGACCACGTCCTGCTGCCGGCGAAATCGGAGGGGTCATTCAGCTGACTCGACGCTGGCGACGCCGAGAGCGCGATCAACAATGCGGTAGCAGCAAACGCTTTCATTTAGAAACCTCCCGTCATGCGTTGAAGTCGGACGTCGTTCCTCCGAATGCGGAGTTGACGCTCTTCGCGTTGCGCCCCATTCCGTATTTCGCGAAGCCTTCCCGGGCCGCGGCGCGAGCGAGCAACGCTTCGGAGGACGTAATGAGATTCCCGTGTTCCATCTCGCCGATGGCGGCGATCAACGCGTCGCGGCCCTGCAGAAAATGCGGATTCGGCACGATGAGCCGCAGCGACTCGATCACCGCGCGCCAGCCGATGCCGTGGCCTTTCTCGCCGTCGCCCAGCTTTGCGCCTAGGAGCTCGTTGAAGCGGATCAACGCGGCCGCGAAGATCTCGCCCGCGTGCGTGACCGGCGTGTTCTGCTTGATCTTCCCGTAGTCACGTTGAACCGCCGGGTCATATGACGCCGTTCGGAAATTAACCGCTCCCGCCCAGTCGGCAAAGTTGTAGTTGGGCGTCGTCCCGAGATAGTGATTTCGAAGGGTTATGGCGAAGTAGTCGCCCCATCCCTCGTCCATCGCCAGACTCTGTTGCTGGATCAACCACAACGTACCGAGCCGGCCTCCGACCATTCTGTGCACCACGCCGTGCGTGTACTCGTGGATCACGAGCTCGGCATGCGCGCCGGACGGCTCCTTGTTCGGAGCGAGACCGAGGGAGAGCCTCGGCGGCTTCCCGTCGTCCTTCGCATCCATATCGCCGAGGTTCGCGTGCTTAGCCTCGAATACGCGAATTTCCAGCCGATCTTTTGCACCTTTGGGCGATGAGAAGTTGTTGAGCTGAAAATTGCTCTCCGTTTCGCCGAAGCCCAGCATGAGAAAGAAATCGTGGAGAAGGTTGCAGTAAAAGAAGGTCGTGAGCAGCGTCTGCTGCACGCTCTTCGGCGCGAATGGCGGGAACTCGAGATTGCCGCCGGACATCACGGCCTGCACGATGCTTTCCTTGTTGTTCACGAACCCGATTGCGTTGTTTCCCGCAATGCGATCGAGCGTCACCCACGGACCAACGAACGCCGAATTCGGATGAGGAAGCAGATGCGGGAAATCCGCACGGGGCAGCGGAAACTCAACTCGTTGCGGCGCTGCCGTGTGATCCCACGAGAACACAGTGCCGAAACAGCGGGCTCCTGCGCTCCATCGCGTGCAGAGAATCACACGCCCTTTGTCTTCACCCCCAGCCGCGACGAATACAAGATGCGACTGCGCGCGAAACGGCATGCGCACGACCCACGCGAGCCGCCCGGCGCCATTCTCGAGGTAATAAACCAGATGAGCCGCGGGCCACGAATCCGCTCGTCCGAGCCGAAACATCGTCGGCCGCGACGGAAAGGGGAAGCTTCCTAGGATGGACGGTACCGGCATCTTCCTGCCGCGCAGCGATTGATGCCGGACCTGGCAGACGGAGCGATCGCTCTTCGCAACGAAGTGTGCGATCGCCGCCGTGATCGCCTCGAGCGCCGAAACGTCAGGAATACCGTCTCCGCCGGTGACGACCTCGGCTACTTCGCCGAGAACGGCGACCTCGTCACCATCGACCAGGAGTGTCATGTCGCCGCCGAAGACCGGAATGCCGCCGTTCTGCTGCTGCAGTCGAACGACCGATCGTCCTCCGGCCGTCGTCTGCACATGCGGGTCGGCAACGAACGCGTGCCGCTCGTCGCCGCCGTACTTCGCGGAGAGATGTTCGTGCGCTGCGCGAATGACGTGTTCGCTCACCTCATATTAGGAGGGACATATGGCGGTTTTTCTCGTCGAAAAAATCTTTCTGAAGATGTCGATTTCGTCATCCCCCGTTCGACGTGTCAGTGAAGGAGACGAAAACGCGGATGAAAACCGCTGGTTCACTGCTCGCCGGGCTCTTCACCATCTTCATCCTTTCCACCGCCGTCGACGTCGTGCTGCACGCCACCGGAGTCTTCCCGCCGTGGGGCGAGCCGATGGCGGATGGGCTCTTCCTGCTCGCCACCGCGTACCGCCTGGCGATCTCGATCCTCGGCTGTTATCTCGCGGCGCGGCTGGCACCGAAGCAGCCTATGGGACACGCGTTGACGCTCGGCGTCATCGGCGTCGTCATCACCACCGCCGCAACCATCGCCACGTGGAACAAGGGCCCCGCGTTCGGGCCGCATTGGTACCCTGTCGCGCTCATCGTCCTCGCGCTTCCGTGCGCGTGGGTGGGCGGAAAACTTCGCACCGCATAGATCAAAAAAACGAGAAGGAGAAACGAACATGCGAGTACTGGTTCTGGTCAAGGCAAGCGACGAATCCGAAAAAGGTGTCATGCCCACCAAAGAGCTCGTGGAGAACATGGGCAAGTTCAACGACGAGCTGATCAAGGCCGGCGTGATGCTGGCCGCCGACGGTCTCCATCCGAGCTCGAAGGGGAAACGGGTCCGCTTCGCAGACGGCAAGCGCACGGTGATCGACGGACCGTTCGCCGAGACGAAGGAGCTGGTCGCCGGCTTCTGGATCTGGCAGGTGAAGTCGATGGAAGAAGCGGTGGAGTGGCTCAAGCGCGCGCCGTTCGACGGCGGCGCGGAGATCGAGCTCCGTCCGATCTTCGAAGAGGCCGATTTCATGGAAGCGTTGGGATGACGTAATGTCGGCAGCCGCATGACGGCTGCCGACCTCCATCGGACTATCGACGCGGTCTGGCGGATCGAGTCGGGGAAGCTGATCGCCGCCCTGACCCGCATCGTGCGCGACGTCGGCGTGGCCGAGGACCTGGCGCAGGACGCACTGGTCGCGGCGCTGCAGCAATGGCCCGAGGAAGGAATCCCCGACCGGCCGGGAGCGTGGCTGATGGCAACGGCAAAGCATCGCGCCATCGATCTGCTGCGGCGGCACGCGTTGTTCGAGCGGAAGCAGGATCAGATCGCGCGCGAGATGGCGGTGCAGTTTTCAGAGCCGGAGGAGATCGCCGACGATCTGCTCCGGCTCATCTTCATCGCCTGCCATCCAATCCTCTCAACCGAAGCACGCGTCGCGCTCACCCTCCGCCTCCTCGGCGGACTCACCACAGACGAGATCGCGCGAGCGTTTCTCCTCCCCGAGCCGACGATCGCGCAGCGGATCGTGCGCGCCAAACGCGCGCTGTCCGAGGCCGAGGTTCCGTTCGAAGTCCCGAGCGAGCTCGAGGCGCGGCTCGCATCGGTGCTCGAAGTGATCTACCTGATCTTCAACGAAGGCTACTCGACGATCCGCACCGACCTGTGCGAAGAGGCGCTCCGCCTCGGACGAATCCTGGCGGAGCTCACGCCCGATGAGCCGGAAGTGCACGGCCTCGTCGCGCTGATGGAGATCCAGGCCTCGCGTTTCGCCGCGCGGACGAATGCATCAGGAGAGTTCGTCCTGCTGCTCGATCAGGACCGCACGAAATGGAACTACGTGCTCATCACGCGCGGCCTCGCAGCCCTCGAGCGCGCCGGCGACGCGCGGACTCCGTACGTGCTGCAGGCCGCGATCGCCGCATGTCACGCGCGCGCACACACCGCGGAGGAGACCGACTGGGCGCGCATCGCATCGCTGTACGAGACGCTCGTCGAGGTCACGCAATCGCCGGTCGTCGAGCTCAATCGCGCCGTCGCCGTCGGCATGGCGCACGGCCCCGCGGCAGGACTGGAGATCGCGGACGCGTTGCGCGAGGAGCCTTCGCTGCGCAACTACCATCACCTTCCCGCGGTGCGCGCCGACCTGCTGGCGAAGCTCGGACGCGCCGAGGAAGCGCGCGAAGAATTCGAGCGCGCTGCGGCGCTCACGCGGAATGAGCGGGAGCGCGATCTCCTGCTGAAGCGGGCCGCACGGACGCGAAGCGGAGATGAAGTCGATGTACGATGAAGACCGCTCAAATCCCACAATCTGGTCGCCGTTCGCATCGGCCGACGATGAAACGACGCGTACTGATACTCGCAGGCATCAGCACACTCCTGGTCTTGGCGTGGAGCCTCGTCAGGTCGACGCCTGCGAACGATCCATTTACCAGGCTCGGCGACGCCCTACCGCGGGATGTCAGAACAATCGAGCCGCGATTGAGTGGCGGATTCAAGTGGGCTCCCTTCCGCTCTTCCGAGTCAGCCAGGCAACGCTCGCGTGACCCGAGGGAGCTGAATCTTCGATTCGTCGCCGGCACAATCGTCGAGCAGGACGCACGAACCCATGTCGCCGGCGTTGCGCAACTTCTCGTCGGTCATCCGTTCGAAGCGATCAAAACGCTGAAACAGGGACGCACCGCTGCCGAGCTTTCGGATCTCGCGGCCGCGTACTACGTCGTTTCCGCCGGCAGCGAGGGAGTGCGGAGACTGACACAGGGGCTCACAGCCGCGGACGGCGCCCTCGAGCTCGAGCCGCGACTTCAGGAGGCTCGGTTCAACCGGGCACTGTTCATCGAGCAGCTCGGGTTACGCGAGGCGGCACGTGAGGCATGGCAGGCATACCTTGACGTCGATCATGCCTCCCATTGGGCGAGCGAAGCCGGCGTGCACATCAAGCGGTTGTCGAAACCGCCGCCTCAATTCAGAGAGCTACTGGCGAGCGTTTACGCGAAGGTCGACGACTCGACGGCGCGACGCCTGGTGATCGATTTTCCGCAGGAGTCACGCACCTGGGGGGAGACCGAGATCCTTGGCCGGTGGGGTGACGCTTTCATTGCCAGGAACGCTGCAGAGAAAGAGCTGCACCTCCACGTCGCGCGGGCATTCGGACGTGCGCTCAACGAACATTCGGGAGAACCATTGCTGGCGGAGGCGGTCGAAACAATCGATCGAAGCGCCGAGCCGCAGCGCGTGCGACTCGCCGAGGCACACTCCCTCTATCGGCGCGGCCGCATCGAGTACGGCAGGCAGAATGTGACGGCCGCAGAACCGCTGCTGCGCACCGCGGTGCAGAAGTTCGAATCGGCCGGCAGCCCGATGAGCCTTGTCGGTCGTTACTATGCGGCGAGCGCCCTGTATGACCAGAACGATATCGACCACGCACGGCGCGATCTGGCGGCCGTCCACGACGGCACGCCATCCCGATTCATCGCTTTGCGTGCCCAGGTCGGATGGGCGACGGGACTCTGCCACGGTGCACTGGGTGAATTCGGCAAGGCGATTGAAGCGTGGAAGGAAAGCGTGCGACTTTTTCACTCGCTCGGCGAGCGATTGAATGCGGCATCGGTCGAGGGCCTCCTCGCTGACGCCCACGAAACGGTCGGAGCGTTCGAGACCAGCTGGCGAGAACGGCTCAACGCCATTCGCCAGTCAGGTCATTTGAGATCGCCCCGGCTCGCCACGGTCTTGTCGGGCGCGGCGCGAACCGCGATACGGCAACACGATTGGCCGGCAGCCGCTACGTTTTTGAGGATTGAAGTAGAGGCGGCAAGCGCGACCGGACCGCCTCAGCTACTGGTCGATACGCTGCTCCGCCGTGCGTATGTGCTCAGCATGCTGGGCCGGCGGACGGCGGCGGTGAGGGACGTCGATAACGCCCGTCACGTGCTGGCCGCGATCGCGGCCTCGCCGACGCCGCATGGACGGAAGCACTCCTGATTACGGCCCGGGAACCGGCCGAGGCGGTCCGTCTACTGACGATAGCGATGGACTTTCATTCACAGCGGGGCCGCCGTTCGTTTCTGCCCGACCTGTTTCTAAGCCGCGGGCGCGCGCATCTGCGCGCCGCCGAGACCGCCGCCGCTCTCAGCGACTTCGACGCCGGAATCGCCCAGCTCGAAACCGAGCGCCGCGGCACGCCGATATCCGAGCGCCTCGGCCTGTTCGACACCGCCAACGATCTGTTCGAAGAGGCCATCGCTCTAGAGATCGACAACGGCAGGGTCGCCGAGGCGTTCGGCCTCACCGAGCAATCGCGCGCGCGCACGCTGCTCGACAAGCGTGGCGCGACCTATCGGCCTCTTTCCCTTACGGCGATCGCACCTGACACGACCATCATCGAATACGCGCTGATCGGGAACCGGCTCGTCGTCTTCACCGTGAGCACCAACGGCATCGAAGCCACGACTCGCGAGATTGCGCGCTCCGAGCTCGAGAAGAACATCAACGAATTCCGAACCGCGCTCGAACATGACGATCGCCTGGCGGCACAACGCATTGGGGAATCGCTGCACGATCTCCTCATCGGACCTCTGAGCGCGCGTCAAATACTCCATGACCGGCTGGTCGTGGTGCCGGCCGGCGCCCTGGAGCGTCTCCCCTTCGCCGCTCTCGTCTCGCCGGTCACGCGGCGCTATCTCGTCGAAGACCACACGATCGTCATCGCTCCCAGCGCCGCGGTTTACGTCGATGCCGGCGCGCGGCGGCGCAGCGCTCATCGCACACTGCTGGCCGTTGCCGACCCGCGCCACGACGACACCGTGCCTCTCGACGCTTCCCTGGTCGAAGCCGAGCGCATTGCCCGGCTCTATGCATCGCCGCGAATTCTTTCCGGTCTCGCGGCGACTCGCGAGGCGTTCGCGGCCGGAGCGCCGGACGCGGACGTCATTCATTACGCCGGCCATGCTGTCGCCGGAGAAGAGACGATGACGCCGGTATTGCTGCTATCACCCGATCGCGGCAGCGGAAGCATGGACGGGCGCGAGATCGCGGCCTTGAAGCTTCGCGCGTCGGTCGTCGTCCTCGCCTCCTGTGCCACGGCTCAGGGAGAAGTGCAGGCAACCGAAGGGACGGCGAGTCTGGCCCGGGCATTTCTGACGGCAGGGGCACCGTCCGTCATCGCCACGTTATGGCCCATCGATGACGAGCGAGCTGCGCCGCTGTTCACTAGGTTGCATCAAGCTCTAACGGCGGGGGTGCGTCCCGCGGAGGCATTGCGAAGCATGCAACTGGAATCGATTCGCCGTGCGTCCGCAGGCCGCGACACTCTCTTATGGGCATCGATCCAATGCATCGGAAGTTGACAGAAGGAAGGGAACAAAGATGGACCTCGTAATCAATTTCATCGGGATTATTCTTCTGTATCAGACGGTCATCGCACCCCCGTACTCGTACACAATCTATCTGCCGGACGGGCGGAGCCATCCGGCGGCATGCGGAACACCCATTCCGGAGCATTACGCATTCATTCGAGTCATGGGCAGAAACGTATCGGCCATCAAGTGGCCGTATATCCCCTGTCCTTCCGCCGGAACCGAATGCAAGCTTTTTCCGCTCAATGGTGGCGACGCAATCACCATGACCGGCCTTCCTGGCGCTGGGGGCGTCGACATCTCCGATCAAACCGTCAAAGCGCTGCCAAAGTACAAGGACTACAACGGTAGCTCGATTACTCCTGCTACTGCCGCGACGAAATCGGTTGCGACCATGACGTTCAGCACGGGCATCTTCTCCATGAGCGTATTCGCTAATGGAATGAAGTACACCACACTGCAAGTGCCGAGCACCGGTGGCGATATCACAATCGCGCAGGGCACGAAGTCGTTCGTCGTTCCGAAAGGGAGCGAGGTCGATGTCATCAACCTGCCCTTTTCCGTCGCCACAGGCGTCCTAGGAATGGCCATGGGCGGTGATGACCACGTACATTATTTCCTCTATCACAAGCTCGCTGATGCCGAACCGCCCCAGCCGTGCCGGTCGCCCGCGACCGTCCAGCAGGCGATGCATGCGATGGGCGGGCCTGCCGGCAATGAAGTGTCGCTCAGTATAGCCTGCTCGAATACCAACTATCCGTGAGGCTTGACTATGAGACGCTATCGGTTCATCCAGTTCCTCTGCATCACTGCGTTCGTACTGATTGCGTACGGCGACTGCCCATCAACGCCTGAAGGAATCGAACGGTTCAAAGGCGCTTTGCCGGTGGTTCGTAACCGCATTATCGTGCGGCCGAAGAACGTCGCCGCATTTCGCGAACGCGGACGGCAGGTCGTTCAGAAAATTCTTAAAACCCATGAAACGATACCGCCGATCCGGGAAATCGGCGGTATCGGTGCCTTCGTCGTGGATACTCATTCCTTTTCGATGGAACAGCTCCTTTCGTCGTTCACGACAACGAGAGAGTTCGCATTCGAATGGGCGGAGCCCGATTTCATCATCCGCGAAATGGCCGTCCCTAACGATCCCGTGTACAGGCGTGAGTGGGGAATGACGCAGATTGGTGCGCCGGCCGCGTGGGACACAACCCAAGGCTCTCGTGACATCGTCGTAGCCGTGATCGACAGCGGAATGTTGCTGTCGCATCCCGACCTTGCCGACAATGTCTGGAAGGCTCCCAAGCCGTTTTCCGTAACGATCGGGACAAAAGTCATTCCCTGCCTGACAGGTGACTCCGGCTACGACGCCGTGACTACCTCGTGCAATCCGGTCGATGGCACCGGACATGGAACGTTCGTCGCCGGGGTCATAGGAGCTGTCGGCGATAACGGCCTACTGTTTTCAGGGGTGAATTGGCGAGTGAGCCTGTTGCCGCTCCGCTTCATCGGCAACAACCACTATGGCTGCCTGACCGACGCGGTCGACATGCTCGAATTCAGCAGGCAACTGCGCATCAACTCCATCGCCAACGTTCGCGTAGTGAACATGAGCTGGGGCCTCTACACTTCGACCTCCTCGCTCCAGAGCGAAATTGCCCTCGTACATGCAGCGAACATCCTGCTCGTGGGAGCCGCCGGAAACAATGGACAGGACAATGATGGGCTAAATCCGTTTTATCCAGCGAGCTACACGAATGACGTGCTCTCTGTCGCTGCCACGGATCCTTCGGACAAGCGCATCTTGATTTCCAATTACGGCCGGAACACTGTTCATATCGGAGCGCCTGGTGTGAATATCATCTCGACCTCGAGCATCAACCCTTCCGACGTTGGCGTTGGAACGTCGACTGCCGCACCGTTTGTAGCCGGCGCCGCGGCCTTGATGATGTCCAGGTGCAATAAGCTCACTGCTGACGGAGCGAAGATACTCCTGGGCAATACAGTTGATGCGTCGGCGGACCTTGCCAACACGACTGTTAGTGGTGGACGGCTCAACGTTGCGAAGGCACTCGCCGCGTGCGTAGCCGGTGGGCCTTGATCACTCCACGCCCTCTTCATCGATGTAGCACCACTTCCACGACTCGCCCGGCTGGAACGACTGGATCACCGGGTGCTTGGTGCGGTGGTAGTGCTTCGTGGCGTGCTTGTTCTTCGACGAGTCGCAGCAGCCGATGTGGCCGCAGTGCAGGCAGCGGCGGAGGTGGACCCAGGTGTCGCCCATCTGCAGGCATTCCTCGCAGCCGTTGGGGGTGAGGGCGGGGGCGTTGTCGGTGGTCTTGAGGTGCTCACACATTACGTTCGCCTCATTACGTTCGCTCGAGGGCCGCGCGGTCCCATTGACCGAGCGTGGCCGCGGCGTCGTACGTCGAGTGACAGAAATCGAGCAGCGTCTGCTGCGGGTCCGTTGCAAGACGCATGTCGTCGTAGTGGAGATAGAAGCCGCCGAGCTGTTCGGCGAAGTAGGTCGCGGACGGTTTGATCGCGGCCGTGCGAAATCCTGCCGGCTCGGGCGCGGCGTAGGCGTAGAACGACGCCTTCGGGAGGCGCGTATCGCCCGGCCACCACCCGACGCTGCTCACCTCGTGCGAGTACGCCTCGCGCGTCATCGCGTCGGCCTCGGGACGCTCCGGCGCGCGGCGTCCGGAGAAACGCGTCACCGCGAGGTCGAAGCTGCCCCAGAAGAAATGCACCGGGCTGCACTTGCCGATGAACCCACCGCGAAACGCGGAGAGCACTTCATGCGTCAGCGCGAGCACGCGCCAGCAACGCTGCGCGTATGCGGCGTCGTACGACTTGTGCTGCTCGTCGCGATCGAGCCGGATCGTGTCCTCGCACTCCACCGGCACCGGCCAGATGGGGCAATCGATGCGCAGCTGCTTCAGCACATCGAAGACCTCGTCGTGAAAATCGGCGACCGTGCGCGGCGCGAGCGCCACGTCGCGCAGCACGCCGTCGCTCGTCCTGATGTGAAGCTGATGCGCGATGAAGTCGAACTCCATCTCCAGCCAGCGATCGCCGTACGGAATGAGCGACGTGGTCAGCCCGCGCGCCGAGACGTAAAGCGGCACATGCCACCAGTGATTGACCGCCGGCGTCAGCTTCATCCGGATCTTGCCGACCACCTGCGTCCAGCGATGCAGCGTGTCGCGCGTTTCCCACCATTCGTCGAGGGGCAGTGCGGGCCAGTCCATCGGCAGAGCATACGTCAGCCGAACGGCGGCGACTCCCCTCCCGCTTCGAACGGAGGGTTGTCGCAGCAACCGCGCAGGAGCCGCTGCAGCGTGACGAGGTCGATCGGCTTCCGGACGATCGCGCAGACCAGAGTCTGGTCGAGACGCGCGATGTAGCGCTCCGGCATGCCGGTGCTGATGATCACGCGCGGCAGGAGGTACGGCTTCATCACCGTCAGCTGCTCGAGCAGCGTGAAGCCGTCGATGTCCGGCATCACGAGGTCGAGGAGGATGGCGTCGAAATCGATGGTGTGGAGGCAGGCCAGTGCTTCGCGTCCGCTGCTGGCCGTGGTCGACGAATATCCGAGCTCGCGCACCAGGTCGTGAAGAACCGTCGCAGTGGCGTGGTCGTCCTCGACGATCAGCACCGACCCGAACTCGCGGCGGCGCGTATCGAGGTGACGGCGGCAGACGCCGACGATCGCGGAGACGAGGCGCGCCGTGTCGTGCGGCTTGCGGAAGAGGCGGTGGGCGATGGCGGGGGCGGTGCGGCGGATGGTCTGCTCCGACATGCCGGTCAGGAGGAAGAGCGATTCGAGAACCTTCGGCTGCTCCAACTCGATGAAATTCAGCACGGCGTAACCGTTCAGCCGGTGGCGGATCATCGGATCGAGCACCACGGCGCAGTAATGGTTGTGCGTCAGCCGGTCCATCGCCGAGGACCCGTCGCTGACGGAGTCGAGATCGATCCCCGCGGCCGCGAACGGCGCGCGCAGGATCGCCGGCGTGGCCGGATCTTCATCGATGAGGAGGATGGTGTCGGTCATTCCCGGGCTGCGGGGATATAGATGTAAAACGAGGTGCCCCGCCCTTTCTCGCTCTTCGCGAAGACATGTCCGCCGTGCGCGGAGACGATCTGCCGGACGACGGAAAGACCGAGCCCCGTCCCGGCCTGCTTCGTGGTGAAGAGCGGTTCGAAGATGTGCTGCAGGTCCTGCTGCTCGATTCCCTCGCCGGTGTCGGCGACGATGAAGCGGATGAAGCGCTCGGCGTCGGGACCGTCGACGCCGATGGTCAGCGTTCCCTTCTCCTCCCCCCGCATCGCGTCGCGCGCGTTGAGAGCGAGGTTGATGAACACCTGCGAGAGTTGCTGCGGATCGCCTTCGATGACGAGCGGCGCGGAGGGGAGCTGCAGCTCCAGCTCGTTGCTTCCGAGCAGTTGCTGAATTTCGTCGCTGACGCGGCGAACGAGATCGCGCACGTCGACGCGGGTGTGGGAGACCTGCGCCGGCGCGAGGTAGCGAAGGAGGTCGCGCGTGACGCACCGGCCGCGGCCGAGCGCAAGCGTCATCGTGTCCGTGAGGCGTGTCAGTTGCGGGTCATCCGTCACGCGGCGCCGCAGGATCGCCAGCGACGCCTGCATCGCCATGAGGACGTTGTTGAACTCGTGCGCGACCTGAGCGGCCAGACGCCCCAGACCGGTCAGCCGGTTGAGCTGCGCGAGCTCCTTCTGCATCCGCTTGCGCTCGCTGACGTCGCGGCCGCTGAAGATCAGGGCGCGGACGGTCCGGTCGTCGAGCAGGTTTCGCCCCCGCACTTCGACCGTGCGCCACGATCCGTTCTGGTGCTGGAAGCGGTACTCCGACGGGGTCAACGAGCCGTCGCGCAAGAGGTCGCGGAGATCATCGGTGAAGCGCGCGCGATCGTCGGGATGCATCGTCTCGCCGATCGGATGGCCGACACGTTCCGCCGGATCGAAGCCGAGGACGGTCCGGATCGACGGCGTAACGTATGTGATGGAGCCGTCGCGGGCAGCGACGATGATCAATTCGCAGATCGTCTCGGTGACTGCGCGAAAGTATGTGTCCACTCATTGCAAGATACGAGTGGTCAATCAGAAATCACACCGAGTCCGTCTGATGGTTGTGTAGGACGGAATCTGATCTCAGGTCAGGCGATTCACAATTGCGTAATGAATGATGTCGGCGTTATTGCGCAGGCCGGTCTTCTCCAGGATTCGCGAGCGGTGCGTACTGACGGTCTTGACGCTGAGCTTCAGCTTGCGCGCGATATCGCTGACCGACTTGCCCGACCCGAGCAGACCAAAGATCTCCAGCTCACGCGGCGACAGCCGTTCATGCGGCTTCCTGCTGCATGCAGGTCAGACGATTCGGCGACGATCAGCGTCAGACCGCGGCGGATGATGGCGTGATCATCCGCAATGAGGATACGGCGCATCGGTCAATCGCTTCACGAGCGGCAGGATACGGAAAGTGCCGTGAATAGAAAGCCGACTCCGTCCGACGTCCCTGTAGGATGAAGTCCTATAAGCCGGTCGTAACGACGTAATGGATTACTTCCGCATTATTTCTGAAGCCGGTCTTCTCCAGGATGCGGCTGCGGTGCGTGCTGACCGTTTTCACGCTGAGGTTGAGCGCCTCCGCGATGTCGCTGACCGACTTGCCCTGGCCGAGGAGGCGGAAGACCTCGAGCTCGCGATCGGAGAGCCGCTCGTGCGGAAGCGTGGCGGCATCGCCATGCGAGAGCTCGTGTGCCAGGCGCTCGGCCATCGCACTGCTGACGTAGGTGCGGCCCGCGGCAATCTGCCGGATCGCGGCGACGAGCTCTTCCGGCGCCTCCTCTTTCTGGATGTATCCCGACGCTCCGGCCCGCAGCGAGCGGATTGCGAACAGCCCCTCGGCATGCATGCTGAGTATCAATACCGGAAGGGAGGGCAACTCGCTCCTGACGTGCTTCAGCAGATCGATTCCGCTGCGCAGTCCGAGGGTGAGATCGAGAACGACAATGCCGAACGTGGCCGAGCGCAGCAGCGTCAGCAGCTCTTCGGCCGACCCCGCCTCTCCGGCAACGACCATGTCATTCGTCTCGGAGATGATCTGTTTGAGACCTCTCCGAACGATGGCATGATCATCGGCGATCGCGATTCTGATCATCGGCTCTGTTAAAGGAACAACAAGTGCTGCGGATTCTAATTGCGGACGACAACGACGACCTGCGGCGGCGCGTCCGTTCGCTGATCGAATCACAGCATAACGGCATCGTATGCGGTGAGGCCGTCAATGGCCGCGAGGCGCTGGAGCTTGTAGGCACTCTCCGACCCGACGTCGTCCTGCTCGACATCAGCATGCCGGAGATCGGCGGTCTCGAGGTCATGCGCCGCGTCGCCGCCGAATTGCCGGACATCGACGTCATCGTCATGAGCGCGCACCGCACAGACCAGGTCGCGCGCGAGGTCATCCGCGCCGGAGCGCGTGCATTCATCGACAAGGCGGAAGCATACGAACGCCTCTCTCCAGCGCTCAAGGCACTGCGGCGCGAAGTTCATCTCGCCGGCCGCGTCGTCAGCAGCCGCCACATCGGCGCGTTCTTTCACTCCCCGGAAGAGGCCTACCGCATCCTCGGCCCGTACATCTGCGACGGCCTGGAACATGGAGAAAAGGCGGTGCACATCATCGACGCCGTCGATCAGGAAGCGCACCTGCGCGCCCTCGCCGGTTGCAATGTCGACATTCCGCAGATCCGCTCGAACGGGCAGCTCGAGCTGCTGTTCTGGGAAAGCGCCTACCTTCGCAATGAGCGTTTCGACATGACGGCGATGCTCGATCTCGCTCATGACCTCCTGCGCCAGGGACCACCGGCCGGTTATCCGCGATCGCGGCTGATGGCGCGCATGGAGTGGGCGCTGCAGGACCTGCCCGGCGTCGATTCGCTGCTCGAATACGAGACCCGCCTCAATTACATCGTGCCGCATTACGCCGACATCGTGACCTGCTGCTACGACCTCTCCCGTTTCGACGCCGAAGTAATCGCCGACGTCATGCGCAGTCATCCGGCGTTATTGATCGGCGGCGAGTTTCGCGAAAACCCCCATTACGTCGAGCCCGACGTCATGCTCGAGGAACTGCAACAGCGCAACTGACCATGCGGGAAGCCGAAGAGCGGTACCGCCGTCTCGTGGAGCTCTCTCCCGAGGGGATCTGCGTCAGCGTCGACGGCCGGATCGTGTTCGCCAATTCCGCGATGATGCAGACGCTCGGCGCGCACGACGTGAACGAGCTCATCGGACGAAGCTATCGAGAGGCGATCCATCCCGATTCGCTCCCTCTGGTCGAGGAACGGATCGCGCAAGTACTGGGCGGGAAACCGGCGCAGTGGGTCGAGGAGAAGTGGCTTCGACTGGACGGCTCGACTGTCGAGGTCGAGACCGCGGCGGTGCCGATCACCCGTAACGGCGCCCTCTTCGTGCAACTGTTCGTCCGCGACCTCACCGCGAGGAAACAGGCGGAGGCGGCATTACAGGAACAACGGCAACGGCTGCAGGCGCTGTTCGACAATTCGATCGACGGAATCATCCTCCTCGACGCCGCCGGCAACTACGCCGACGTCAATCCGGCGCTGACCAGACTCGTCGGGTACAGCAGGGAAGAGCTGCTGCGCATGAGAGTCGGCGACATCACACCCCTCGACAAGAAGGAAGCAATCCGCGAGGTATGGGGTCATCTCGTCGCCGGCGAGCCAACTCACGGCGTCTATCCGGTAGAAGCGAAAAACGGCGTCAAACACTTCGTCGAGCTGCAGACGCTGGCAAATGTACGGCCCGGCCTGCATTACGCGATCCTGCACGACATCACGGAGCAGAAATCGGCCGAGGAGTCATTGCGCAATCTCTCGCTCGGTCTGTTGCGGTCGCAGGATGAGGAGCGGCGGCGGATCTCCAGACAGCTTCACGAAACGACCGGCCAGAGCCTCGCTGCATTGCGGATGAATCTCGCGCGGCTGAGGGAGTCGGGCACACCGCAGCTCATCGACGACAGCCTCGCGCTCGTCGAGCAGTCGATCAAAGAGATCCGCACGCTCTCCTATCTGCTGCATCCGCCGTTGATCGACGATCTCGGACTGGTCTCGGCGCTGGAGTGGTACGCCAGCGGTTTCGAGCAGCGCAGCGGAATCGCCGTGACCTTCGATGCGGCCGCCGACATCGGACGCCTGCCTCCCGAAACCGAGACCACGGTCTTCCGCATGGTGCAGGAAGCGCTGACGAACATTCATCGTCACTCCGGGAGCTCCGTGGCGACCATCCGCTTGCAACGAGTTGACGGGAATCTGCTCGTCGAAGTCGGCGACCACGGCCACGGATTCGCCGACAATGTCGCGCCCGGGGTTGGTCTCGCGGGTATGTACGAGCGCATCCGCGATCTGGGGGGCGAGATCGACATGCAGTCCGGCGAGCAGGGGACGACGCTCACGGTGCGGCTGCCATTAGCGCGGTGAAGGGCGCGCGACACTTTTCACCAGAACTTCCACCATGGCTTAGAGGCGATTTGCGCAGTCGGATCGCGCTCATCCAGCCAGTTTCTCAGCCCTTCCTGCGAGTCCGGGAGTCCCCAGTCGCGCACCATGAGGCAGTAGTTGGAAAAGTGCGCATTGCCGATCATGAATCCACCGTAGTCGCGAATTGCTTCGATTGCGCGCCTTTGTAGCGGTGTAAGGTCGGCCGCCGATGCCGGCGCGCGTTGTCCGTGAAACGCGAGGCCAAGCAGGGAGGCGGTGAGCGAGACGCGCTCGAGTGGATTGGCGGCGCGATGCTGGAGTGCAATCGCATCGATCGCACGCTCACGGTGCTCGTCGGGTAGACGCGCAAGAGAGCGTCCGACGAGCCGCGTCAATGATCCCGCATGCACGGAGCGTGTTTCGGCAATATCGCCGAGAGGCGCCGTCAGCAGCGCGATCGCTTCGTCAGAGGCGCGATCCGGATCGGCGAGAACCGCCGCGCATGCGGCTTGAATCGCGACGGCGCGATCATCGGCTGCGACGAGAAGGTCCGCGTCTTCGAGTGCGTCCGCTCCGGCCAGCTGCGACAGTGAGACGACGGCGTGAGCGGCCCGCTGATCGCGGCGCGTTCGTGCAACGTCGCGCAGGAGCGGCACGATCCTGGATGCGCAACGCGGAAAGGAAGCAACGAGCGTAATGGCCTCGAGCGCCGTTTCTTCGTCTTCGGCAGGTATGAACGGCGAGATCGTGTCGATCGACTCCTCGACCGCAAGGTAGCTGTCACGCGCCCAGATGCCTGTAAGAACATCGTTGTCGTAATCAGGCTCCCCTCCTGGATCGATCATCCCGTCAAGTTCGCGGAACGCCTCCTCGGGATCGATCGGCGCGGGGAAAGCGTCTTCGGGGTACCCGATTGCGAGGTGATGCAGATACGAGATCAGGAATCGCCGCAGGCGATCGTCATTCGGGCCCTGGCGCAGGATCTCGGCGAGGAATGGAACGACCTTCGCCGTGACCTGCCAGCGCGTGCCCTGGTGAAAGACGTTGCCCCACAGCGTCCATTCGACATGATCGCGGACCTCGCGGCCGGCGCGTTCCGCCGCCGCGCACAGTGGGGGCGATGCCTTGTCGGAGTCGACGAGCGCGCGTAGAAGATCCGGCACGTCTTCAGCCGGGCCATACGCGTGATGCAGCGCTGACCAATTCACTTCCGAGAGCCGATCGAGAAGAGTCATGCGTTGCATGTTAACTACCATCATTGCCTGAAACGGTCGCCGGCTTTTCCGCACTACTAATCGAGGAATAAACCGATGCGATCGTTCACGATGAGAAATTTATGGCTTCCGGCGCTCGTGCTGATCAGTCTGATGCCGATTGGTCCGGCGTCAGCAGCGACGACGATTTCTGACGGGACCTTCAACAACGCCGCCTGGGTCGCCGTCCAATTAACGAGCCTGAGCGTCAGCGGCTCGTCGTTCACTTCCGCCCAGGACAACACAGCCGGCCTTCTATCGCCGTCGCGGACGACCACGCATACCTACCCGAACGGGTCAATTTTCGTCGGCCACCGTTATCAGACCACGGCGTACGATCCCTCGACGGGCGCCATCAGCAGTTTGAGCTACGCATACGACCTGAACCATCGGACCAATGGCTTCGTCGGCTACTCCCTGCTGGTTTTTCAGAACGGCACGTACTATCGAGCGCCCGAAAACCTGATCGCGGGAGCCAACTCCAACTGGACGAATTTCACGGGCCAGAACCTGACGGCGTCCAGCTTCACGAGGCTGGAAGGGCCCTCGAAGAGCGATCATCCCGATTTTTCGTGCAAAGGCTCACGAATCGAATTCGGCTACGTCACGCGAAACCACAATGGCGGAACCGGCATCGACGTCACGACCAGCTCCATCGATAACTGGACCGTCACCCTGGAAACGTCGCCGTGCTGCGCGGCAATCACGGCACCCAAGATTTCATGTGATCGTGGCGTCATTCACTACACGTTCACGGTCACGAATCATTCGCCGACGCCGGTGCAGTACCTGTTCTTGTCGCCCTCTTCCGGTTTCACGTTCACCGTGTCGCCGAGCGTCGTGGACCTCGGTTCGAATCCGCTGAGCCAGGGGCAATCGACATCGATTACGGTCACGATCGGCAATGCGCCGGCCAACACGTCGATCTGTCTCGATGTGATCCTCGCGGACGGCCTCGGTGTCGCCTGCTGCAAAGTCACGACGTGCGTGGATGTGCCCGAATGTCCTTGCCTGAAACGTCTGAGCGAAGAGATCGAATGCGGACCGGGCGGGACGTATGTCTATACAGTCACGATCCGCAATGACACGGGCACTCCCATTCAGCAGATCTTCGTCATCCCGACCACGCCGGGCGTCGCGGTGACACCTCAGTCAGTGCCCGTCACGCTTCCGATCAGTGGCACCACCACACTGCAATTCACGATCAGCGGCGCAAGCCCCGGTTCGAGCGTGTGCATCCGGGTCGCGCCTGTAGGCGCGGAGCCCGCCTGTTGCTCCACGGAGATCTGTTTCAAGGTGCCTGCGCGGAACGCGTGCTAGCGGCGTGAGACGGCCCCGACATGAGAATAACTCTGGTCATCTCCACGCTTGACGGCGGCGGCGCGGAGCGCGTCGCCGCAAACATGGCCAATTACTGGGCTGCGAAAGGCTGGGGAGTGATCATCCTGACCACAGACTTCGGCGGTCAGTCCTCTTGTTACAGGCTGCATCCGCGCGTCACGCATCTCGATCTGGGAAGTCCGCGGTTCAACGATCTGCCGAACGATTTGCAGGCATCGGCGCCGATCGTCCGCTTGATCAACGGTTGCTCTCAATCTGAGCGTGCTGTTTTGATACCGCTGGCGACTGAAATCCTGAAGCTGCAAGGGGCGATATCAAGGACAGAACCGGAAGTCGTGATTTCGTATATTGACCGCACTAATGTCTGCGTGCTTACGGCAACTCGCGGCCTGGGTTTGCCGGTGATCGTAACCGAGCACTGTGACCAGAACGAGAATTTCATCGGCGCGGAATGGGAGCTCCTTCGCCGCCGCCTCTACCCGCAAGCGAGTTATGTCACCGTGCTGACTGAAGAAGCGCTCGACCACTTTTCATCGGTTGCGGGCATTCGAGGTCGAGTCATTCCAAACGCCGTGACGCCGCCTGTCTTTTCAAGCTCTGATGAAATGCCGCAGCAGAAGAATGGCAGGCTACTGTTGGCCATGGGCCGGCTGGACCATGAAAAAGGCTTCGATCTGCTTCTCCATGCGTTCGCCCTGGTTGCGGAAAGGCATCCTGACTGGACGCTGGAGATTCTGGGAGAGGGCCCGGTTCGCCCTTACCTTGAATCATCCGTTCAGAGGCTTGGACTTGCAGAGCGAGTGCGCCTGCCGGGGTTCACACGCCGGCCCTTTGATGCAATGCGCCGCGCCGATCTGTTTGTACTGTCGTCGCTGGACGAAGGCTTTCCCAATGTGCTTCTCGAAGCGATGGCCTGTGGGGTTGCGGTCGTGAGCTTCGATTGTCCGAGCGGGCCACGCCATATCATTCGCCACGGCGTTGATGGAATCCTTGTGCCGCCGCGCGACGCACAGGCGATGGCAGCGGCTTTAGATCGTTTAATGGGAGATGAAGCCGAGCGCAAGCAACTCGCCGCAAAAGCGCCGGAGGTAGCCGAGCGTTTTGGCTCCGAAAAAGTCATGAGCATGTGGGAAGAGCTGGTCTTCGATTGCGTTGAAAGTTGACCCAAGGCAGCAATGCGCGGTTGCAAAGAAATGATAGGCAGTAGTTGCTCGATTTCTTCGCGAATTGCATTCGGAGCCACCGGGCGATTAAGCCGCCACCATTGCTCAGCCTCTCGAATGTGCTGAACCGCCAGCGCGGTGAACTCAACCTGAAGCCGCCGAGTCATTCGCGACTGCGCATCTCGCGAAGTAATTGTTCGGCTGAGATTCGCTCGCCACGTTCACCTTGGGCAATTGACTCGAGAAGCACGGCCTCAAGCTCCGCGTCGACCTCGAACGTATCTTCGGAATCCCGCGTGAGAACCGTGACTTCTGCCCCTTCGGGCAGTTCAGATTCGAGTACGACCCGGCCATCGACAACCCTACCTGACGTCATTTGCATCGGCTGATTCTAAACGCAAAATGGCGCGGCTGCACTCGGCCGTAAACGGACTCTTTGAGCGTCTCTGGCACGAGTACGCAATATGGCATCACAGACTCGTGAAGCCACATGCGGCATGGTTGCAGGGGACCTCATCTTTTTCGCCAAGATGATCGATCGACTCATGCGCACTGCACACTCGACCAAACGCACCGAAGCCGCGCGCTTAGGCCAGATTGGGAGGGGGCGAAACGAGCAGTCCGCCGATCGGCCCAATGACGAATTCGGCCGCTCGCGATCATAGATCGCGACGTGATCGCGGAACGCGCGCGCTGCACATCCGCACAACTCACCGAAATTCGCGCATTGGACGGGTTGGGAGGTGGAACGTGCGACCGTAGAGATCTGCGTCGGCCCAACGGTCTAGAGGTTAACCTGCGCGGCCAGGGCCCACGTGGCTACGGCAGCGCGACGCACGGCCTGCCTGCATGTGAGTCGCGCGATGCAGGCCGCGCGCCGCCGTCCAGGTTTTGATTTTCCGAGCCGGCTCGACCGGCGGGCCGAAGCCGGGCCGCGCCGGGTTCTACCTCGAGTTAGGCGACGGTTCGCAAGCGCGGTCGGTAATTCCCCTCAAGCGTGAACGTGGATCTTGTCGTACAGAAATTCCGGCGCAAAGTCGGCGCCGTTCGGCCAGGCAATGGTGCCCATCTCCGGATCAACCGCTACCTGCCTGAAATAGCTCAGATCTTTCAACGGCTCGAATACAGGGCCGTACAATTCTGCAGACAGGTCGACCTCTCCTTCGCTACCGTCTTCAAATTTCAACCAGACCACGAAATCTCGCACGTATTTGGCTTCAACCACATCAATAAGCATGGTCTTACTCCAAAGGCTCGATCGGTTTTAACGGCATGTGCTGCCTTGCTAGTTGCCAGTCCTCAGCCAACTCAACTCGATGCAGGTTCCACCACTCCAGCACATGAGCTAAGGCTCGCGCAGGAAAGTTGCCCGTCACAACACCGTCGGCGATTCTGACCGATATCTTCTGCCGCGCGTAGCGTGCATGAAAATGTGGTGGATCGTGCTCGTTGTAGTTGATCATGATCACGATTCCGAGAAAACGACTGATCGTCGGCACTGCGTCGATTCTAGCGGAAATCACGACGATGTTAACCAGACGCTTCCAGCGGATCTGCGGCGTACGGGTCGTCCGCCGCGCGAGGACTGGTGAGCAACACGCGAGGACGGGACTCCGGGTCGACGGGGCACGGCTTGTGTCTGCGTTTGGCACCTCGCGGACAACAGCAGGAAACACGCATTCGAATGCGCTCTCATCGGCACGCCGGTTCCGCCAGACGGATCGCAGAGACGGGAATGGGTTCATGCTGCCGCGTCACGGCGCAATTTGGCGGTAGCTCAGGGTGGGCGGAGGAAAATGTGAAGCGCCGGGATCGATCGTCCGCCTAACGGTCTAGAGGTTAACCCGCGCGGCCAGGGCCCAAGTGGCTACGGCAGCGCGGCACGCCGCCTGCCTGCATTTGAGGCGCGCGATGCAGGCGGCGTGACGCCGTTCAAATACCGCTGAACGAGCCGGCTCGGCCGGCGGGCCGAAGCCGGGCCGCGCCGGGTTCTACCTCGAGTTAGGCGGCGTGCTCTAAGGCGAGTGCTACCAGTAGCGACATTGCGCCACTTGTAAGTGCATACCCAGTCTTGCGCCTCGTGGATCTACGTGGACTTACTGCCACGAATGAGTGGAAACCGACGACGGCAATTCTCTAGAGTCTCGGCGAGATCTGGATATCTCCTCAACCACGAGGCTTTGAGGCGAAGCACATCACGCGCGCAATCTTCTAGCATCTTCGCTGACGAAGTTGTTGTTCGTCGAGCTTGTGGCAGCTAGGCTGCCGGCCCGAAGCCGGGCCGTGACAGCTTCTGGCTGGAGTTAGGCGGCGTCAGAGTCCGTTTGATGGCGGAATCGATCTAAGGTTGGCACGTAACAGGCGTTCTTTCTCTTCGTCTTCGTGAGTTTGATAAATGTGCGTTACGTTTGACGGGTTTAACAGACTCTCCCAACGCGCACGCAGAGCGGCGTCAAGCTCAGCCTCGCTTTCCCAAACGATGAAACGATAACCAGCCAGGTCGAAGTGAATGGCATGCTCACGCCGGACCGTCAGGATGATCTCCTTGCCCAAAGCGTGAGCAAATCCGGTCTCGTAATAGCAATTTGGTCGTTCGCCCGTTAAGTCAGCCAACACGAACCGGCTTCGAGCGATCTCGTCTAGGATTTGATCGTTGATCTTGCCAGAATTCTGTACCTGGTCGATTCGCAACGTATGCAACCCGAACTCAGCCGCTACTGGTCGTATTACACGATCGTATGCAGAATCCAATTGTTTACTACCATACTTCATTACAACAAATACTTGGTCAAGGACTGGGGCCATCGCCTTTTCCAGAAGGGACGCAATGCGCGGCCCTCCCATAAAGGCACGAATCTCGTTTATGAATTCCGAGGTACAGTTCGTACCGATCAGGTTTCCTGGCTCGACAGTGGGCGCGATTTTGCCCTGCGTGCGATAAAAGATGAGATCGCGAACGACCTTGAAATTCAAGAGGGCTCCGGCCTTCCCGAATACCACTTGGCCGTGAACATACGGAATGACAATCTCACGAATGGCATCGTCGCGCGTAAGGTTACGCCAGAACTCCTGACCACCGCCTACGAGCTGAAGCCGCACGTGGTAATACGGCGTAACGTCCTTTACGTTGACGGGTCGATCGATCATGCGTACTCCGAAAACATGCGTCCATGGTAACTCCGTTTGTGCATGATTCGTACTCTTCTGCGACGGTTGCCAAAAGTGGTTGATGCTGGGTTGCCACTCGGCGCTTCCTAACCCGTTGATCCCTCTACAGGACGACGTTTCGACCGGATCGACGTGCGAGCTATCGGCAGCGAGAAGCCTCTACGTGACGCGAGACCCGCAGTTCGTCCGCCTAACGGTCTAGAGGTTAACCCGCGCGGCCAGGGCCCGCGTGCCGAAGCCGTAGCGGCACGCCGCCTGCCTGCATTTGAGGCGCGCGGTGCGGGCGGCGTGCCGCCGTTCAAATACCGCTGAACGAGCCGGCTCGGCCGGCGGGCCGAAGCCGGGCCGCGCCGGGTTCTACCTCGAGTTAGGCCGCGCGAATTCTCTAATGCACGACTTCCAAATAGCTTACGTGAATCGTCGCCTCAAATTCTCCGAGCTCAACCCACCGGTCTTGACCGTTGATCTTCCACTTCTGCGGTACCCAGCGGATCCTCACGATTTGCACGGGTTCCGTTGAGCTCGTCGCGGAATCGGACTTCGACCGTCGCTCGCCTGACAGGAGTCTTCCGGTATGCCCATAATCCGCATCTACTTCGTCTGGACTACCAGTCTCCTGCGGCTTGAAAGTACCGCCCCATTCCGCAATCCTAACCAAATCGCCTTTCCTGAACGCACGACCTTCCCACAATGCCTCAGCCGGCGCCGAACTACCGTCACGCCCTCCTGTCTCTAGGCTTCGAAAGCTCGCTGCTTGCCGCCTGAGAACATCAGACTGCCGCGCGGCCGTTCGGCGTTCGATCACGATTGATACGACCCCAATCAACCCAATGACAATCCCAAGCCAGCCGAGTACCTTGCGCGCTCGTTTACCGGGAAGGCGAATCAGGCCGTTCCGCTCGCTGTTCTTGGAGGGCTGTGAATCCATGCTCACCTACCAACGCCTTCACCGTACGCCACAGCCGTCATATTAGCCGAAGCGATCTTCTAGGTCCGCGCCTCGATTTGCGATAATGGACGCGCAACAGACCAATATCACCCCTTCCTCCAGGCGCAGATGAAGCTACGCCGCGCGGTCGACTCACGCGTCGTCGATAGACTTGGCCGATGGGGATTGACCGTATTGCGAGTCAATTCATCGCGCTGACACGAACCCTCTCCAGGCATACATCTCGGACCGCACAACCGTCGGACGACGAAGACGAAGTGCCGCTGAATCTCACCGGCGTCGTCGGTAGCGGCATCCTAACGACCAACTTTGGTAGCGACAGTGGGCGATCATGCGAGCCTTGGTGTTCTCGTCGTCACGCTGAATGGAGTAAGAAACGCGGGTGGGCGGGGGAAGGTGCAGCCGGAGGATCTGTGGTCGGCCTAACGGATCAGACGTTAAGCTGCGCGGCCAGGGCCTACGTGGCTGCGGCAGCGCGGCACGCCGCCTGCCTGCACTTGAAGCGCGCGATGCAGGCGGCGTGACGCCGCGCAACTACCGCTGAACGAGCCGGCTCGGCCGGCGGGCCGAAGCCGGGCCGCGTCGGCTTCTACGGCGAGTTAGGCGGCCTGTCGTTAAGACTATCACTATCAAGCTCATACCGCCGCCTGTTTGCTGTCGCCATGAAGTGCTGCCACGGTGGAGTCATCGATGACGGCAGCCTTGGCTTCGACATTGAAGGAGAGCCGAGGTTTATACCATCCGTCGAGGATGTCGCGTCGACGATAGGTGACGCGCCGAACGATAGTCGTACCGCTTAACGAGTCTCGTGCGGTGATCGTGAATACCAAGCGCGCCTCGGTGCCATCTTGGCGCGGCTTGTCGAGTTCGGCAAGCAGTTCGGCGCCGTTCTCACAAACGAATATAAAAGTGGTGGGAAGAGTCCAGAGCCCGTCGAGATTCTGTTTGGGATCCAGAGCAAGAAGCCTGTCCCAACGTAACCTTCCGATCACACGCGTGGTGATGACGCCGACTAAAGGCTTGGTTGAGACAGATAGCTGAGCCCTAACGTCAGTGGCCTGACGACGAGAATAGTTGATTATCTTGATGCCGATTAACCCCTTGTGGGAGTTGTGCGCTGCGACTGAGGCGATCCGCACATCTGGCTTTACCCGAATTAACAAATACCAGAACACAAAACACGCTACCACGCCGAGGCCGAAGCCTAACAACTGAGTCCCAACCAACAGTAACATCGGCCGCCTCCATGTTGAGTTACGAAGGATAGTATCGCTCACGCATGGGTCGGTGGACACACGTACCACAGACGCTCGGACTTCTGGTTTAGCGATTGAGCGATCCGCCTAACGGATGTACGCGCCCAGCGGTTGGCACGTGCAAAATGTGGTGGACGGAAGCTAGCTTGCACCGATCGATTGACGCCGCGAATGCGGCCACCTTGTTCGCGTCCGCCTAACGGTCTAGAGGTTAACCCGCGCGGCCAGGGCCCACGTGCCGAAGCCGACGCGGCGCACGGCCTGCCTGCATGTGAGTCGCGCGATGCAGGCCGCGCGCCGCCGTGCAGGTTGTGACTCTTCGAGCCGGCTCGGCCGGCGGGCCGAAGCCGGGCCGCGTCGGGTTCTACCTCGAGTTAGGCGGCGCGAATTCAACAGGTAAGTGCAACAACTCTCGCGTAAAGCAGAGGTGATCTGGGACACTGACGAATCTTTCCGCCAAGAAAGGGTTCGACATGAGCT
>Ga0193696_1000067_pt1 | contig 46369 bp, 35 predicted proteins | sample L3m1metaG_FD_145074 | JGI IMG/M metagenome (GOLD analysis project Ga0193696, IMG submission 145074) | Soil microbial communities from a riparian zone of the East river system, Colorado, United States - L3m1 | ecosystem: Environmental > Terrestrial > Soil > Riparian zone | place: USA: East River... | reverse complement strand
ACTCCACAGCCGACCCCGAGCCCCAGTGAACAGCCGAACCAGACCGTAGCAAGACGCGAAGTCATGGCGTGGAAAAGATAGCACCATCCTCGGTATGCTCAACCCATGCTTCTGACCTTTGCACGCCCTGTCGTCCTCGCCGTCGTCGTCGCCGTTTTTCCAGCCGTTGCAAGGGCTCAGGACCAGCCACGGATCGCCGCCGGAGCTCTGCCGGCGGCCGATCGCCCGTTCGGCACGTTGCGCGAGCAGGCGGCAATGCAGCACGCGTGGCTGAAGAAGCGCCTCGACGGGTTTCTGCCGGCGTTGATGCGCAAACACGGCGTCGATTTCTGGGTCGTGCCGATGCGCGAGTACAACGAAGACCCGGTCTTTTCAGCGATCACCGCCCCCGAGACGTTCGCCGCGCGGCGGCGAACCATCTATGTCTTTTTCGACAAGTGCGCGGCGGCCGGGACCGCGCCGACGCCTGAATGCGTCGAGCGGATCGCCCTTGGCGGCACGTCGCAGGGCGGGCTCTTCGAGGCGCGCACCTCCGCGAAGGCCGTCGCCAATCCGGTCAACGGCCGCCAGGCGGAGCTCTGGGGAGACGAGCAGTGGCTGCTCCTCAAGCAGGTGGTCGCGGAGCGAAAGCCGAAAGTGATCGGGATCAACCGGTCGACGGTCTTCGCGTTCAGCGACGGCCTGTCGAGCGGCGAGCTCCAGGGTATGAGCGAGGCGCTCGGCGGATCGTGGACGTCGCGCTTCCGCAACGCCGAACGGCTGCCGCTCGAGCTGATCGCGTCGCGCCTGCCTGAGGAAGAAGCCTTCTTCGAGAAGATGAGCGCTGTCGTCTGGCAGATGACGCAGACGATGTTTTCGGAGAAAGTGATCGTGCCGGGCACCACGCGGACGAGCGATCTGGTCTGGTGGTGGCGTCAGCGCACGAACGATCAGGGACTGGACACGTGGTTCCAACCGAGCGTCAGCGTGCAGCGCAAAGGCGTGACCGCCAAAGAGCTCGGCGACGATCCCGTCATTCAGCCGGGCGACGTGCTGCATTGCGACGTCGGCATCACGGTGGCGCGCCTCAATACCGACACGCAGCATCTCGCGTACGTCCTGCAGCCCGGCGAGACCGACGCGCCGGCTGGTCTCAAGCAGGCGCTCGCGAACGCGAACGCGATGCAGGACTTCGCGATGGAGGAAATCCGCCCGGGCCGCACGGGGAACGAGATCCTCGGATCGGTGCTGTCGCGGATGAAGGCAAAAGGGATCACCGGCACGATGTATTCGCACCCGATCGGCCTCAACGGCCACGGCGCCGGTCCGCTCATCGGCTTGTGGGACTACCAGGACGGCGTCGTCGGCCGCGGGGAAGCGAAGGTGATTCCGTCGATGTGGTTTTCGATCGAACTGCAGGCGACCACGCCAGTGCCTGAGTGGGGCGGCCAGCCGGTGCAGATGGCGCAGGAAGAGGACATGATCATCGGCGCCGACGGGAAAAACCGTTGGGCGAAACAGCGACAGAGTCAGTTGCTTTTAGTACGAAGCCCTCGTTGACGGCACTCGTGCTCAGTACTCGAGGCGAGTGCGCGCCTTTCGGCTTCCGCCCTCGCCTTTCAGGCGCATAATCGGTTCACTGCATGGCCCTGCCGGCTGGAGCGCAGCTTGGCGTCTATGAAATTGTCGCGCTCGTTGGCGCGGGCGGCATGGGCGAAGTCTATCGGGCGCGCGACACGCGCCTCGATCGCACAGTCGCGATCAAAGTTCTGCCGTCGCAGTTCGCGGCCGATCCTCAGCTGCGCGACCGCTTCGACCGTGAAGCGCGTGCGATCTCGTCGCTGAATCATCCGCACATCTGCGCGCTGTACGACGTCGGTGAAGCGGCCATCGCCCCCAGTCCCGAGTTTCCAGCCGCTGCTGGTCACACGATCCGCTTCCTGGTTCTCGAATACCTCGACGGTGAGACTGTGGCGGAACATCTCGCTCGGGCGGGCCCCCTCGTGGCGCCGGAGGCGCTGCACATCGCGACCGGCATCTGCGATGCGCTCGACCGTGCGCATCGCTCGGGCATCGTGCATCGCGATCTCAAGCCGGCGAACGTCATGCTGACCAAATCGGGCGCCAAGCTGCTCGACTTCGGCCTCGCGAAGAGCGCCGCTCCCGCCGTCGTCGCGAGCGGCCTCTCCATGCAGCCGACGACGCCGCCCAATCTGACGGCGCAGGGGACGATCCTCGGGACCTTCCAGTACATGGCGCCGGAACAGATCGAAGGGCTCGAAGCCGACGCGCGTACCGACATCTTCGCCTTCGGCGCGCTGCTGTTCGAGATGCTGACCGGCCGCACCGCGTTTGAAGGCAAGACGCGCGCGAGCCTGCTCGGCGCGATTCTGAAAGACGAGCCGCCGCGCGTGTCGACGGTCCAGCCGCTGGCGCCGCATGCGATCGATCGCATCGTGTCCACATGTCTCGCGAAAGATCCCGACGATCGGTACCAGACGGCCCGCGACCTCCTACGCGATCTCAGATGGGTCGCCTCAGGATCGAGCGAGGACGCGGCGCCCCGAACTGTTCTCGCGCCGCGCCGATCGAATCGACTCGCGTGGTTGGTTGCAGCTGCCGTCGGCGTTGCCCTCGGCGCCGCGGCCGCTGTGTCGTTCCTAACCCTCGGCAGCACCGAGCCGGCAGCTGGTGCGGTGCAGTTCACAATCGCGGCGCCGCAGAACACGACATTCGGTGGCCCGCCGTCTCCCGCGACGGGTATCGCCACTCAGGTGTCGGTGTCCCCTGACGGCCGTTACGTGGTGTTCGTCGCCGGCAGCTCGGAAAACGCCTACCGCATCTGGCTGCGGCCGGTCGGCACGCTCATAGCCGCGCCGATCGCTGGAACCGAACAGGGCGCCTTTCCGTTCTGGTCGCCTGATAGCCGGTTCATCGCGTTCTTCGCTTCCGGCAAGCTGAAGAAAGTGGCGATTACAGGCGGACCTCCGACCGTGCTCTGCGACTTGAACACCCGCGGCAGCGCGCTCGGTGGGACCTGGAGCCGCGACAATGTGATTCTGTTCTCGCCGGGATTCGTCGGCGCCGGGCTCGCGCGGGTCTTGAGCGCTGGCGGTATACCGACTGAAGTGACGAGGCTCGATCCGGCGACAGGGGAATCAAACCATCGGTGGCCGTACTTCCTGCCGGACGGCCGTCATTTCATCTACACGGCGTCGACCGGCGTCTGCTGCCCTGCCGCCAAGCCGGCGAAGATCAGGGTGGCATCGCTCGATTCGGCCGAACCCGCTGCCACGCTGTTTGAAGTCGAGTCGGCCGTCACCTACGCGTCCGGTCATCTGTTGTTCGTGCGCGACGACACGCTGATGGCACAGCCCTTCGATCTGCGAACGCGTCAACCAAGCGGAGATGTCTTTCCACTGGCCGAACACATCAGCACCGAGGGCAGCCGCTACGGAAGCTTTTCCGCGTCTGACAACGGCGTGCTGGCGTACGGCCGCGCGCTGCAGGCCGATCAGCGATTGACATGGGTGGATCGCACCGGCCGCACGCTGTCGCCGGTCAGCGACGCGTCGCCGTCGCCGAACACCGGCCTGGGAGCGATCGCCTTCGCCCTGTCACGCGACGAGCGCCAGGTCGCGATCACGCTGGCGAGCGGCAGTCCGCAGAATCGCGACGTGTTCATCATCGACGCCATTCGCGGCGTCAGAACCCGTTTGACGACCGATCCCGGAACGGACAGTTCACCCGTATGGGCCCCCGACGGATCGCGCATCGCCTTCGAGGCTGCGCGCGCAGGCAAGGTGTCTCTGCGGCAAAAGCGGGTTAGCGGCACCGGCGACGAAGAAGTACTGCTCGAGGGATCCACGGCAGCATTTTCCACCGTAATGCCAACCTCGTGGTCCTCCGACGGGCGCTTCATCGCCTATACGAAGGGCGCCGGTTCGATGGGGGACGTGTGGATCTTGCCGCTGTTCGGCGAACGCCATCCGTTTCCGTTGGCGCAAACCAAGTTCACCGAGACGTCCGGCATGTTCTCGCCTGATGGACGATGGATTGTCTACACCTCGGATGAAGGCGGGCAGCGGGATGTGTACGCGCAGCCATTCCCCGCAACCGGCGCGCGCTATCCGGTTTCGAAAGATGGTGGCAGCCACCCGGTGTGGAGGGCCGACAGCAAAGAGCTGTTCTTCATCAGAGGCGCCGACGCCATGTTGATGGCGGTGCCAATACCTGCGACGCCGCAATGGGATCCGGGGCCGCCGCAGCCACTCTTTGTCACGGCTGTGAGGCGAGCGGGCCCTGGCCAGCAATATGCGGTGACGAAGGATGGAAACCGGTTTCTGATGAATTCACGGACTCAGGATGCGGTCGTCGAGCCGCTGACCGTCGTCATCAACTGGACGGCCACGATCCAGAAATAGTACGAAAGAAACTCCTAACTTCCTGGACTCCTGTTCCTTTTCCGGATCCGCTTGGTGTGCGGCGCCTTGTCCGACGCCCACAGCCGTATGGTCAGCACGACCGTGCCGACCTTGATCTCGTCCCCGTCCTCGAGCGCGACTTCCGTCCGAACTCCGGAACGGCGGAGAAATGTGCCGTTCGTACTGCCGAGATCCTCGAGCGTCACGCGCCGCGTCACGCTGTCGACGCGAATCGCGGCATGGCGCCGCGACACGCCCGGTGCATCCAGCCAGACGCTGCAGCGCGGGTCGCGACCGATGACGTTCTCGCCTTCTGAGAGCGAAGACGTCCGGCTGGCCCAGGCCACCCAGCAGAACAGCGCCTCGGGGGCGGCGGCAGCCGCCTCGACTTGAACCGCCGTGCCACAAAACGCGTATCCAATGCCATGGACGGTTCGGACGAATTCAGGCTGCTGGCGGTTGTCGCCGATAGCGCGCCGGATTTCGCTGACCAGGACGTTGAGATTGGCGTCGACGACGTAGGTATCCGGCCAGATTCGCGCGTGCAGCGTCTCTTTATCGACGACCTTCGGCCGGCTCTCAATCAGGGTGCAGAACAGGTCGAACGCCTTCGGGGAGAGATGGACCTCCGTGCCCGCGCGCAGAAGCTGCCGTGTCTCTGAATCGATGGTAAACGGGCCGAATCGGGCTCTCACGCGTGCGTTTCGTGGCCGCGAAACTGGAGAAACCTTCGAGTTCCTTTAAGACTTCGCCGCATTCGCAGCATAAATTTTACCCGGAGCCATGGTCTCGCACACGACCGATCCCGCGGCGTCGCCGCCGCGCCGCCAAGCTCGCGACATCACCGACGCGGTCGTCGCCAACATGCAGCAGAACCTCGAACGGCTTCGATACTCGACCCTCGCTCCCAGCCGATACACCGTGTACCTCCATCCACGCGAGTACACGCGTCTCGAAGGCATCGTGCCGATTCTTCAGGAGCAGACCATTCGCGCGCTCTCCGAAGAGCTCGACCGGCTCAACGCCCGCTCGCCGCTTCGCCGATGGGTGCACCGGTTCGTCGGCGACTCGGAGCAGGAGATTCGCACGGCCGCGGCCGACTGGCAGGTCGAATTCCTCCCCGACCCGGACGGCGACATGAACGAGGGCGATCTGCTCGTCGATTCCGAGCTCGTCCTGCCGGCGCGGCCCGATCTCGGCGTCGGAGAGCGAACCCGGAAAATCACCACGGTCTACACCGGAGCGCGCGCGACGACGAGGGAACAGACCGTCGGCCAATTGCCTTCGTCGTCGCCGACCAGCATCGGCGCACGCATCGAATACGACGACGAGTCCGGGCACCACTGCTGCGAGGTCGTCAAGGACTCCCTCACGATCGGGCGGGGCGGTATCGCGTACCCGGTGGATGTTCGGATCGCCTCGTCGCCCGACGTCTCCCGGGAGCACGCGCGCATTCGCAGGGACCCGGCCACGGATCGGTTTTTTCTGATCGATCTGAGCTCGCTCGGGACGACGTTGAACGGCCGCCACATCCCGAAAGGCTACGACGAGGTCGACGGCACCAAACGGGAAAACGGTGTGGAGACGGCGCTGCCGGACACCGCCAGGATTGGGCTGGCGGACACGGTGTTTGTCGAGTTCCGGAAGGGCCGATGATCGGATTGCTCTTGTGGTGCCGGTTTCTCTTCCTCGCGCTGTGCGGGGGGCTCGTGATGTTCTACCTCTGGATCGCGTTTCGGACGCGCGACGCGAAATGACCGAAGCGGTGCGCACACCCAGCGCGCTGAGGGCCGCCGGCGACACCAATCCGGGTCTGCACCGGGAGGTGAACGAGGACCGCGTTCACGTCGACGTCCCGCGCGGCCTGTTCATGGTCATCGACGGCGTCGGTGGACAGGCCGCTGGCGGCAAGGCCGCTGACATCGCGCTGACGATGCTGAGGACGCGACTCGAGCGCGAGACCGGGGCCGTCGTCGATCGAGTCCGGGAAGCGATCGCCATCGCGAACAACGAGATCCACCGCGCGGCGCGATCGCGGCCGGAGTGGAACGGCATGGCGTGCGTCCTGACGATCGTGGTCGTCAACGACGGGCGCGCGATTGCCGGTCACGTCGGCGACACGCGGCTCTACAAGCTTCGCGACGGCCGAATCGACAAGGTCACTCGCGACCACTCACCGGTTGGCGAGCGCGAAGACTCCCATGAAATCTCCGAGCTCGAGGCGATGCACCATCCGAGGCGGAATGAGGTGTATCGCGACGTGGGTTCCGACGCGCACGAACCCGGCGATCGGGGCTTCGTCGACCTCCACGAGATTCCCTTCGAACCGGATGCGGCGCTGCTGCTGTGCAGCGATGGCCTGACGGACCTGATCGACTCGTCGGCTATCCAGCAGATTGTCGAGCGATCGGCAGGCCGTCCGCAGCAGGTCGTCAAAGGATTGATCGACGCTGCCAATGCCGCCGGGGGCAAGGACAACGTCAGCGCTGTCTACGTGGAAGGGGAGCGGTTCGCGGCCAACGCCGGACCGCGGGAACAGGCCGCGCCGCGGCGACGCACGACGGCGCGCCAGGTCGTTCGGCTGGCGTTGATCGCGCTGCTGGCGGCGGTGATCGCGGCCGCCATGTACCGCTTGCGGCCGTATTGGCCGCTCGTTCGGGGCCCCGAGATCGGCTTGCCTCTGACGAGCGCGGGCGCCATCACGGTCGGCGAAGGCGAGTCGATCGGCGCGGCACTTCAGCGCGCCGGGGCGGGATCGACCGTCGTCGTTGAACCGGGCGAATACCGGGAGACGCTGGCGTTGAAAGACCACGTGCGTCTCGTCAGCCGGGTGCCGAGAGGCGCGACCATCCGTCTGCCGGGAACCGGGTCCGAGGCGGATCCCGCCGTCATAGCCGACAGCGTGACCGGCGCGGAGTTGCGCGGCTTCCGCATCGTGGGTGACGCCGCCACGCCGCTGGGCACCGGCGTGCTGGTGCGGAACGCGGACCTCGCGATCTTCGATGTCGAGGTCACGGGCGCGGTGAGCGTGGCAATCGCCATCAATGACACGGCCGGCGCCAGCCTGCTGGCGAGCGACATTCACGACAATCCGGGAGCGGCGCTGGCGATTCGTGGGGCGTCACCGAGAATCGCTCATAACGTGTTCACGCGCAATGGACTGTCGGAGCGCGTGCAGGGATCCGTCATCGTCGACGAACAGGCGTCGCCGCAGTTCTCGGGCAACGTGTTTCACGGAATCGGCCACGACACGTTCGGGCGCCTGGCTGACGGCGTCCGCTCCGCGCTGGCCCGCGACAACTGGTTTCCGGAGGCCGCCCCGGATCGATCCGCGCCGCCGGCAGGCGCCCGGGGGCGTCGCGGCCGATGATGACGACGGTCTTCCAGCGCGTGCGGGTGGGCCCGTACGAGATCGTTCACGAAATCGGCCGCGGCGGCATGGCGATCGTCTTTCTTGCGACCGACAGCCGCGACGGACGATCGGTGGCGCTGAAGCTGGTACCGACCGGCACCGACCGCGAGGCGCGTGAGGTCCTCGAGGCGGAACGCTGGGGCGCGAAGCTGCAGGAGCAGTTCTGCCGGGTCAGCCGCAATGTGCCGGAAGTCTACGCGCACGACACCGAGGGCCGATATTTCTACATCGCGATGGAGTACCTCGAGGGGCGAAACCTTTCCGAGGTCCTCGGCGATGGGCCGCTGGCGCCACAGCGCGCGGCCGGCCTTGCCATCCAGTTGTGTCAATTCCTGGAAGCCGCGCACGGCTTCGAAGCGACGATCGACGGCCGGCACCTTCGGTCGCTGCTGCACGGCGATCTGAAACCCCGCAACATCCGCGTGCTCGACGGCGACCGCATCAAGGTCCTCGATTTCGGCATTGCCAAGGCGCTGTCGCTGAGCCGGAAGGTCACGCGCAACGACTTCGGCAGCATCGCGTATCTCTCGCCGGAGCGGCTCGAGTCCGGCGAGATCGATGCCCACGCGGATTTCTGGGCGGTGGGCGTGCTGCTGTACGAAATGGTGGGCGGCGTCCAACCGTTTCGTGCTCCGGACACGCGCCGATTGGAGCAGCGCATCCGATCCTTGCGCCCGGCGGCGCCGCTCGAGCCGCCGTGTTCCCCTGGTCTGCAAGCGATCGTCGCCAAGCTCCTCGCCGGGGATGCGGCGGATCGCTACCGCGACGCCGCCGCCATTCGCGCCGATCTCGAGTGCTTCGCGGCCGGTGCAACCACGCAGGCGCAGCGCGAAGGGTGGCCGGCTCGGGCGCAAGACGAACCGGGCACACGCCGCACGACGACTCCAGCCAGCCCGGTTGAGGAGGAAGCGACCCGCCGGACGCTCCGAGCGACGGCGGACCTGCAACCCACTGCGCTTTCGACGCCGGCGACGATCGCTCCGCCCGTCCAACCGCAGCCCGTGAAACCCCGGCGCCGGTTCCTCGCTGCACTTCCGCGGACAGCGCTGTTGCTGCTGGCGCTCGCCATCGTCGGCAACGAGCTGTCGGTGGCTTCCCGGGCGAGGCGCGTCAAGGCCGGCGTGCCGATGGTGGAACTCGACGGCGTCGGGCGGCTCTGGGATCAGTACGACGCGCTCAACGCCCGCGGCAGCCTGAGAATCGGCGTCGTCGGACTGGAGCGTGCGCTGACGAATCAGACGGCGACGCTGGCCGAGCGTGTGGCCGGCAATTACCGGAGTCCTGTCCCGACGGTCAGGGAAGCGCAGTGGCGGACGGCGCGCGAGGCGCTGGTGCGCGCGGTGACCGCCAACCCGGACGACCGTCAACTGAAGGGCTCGCTTCGGTACTGCGACGGCCATCTCCACCGGATCAACGGCGAAGCGCGCAAGGCGCACAAGCAGACGGCCGAGGCACAGCACGAATTCACGGATGCCGTCACCGCTTTTCGCGAAGCGGCGGAGCTACGTCCGAACTGGCCCGATCCCTTCCTCGGCCTCATGCGGACGTTCATCGTCGGCCTGGAGGACGTCGATCGCGGCGCCGACGCGTTGAAGCAGGCGCAGCGGTTCGGCTACACGGCCGGCGACCGCGAGACGGCGCAACTCGCCGACGGGTATCGCGCGCGCGGGGACACGCTCGCGCGCACGGCGCGAGCGCTTGCGGGCACCGCGCAGGAACAGGAGGCGCTCACGAGATCGGCCGAGGCCTACCGGCAGGCGATCGACCTGTATGCGAAAGTGCTCGGGTTCTCCGAGGTGTCGCGAAACATGCGCGCGGTCCAGCGCGGCCTGAAGCAGGTCGAGCAGCGGATGACCGACCTCGCGCAAAGCCCGATTCAACCGGTCTCGCCGCTGACTGAAACCCCTCTGGCGCTGCGATCGCCGATCGATCCGTCGATGTCCAGCCGGTTCATGCAATGGGCCTGACCTACACGACCGCTGCCCAGAGGGACGTTCAACGAACGCAACGACGAACTCAGCACAGTGCGGAGCGATTTCAGCCGGCCAGGCTGTCGCTGGCCGTCACCTCCGGCGTGGCGCTCCTGGCCATCACGCTGGCCTATTTCGGCCGCATCAGCGTCTTCGAGCAGTGGGAGCGCGCGCGCGCCGGCGTTCAGCCCGTCAATCTCAATGTCGTCGTCGACTCCGGACGGCTCGAGCCGGCGCTGGGGACGGTTTATGCCAACGCGAACGATCGGCGGTTGGCGGCGGAGGAGCTGTTGCGGTTCCTGCTCGAAGAGCGGAACCAGGGACGCGCGCTGACGCACGTCGGCGCGATTGCGCACGCCAGTGTCGCAGCAGCGACGATCGACGGGTCGAAGAAGCTGGACGCGTTTTCGCAACGGCTGCAGCGAAGCAGAGAATCGGCCGCGGCGTCCGGCCGTGTGGCACCCGGAGCGATACCGCTCCTGACCGCGGCGGATCTCGCGACGCTCAAACCGTTCCTGAGCGTGCGAACGCGTCAGGAGTTCCGGCGCCAAGTGGTCTTGTACGCGTGCCTGTATGTGCTGGCCTTCCACCTTGTTCCACTCGTGTGGTGGCTGCGCGGCGTTCGCGGCGATCGTCTGGTCCTCGCGGTGGCGCATCTGCTGACCGCCATCGGCTTCGCGGCACTTCTCAGCCGGCCGGATCCGTTGCGCGACAACCTGCTGTTCGTGCGCTTCACCGAAGGCACCATCGCGGGCCTTCTCGTGATGACGGCCGTCTCGCTTGTGGACTTCGGCCGCATCGGGTTCGCCGAGCTCAGCTATCTTCCGCTGTCGGGCGCGCTGTCGTTATCGGTGTTGCTGATCGCGTTCGGCTCCGGGCCGGGCAACAGCACCGCGAAGGTCAATCTGGGACCCCTGCAGCCGATCGAAGCGATTCGGCTGCTGCTGGCGCTGTTTCTAGCCGGCTATTTCGCCCGCCGCTGGGAGTTGCTGAGATCGCTGCGCAGCAAGGTGATCCGCGACGTCCGGTTGCCTGAATGGATCAACCTGCCGCGCGCCGAATACGCGTTGCCGGTACTCGCTGGCGTCGGCCTGTCGCTCCTGTTCTTTTTCCTTCAGAAGGATCTCGGGCCGGCGCTGTTTCTCTGCTGCGTCTTTCTCGCGGTCTACGCGGTTGCGCGAGGCCGTGTCGAGATGGCTGTCGGCGGATTCCTCTTGCTCGTGCTCGGCTTCTATATCGGAAACCGCCTCGACATCTCCGCGACGCTGGCGGAGCGTGTTCGCATGTGGCAGTCGCCCTGGGACAACGCGGTCCCCGGCGGCGACCAGTTGACGAGGGCGATCTGGGGGATGGCGACCGGCGGGTGGTTCGGGACCGGACTTGGTCTCGGCGACTCCCGCTATCTGCCCGCCGGACATACCGATCTCATTCTGGCCGCCATCGGGGAGGAACTCGGCGCTGCCGGCCTGACGATCGTCGCCGCCCTCTACGCGATCCTGGCGTGGCGGGGGATTCGCATCGCACGCCTCGCACGCAACGACTATGGCTTCTTCCTCGCTACGGCGCTGACGCTGTTCCTGATCGTGCCCGCCCTGATCATGGCGTCGGGCACCCTGGGCGTGACGCCGCTGACGGGCGTCGTGACACCGTTCTTGAGCTACGGCGGATCGGCGATGGCCGCGAACTTCTGTGCCCTGGGAATGCTCGCGGCGATTCATGCCGACAGGAATCCCTCAGCCGATTTCGAACCGTTCCGGGTTCCGATCTACTGGCTCGAAGGAGCGCTGGGCGTGTTTGCGCTCGCGCTGTTTGCGGTGATGGTCGACATCCAGATCGTTCACGCGGACGACTACGTCGCGAAGCCTCACCTCGGCGTGCAGGCCGACGGCGGACGCCGCTTCGAATACAACCCGCGCGTGCTGGACCTCGTCCGCCTCGTGCCGCGCGGGACGATCTACGACCGTCAGGGCATTCCGCTCGCGACCGACGAACCGAAAGCGATCGCGAGCGGGCGTCCGGCGTACGCCAGGCTCGGCATCTCGCTGGCCGACGTCTGTCAGGATTCCGCCGAGCGATGCTATCCGTTGGGTGGCAAAGCGTTTCACCTGCTCGGCGATGCGCGGACGCGCGTCAACTGGAGCGCACCCAACACCTCGTATATCGAGCGCGATGCCGAAGATCGGCTGCGCGGCTTCGACGATCACGCGACGACCGTGCACACAACCGACGCGGCCGGCAGGCCGATGCTGACGCTCCGGCGTGACTACCGCGAGCTCGTGCCGGCGCTGCGGCATCGCTACGATCCGAACAGCGCCGCGCTCGCCCGTTTGCGAAGCCAGCCGCGCGACGTGCGACTGACGATCGACGCGAACCTGCAGCTCCGGGTCGCCACGATTGTCGCTTCGTACGCCGGCAAGGCCGCGGGTCGGGCCGCAGCCGTGGTGATCGATCCGGATACTGGCGACCTGCTGGCGAGCGCGAGCTATCCCTGGCCGCTCTCGCCCGGGTCGGTCACGCCGGCGGAACACGCGGCGGAGTCGCTGCTGGACCGGGCGCGTTACGGCCTGTATCCGCCAGGATCAACGTTCAAGCTGGTGACGGCATCGGCCGCGCTGCGTCAGCACCTGGATCCGGACCGCACGACATCGATGTGCGTCCGCCTGCCGGATGGCCGCGTCGGAGCGAGCATCCCCGGCTGGAGCCGTCCGATTCGCGACGATGTCCTCGACACGCACCCGCATGGCGCGATCGACATGCACGAGGGCTTCGTGCATTCCTGCAACGCGTACTTCGCGCAGCTGGCCGTCAGGCTCGGACCGCAGCCGCTGCTCGATGCCGCGAGCCGGTTGGGGATTTCGCTGACCCCGGCGAGCGATGCCGGCGGACGCGTGCGCGCTACGCTGCCACAAGTCGGATACGGACAGGGCGATGTCGTCGCGACGCCGTTGAGGATGGCTCGCGCCGCGGCGGCCGTCGCGTCGAATGGCGTCCTGCGGGACACGCGCTGGGAAGAGATCGGTTCGGCACACTCGCCAGGCGTTCAATTCCTCGACGCCGATGCCGCCCAGCTGCTCGCGGGCTACATGCGCGATGTCGTCCTGAACGGCACGGGACGGAGCTTGCGCGGCAACGCCTGGCACATCGCGGGCAAAACCGGGACGGCGGAGTTGTCGGGCAAGCCGTCCCACAGCTGGTTCGTCGGGTTCGCGCCGTTCGGTCCGGCCGCGCGGCGGATTGCGTTCGCCGTTGTTGTCGAGAACGCCGGTTATGGGGCGGGCAGCGCCGCTCCCGCCGCTGGAGAGATCGTCGCCGCGGCGGCGCTCGCCGGGCTCGTGAAGATGAACTGACCATGGACATTCTCGGCAAGGCCCGCAGGCTCGAAGCGAAGATCACGGCGCGGCTCGATCGGGCCGCGAAGGATTTCGTTGGCTCCGGCGAGCGCGAGCCGCGCGAGCCGCTCGAGATCGTGCACGCGATTCTCGACATCGTCGAGCGCGAGATCCAGCCGGGCAGCCGCGGGACGCGGGTATTTCCGTTCAACCGGATTGGGATCGCCGTGCTGGCGCCGTCGCGCGAGGCACGCGGGCGGCTCGAAGCCGTGTTCGGCGGCGACACGCCGCTGCCGGCGAGAATCGTGGAACGGCTGCGGTCTGGCGGCTGTCCGACAGCCGATCTCGTCGTCTCGATCGACTACGTCGCGCGAGGCCAGAAGACCTGGAAGGCGCGCGAATTCGACGTCGCGTTTGGCAGGGTCGCCGAACCGATCGTCGAGCAGCCAGCGGTCGATTCGACACCGATGCGCATCGAGCTCAGCGTCGCTCGCGGCGTGGCCGAGCGCCGCAGCTACTCGTTCCTGGCCCACCGGATCGACCTGGGGCGATGCGCGGAGGTGAGAGATCGTCGCAACCGCCTCGTCCGCACCAATCACGTCGCCTTCACTGAAGGTTCGGGAGAGGTCAACCAGAGCGTCTCTCGCCAGCACGCGCACATCGCGTACGAGTCGCGGACCGGACAGTTTCGGCTGCACGACGACGGCAGTGGGCACGGGACGGGGATCGTGCGCGATGGCAGAACCGTTGACGTGCCACGAGGGTCGCGAGGTGTGCGTCTCCATTCGGGAGACGAGATCGTGCTCGGCGAGGCTCGCCTGCGCGTAAAGATTCCACCGAAACTCAGCTAGCCCGTAGCGACGACACCATCCTGTCGACGATGAGAGTCGTCTAACGGTTGAACTGAGACGCGGTTACCGCTGCGGGGCCGAGAGCGCACTCGCGAGGATCGAACCGTCCTGGCGGCGGAACCCGCTGACGCGGACGATCGTACCGTTCACGAGCTGCGCGCACGACAGCCCGTTCAGAACCGTCGTGCTGTCCATCCAGATCATCGTGCCGGCTACGGAGAAGGTCATCACCGGGCACGATCCCTTGACGGCGACCATGGCGCCTCCCACTTCAGTGTCACGTTTTCCGGCGTTCGCCGACACGATGGTCTTCGTTGCCGCGGCCGGGGACCTGGATGGTATCGGGGCGATCGCATGGACCTCGCGTCCGTGGCAGGAGCCGACCGTCACGGCGGCAACGGTCAACCACAACAGGGCTTTCACAGGAATCTCCGACTCGGGCAGGCGTACACAATCGAGCAACGCTCGTGCCATCGGATGAGGCAGAAATCCCTAGAGAATCATCGCGGACTCGCCAACGTGTCATCGCGGTGGCTCAAGACACCGCCGCTGCCGAGGACAAACCGCTCTCACTGGAGATACGGCGCCACATTCGCGGCGATGGCGCGGAACTCTTCCCGCGACAGTGGCAGCTCGCGGAACGACGCCCAGGCTTCGGCCGGTTTCCGGCCGGGGCCGACGGCGCCGTCTGACCCGTAAAGGATGCGGGCGATCCCGAGTTGCCGGATGCGCGTTGCGATCCGGTCGGCCTTGCCACGCCACTCGCCGACGCCTGCGACGCCGGACACATCGAAGTAGACGCGGGCCATGCGGGGATCGCCTGCGGCGATCGCGTCGACGAACACGCCGAGCGCCTCGTCGACCTTCGGATCGTCATAGCCGCCGGCTCCGGTGAGATGCGCGATTTGCACGACGACGTCCGGCGCGGAAGGAAGAACATTGTCGAGAAAAGCCCGCGCTTGCGCAGCGCCGTACGGACGTTGGCGCGACACAGTGGACCGGATGTGGACGACGATCGCCATCCGATGTTCGTTGGCGGCGCGGAAAACGGCGCGCAATCGCTCGACGTGCTGCGGGTTTTCGACGTCGACGTCCGAGTTGGCGAAATGCAGTTTGAGACCGGTCCGCAGATGCGGATCCCTGGCACAGCGCGTGATTTCGTCGAGTGCGTAGTCTCTCAGCGGGTTGACGCCGCAGAAGCCCACCAGACGATCCGGAAACTGTGCCACTTCGCGGCTGGTCCAGTCGTTTTCCTCAATCACACGGGCACGTTCGTTTTGAACGGGTGGCGTACGGTTCGGGTTCCCGAACGAGTAGGCCTGGGAGAGAACGGCGGCGCGCCGGATGCCGGCGGCGTCGAGCAGCGCGATCAGGTCACGCGCTGTGATCGGCGGGATTTTCGCCGCCGGAGCAATGACCGGGCTGTACAGGTGTTGGTGATGGTCGGCAACCGGGCGTATGTCGTCCTGCACCGCGTTGACCGAGGCGGCGCTGAGGCACGCAAAGAGAATCGAAGCGCCGCACAGCGGCTGCGCGAGTTTCAAGGGTACGCTCCGCCGATTATGACGATGGAGGCGGCGGGAGTCGAACGCGAAATTCGCGGCGACGGTATAGGCGCTGGCGCGCTTCAGCGACGCCAATTCGTCCACTTCGAAGGCTCAACCGGCGCACGCGTCGATTGGCCTACTACTGCTCTATCTTCCCGTTGTCCGATTGCGACGTCTCGTCTGCGGTGTCGGCACAGATTCGCTCAGGCTCAATGCGACCGAAGTCCGTCCCGTTTGGTAGATTATACAAGAACTTATATACTGAGGAACACCGACGGATGCCGGACAAGGGGCTAATCTGGCTCGGCAGCTCGCGGGCTGACCTTCGGGCATTTGCTGCTCTCGCGCGGCGGCTCGCCGGCTTCCAGTTGCGCCGTGTGCAGCAGGGATTGGATCCAGACGACTGGAAGCCGATGCAGGCGGTTGGTCCTGGGGTCCGGGAAATCCGGATTCACGTCGGTGGCGCGCACCGGGTGTTCTACGTGGCGACGCGACCTGAGGCGGTCTACGTCCTGCACGCGTTTGAGAAAAAGATGCAGAAGACGAGTGCCCATGATCTGCGGATCGGCCGCGATCGTTTCCGTGTGCTAAAGAAGTTGGAGCAGCAGCATGGCAAAGAAAAGCGCGGTTAGGGTTACGCCTTCCACGGGAAACGTATTCCGGGATCTCGGGTTTTCGAAGCAGGAATCCGAGCATCTCCTAGTCCGGGCTGACCTGCTGATTCAGCTCCAGAAGACCATCACCTCGAGACGGCTTACACAGGCCGAGGCTGCGAAGGTACTTCGGGTCACCCAGCCCCGCGTAAGCGACCTTCTGCGTGGTCGGATTGACCTGTTCAGCACTGATGCATTGATCGACATGCTGGCGAGGCTGGGCGTGGGCGTGCGGTTGGTCATCAAGTCGGCGAGGGCGAAGAGGGTCGCGTGAACGAGCAGGCTCGGCACCGACGAATCGGCTCGCGCCGAGGTCAGCGAATGCCCAGCGACACCAGAGCATCCGCTGAAAAAGCTCTCTCCATCGGCGTTCATGCGCCAACTGCGGCCGGAGCTCCAATCAGAGCCCAGCGGCGCTCGATGCGGCGATCCAGTTGTTGGAGACGGGCACCGAGACGAGCCGTACGGCTGTGGAGAAATAGTGAAGGCGGCGGGAACGGCGGGCCCGAAGGCCCATCTTCATTGAAGGGAATTGGTGGAGGCGGCGGGAGTCGAACGCGAAATTCGCGCCGCCCTCAGCTGATCTCGACGGCCGTGTGCTCGGCACAGAGCCTTCTCACGGCCGGCACGCTTTCGTCGCGGGCGGCCAGCGGGTAGGCGCACAGGATATCCATCTGGCGGCTCTCCGCGATGTCGTCCCACAGCTGTTCGAGTTGAATGGCCGCTTCGACCTGTCCGTTCGCCCAGACGGTGGGCGAGCATTCACCGCAGGCCGCGATCTCGGCGTGCTGACCGGCGCGTCGCGCGACCTCTGTCAGCAGTTCTTCGGCGGCGTTCACGAACCGTGTCGGGTCCGGGCAGCCATTGACCATCACCTTCGCGAGCAGCTCGGTGATGCTCACCGTCACATAACGCTGCTGTCGAATCGCCAGGGCGAGGTCCACCTGCGAAGCCTGCAGAGTGCGCTGCAGACTCCGCTCGTGCGCATCGGTCAACAACACAATGACGGCGTTCCCCCGGTCAAGTGCGCCGCCCACGAAACGACTGAACGCCGCCACAAGGACCGCGTCGCTCGAACAGAACACCAGATCGTGACGGTGGGACGCGAGGCTGTCTCCCTGGGCGATGCGTTCGAGGCCGCCGCTGACGAATCGCCCGCCTCGAATGATTGCTTCGAGCACCGGGAGAACGTCTCGCAGAGCGCGAGGCTTATACACATAGCCGTGGGCGCCTCTACAGAAGGCCTGCTCCACGACGTCCAATGAAGATTCATTGGTCACGAACATCAACTTGGCGTCCGGAACCCCGGTACGGATTCGCCCTGCGACTTCAAGACCGCTCAGCGTCGGCAGGCCAACGTCAAGCATGACCACATCCGGTCGCAGCGTTTCAGCCTGACGGATGGCATCCAGCCCGTCCCCGGCTTCGCCCACGATCAGCAGGTCCCCCCGCTGCTGCAGCAACTCACAGATCACGCGGCGGAACGGCTCGTGGTCCTCGACGACGAGAACTCTCTGGAGGGGCGTCAACGACCGGCTACTCTTTTGACGGTTACCGTCAGAGTGGCGGTCATACTGACGCGACCGCGGCGAATGCCGACTCCGACGCGTGAGTCGGGACGGTAGCACTCAAACAGGTTCCCGACGCCGGCCTCGCGTGAATCTCCAGAACACCCCCAACTGATTCCACGCGTTCTCTCATGCTAATCAGGCCAAGCCCCGCGTTCGGCAGACCATTGACGTCGAATCCCTTCCCGTCGTCAGTGATCGTGAGTGCGACGCTGGACGGCCCGCCCGTCACGTCCACCCAGATGTGGCCGGCGTCGCTATGCTTGATGGCGTTCACCAACGCCTCCTGCGCGACTCGGAACACGCACAGCGCGGTGTTCTGATCGATCTCTTCCGGTACGTTGCGATGGCTGAAGGCAATAGGCAGGTGCGGCTGTGACAAGTCGCGTCGAAGGCCATCGAGGGCGGCGACGAGTCCGACCAGCTGCAACTTCGATGGGTGCAATCGGTGCGAGAGTTGGCGCACGCTCGTCGAGATGCCGTGCACGGTTTCCAAGGCCCGGGCCAGGCGCTTCGCGGTGTGCACCTGCTGCTGATCGGAACGGAGCCGATCGAGCTCGATGGACAGGATCGCGAGCTGCTGGTTGATGTCGTCGTGCAATTCACGGGCGATGCGGGCGCGTTCCGCCTCCTGTTCGTCGAGCAACCGTCGGCTCAGGTGGCGGATTTGATCGTAGCTCACGCGCAGCTTGGCCTGGCTGTCACGCAACTCGCGCTCGCCGCGGCGCAACTCGAGCTCGACGCGCTGCCGCTTGGCCCGTTGAACGAACAGGCCAGCGATGAGGGCCGTCTGCGCCAGCAGGAGTATCACCGCGCCGATGATGTAGCGCTGGTATTGATCCCACACGCTCGGCTCTCGGAACAGGACGCGGGCTCCGGTTGGCAGACGCGACTCGTCGAGCCCCCAGCGGCGCAGCTGGCGCCAATCCACCAGATCGACATCGGTGTTCGGCGACGACACGGGTATGTCCTCGGCCTGCTCTCCGCGAAACACGCGAAGCGCGAGTGTGGCAATGGCCTTGGTCTGGGCCAACTGATCGCGGCGATTGCCGCCGACGATGCCCGCATCAACAGCGGCATCCGCCCAGCTGTAAGTCGGCGCGTTGGCCGCCGACGCGACGCGGGAGAGGGAGGCCATCACCTGAAAGTGCTCGCCCGCGCCGTCCTGGCTCACGACAACGTAGAACACCGCCGAGTGTGGCGGCACCGTTCTGAGTCGCTCTTCGAGATCCTGCATCACCAAGCCCGAGAAATACACGAATTCGACACGTCCCTCGAAGGGGAGGAACTCCGCTTTCGCCTGGTTCTCGTTCCTCTGGTCCAACGCACCCGCTCCGCTCACGACGTACACACGTTTGAGATCGGGCTGCAGCGCCAGCGCGAGGTCGAGCGAACGACTGAAGTGGAGTGGGTTAATCAGACCGGTCGAATTGGCGAAATGGCTGCGTGGGCGGATGTGCGAATAAAACACCGCAGGCGTGCCGCGGAAGAGGACGTTCCGGTTGCGGCTGATGAAGTCAATGGCGACGTCTCCTATCAAGATGAGCAGATCGAAATGCTTGTCCGCGTATTTCAGACGCAAGAAGTCGAGATACACGCTCTCATATTCAGGTCGCGGGAACCTGACATAATCAAAGTATTCAACGTAGAAGTCCACACGCTCCCCGAGGCCCTCGGCGAGCAGCTTCGGCAGCTCTCGCGCCCAGACCACCGAGAACTGGTCATCGAGCCTCGTCGAGTTCACGACGAGTACTTGCTTCGGGCCGTCGGCCGCGTGCGCGTTCGCGAGAGGACAGAGGACGCCGACCGTGAGGGCGATTGCCAACAATGCGCTGTGCCGAACGCCACGTCGCGGTATCAGCATGCGCACGTGAGGTCAGAACTCCATTTCCGCAGTAACCCTGAAGCCGCGTGGCGTCAGGATGGTATTGGGCCGCGGCCACGATGCGCCCGGGACGAACGCGTTGTTGTAGGTGAGGCCCGCGCTCGAGTTCAACGCGTTGTAGATGTCGAGCGCCACCATCGTTCGCGACCGGCCGTGCCGCAGGATTTTGGCCACCCTGACGTCTATCTGGTTGATTCGATCGCCATAGCTCGAACCGGGGGCGACCAGATTCACCGTGACGTTGGGCGCGTTCCCGGACAAGTTCCGGCCGAGCGACGAAGCCACGGCGGCGTTCGGCACGGCGTAGTTCGCCGCCAGCATCGCCCCGGGCTTGCTTTGCAGTGTGGAGGACAGCTGAGCGCCGATTCCCGGTAGCTCATATGAAGCCAGGCCCCTGAACTGCGTCTGAATGCCGAAGGCTGCATGGCAGTACGGGCTGACGGGACTTACGATGGAACTGCCGAGCCCGGGGCCAAGCGAGCTCGCACCTGCTGTAGTCGTCGCGAGCTCCGGCAGACGCGCCCGCACCTCGCAGTTGTCTGCCACGGTCTGCCCCGTGCTTGTCCCCCCCGCGAACATGAACCCGCCGGCCCGCAGATTGAGCGTCGCATCGAGGCCGTCGAAGTACTGATACCACCGTCCGTAGTTGCTCGAATCCGCGATGAGATTGCTCACCTGACCGGCCTTGTCAGGCGCGACATCGTACAGACCCGATACCACGTAGCCCCCGCCGCCCGGCAAGCGTGGATCCACCGGAGCCACGACGCTGAACGGCGTCAGATCCGGCGGCTGCAGCGCCAGGTTGTCGGCAACGGTAAAGCCATGGAACCAGCGACGGCTATACGCGAGCGTCGCCGATGCGCGGGGGAGAATCTGACGTTGAATCGAGACGTCGAGCGTCCAGTCCGACGGCCGCACGCCCCAGCCGTTCAGGACGCCTGGATCGAAGTTGTTGGTCAGCACGTTCTGACCGAAGCTCGTGTTCGAGACGACGCCGCACAGGTCGCCTCCACTCTCCCGGCGGTCTTGCGCGTTCGGGTTCAGCAGGTCGCAATCGGGCACGAAGTTGCCGTTCGCATCGCTCCATGCTCGCGTCACACCTGCCGTGCCGAGGGTCGATGTCGTCTGCGGCATCCGCAGCGTGGGATTCGTGCTGGTATAGAGGCCCCCTGTGCCCGCCCCTTCCAGGTATCGGCCAAGGTGTACTTTGAGCGCCGTCGTGCCATTGCCAAACACGTCGTAGGACACCCCCAGCCTGGGGGTGACGTCCTTGTAACTGTCCACGCCCGGCGTTTCCGGAATAATGATGGACGCCGGCAGGAACCTGGACGGTCCTTCCTGCTGCGCCGGAAACCAGCTCCGCGCGCGGTCGAACCGCACCGCGCCCTGCACGGTCAGGCGGCCGCGCGTCCAGCGGTCCTGGGCGAAGAACGCGTCCCACCCTGTGCGTGAGCGGTTCATCCACGGCGAGATCGATTGCGTCAGTTGATTCGGCGCGCCGTTGTTGAACCGGTACGTCAGGTTCTGGTTGTTCGTCGTCCAGGTGATGTCCTGCGTCATCAATGTGCGCTGATAGCCGACCTTCACGCTATGTGACCCCGTCACATAGGACACCGACCCTTTCCACAGGTAAGAGCCGTTATGCGCGTTGCTGAAATCCTGCGAACGATAGACCAGCCCGGGGATATTGCCGTTGTCCGCGCACCCGCTCGCACACTGTTCGAGGACCCGAATCAGGCCGCGGGTTGGATTCGGGTCGCGCTCGAAGTTCCCGAAGCCAAAATACGTGCCTCCGAATCCGGCCTCGACGAGCAGCCGATTCGACAGCGGGGCCGACCACGTGGCCTGCGCGACCCGCAGCGGGCGCCCGAAGACGCCGACCGCTTCAGGCGACACGCGGGGGGGATCGACACCAGCGGGAGTGGCGCCCGTGCACGTTCGGCAGAGCGTCTGCTCATCCCAGAAGGCGCTGAGCTTGTGGCGCCGGGTCACCTGCCACGTGACACGCGCACTGGCGTTCTCGAAGAGGCGGTCCGAGTACGCTCTCCGGCTCGCATCGGGTGCATACAGCCACTTCGCCGGGTCTCCGGCGTTGAGGTTGTAGTACACGTCCGTGCTGTCCGTCGTGCTCCCGCCGCGGTGCGCGGTGACGAAATACCACAAGCGATCCCTGGCGATCGGTCCCCCGATCGTGCCGGAAACGTCGTAGACCTTGCTGAGCGGGCTCGCCGCGGTGACGCCATGGTTCTTCAGAACCGGTGTGAGGTTGTCGGACTGGAGCTTCTCGCCGGTCCCACTGACGAACAGAGACCCGTGCGTCGAGTTGCCGCCGGTCTTCGGCACGAGGTTCATGACGAGCCCACCGGAGTCAGTCTCGCCCAGCCCGCCGGCGGCGGCGAAGGTGATTTCTTCGGTGGCGCCGGCGTCCATCACATAGCTGGTCGGCGAATTGCTGGACGCACCTCCGACGGGGACGCCATCGAGCGCCAGGCGCCCCTCATTGCTCCGGCCTCCATGCATGGGGAATTGCGTGGTCGTTGTGCCAGTGACGACGTCGTTCGTGGTGGTGACCACCCCGGGGATGAGCACGACAAGCGCGTTGTAGCCGCGAACGGTCGGCAGGCCCTTCACGATTTCGCTGTGCAGCGTTGTCGCCGCGGCAGCGCTCCGGACATCGACGGCGGGAGTCGCTGCCGTCACGGTGACGGTTTCCGCGACGGCGCCCGGCGCGAGTTGAGCGTTGAGGCTGGCCGTGAACGCGCTCGTGATCTGGACCCCTTCCCGCACGTGCGGACTGAAGCCCTGTCGCACGAAGGTGATTGTGTAAATGCCCGGCCGAAGGTCCTCGATCAGGTACTGGCCGCTGCCATCCGTGACGACGGTGCGGACCTTTTCAATCAGCGCGGAGCTTTGGGCCTGGACGGCGACGTCAGGAAGTGCGGCGCCAGACGCATCGTGCACAACGCCAGCAATCGCCTGCGCGAAAGCCCCGCAGGGAGCGCACGCAGCCAATGCGAGGAGAAAAGCGAGCGTCCGACAAGCAGGCACGAGCATTTCTCGTGATCCGAAACCGCCCGGAACCAGTTCCACCGCTACACGGCGAGCGCGCTCGATGCGTCGATCGCAGCCGCCAATTGTGCTGCCAACTGGCCTGGTCGATCCAGTCAGAAAAGTTACCGGGTGCCACCTGTCACACTTGACAGGGGGCAGAAACTGCGGCGATGGTCTTCTACTGGGACGCTGGGTTGATGTTACGCGCGGGAGCTGCGTACCCCGTCTGTTCGATCAGGCGCTGTAGTTCAGCCTGCATCTTCTGAAGAGTCTCCCGCGCGTCTGAACGGTCAATGATATTTGTCTCTTCGTAGGGATCCTTGTCGAGATCGTAGAGTTCGTCCATCCCCTGAAGCTCGCGATAGTTGATGTACTTGTGGCGGGACGTCCGAACCGCCACGTAGCCCATGTTCCGAATTCGCGGAAATACGGTGTCGGTGAAGTACTCGATGAGAAATGACGTCCGCCACTCTCGCGCCTCCTTCTTGAGCACGGGCACCAGAGAGCGGCCCTGGACTTCAGCGCCAGGCTGAAGCCCGGCGACCTCGAGGAGAGTCGGCGCGATGTCGAGGCTCAAGGCCATCTCAGGCGGCGTCGAGCCCGCCATCGCCAATGGCGGATAGCGGATGACGAGCGGAATCCGGATCGTCTCTTCGTACGCCAGACGCCGCTCTTCGTTGAGTCCATGCTCCCCGTAGAAATATCCGTGGTCGCTGGTAAACACGACCATCGTGTCGTTCAGCACGCCCTTACGCTCGAGGACGCCGAGAATCCGTCCCAGGCTGTCGTCGACCCCGAGCAGCATCTCCAGGCGCCCTCTAATCTCCTCGTCAGATGTGGCGGTCTTCGGACCAAGTGGAGGCAGATCGTCAATCTGGCGAAGCAGTGCAGGTTTCCCAAGCGGCGGGTTGAAGGCGTTCGCACGCCGAGGCATCTTGCGGCCGAGGTATCGACCGCGGTGGCGTTCCGCGGCAACAAAGCCCCCGGGCTGTCCCGGAACCGGCACCAGACTCCCATCGTCGCGCTGAATCACATTGGGATGAATGGCCTTGTGAGCCAGGTACACGAGAAATGGACGATCGGAAGGTGCGTCCATGAACCGTTCCACATAGTCGGTGAGCAAATCGGTCGTGTAACCCTTGGCGTGGACACGTGCTCCATCGACATTCAACGAGGGATCGATGGCTTCCCCTTGTCCCGGCATAGCGACCCAGTGGTCGAATCCCGGGCGAGGGCTGTCGTCGTTTCCCATGTGCCACTTGCCGAAGAACCCCGTCCGATAGCCGGCGCGCTGAAGTTCCAATGGGAACACCTGGAGGCTGTGGCTCGGTCGAGCGGTGTTGTCGATGATGCCGTTGGCGTGCGGGTACCGGCCTGTCAGGAAGCTTGCCCGGCTCGGAGAGCAGAGCGGCGTCGTGGCGAATGCGTTCGTGAAGCGCGCCCCTTCGCGCGCGAGCCGGTCCATGTTCGGCGTGTCGATGAACGGATGGCCGGCGACTCGCATCTCATCCCAGCGCATGTCGTCGACGAGCACCATGACGATGTTCGGCCGGCGCGGTTTGGCGGGCGGCGGCGCACTGTTCTGGGTCTCGCCTGGCGGCGCACAGGTGGTTGTTAGAAGTGCCGCGCGACAACGAAGGAGGGGAGCTTTCAAGGCTCGCCGCACTACGCGTATGCCGCGCCGACCATAATTTTCTTGATCCGGATGTGCGGACTGCCGTGCGAGATGCTGTTGGTCTGCGTCGGCTGACCCTTGGCGTCGCCGCCCGTCCCGAACATCTTCCACGTCTCCTGACTGCCGATGAGATCCAGGTTCGACCAGAAGTCGGTCGTGATCGCGTTGTAGGTGACGTCGGTCACCATCCGCGTCTTCTTGCCGTTCTTGATCTCCCAGAAGCAGTTGCCGCCGAACTGGCCGTTGTAGCGCTGCTGGTCGATCGAGTAGCTGCCGCGGCCGTCGATGAGGACGCCATCCTTCGTATCCGCAATCATCTGCTCGACGTTCGGCGAGCCCTTGCCGCCCGCTTCGAGCCTGACGTTCGGCATCCGCAGGAACGGGTAATCGCGCCATGACGACGCCGACGTGCATCCCTTGCTGGCCTTGTCGCCAATCTGCGGCGCGGTCTCGCGGTTGGTCTGCAGGCCGACCAGGATGCCGTCGCGCACGATCGGGAATTCCGTCGTCTTGACGCCGTCGTCGTCGAAGCCGATGGTCGCCATGCCGCCAGGCATCGTGCGATCGGCGGTGATGTTCATCAGCTTCGAGCCGTACTTCAGCTTGCCGACGTCCGACAGTTTCACGAAGCTCGTGCCGGCGTAATTCGCCTCGTAGCCGAGAATGCGATCGAGCTCGGTCGCGTGCGCGACAATCTCGTGAATCGTGAGCATCGCGTGCGATGGCGTCAGCACGAGGTCCTTGAGCCCCATGCCGATCGGCTTCGCGCTCGTCATCTCGACCGCTTCGTTGGCGATGCGCTCGGCGCTCTCGAGCATCTCGCTCTCTTCGGCGACATCCCAGCCGCCGGTCTTCGAAACGCCGACGAAATTTCGGGTCTTCGTGACGTCGCCGACCTTAGCGGATACGTTGAACGACGGCGTGATCTCGAACGTTTCCTGTTCGATGTAGGAGCCTTCGGTCGATGCGAAATACTTCCACTCGTTGGTGATGCCGACGTTGGCGGTGACGCTGCTGACCCCCTTCACCTTGACGGCGGTGTCGACGATCTTCTGCACGAACGCCTGCTTGTCCTCCGTGGAGATCGACCCGGGTTCTTTCTTGAGTGGCGTCGCCCAGTACTCGGTATAGGCCGGCACGGGCGCGAGCTTCACGTCGACTTTCTTCGCCACCGCGCTGGCCTTGGCCACTTCAGCGGCGATGCCGGTGATCCGCTTGATCTCGGACTCGCTGACGATGGGGCTGCTGGCAAAGCCCCAGACGCCGCTGTGAATCACGCGGACGCCAAAGCCGGCGGCGCCGCGGTTGCCGCGCCCGCCGCGTCCACCGCCGCCGCGGCCGCCTCCGCCGAAGCCGCGGCCTCCACCGCCGAATCCGCCCGCCGCATCGCGGTCCGGTCCGCCGCTCGCGTTCACGCCGCTGCTCACGCTGCGCGTGAAGCGGATGTCCGCGTAGCTGCAGCCGACGCGCTTGGCTTCCGCGAGGGCGACGTCGGCCAGGCCTTTGAACGTGGACGTCAGCGGGTTGCCCTTCGGGGACTGCGCCAGCAGCTCGCCGACGAGGTCGCTCGAGACGATGGCGATGCCGGTGGCGCTGGTGTATTTCAGAAAATCTCTACGTGTTGGACTCATGGTGTTTCTCTCGGTTCATATCGATCGCCACGAAAGCACGACAGCACGAAAAAATCTTGTACATCCTCGGTTTCGTGTTTTCGCGTTTTCGTGGCCATTAGACAGCCGGCGATACTGACGTCATGTAGAAGTCTTCGACTCTGATCGCCGGGACGAGCGCCGTGCCAGGCCCGTCGTAGGCTTCGCCGGTGTGAATCGGCACGCTTCTGCCAATCGCCGAAATGTTCGCGAACGCGACCAGCGGCGACATGTTCCAGCGGAAGTTCTGGACCGGTCCGGCAATTTCACCGTTCTCGATCAGGAACAGCCCGTCGCGCGTCATGCCGGTATTGAGCAGCGTCAGTGTATCCACCGGACGCAGGTACCAGAAAAACGTCACGAGCAGCCCGCGTTTCGTGGACTTGACCATGTCGTCGATCGTCTGCGTCCCGCCTTCGACGACCAGCGACATGTTGGGGCTGGCGGGCGACGGCGGCACCTTCTGCCGGCGCGCCGTGAGGGCGTCGTAGTACACGTTTTTCAGCACGCCTTTTTCGATCCACGTCACGGGCTTCGCGGCGGCTCCGTCATTCATGATCGGCGTCTGCCGCAGGATCGGATTGCCGACGTCGCTCTTCAGGGTGAAGCTGTCGCTGAACAGCTTCTGTCCGACCTTCGGCGTCCCGTCCGCGTTGACGAACGGTCGGCCGATGCCTCCGAAGTTGAAGCCGCCGCCGCCACCACCCCCACCACCGAACCCGCCCCCGCCGCCGCCGGCATTGAACGCGCCCATCATCGTCGACAGCAGGCGCGCGGCCGGGCGCGGCTCGATGATCGTCGTGTAGCGTCCAGGCTCGATGGCGCGAGGCTTCTGGCTCTTCAGCGCCTTGGTTGACGCGATCTCCGTGAGCTCGGCGACGTTGACCTGTGAAAGATCCTTCGCGCCGGTGACGCCGGACCAGCCGGAACCGGACCCGTTCGACATCCGGCAGGTGAGGATGAAGCCGGTCTCCGCGTACTGGTAATAGGCGAACAGACCCTCGGAGTTGGCAAGGCACGTGGTCTGGTATGCCTTGGGGATGTATCCGGCGCCCAGCACGCCTTTCTTTTCGCAGATGTCGATCGACTGCTTGACCCAGGCCGCGCGCTCGCCCGGACCGAAGTCGGCTGTCTTCGGGACGACGGCGTCAACCGCGAGGTAGTCCTGCGGTCCCTTCACGAGCGCCGGCAGGTTCGGGTTGTCGCGTGCTTTCTGCGCCGCGTCGTTGGCTTCGTCCACCGCCGTCTTGAGACCCTCGTCGTCCAGCTCGCGCGTCGTCGCCGTCCCTTGTTTCTGACCGTGCCGGACGTTGATCGTGATCTGCTGGTCGTACTGCACGAGGTTGACCGTGATCGACGAATTCGCCCAGCGCGTCGCGGATCGCTCGCCGCCGTCGAACGACACTTCGACGGCGTCCGCCTTCGCCATGTTCAGGACCTTGTCGGTGAGCGCTTTGATCTCGTCTCGGGAATACATGATGATGCGAAAGTCTATCAAAGAGGAGGCGCGGCCGTGGCGTCGTACCTGCAAAGCCTGCTGCGAATTGTGTCTGCAATCGTCTTCATGTTCCACGGGACGCAGAAGCTCTTCGGATTCCCGTCGGCGACACCGCTGCCTCCATCACGGATGCTGTCGCTCCTGGGAGCCGCCGGCATTCTGGAAGTGTTTGGCGGCGCGCTGATGGCGCTCGGGCTGTTCACCAGACCCGTCGCATTCATCCTCTCCGGAGAGATGGCGGTTGCCTACTTCCGGCAACACGCGCCGCGTGGGCTCTGGCCGATCTTGAACGGCGGCGAGCTCGCGGTCCTCTTTTGTTTCTTGTGGCTGTTCTTCAGCGTGGCCGGTCCCGGCCAGATCAGCGTCGACACGCTGATCCGCAAGAAGAGATGACCGGGCGGCTATCTGGTTTTCTGGACCGGGATCGAGACGGAGCCGGCCCTGCCGCTCGGCGCGTCGCGGACGACGACGTGGAGCGCTGACGCGGAGGGGCGGAGGTCGACCGTCCGGCTCATCGTGAAGCCTTCCTGCAGAATCTGGTCGCGCTGCTCGCTCGACAGCCGCAGGTTCAGCGTCTTGTCAAAGCTTTTGAGAAGATCGCCGTTTGGCATGCTGTGCGCGATCAGCACGTCGATCGCGACATCGAACATGTTGCCGTTCGGCCGGAGCGTGATGCCACCGGGGTCGACTTTGATCCCCACGTTGGAGCCTTCGGCGCTGACGACGACGCCAATGGCCGTGGCGTCGAGCGCGGCTCGAGCGAGATCCGCGAGAGTGCTCTCGGTCTTGGCGCTCTCGGCCGGCAGCGCGAGGTATCCGCTGCGATAGCGGACGTCGGCGCCGGGCCGCCGCACCTCGACCTTCAACCGGCGGAACTTCGAATCCCACTTCTGATTTGACGGGTAGTAGCCAAGGGAGTAGCTGACGCGTCCATCGTCCATCGCCTTGGCGATGGCGCCGCCGATGGCATTGGTGTTGCGAAACATGCGTCCGCCGGTTCGCTCGGCGATCACGGCCATCCCATCGCTGTTGATGTCCCGCTGGGCGAGCGTGCCGGCTGAATTGGGCGCCGGCTGCACAGTCCCGCGCCCGATGCCAACGGTGGTGGCCGTTGGTGCAACGCCGGAGTACGCCGCCACCAGTCCAGTGGCATCCACTGGGTAGATGGCAACGTTGGCGGTCGTGATGGCGTTCACCGTGCGCGTGAGCGGACCGGAGAGCGTCTCCGGGATCGATGGCCCTTGGGTTCCCAGCCGCTCCCAGATGGTCAACGGAAACGCGGACGATATCCAGACGACGTTTTTCCGCCCGGGGATAGCGGCGAGGTGATTGGCAATCTGCTCGAGCGCGCCGAGCGTCTCCTGGCCTCGCAGGCGGAGGTACTGGTTCGCCACCTGCTCCGTCGTCTCCTTCAACCAGGCTTCCGTCTCGGCATCGATGGCGCCCACGCCGATCGGCTCGAACGGCGGCGGCGGCGCGTCGGCGGCGAGCTGTTCGAGCGAGCTCTGCGCACGGTAGCGCGCGATCGCGCGCACCAGCGATGCGCTGTCGCGAGAAAAATCGTGGACGACGCGAACGGTGTTCGACTCGAGGACGTACAGCGCGACGCGCTCGTCCGGTCTGATCTGGCCGAGCACCTTGACGATCTCGCTGCGGGCCTGTGCCTGATCTTCGAAGCGCGTATTCAGCCGATCGAAGAGCACGACCGTCGCCGTCAGCGGCACGGCGCCGTACGGGCGGTTGGAGTATTGGTTGGCTGGGAGCGGCTGCGCGGCGCCAACCGATGGCGCGCCGCCTGGTCCCAGCGCCGGTGTGGCTGTCGCGCTGGTTGGCCGCGCGACGTTGACCTGAAAGAACTCGACCTTTTGCTCCTTGCCGTCCTCGAACACCTTGAAGTCAGCCGCGGTGAGGTCGGCGACAGGCTTTCCATCCTTGTCGTGCACGAGGACGTCGAGCGGGACGAGACGCGTCGTGAGCCGGAATGTCTGACGATCAGGTTCCTGAGCCCGGATCGTCGCCGTTGCACATAATGCGAGCAAGACGGCCCTTTTCAGCACCGCGGGATTGTCGCGTACTTGGGCGACGCCGCTGAAACACTTTTGGGAAGGGAGGTCGGGTGGCTACGAATCCCGCAGAACTTCCGCCGGATCGATGCGCGCCGCACGACGCGCTGGCAGCCATCCGGCGACGGCGCCGACCGCGGAGAGCACCGCGACCGAACCGGCGAGGGTGACGGGATCGCGCGGTTCGAGTCCGTACAACAGCGTCGCGACGAATTGCGACGCCCAGAAGCTGACGCCGGCGCCGATCAGGACGCCGAGTCCGACGAGCATCGACACGCGTGACAACACCAGCCGCACGACTCCGGCCGGCGCGGCGCCGAGCGCCATGCGGATGCCGATTTCGGTGCGACGGCGTGACACGGCATACGATGTCACGCCGTACAGTCCGAGGCCGGCGAGCAGCAACGCCAGCGCGCCGAAGAAGCCGGCGAGCATCGCGACGATGCGTTCCTGGGTCAGCGAGGCGCTGATCTGATCCGACAACGGCCGGAACGTCAGCGCGAGATCCTTGTCCACGCTGCCGATCGCATCCGCGATGCTCCGGGTGAGCAGCGCCGAGGAACGGGACGCCGCGCGCACGTTGAGGTTGAATTCCTCAGTCGGCAAGTCATCGATCGACTGAGCAGCGGACGAATACACCGTCGGCGGCACCGGGTCGCGGAGCCGTCGATACACGGCGTCGCCGACCATGCCCACGATCTCCAGAGGTGCCTCATCGGCTCGCACGGGATAGCGACGGAGCGTATGGCCGATCGGGTTCGCGCCGTTCAGGAACCGGCGTGCGAATGCCTCGTTGACGATGGCGACCGGCGGCGAGCTATCGCGATCGCGGTCCGTGAATACGCGGCCCGCGACGACGCGCTGGCCGTAGGTCTCGAAGAACCCTGTCGACACGTGATTGCGAAGTGCGCTGCGCCGGGAATCGTCGAGCGCAACGCCGCCGGAGACCTCGAGTCGGTTGCCCCAATTGTGGCCGCTGAGCGGCGTGACAAACGAGAGGGCCGCACTGTGCACTCCCGGCAGCGCCGCGACCGCCCGCCGGGCACGCTCGAAAACAGCCATGCGCTGCGCCGGGGCAATCGGTGCGCCCTCGGCACTCATCGTCACGACCAGGACTCGGTCGTGATCGAATCCAAGATCGAGCGTCGCGAGCTTCGTGAACGTCCGTAGAAACAATGCCGCGGCGACAACCAGGATCACCGAAAGAGCAACCTGCACGACGACGAGTGTGCTCGCCAGCGAGAGGCGGCTCGCACCGGCCCCCGGGCCGCGGCCCTGCTCCTTGATCGCCTCCATCGGCGCCACACCTGCCGCGCGGTACGCCGGCGCGACGCCAAAGAGCAGCGCCGTGATCACTGTGGTGCCGGTCGTGAATGCGAGCACGCGCCAGTCAACCGACAGGTCGAGAAACACCGTGTTGGTCTGCGTGGAAAGCTGCGCGACCAGCAGCTGGCTGCCCCAACGTGCGACGAGGAATCCGACGCCGGCGCCAATCGCCGAAAGCAGGAGGCTCTCCGTCAACAGCAGCCGCACGAGTCGCCATCGCGACGCGCCCAGCGCCAGCCGCACGCTCCACTCGTGCCGCCGGGCGGTGGCCCGCGCCAGCAGCAGGTTGGCGATGTTCGCGCACGCAATCAGCAGCACCAGCACGACGACGACCATGATCGTCAGAAGCGGACGTTGGTAACGCGCGCGCAGCGATGAGTTCCCCGTCGCGGCAGGCACGAACGTGAATCGGTCTTCGAGGTATTGCTTGAGATCGATCGGCGACCAGTCGGGCAATGTCGCCAATCGGACTTGGGGCTGCACGGCGCGGAGCGCGTCGGTCGCCTGCCGGACCGACACGCCGCCCTTCAGCCTTACCATGATCGACAGCCACCACCAGTCGCGCTGGTCGAGCGACCGATCTGGATGGACGGTGGTTACCATGCCGATGGGAAGCGCCACGTCGAACCGGCGTCCGACGTCAGGTCCGAAAAAGTCGGGCGGCATGACGCCGATGATCGTGAACGGGATGCGCTCCAGCGAGAGCCGGCGTCCGATCGCGTCGGCGGCTCCCCCGAATCGACGCTGCCAGAACGCATAGCTGATGACGGCGACCGGGCCATCGGCACCGCCGCCGCTGCGGTCGTCGGCCTCGGTGAACGTCCGGCCGACGAGCGGCGCCACGCCGAGCGTGTCGAACATGCCGGCCGTCGTCCAGATGGCGTCGGCGAATTCGGTGACGCCGCCATTTGCGAGGTTGACGCGCTGCGAGTCCCACGCGAAGCCGCTCTCGACGAGGTCCAGACGCTGGCGCACGTCGCGCCAGATCGGATAGGTCCACGAATCGGTGGCTATCGGTGCATCCTCAGTCAGGATCGCGAGCTGGTGCGGCGCTTTGACCGGCAACGCGCGCAGCGTCAGGCTGTTGACCAGCGAGAAGATCGCGGTGTTCGCGCCGATACCGAGGGCGAGTGATAGCACGGCGACAGTGCTGACGATCGGAGTCGCAATCAATTGCCGCAGCGCGATGCGGACGTCGTGTCCATAGCCCACGCCGCGGCGGGACCGCGGTCGCTTCGAGAGATTGAGGAACGATGCCGCGTTCAGCGCGTCGAGCGCGGCCTGCCGGGCCTCGTGTTCCGTATTGCCGCCGCGCAGCGCTGCGGCATGCAGATCGGCCAGATGACACGCAAGCTCGTCGACGACCTCGAGCGACAGCTCGCGCCAATCACGGTCCGCGCGTTCGCGCACCAGCGATTTCCAGTGCCGCAGCTCGCGATCAGGCATAGCGCACTCCCGCCAGATCTCGAATCAGTTGGAAGAATTGCAGCCATTCCTTGCGCTGCGCGGCCAGCACTTCACGGCCTTGCTCGGTGATCCGGTAGTAGCGCCGGCGGCGCTGGCCGGCCTTTTCCACCCAGCGTCCTTGAATCCACTTGCGCTCTTCGAGCTTGTACAGCGTGGCGTAGAGGGATGCGAAGTTGAAGGTGAGGGCGCCGCCCGATCGCTCTTCGATCAGCTGGGTCAGCTCGTAGCCGTGGCGCGGCTCGTCGTCGAGAAACGCCAGCACCACCAGCTCGGCGGTGCCTTTTTTCGCTTCGCGGATTGCGCCGGTGAACTCCACGGCGCGGCACTATATTCCGGAGTCCAGAATATAGTCAAGCCCAAGCGGATCTGGTGATTTGGTGATCTGGTGATTTAGTGATTGTCGGGTGATTGTGTCATTTCGCGATTTGCTGAATGGTTAGTTATCGATCAATCAATCAATCAATCAACCAACCATTCAATCAGGCAACGATCACCAAATCACTAAATCACCAAATCACTAAATCTCAACTGTCTCTGAGTACTTCCGCCGGATCGATCCTCGACGCGCGATGCGCGGGCAGCCAGCCGGCCAGCGCGCCGACCGCCGCCAGAACCGCGGCCGCCTGGACGAGGGTGCGCGGATCCCGCGGTTCGAGGCCGTAAAGGAGCGTCGTGACGAACTGGGACGCCCACAGGCTCGCGCCGGCGCCGACGATCACCCCGATGGCCACGAGGATCGACACGCGCGACAGCACCAGCCGGATGACGCCGCCCGGCGCCGCGCCGAGCGCCATGCGGATGCCGATCTCGGTCTTGCGCCGTGTGACGGCGTAGGACGTCACGCCGTAGAGCCCCAATCCGGCCAGCAGCAGCGCGAGGCCGCCGAAGAATCCCGACAGGATCGCGACGACGCGTTCCTGCGTCAGGGATGCGTTGACCTGGTCGGCCAGCGGACGGAACGTCAGCGCGAGGTCTGGATTGACCTCCGCGATCGCCGCGGACACGCTGCGCGCCAGCAAGGCTGGCGATCCGGTGGATGACCGTACGCTGATGCTCATGGACGGCGGCGCCGGCGACCGGCTGTCGTCGAATTGCGCGAGCGGCACGTACATCGTTGCGGGGATCGGCTCGCGCAACGCCCGGTAGACGGCATCGGCGACGACGCCGACGATTTCGCGAGGTGGCTGAGCGAACCGGCTGCCGGCGCCGATCTGCACGGTCTTGCCGAGTGGACTCGCGCCATTCAGGAACTTCTTGACGAAGGCCTGGTTGACGAGGATGACGGGCGGTGCACTCTTCGTGTCGCTGTCGCGAATGTCCCGGCCGGTGACCAGCGCCGTGCCGAATGTCGTGAGCCACCCGGGTGTGATCGCGTTGAAGTTCGACAAGCGCTGGCGCTCCGGCAGTTCCACGCCGCCAGGGACGTCGATCCGGTTGTTCCAGGTACCACCGCTGACGGGCGTGACGAACGACGCCGCCGCGGCGGCCACGCCGGGAACAGCCGCGACACGCTGACGGATGCGATCGTATGTCGTCAAACGGTCGGCCGGCGGAATCTCGGTCCGCTGCGCGTTGACCGTGACCAGCAGCACGCGGTCGCGATCGAAGCCGAGGTGCACGTTCGCCAGCGAGCTGAAGGTCCGCATGAACAACCCGGCGGCGACGACGAGCACGACCGAGAGCGCGACCTGCGCGACGACGAGTCCGCTGGCCAGGCTTACTCGCGATTCCTGGGACGAGCCGCGTCCGTGTTCCTTGATGGCTTCCATCGGCGCGACGCCAGCCGCACGAAACGCCGGCGCCGTCCCGAACAGCAGCGCCGTCAGGATGGTGACTGCGCTCGTGAACGCCAGCACGCGCCAGTCGAGCGCGAGATCGAGGAAGACGGTGTTGGTTTGGGTCGACAACTGCCGGACCAGGAGCTGGCTGCCCCAGCGGGCGACCAGTAGACCGAGCGACGCGCCGACGGTCGAGAGCAGGAGGCTCTCCATGAGCAGCAGGCGGACGAGCCGCCATCGCGAGGCCCCAAGCGCCAGCCGCACGCTCCATTCAACCCGGCGCGCCGCCGACCTGGCGAGCAGCAGGTTCGCGATGTTGGCGCACGCGATCAACAGCACCAGCGCGACCACGACCATGATGGTGACCAGCGGCTGCCGATAGCGGTTACGCAGCTGCGAGCTGCCGCCGGCGGTCGACACCATCGTGAACGGCTCTTTCAGGTAGTCCTTCTGATCCGAGGGGCGCCAGTCGGCCGGCAGGGTCGCTTCACGAAGCTGCGGCTGGTAGACACGCATCGCCGCCGTGGCCGCGTCAATCGGCTGGCCGGGTTTCAGCCGCGCCATGACGGAAAGCCACCACCACGACCGCTGGTCGAGCGCCGATTCCTTGCCGCGAAACAACGGTTCGGTGCCGATCGGGATGGCGACGTCGAACGCGCGACCGACGTCGGGGCCGAAGAAGTCCGGTCCGGTGACGCCGATGACCGTGAACGAGACTTTGTCGAGACTCAACCGCTGTCCGATGGCGCCGGCCGTTCCACCGAATCGCCGCTGCCAGAAGCTGTAGCTGATGACCGCGACCGGTCCGTCCGGCCCGCCACCCCGCACGTCGTCGGACTCGGTGAACGTCCGCCCAAGCATCGCCGGCACCCCGAGCGTTTCGAACATCCGGCCGCTGGCCCAGATGCCGTCGACGAACTGCGTCTCGCCGCCCGCCGCGAGGTTGAACCGCGACGTGCTCCAGGCAAACACGCTGTCGAAGAGGTCGCGGCGATCGCGGACCTGTTCCCAGATGGGATTGGTCCACGACGTGATACCGCGCGTGTTCGCGACGCGCGCGCCCGGCTCGTCCGAGAGCATGACCAGCTGCCCCGGTTCCTTCACCGGCAGCGCGCGCAGGATGACACTGTCGACGAGCGAAAAAATCGCGGTGTTCGCCCCGATGCCGAGCGCCAACGACAGGATGGCGACCAGGGAAACAACCGGCGTGGCGCGAAGCGCGCGAAAGGCAAGGCGGATGTCCTGCATGGCGTCGTTCTCCGACCGGCCGGCAGTATCTACGAAGATATTCGTAGCGTCAATCCGCCTTCGCCGGCAGCGACGATGTGCGGCTTCGGCGGGACAGCCGTCGCCTTCGCCCACGCATCGCGCGGCGTCGGCGAGGCTGGCCTGCGCCGCATTAGACGGTTCAGTCGCGAGCTTCGTTGGCGCCGCCGACTATGATTACGGCATGCCGGCGGGGATCGCGATTACTCGTGCCGTGAGCGCAGCGCTCGGCGACTGCGAGCTGACCCACTTGGAACGCGTGCCGATTGATGTCGAGCTGGCGCGCGCGCAGCATCGCGAGTACGAACAGGCGCTGCGTGAGGCCGGCTACTTCATCGAGCACCTCGAGTCGACGAACGAGATGCCCGACTCGGTTTTCGTGGAAGACATCGCCGTGGTGTTCGACGAGCTCGCCATCATCACGCGTCCGGGCGCGGCGACGCGGCGCCTTGAAACAGCGGCGGTGGCCGGCGCCCTGACGCGTCACCGCCCGCTTCACGTCGTCGAGGCGCCCGGCACCGTCGATGGCGGCGACGTGCTCGTCGCCGGCAAGCAGGTGTTCGTCGGCCTCTCGACCCGAACCAACGATCACGCCGCGGTGCAGATGGCGCGGGTGCTGCAGCCGCACGGCTACAAGGTCCGCGAGGTCGTCGTGCATGATTGTCTGCACCTGAAATCTGCGGTGACGACGCTGTCGGACGACCTGCTACTGGTCAACCCGGCCTGGATCGATCGCGCGACGTTCGAGGGGTTCGCGCTCATCGAGGTCCACCCGGAGGAACCGATGGCGGCGAATGCGCTGCGCCTCGACGATCGCATCCTGTATTCGGCATCGTTCCCGCGAACGGCCGCGCGCCTGGAGCGCCGCGGCCTGCGCGTCGAACGCGTCCCGGCCAGCGAAGTCGCGAAGGCCGAGGGCGCGGTCACCTGCTGCAGCCTGATTCTGAGGAGCCTATGAAATCCATCTGGGAAACCGCCGCGCAGCGCGAGCTGTCCGATCGCCTGTTGACGCTGTCTGCGGATCGGCGGCCGCTCTGGGGAAAGATGTCGGCGCAGCAGATGGTGTGTCATCTCACCGAGAGCCTGAAGATGGCGCTCGGTGAGCTGCCGGTCACGCCGAAGAACCTGCCGCTGCGGTATCCGCCCCTCAAGCAGTTGATCATCTTTGTTGCGCCATTCCCGAAGAACGCGCCGACCGCGCCGGAACTCGTCATAACCGCGACACCGAATGAATGGGCCCGCGACGTCAGCACGCTGACGGCCCTGATGGATCGATTCGCGGCGCGCGGCCAGGCGGGACCATGGACGGACCACCCGGCATTCGGGCGGCTATCACCGCGGGCGTGGGGCGTGCTCGTGTACAGGCACATGGATCACCATCTCAGGCAGTTCGGCGGCTGAAGCGTTTGGGAAACGTTATGGATGACAAACGCGCGTTACTTCGACATACCGTCGCGACGGTCGCCTATCGTGGCGGAAAAGCGGTGCGCGGCGCGCCGGCAAGCTTCGCGACATTCGCGTCCGGGGATCCGCCGAAGACGCCGGCGCAGATCCTCGCGCACATCGGCGACCTGTACGACTGGGCCCTGTCGATCGCGCAAGGCGCACAGAAGTGGAACAACTCGACGCCCCTGCCGTGGGACGACGAGGTCGCGCGATTCTTTGGCACCGTGAAGCGACTGGACGACTACCTTTCGTCCGACGCGCCGATCGATTCGACACCGGAGCGTCTGTTCCAGGGCGCGATTGCCGACTCGCTGACGCACATCGGCCAACTCGCACTGCTGCGCCGGTTGGCCGGATGCCCGATCAAAGCCGAGAACTACTATCAGGCTGACATCGCGGCCGGGCGCGTCGGCCCGGACCAGACGGCGGCGCGCCGGGAGTTCTGATTCGGGCCAGCCGGCGGCCGCCAGCGAGCCGCCGAAATCGTAATCGCGTGTAGAGAATCGGAACGGTCGCGGCCGGTTTCCCTGCGCGAATCGTCCGGAAATAGGGGCTTCGAGGGTGGACGCGTTTTTGCGCCTGTGTCCGGCGATGAACGCCGCCCGCGAAGCCTTCGGACCCAATCTACGCCGCGCCCGTGTGCAGGCCGGCGTGTCGCTGCAAACCATCGTCGATGCGACCAACGTCAGCCAGACGCTCTGGGACGGGTTGGAGAGCAACGACCTGTCGAAGTGGCCGAACGGAGTGTTCGCGCGCGCGTTCGTGAAGGAATACGCGAAGCTGGTCGGACTCGACACCGACGCGACCGTCGACGAGTTCTGCCGCTGCTTCCCGCAGGGCGATCGCCGGGCGGAACCGGTGATGCGGGCGTCGGCGGAAATCGTCAATCACGATCTCGAATGGCAGGATCACGTGCCGCCCGCGGAGGGCGACCGTCGCGCGTCCGGCTCGCCGGCCGCGATCGAAGCGAAGCCATCAGAGGGGCTGTTTTCAAAGATGGCCCGGTTCAAACGCGTCTTCGGGCGCGCCTAGTTCAACCTTCGCCGGGCGGCTCGGTCGTCTCGCCTTACACCCATCCAAGAACACGACGGCCGGGCGGATTTAGTACGCTGTCGTCCATGCGCCTGGCGGACGTGGTGGCGGCCTCGAGTGCCGTGGCCGGCACGAGCGGTCGGCTCGAGAAAGTGGCCCATCTGGCCGACGTGATCCGTCGCGTGCCATCCGATGAGATCGAAACGGTGATCAGCTTTCTGAGCGGCGCCGCGCGTCAGGGGCGCATGGGCATCGGCTTCGCGTCCCTTTCTGGACTGCGTGAAGTTCCGCCGGCTGAAACGTCTTCCCTCGATATCCGCGACGTCGACGCGGCTTTCGATCGGCTTGCTGCTTCGTCAGGCGCCGGTTCCGCCTCGCGCCGCGCCGAGCTCCTGCGCGAACTGTTCCGGCAGGCGACGCACGACGAGCAGGATTTCCTGCGCCGCCTGCTGTTCGGCGAGCTTCGGCAGGGCGCTCTCGAAGGCGTCCTGATGGACGCGGTCGCCAAGGCCTCTGGCATCGCGGCGCCCCGCATCCGCCGGGCGGCGATGCTCGCCGGCGATCTGGCACCGGTCGCGCGGACCGCGCTCGTGGAAGGTGAGGACGCGCTCTCGCGGTTCGTGTTGCAGCCGTTCCAGCCGGTACAACCGATGCTGGCCGACTCCGCGAGCGATGTGAACGGCGCGCTCGAGGCGTTGGGCGAGGCGTCGTTCGAATACAAACTGGACGGCGCACGCATCCAGGTCCACAAGGTCGGCGACGAGGTGAAGGTGTACACGCGGAACCTTCGCGACGTCACGTCCGCCGTGCCGGAAGTCGTGACCGCCGCGCGCGCGATGCCGGCGCGCGAGGTGGTACTGGATGGCGAGGTCATCGCGCTGCGCGAGAACGGCACGCCGCAGCCGTTTCAAGTCACGATGAAGCGCTTCGGCCGGAAGCTGGAGGTCGAACGGATGCAGGCCGAGCTGCCGCTCACTCCGTTCTTTTTCGACGCGCTCTACGTCGACGGCACCGCGCTCGTCGACGAGCCGCTGTCGCGGCGCGTGCAAGTGCTCGACGATGTGGCTCGCCGCCACATGGTCCCGAGGATCGTGACGGCCGATGCGGCGGTTGCGGCGGAGTTCGCCGGCCGGGCTCTGGCCGCCGGCCACGAAGGGGTGATGGCCAAGGCCGTCGACGGCCTGTACGCGGCGGGCCGGCGCGGCGCGGCCTGGCTGAAGGTGAAGCAAGCGCGGACGCTGGACCTGGTCATCCTCGCGGCGGAATGGGGCAGCGGCCGCCGCCGCGGCACGCTCAGCAATCTCCACCTCGGCGCCCGCGATCCCGAGCGGGGCGGCTTCGTGATGCTCGGCAAGACGTTCAAGGGGCTGACGGACGAGATGCTGGCGTGGCAGACGAAGAAGTTCCTGGAGCTCGAGATCGGCCGCGACGACTACACCGTTTACATCCGGCCCGAGGTGGTGGCGGAGATCGCATTCAACGAGATTCAGGCGAGCCCGCGGTATCCGGGCGGTGTGGCGCTGCGCTTCGCGCGAGTGAAGCGGTATCGGTCGGACAAGACCGCGGCCGAGGCTGACACCATCGCAATGGTCCTCGAGATCTATCGCTCGCTCGGCTAAAGCCGCCGAGAGGGGGTCGGATACCGTATCCGGCCCCGATCCCGGCCCCGATCCCGGCCCCGGTCCCGGCCCCGGTCCCGGCACCCATCCCGGCACGACGCCGAGTCCTCGTGTAGCATTCCCGCCGTGTCCGCGAAGCTGACCCGGTCGATCGGCCTCACGCAAGCCACCGCGATGGTGGTTGGCACCATTGTCGGCTCGTCGATCTTCGTGCAGCCGTCCGAGGTCAGCCGCGCCGTGCCGAGTTTCGCCGGCATGCTGCTCGTCTGGGTGGCGGCTGGCGTACTCACGTGGTTCGGCGCGAGCATCTGCGCCGAGCTCACCTCGGCGTACCCACGCACCGGCGGCGTTTACGTGTTCCTGCGCGAGATGTTCTCGCCCGCCGCCGGATTCCTGTGGGGCTGGGCGATGTTCTGGAGCATGCACTCGGGCATCATCGCCGCGATCGCCATGGTGTTCGGGCGTTACGCCGCGACGATCGTCCCGATGGGCGATCTCGGCATCCGCGTCACGGCCGTCCTCGGCATCGTCGTGCTGTCCGCGATCAACTACGTCGGTGTCCGGCCCGGCAGCGCGGTGCAGACCGCCCTGACGATGGCGAAGCTCGGGGCCATCGCGCTGCTCCTGGCGCTGCTCTTCGGCGCGGGCGTCCTGCATGCGCCCGCCGCCGGCGGCGAACTGCAGATCGGCGGGTTCTTTCGGGGTCTCGTCGCCGGCCTGTTCGCATTCGGCGGCTGGCACATGGTGACGTACGCCGCGGAGGAGACGCGCAATCCCGAGCGCACGATTCCGCGCGCGTTGATGGTGGGCACTGCCGTTGTTGTCGTCACCTATCTCGGCCTCAACGCGGCCTATCTCCTCGTACTGCCCTTCAGCCGCGTTCTGACGTCCACGCACATCGCATACGACGCGACGCTGACCGCGGCAGGGCCGGCCGCGGCGTCGGCGATTTCGATCCTGGTGATCGTGTCATCGCTCGGCGCCAACAGCGGGATCATCCTGGCAGGGCCTCGCGTCTACTACGCGATGGCCGAGGACGGGCTGCTGTTTCGCTGGATGGGCGCGGTGCATCCGACGTATCGCACGCCGTATATCGCGATTGTCGCCCAGGCCATCTGGTCGTCGGTGCTGGTCCTCACTGGTACGTACGGAACGCTGGTCTCGCGAGTGGTGTACACGGAGTGGATCTTCTTCGGGGCCCTTGCGCTTGGAACGCTCGCGCTGCGGCGCGGCGCCGGCTACGCGCCGGCATTTCGCGCCGCGGGTTTTCCAGCCGCGCCGGTGCTGTTCGCGATCGTGTGTCTCGTCATGGCTGTCAATCAAATCGTGTCGGATCCCTTCAACGGCCTGTGGGGACTCGGCCTCGTGCTCCTGGGCCTGCCGGTGTATTTCGTCTGGAGACGTCTTCATGCGCGTGATCGACTTTCACAATCACTATTACCCGCCGAAGTACATGCAGGCGCTGCAGTCGGGACAGAGCAGCGTCAAGGTCACGATCGATAAGGAGGGCAACCCGAACCTGCACTATCCCGGCGACTACAACGTCGCGGTCCGCGGCCATCGCGATTTGGCGTACCGGCAGGAGGTGCTCGACACGCACGGCGTCACGCGCCAGGTCGTCACGCTGACGACGCCAGGCACGCATGTCGAGTCGCCGGCGACGGCTGTCACACTGGCGTCGCTCGTGAACGACGAGTTCAAGGAGGCGATGGATACACGCGGCCACCACTTCACCGCGCTGGCCACGCTGCCGCTGAACGACCCGGCGGCGTCGGCGAAGGAATTCGAGCGCGCCACCCGTCAGCTCGGCATGCCCGGCGCCATGCTGTTCAGCAACATCAACGGCGTCGCGCTGAGCGACGCGCGGTTCTGGCCGATCTACGAGCGGGCGAACGAGCTCGGGGCGGTGTTGTACATCCACCCGGCGCATCCCGTGAACGTCGACATGATGCAGGAATACTGGCTGATGCCGCTGTGCGGCTTCCTCTTCGACACGACACTCGCCGCAGCGTCGCTCGTCTTCAGCGGCGTCGTGGAGCGCTTTCCAAAGATCCGCTGGGCGCTCTGCCATCTCGGCGGCACGATTCCATATCTCGCCGAGCGGCTCGACCGTGGCTTTCATGCGTTCAAGGACTGCCGGGCGCACATCGATCGGCCGCCGACGACGTATCTCCGGCACTTCTACTACGACACGGTCAACTTCGACCAAGGCGCGCTGAAGCTGGCGATCGACTTCGCCGGTGCGGATCACATTCTCGCGGGCAGCGATTACCCGCACCAGATCGGCAGCATCCCGTCGATGCTCGATGCAATCGCGAAGCTACCCGTCACCGACGAGCAGCGTGAGGGAATCCGGTATGGCAATGCGGCTCGGTTGTTGGGGATCGCGTAGGGCAGGAGGGGCTGGATGGGCAGGAAGGGCGGGAAGGGCTGGGCGGGAAGGGCAGGGACACGATGAGACGACAGGCGGTTGCGATCGGCGTTGGCTGCGCGCTAGCGGCGATGTACGCAGTGTCCGGCTTCAGCCGGACCTTTGCTCAGGCGCAGATGACCCGCGTGCCGCAGTTCGAGAACGATCGCGCCGTGTCGTGGAAGAGCGTCATTCCGCCGCACACGGAATCGACGCTGCACCGCCACGATCGCTATCGCACCATCGTCGCGATCGTCGGCGGCGATCTGACTCTCGTCGGCGCGGACGGCAAGAAGACCGTCGTGCACTATGAAACCGGGAAAGCCTATTGGCAGGCGCCGATGCCCGCCGGCGAGATGCACAAGGACGCGAACGAGACAGGTCAGACGATCGAGCTCGTGGTGATTGAGGTCAAATAGCGCCCTGATGCTATTTGCACCGCCGGTCAACGACCTGCGACAGGGTTGTCGATGGTGAGTTTGCGCACCCACAGCCCGCGTGCCGTCTCCTCCGTCTCGCCAAGAGGCGTCGAGAAGATCGGCGCCAGCTTCGCCGTGCTTCCTTCTGACGGCTTCGCCGTGAGCCCGCCGACTCCGCGCAGGCGGCGAATCGCTTCGTCTGGCAGGCGCGGCGGCTTCGGCGTCCGGCCGAGTTCGGGACGGGGCAGCGAAGCAAACACGTCCTCCAGGGCCGGCACTCGTTCCGGGCTGGCGAAGATCAGGAAATGCTCGCGTCCTCCGACACTCGACACCTGCCAATCTAACTCTGCGTTACTGCTCGTCCCGGGAATCCGGTTGGTCATTCCAGCGGGAACGGGGTTGGTAATCGTCTGGCCTTGCTTTGGAAACAGGAGATAGGACTCTCCCCGGTCATCTTCATTGACGATGTAAACGTAGGTCGGCGTCGAGACGCGTAACTTCACGAAGAGTCCGTCACCGAGCGCCACACGTTCGCCCGGGCGAAGCCGCTGTTCGCTCTTGCCTCGTACTCGGTAGAGCGCAGTATCAATCTGGTAGGCAGGTTCGACGGCCGCCACGCTCCCCGTCGAAGTCGGTGCCGCGGTCGTGACAGTCGCGGGCGTGGTCGATCGTCCTGCCAGCCAATACATCGCTCCCGTCAGACCCACTGCACCGACAAGGGCCGCGGCGACGAGCCAGCTGGGTCTGGGACGCGGCACCGGCTGTGGATCGGGCCGTACGTTGCCGAAACGCGCCAGCGCTGCCTCGAACTCCCCGACGCTCGCATACCGTTCCTGCGGGTTGACCGCCAGCGCGCGCTCGACGCCATAGACGAAATCGTCGGGGAGATCCGGACGTGCGTCACGCAGGAATTTGCGCTCGCCTCGCCGATGCGCACGTTCGAGCTCGGCGCGCGTTTTCCCTTCGACCGGATAGGCATCGGTCACGAGATGATAGAGAAGGACGCCGAGGCTGTAGATCTCCGAACGCTTCGTGCGTGGGTGTCCTTCGAAGACTTCGGGCGCCACGTAAAGCGGAGTGCCGGCAAAGTCGTTCCCGCCCGATCCGCTCGCGTGCGCGTCGGTCTCCAGCTCTTTGCCGGTGCCGAAATCCATCAGCACCGTGCGTCCGCCAGCGGCGCGCATCACGTTGTGGGCCTTGACGTCACCGTGCATCAGTCCGGCCGCGTGAACCGCTGCGAGCGCCCGGCACAAGTCCACGCCGATGCCGGCGGCTTCGCGCGCGCCGTATGGTCCATTCGACTTCAGCAGGCTGCCGAGCGTGCGTCCGTTGACGAACTCCATCCAGATGCCGATTCGTCCATCGATCTGATCGGTGCCGTACACCGTCACGACGTTGTGGTGTCGCACGCGGGCAAGATTGCGCGCTTCGGTGGGGAGCTCAAAGGCGGAGTTGAGGAGCTTCAGCGCGACTTCCGAGTCGAGCTTCGTATCCCTGGCGCGATACACGACGCCGAAGGTGCCTTTGCCGATCTTTTCGAGCAGGCGAAGGTGTCCCCACACCTCGTGTTCAAGCGCCTGGGTCTCGTTGCCGCGTCGCACGTCGGTCGGCGTCGCGGATTCGATGTCCTTCCGATGAAACTGTGCGATGCGGTCCAGGACCGCCATTTCCCGGAGAACAGCCGTGGCCTGACTGGGCGCCTGCGGCATCGAGAAGTGGGCCCAGTCCACGGCGACGCCATCCGAGACGGCGGTCGCGACCTGGAGGAGATCGTGTTCGTCAGGCTTGTCCACTGGCCATCTCCTCTGCGAGCCGCACCAGCGCGCGGCTGACGGCCATCTGCGCGGCGGCGATGCTCGGCTTGCCGAGCGCCGTGGCGATGTCCGCGTACGGATAGTTCAATTCGATGCGCAGCATGATTGCTTCCCGGTCGGTGGGCCTGAGACGCTGGAGGGCGGACTCGTAGCGTTCGAGCGTCTCGCGCCCGATGGCTTCCTCGAGCGGCGACGGATCGGAGCCAGCTTTCGCGGGATCCAGCTGTTGCGGCGGCGCATGCCGGGTCGCGCGCCGGATTTCGTCGCGGACGCGGTTGATCAGTGCCTGGCGCAAGTAGCCGTGAAAAGCGCCCTCGTGCCGCGGCTCGAAGTCGCCGATGCGTTTGAGCACCTGGATGAAGGTGTCCTGGACGAGGTCGTGGGTGTCGAGCGCGCCGCGGGCCCAGGCGGGCAGCCGGCCGTGGGCCCAGCGTTGAAGGCGGGGGAGGTAGCGGACGCAAAGCTCGTTCTCCGCGGCCGTGTCACCGGTGCGAGCCCGCCGAACCAGTTCGATCGACGACTGGGCCTCGACCCGGTTTGCGGCCGTGGAGTCCGAAGACGACTCGCCCGACGGCGATAGCTCGGCCATGATGGCTGACTGCCCGACTGTCAGATTGAGCGTGCCTATCATACCCCTCGCCCGATTCTCAGGCAGGCGCCTGGCCGCGCCGCATCGCGTTGACGGTGCACACTTTGAGAAACGTTCGGATCGGGCCGATCCAACACGGAAGGGCAGAAGGGCAGTCGGATAGATGCGGCGATGAGCCTACTGACCCATTTACCCATCGACACAAATGGTGTCAGGTCTGATGTGATGCAGTTTGCACGCTGGCGCCGCGAACGATATCCGGGATTGAGGGGGTGAACGGCGGGCCGCGTTCGTCGCAGCGAGCGACTGGCGCTGAGTCTGCCGACGCGGCGCGCGGCGAGCGTCGATCCGGCGCTGTCGCTGAATGGAGCGTAAACCCCACCGGATTTTGAGTCCGGGTCGCCATGCGGGAGAGGCCCGCTTTCGGGGCCCTCGAAACGTCGCTCTGATTACCCAATGGGCGAGGAACTCGCCAGTCACGCGCAAAGCTTTACTCGCTTTGAGGAGCTCGCAACATCTTTTGACCGCCCCTGATATCTCCATAGATGGCGGCACACCAACCATGCGCGCTAACCTCGTGGCCATGCACATGTGGGAGGGCAGTAAGACGAAGGCGAACAATGTCGAGAACTTCTTTGTCGCCGGCGGGTCATAGACGTCACCTTGATACAAATGGACAGTCGGTGGAAAATCTCGCAGTTGAGCAATACTGTCATTTGGCGTGCCGGCGGTTTTAGAAACATGCTCCGGACCCGATAGGTCTAAACATTACAAAGAGCCGACCACGGTGATCGCGTTCGGACTGGTGGTGTATGGGATGTGCGGGAAGCCGGATGGCGGGCAGGGTTCGGGAAGTACCGTCTGCAAGCGGGCTTAGCTGAACCTGCCATACCGAGGCCGGGTCGATGTTAGAAATCCCGCCTCGCTTCGTTGTACCCCACGGTGACTCCTGCGCTCCGTTACTCGCCCGTCGCAAGCGTCGTTCCTCATCGCTCCTGAGGTAAGCCGATGGCCAAACAAACGAAGGAAGAGCCCAAGTGGACGGTGATGGTGTTCATGGAAACCGGTGCATTGCCGGGGCAAGAGCCTCTCGACGATGAAGCCGACGAAGACATCGAGGAAATGGTGGCCGCGCTGGCCGCAGAGCGCAAAGAGCATTTCCTCGACATCATCTATCAGCGTCATGGTCCGAAAGGCACGGCGCGCCAGTATCTAGGCCCTCGCGGTGGTCCGCCGGAAGATGTCACCGACTCCTGGGCCGAGAGCAGCGCCGAAGCCCTTCAACATTTCATCCGCTGGGCGCGAGAGCAGGCCGGGCACCGACGTCAGGATCATGCGATGCTCGTCTTGTGGGGCCACGCCCATCGCTTCGCCATCGGCGCTCGGCCAGTGCCTGGAGGGGTAGAAGCGCTGGCCTTCGCGGAGTTGTCCACGCTGCTGGCCCCCGCGAAGGTCGGTTCGCTCGATGTCATCGCCTTCGATGCGTGCGATGCCTCTACTATCGAAATGGCGGTGCAACTGCAGGGCGTGGCGAATTATCTGCTGGCGTCGCAGATCACGATGCCGCTTCCCGGGTTTCCCTATCATCGGATCTTCGAACGGGTCGCTGACCCGAAAGGAAGGCTGATGGGACCGGCAGAACTGGGCAG
>Ga0193696_1000066_pt1 | contig 46519 bp, 38 predicted proteins | sample L3m1metaG_FD_145074 | JGI IMG/M metagenome (GOLD analysis project Ga0193696, IMG submission 145074) | Soil microbial communities from a riparian zone of the East river system, Colorado, United States - L3m1 | ecosystem: Environmental > Terrestrial > Soil > Riparian zone | place: USA: East River... | reverse complement strand
CATCACGTTGCACGTCGTGTTCACCGACGGTCAGGACCGGACGGACTGGTGGGACGGCCGCGATGAGCGCCGCACGTTCCGATATCGAAGCCCGGCGCGCGTCGTGTCGGCAACCATCGACCCTGACCGGGTGCTACTGCTCGATCTCGATCGGACCAACAACAGCCGGACGCTCACGCCTCAGACGGCCGCCGCCGCCGCACGATGGGGCAGCATCTACCTGCTTTGGCTGGAACACCTTCTGCTGTCCTACGCGTCGCTTGCCTGACCCTTCCCGCCCCTCCTGACCGCGGCGCCTGCCGCGGCCGCTGATAACACCAGCCAGAATACCCGTGGCGTTGCCGGCCGGAGCGGCGGCGGCACGAGCTCGAGCAGCAGCGCGTGAACCGCGAAGGCGACAGCCCCCAGAAGGGCGAGTGCCTGGCGTCGTTCAGCGCCGGGCAGCGCCTCGATCGCGCCGCGCGTCCGACGGACGATGGCCACGACTCGCGAGTGTCTTACGCTGAGTCGCACGACGCGCGAGACGTCCTCGACGATCGCCCATGCGCGGCTCCGGCGCAGCACCTCGACGGCTTCCGAGAAATCGTCTGTGTCGTGCACACTCATGGGACGCCGGCCCCCTTCGGGTCGATGGTCAGCGCAATCACGGATCCGCTGGCAACATAGCGGTCCGTTGTCAGCGTGAATGTGGCTCCTGGCGAGACGGTGCGGCCGCGATAGCGCCAGCCATCACGCGAATCGTCGGCGCCGAGCGTCACGGTCGCGTCCCGAACCCCTGCCCCGTTGTCCGATCTCCGGCGTTCGACCGCGCTGACGATTGCCGCACGTTCGTCAAGGCAATCGTCGCGATCCCCGGAACGAATCAGATCCAGCATCTCATCCGCACCCGCAAAGCGGATCCGCGCGACTGCACGCCGCGGCGGTTCGACTGGCAACAACTCGTCGATCGCGAGCGATAGCGCGATCGAAGCCGGACCGACGAGGCGAATCACCGGCGACGGCGTCGCGAGCGGCGTGCCGCCGACCGCACACCCCTCGCTCTGCGGATCGAGGTCGCATTGCACCACCATCACGACTGGGCGCTCAAATCGTCCCGCGACGGTGACGTCGGCGCTGCCTTGCCCCGTAGTGAGACGATGCCGTCCGGGCCGGACGTTTCCGAGCTGCACGATGTCGGCCTGTGACGCCGTGGCGCCCGGGGTCAATGGTCCCGGGCGCAGGGCGCCAGCAGTCGACTCATCGAGATCGAACAGTGTGCCGGTTACGCGAATCCGCGCGGGAGGTACGGCCTGGATGGTGACCGCTCCAGCGGACCGCGCCACTTCCTGAACGCCGTCATAGATCACGAGGTCGTGGGTGCCTGACGCCACCTCGCCGACCAGTACGTCGGCCGAATTCGGATTCTCGAACACAAATCCGAGCGCAGGCGCCTCATCGATCGAGGCGCGGAGCATCGGCCGGAATCCGGATCCGCGGACCTTGAGCTTCGCCGCCAGACGGCTTCCACCGGCGAGACGCCGCTCTTCCATGGTGATCGGAACGCGAGCGACCGAGGTGATTCTTGGCGCGGACGGCCGGAACAGCAGGAACGTGCCGTAGGCGATCGGAAGCAAGACGAGCGCGAATGCACCAATCGCTGCGTCGACGATGTTGACGCGGCCAAAGAGGCGTCCGCGGTCGTCAATCATCGTCAAGATACCGCCCCGGTTCGATGGCGTACCAGCGCCTGCACCGACACAAAGAAGCCGACCGCGCTGACCCAGACCAGGTACGGCGTCACGAGCCCGCGCAGCCGCAGCAGCGTGCCGACGTTGCCATTGGTCAGCGCCAGGACCCCGGCAGTTGGAAGAACGTAGCCAAGCAGAAGACACGTGACGAGCGGGTCGCGCCGCCAGGCTGCGGCCGCCCCGATCGCCGATAGTACGAGCAACGCGTACCACGCGAGCTGTTCCGGCAGGTACAGGAGCTCTCGAAGCGAGGCGAGTTGCCACGGTGCGGGCACGGCTACGAAGCTTACCGCTGCGCGGGCTACGTAACGTGCGCCCTGGCCTGCATTGAGCGTCAGCGTCGACGCCGACGGCGTCTGCGGGTTGACGTAGAAGCCTTCGTCGAGCAGCTTGTAGGCGTGACCCACCGTAAAGACGTGGCCGGTATGAGTCTTCGCGGTCGATTCCAGACCTTTGATGACGCGATTCTGCTGTTGCGGCACCGTGGCGACGAGCGCCAGGGCAACGATCGCGGCCGCCGCGGCGCCGGCAAGGAATCGACGCGAGATCGTCATCGCGTGCAACGTCAGGCCCGCGCCCAACCCGAGCGCCGCAAGCCAGACGGCGCCGGACCGCAGATCGTGAATAATCCACGCGCCCGCGAGACCGGCGAGCACTCCGTACACGCGCGTCCGCCACGCGTGTGCTCGCAGCACAACGACCGACGCCCAGAGAATGAGGGCGCTTCCTGTGAAATACAGCGATTCCTTCAGCAGGGAAATCGACCACACGAACAGCGTGGGAAGGAACAGCACCGCTGTCAGGCCGGTCAGGGCCGGGCCCGGACCGAAAGCGCGCCTCGTCACCCGGTAAAGGAGCAGGGCGCCGGCGATGAAGAGCGCCGAGTTCATCAGCCTGACGCCGTAGGGCGCGGGTCCGAAGGCGACCTGCGCGAGTGTGAGAAACGAGACGTAGCTGTTGCGGCCGTACTCGTCGAAGGCGACGACGTAGTCGTACTTGTTGACTGGAACACCAAGCAGCAGGTCGCGTGTCCTCAGCGCGCGCGTCATGCTGTAGGCGCCGTCACCGGTGAGGGCGCCGACGAACTGGTCGTCGTGAATCGGAATGCTCGTGAAGAAGATCGCGACCATGGCGGCGACCCGTAGCGCCACCGCTGTCGCGACAATCGTCGTCAGCACTCGGCGCTCGTCGTCCGCCAGATTCCGCCGGGCGAGGGCTGCGGCCGCAACGGTGAGCGCGCCGGCGCAGAGCCCGAGTGGCGAAACGGTATAGAGCACGGCGAGGACGAACCCCGCGACGACACTCCAGGCGAGCGTGGTGTTGGTCAGAACCTCGATATTTTAGGCGAACGGCGGTCCCCGCGGCGGCTTGTAGTACAAAGACGCACCGCATGAACACCAGCATCCACGCGATCGACGCGGCGATCCTCGTCGCGTACCTGATCATGCTCACGGGCGTCGGTCTCTACTTCTCCCGGCGCCAGGTGAACCTCGACGAGTTCTTCCGCGCCCGGCAGTCGATGACGTGGCTGCCCGTCGGTCTGTCGCTGATGGCTGCGCTCGACAGCGCCATCGACTACCTGATGCAGCCCTCGTCGACGATCAAATACGGGCTCATTCTGCTGGTCGGCACCAGTTCGTGGCTGCTGCTGTATCCCTGGGTGGCGAAGGTCACGCTGCCGTTCTACCGCCGGCTGAATCTCTACACGACGTACGAGTATCTCGAGGCGCGGTTCGACGTGCGCGTCCGTTCCCTCGCCGCCGGCATCTTCATCGTCTGGCGGCTGGGGTGGATGGCGACAGCTATTTACGTCCCCTGTCTCGCCATCAGCGCGGCCACCGGCGGCGGCATCCCGCTCACCGGCACCATCGTCGCGCTTGGCGTGGTCGTGACGTTCTATACGGCGTTGGGCGGCGTGCAGGCGGTCATCTGGAACGATGTGGCGCAGTTCATGGTGCGGTTCGGCGGTCTGACGGCGGTGGTTGTGATTGCCGCGCGAGCGGTGCCGGGCGGATTGAGCGAAATCTGGCAGGTCGCGTCCGCGGCCGGAAAGACGACGCTGTTCGCGCCGATCGCGGGATCCTCTGACGGTCTTTTCGCGGGCGTTCAGGCGTTCTTCGAGCAGCCGCTCAACGTCGTCTCGATCATGTTTGCGCTGATGGTGGGACGGATGGCGGCGTACGTCGGCGATCAGATTATGGTCCAGCGGCTGCAGACGACAAGGTCGCTGAAAGACGCGCGGCGGGCGTTCGTCGTGACCGCGGCCGGCGACATCATCTGGATGTTCGCGCTCTCGTTCGTCGGTCTGGCGCTGTTCGCCTACTTCCAGCGCCATCCGCTGCCGCCTGACTTCTCGACCGACAAGATCCTGCCGTACTTCATGTCGCTGACATTCCCGCGCGGCATCGTCGGTCTGGTGATCGCGTCGATCATGGCCTCGTCTTTGTCCAGCGTGGACTCCGCCATCAATTCGTGCACGTCCGTGGTCGTCGTCGATTTCTACAACCGCCTCGTGCTGGGACGGCAGACGGGCGAGCGAGGCAGCGGGGCCGACGACCGGCGGCAGGTGCTGGTCGCGCGCGTGGCCACGGTGGGGTTCGGCGCCCTCGGCACGCTGCTCGCCATCAACGTGTCGCGGATTGGCAGTCTGCTCGAGATTGCGAACAAGCTGATCAACGCGTTCACCGGTCCGCTGTTCGGGATCTACCTGCTGGCGATGTTCAGCCGGCGCGCCACCGCCGTCCCCGTGTTGATTGCCGGCGTCCTGGGAAGCTTCACCAGCTACTACGTCGCCTATCGCACCAGCATCGGGTTCATGTGGCCGTCGACGTTCGGTCTCGCGGCGACGCTGATTGCCGGATGGGTACTCACGGTTGTGCTGCGCACGCGTCCATCCGAGGCGGCGTTGAAACTGACGTGGTGGGAAGTGGTGAAGTCAGAGCCGGCGGCCGCGGGGCAGGCCTAAAGGCCTGCGCTACGAGGAATTGTCTAGACGTGACCGCGGTCGCGTGACAGCGCGGCCGTGAGCTCTTCAAGGCGGCCACTCAGCGCGGCGAGCTCGTTCTCCAGCGCAGAGACCCGCATCTCGTGGCGTCGATCCCGCGTCAGCATCGCGTCCGACCGCTTCATCAACTCGTCGGCAACCGAGTTGATGGCACCCGACAGCCCGCGCAAGAGCCCGGCGACGTCGCGATCGCGCGTGTCGACGTAGGGCGTAATCTGCTGCGCGAACAGGACGAGCAGACTCTGAAAGCGGATCAGGTCCTCGATCGTGCCTCGAAGGACGTCCAGTGTCGTCGCCATCGCTTCGCGGGTCTGCCGCGCGACCTGGACGTTCCGGTTGACGTGATCGACGATCGCCGAATTGAACGCCTGCTGCTGCTCGAAGAGCGGCGCCACCGCCCGCCTGACCGCCGCTACGAACCCGCGTCGAAAGCCCCGAGGACGAGGTGCGTCGATCTTCCAGAGCGTGTTGAGCGGCGTGACCTGGTGCTCGTCGGGAACCGGCGGCGGGTGAGGGAAGTCGGTAGGGAGCTGCTGAACGACCCGATCGAGCCGCGTCAGCGCGTCGTTGTATTCGCGGTCCGCCGCCTCGCGTTCCGCCTCGAGCGCCGCGAGATCGTCGGGTCCCGGCATGTTAGTGATCAGCGGCCGACCAGGCCTTCGACGGGACTGCTCGCGTTTGCGTACATGCGACGGGCGATGCGGCCAGACGAATAGGCGAGGCGGCCCGCTCGCACCGCCAGCTTCATCGCTTCGGCCATTGCCACCGGATTCTGTGCGCCCGCGATAGCCGTGTTCATCAGGACCGCGTCGGCGCCAAGCTCCATCGCCAGCGCGGCATCCGAAGCCGTGCCCACACCCGCGTCGACGATGAGCGGGACGCGAGCGAACTCGCGGATGATGCGGATGTTGTTCGTGTTCTGGATGCCGAGGCCCGAACCGATCGGAGCGCCGAGCGGCATCACCGCGGCCGCTCCCGCGTCCTCGAGCTTCCGGCAGATGACCGGATCGTCGCTCGTATACGGCAGCACCACGAACCCCTCGCGCACCAGCACGCGCGTCGCCTCGAGCAGCTCGGTGTTGTCCGGGAAGAGCGTCCGCTCGTCGCCGATCACTTCGAGCTTGACCCAGTTCGACAGCCCCGCCTCGCGTCCGAGCCGCGCCGTGCGAATGGCTTCGTCCGCGGTGTAGCACCCGGCGGTATTCGGCAGCAGGAAGTATTTCGCCGTGTCGATGTAGTCGAGCAGCGATTCCTTGGATCGGTCCGAGATATTCACGCGGCGAACCGCGACGGTCACCATGTCGGCGCCCGACGCCTCGTGCGCCTGCACCATCACCGCCGGCGACGAATACTTGCCCGTCCCGACGATGAGCCTCGACGAAAACGTTTTATCCGCGATCTTGAAGGTATCCACGTCTAAGTCCCTGGCAGCTAGCCCCTAGCCCACGCCTTCGCTCGACCATCACGCGGCGAGCTTCCGCCTCCGCGCGATGCGCTTCGGCGGGACAAGTCGGCGCGGCAGGCTCTCAGCTAGCCCCTAGCCCCTAGCCCCTAGCCCCGATAGTCTTACCCACCCCCGACGAAGTTCACGATCTCCACAGAGTCGCCCTCGCTGATGACCGTGCGATCGAAGGCGTCGCGCTTCAGCACGAACAGATTGTGCTCCACGGCCACCCGCCGCGGATCGATGTCCAGGTGCGCCAGCAGATCGGTCACCGTGAGTGGCCGGACGATCTCGAACCGGTCGCCATTCAGCGTAATGGTCAACGGACGCCAACCCGCGTCTAGTTTATCAGTCCGCCGGAATCGCGTGCGGTTGACTCGCGCCGGAAGTCCCTAGTACCTTTTTCTGTTCGTGACCACGGCACTCGGCCTCCCAGGCTATACGTTCGAAGACTTACATCGTCCTGACCGCCTGGCGTCGCTGTACGACCGGTTCTGCGAGGAGGTGCTCGCCACCGATCCGGCGTTCTGGCTCGAGTGGGAGGCGTATCGCCACGCGCCCGACGCGCCGCGGCCGCCGCTGACGCTGTCGAATCTCCTGACCGGCATGGCGCCGCACGTCAGCCGATTCCTGCAGCGGCTCTTCGAGGTGGACGCGCCGGCGGAAGCGATTGCCGAATCGACGCGCGCGCAGGACGACCTCTTTCGCTTCAAGGTCGACTTCGTCCGCCGCCGCGCGCTGCCACTGCTCAAGGGCGGCGCGCGCGTCTCCGCGTCCGCCGAAGACGACGCCATTGTCGAGCGGATGATCGCGGATCAGCAGACGAGTGATCGGGAACTCGCGGTGGCTCGAGCTGGTTGCGCCCTTCTCGACCGGGAAAAGTCAGCTAGCCCCCAGCCCCCAGCCCCCGGCCCCGACGCCGAAGCCCTGAAGCGCTGGTGCGCCGCGCGACTCCACGATCGCGCCTATCGCAGCTGGGTGATTTTCCGGTTTCCCGAAACCCTCGATTACTGGAACCTCGTCGAGGTGCAGCGGCCCGAGCCGCAACTGCCAGAAGGGATGCGTGGCCCGGACTGGCGCCTGCGCCGCCGCGATGGCTTCGGTCTGACAGACCCGCGTTTCACGCGCCGGGAATCGTTGAGCGAGATCCATTACTGCGTGCTCTGCCACGAGCGCGACAAGGACTCGTGCTCGAAGGGGCTTCACGGCAAGGACGGGCGCGTCGTCGTCAACCCGCTGGGAATCGCCCTCGACGGCTGCCCGCTCGACGAGAAGATCTCGGAGATGCACGCGCTTCGGAAAATTGGCGATGCGGTGGGCGCGCTCGCGCTGGTGATGATCGACAACCCGATGTGCCCCGGCACCGGGCACCGCATCTGCAACGACTGCATGAAATCCTGTATCTACCAGAAGCAGGAGCCGGTCAACATCCCGCAGATCGAAACCACGGTGCTCACGGACGTCTTGAACCTGCCGTGGGGCGTGGAGATCTACGGGCTGCTCAGCCGCTGGAACCCGCTGAACGTCCGCCGTCCCTACGCGCTTCCGTACAACGGCAAGAACGTGCTCGTCGTCGGCCTTGGCCCGGCCGGATACACGCTGGCGCACTACCTGGTCAACGAAGGCTTCGGCGTGGTGGGTGTGGACGCGCTGAAAATCGAGCCGCTGCCCGATGACATCGTCGGGACCGGTGATATCCCGCCGCGTCCGATCCGGGACTGGAGCGAGATCTACCGTCCCCTCGACATGCGCGTCCTCGAAGGATTTGGCGGGGTGTCGGAATACGGCATCACGGTGCGATGGGACAAGAATTTCCTGACGCTGCTGTACCTGACGCTCGCGCGACGGCGCGGCTTCCGCATGTACGGCGGCGTCCGCTTCGGCGGCACCATCCCGATCGAGGACGCGTGGGCGCACGGCTTCGACCACGTGGCGGTGGCGTCCGGTGCCGGACGGCCGACCATCATCGACCTGAAAAACAATCTGATCCGCGGGATCAGGAAGGCCAGCGATTTCCTGATGGCGCTGCAGCTCACGGGAGCGTTCAAGCGGACTGCTCTGCCAAACCTGCAAACGCGGTTGCCCGCCCTGGTCATCGGCGGCGGCTTGACGGCGATCGATACCGCGACCGAGTTGATGGCGTACTACCCGCTGCAGGTCGAAAAAGCGCTCGACCAGTACGAAACGCTGGTCGCGGAACTGGGCGTCTCGCCCGTCCGCGGATCCTACGACGCCGAGGAGTTGGAGGTGCTCGACGAGTACCTCGAGCACGGTCGCGCGATCCGGGCTGAACGGGTGCGCGCCGCCGCAGCGGGGGTCACGCCAGATTTCGTGCAGATGGTTCGATCGTGGGGTGGCGTGACGATCGCCTATCGCAAGCGGATGGTCGATTCGCCCGCCTACCGTCTCAATCACGAAGAGGTGATCAAGGCGCTCGAAGAGGGCATCACCTTCGCCGAGAACCTCAATCCCAACGAGGCGGTGGCCGACGAGCGCGGCGCCGTTCGCGCGATGGTGTTTGCGCGAGAGGGGCCCGCTTTCGCCGCCGATGAACTGGACGCGGGCTCGGCGAGCCAGGCCACGATCACGTTGCCGGCGCGAACGGTGCTCGTCGCGGCGGGAACGACGCCGAATATTACCTACGAGAAGGAATGCCCAGGTACGTTTCAGCTCGACGCGAAACGGAAGTTCTTCCAGCCTCACAATGCCGTGGACGATGGCGACGGACGGTTCAGGTTGATGCCGGATGCTGGCGGGTTCTTCACGTCCTACGATCGGGACGGACGGTTCGTGACGTATTACGGCGACAACCATCCTCGTTACGCCGGCAACGTTGTCAAGGCGATGGCGTCGGCGAAGCACGGCTTTCCGCACATCGTGAGATTGTTCGCGGGCGATCTGGCGTCTCTCGACGCCGGCCGCCAGGCCGAACGCGACCGCGGGTGGACGGAGCTCGTGCGGCGGCTGGACGGCGAACTGCTGGCGCAGGTCGAAGAGGTCGTGCGGCTCACGCCGACGATTGTCGAGGTGATCGTCAAGGCACCCGCCGCGGCGCGCCACTTTCATCCCGGTCAGTTCTACCGGCTGCAGAATTACGAATCGATGGCGCGACAGGTGAACGGCACGCCGCTGTTGATGGAGGGCATCGCGCTGACGGGCGCCTGGGTCGACAAGGAGCGCGGCCTGCTGTCACTCATCGCGTTGGAGCTCGGCGTATCGAGCCGGCTCGTGTCGCAGCTGCGCAAGGGCGAACCGGTGGTCGTGATGGGCCCGACTGGATCGCCGACCGAAATCCCGTCGGGCCGGCAGGTGCTGTTGCTCGGTGGCGGACTCGGTAACGCCGTGCTGTTCTCGATCGCCAAGGCGATGCGCGAGAACGGCAATCGCGTGGTCTACTTTGCCGGCTACAAGAAAGGCGAGGATCTCTTCAAGCGCGAGGAGATCGAAAGGGCCACCGATCAGGTGATCTGGAGCACCGACATGGGCGCGGTCATCGAGCCGCAGCGGCCGCAGGACGCTCATTTTCGCGGCAATATCGTCCAGGCCGTTCTCGCTTACCAACAGGGGGAGCTCGGCGACCGCGTGGTGCCGCTCGAATCGGTCGATCGCATCATCGCCATCGGGTCGGATCGCATGATGGCGGCGGTCACGGCCGCGCGCCACGGGGTCCTGGCGCCGTACCTGAAAGCCGACCATGTCGGGATTGCCAGCATCAACTCGCCGATGCAGTGCATGATGAAGGAAGTCTGCGCGCAGTGCCTGCAGAAGCACGTCGATCCCGTGACCCACGAAGAAACCATCATTTTTTCGTGTTTCAATCAGGATCAGGAGATGGATCGGGTGGATTTTCCGAACCTCGCCGCCCGCCTCCGCCAGAACACCGTCCAGGAAAAACTATCCAACCTGTGGTTGGATCACCTCCTCAGGTCATGACGCCATTCATCTGCGCGCTTGCGGTTGCCGCTACCCTTCGCCCGCAACTCGAGGCGGTGGCGAAGCTGCCAGGTGAGCCGGCGCTCGTGAGCGCCGCCGGCATGACGAAGGCCGAGGATCCGATCCTCACCATCGAGAATGGGTCAGCCTTCGATCCCGGGGCCACAATGCGCCGTCTCGTCATCGTCGGTATCGGCAACGACGAGGCGAGCGCGGCGGCCGTCGTCGCGGCGGTGCGATGGATGAAGACATCGGCGCCTGCAGGGATCAAGAGAGACTGGATCGTCAGCGCCCTGCCGGTTTCACCGCCGACCGGGGAACTGACGGAGTCGCAGGCGACCCAGCGATGGCTGGCGTTTCAAGCGCCGGACCTGGTCGTGCGTGTGGCTCCCGAGGTCGTGCAGCCGGGCTCCGCAGGTTTGGACAACGTCGAGTGGGCGACGGTTCCGGTCACCGGCACGATCGCGGCCCTTCAGGGGGTGCTGACCAAACCGAGAGCGCGATCGCCAGCGCACGAAACGCTTGCCGCGCGGATCCGCCGCGCGCCGCTCGATATTGCCCGCCTGCTCGCGACCCGCTATCCGGAAACGCCGAGCATCAGCTACATCCCATCCGTCTCGTGGGTCAACACGCTTCGGCTCAGCACAATCAGCGGCGATGTGTCGCTGCGGCAGAGAGTGCTCGATCAGGTGGCGCCGTGGCTGTCGGGCGAACGGAAGCTGTTCGGGGACAGAATCCAGCTGACCGCGGTGGCTGGCGCGATGGTGTTCGCGGACCTGTCAAAGACGGACGGCGGCAACGAGGCTGCCGTGAGCCTTGCGAATGAAGCGGCGGCTCTGGCCACGGCCGTTAAGCCAGACGGCATCGCCCAGTATGGCCAGGGATGGACCGACGACATGTTCATGGCATCGTCCATCCTGTCCCGCACCGGACACGTCGACGACGCCGCAAAGCTGCTCGCGTCGTACGCTGGCCGCCTTCAGCGCCCGGACGGCCTGTTCAATCACGCGGTCGACGGCCCGGCGGCCTGGGGCCGCGGGAACGGCTTTGCCGCGCTCGGCATCGTCGAGGCGCTCACGGCGATGCCAGAGCAACATCCGTCGCGTCCGGCGCTGCTCGAGATCTACCGGCGCCACATGGCGGCGATCAAGGCGCAGCAGGCGCCCGACGGCATGTGGCGGCAGGTGATCGACGATCCGGCGGCGTACCGCGAGGAAACCGCTACGGCGATGCTGTTGACGGCGATGGCGCGGGGCATCCGTCTCGGTTGGATCGATCGCTCGTACGCACCGGTCGTCGAACGCGCCTGGCGTGGCCTCGTCGCTCATGTGGCCGCTGACGGCACAATCATCGACGTGTGCACGGGGACGGGCGCCGGACCGACTCCGCGCTACTACTTCGATCGTGCCGCCGTGACCGGCGCTGACGATCGGGGCGGTGCGATGGCGCTGCTGGCCTCGATGGAAGTGTACGAGTTTTCACGGATGCGGTGAGGGAAGCTTGCCCACCGAAGCTCGGTGAAGTCGATCGAGCGAAGGTGGGTCAGGCGACTTTCCAGCCGTCGCCGCGGAGTGAATTCATCAACTGCACCGAGCGTTCGATGAGCTCGGTCGGCTCATCGACTTCCTCGACTGATTCGGTACCGTCGGGTCGCGTGATCACGACGCGGTAGCGTCCACCGACGCGATCGCGCGTGATTTCGTAGCGAAGCTTCTCGCCGTCCTTGTCGAAAAACCAGATCATCGGGGCCCCAAGAATACAACAGCGCAAGAGCAAAAGATCTGCGCTTTCCCGAATGAAAATGCAAGAACGTCGTAGTTGTCCACTCGCTGACGTTCGAGTCACGTAGGTGAACAGAAATACCTTTCATACTCCGGCGCCAAAGACCGCTGCGCCGAGAAGTCCCGCCTCGGGATTCAGGATCACCTTCACCGGCATCCGTTGAAGCATCTCTTCCAGCGGCGGCTTTGCGAGGAATGCGCGCATGAAGAGGCCGGTGCTGAGCGCCGGCAGGATCTTCGGCGCGATGCCGCCGCCGATGAACAGGCCGCCGGTCGACACGCTCCGCAGCGCCAGATTGCCTGACTCCGCGCCGTACGCCTCGATGAAGATGTCGAGCGTTTCAACGCAGCCGGAACACCGGTGTTCGATCGCCGCCGTCGAAATCGCCGCCGGTGCGCCCGGGTCGTCGAGGTCGACGCCGGCCGCGCACGCGGTGGCGTGCGTGGCGCGGTGGATGTTGATCAGCCCGCGGCCGGAGACGACGTGTTCTGCGTCGGCGCGGCCGTAGCGTGCGGTGATGTGTCGCAGCAGCGAGATTTCCCGTTCGGTGCGCGCGGAGAAGTCGGCGTGCCCGCCTTCCGACGGCGACGGAACGAAGCGGCCATCGACGTTGTGGAGCAGCGCCTCGCCAAGGCCGGTTCCGGCGGCGATGAGCGCGATGTTGCCGACCCGCAGCGCCTCGCCTTCCTGCAGCACGTGCACTTCCCCTGCCCTCAGGACCGGGATCGAGTACGCCATCGCCTGCAGGTCGTTGAGGAGCCTGACGCGCGACATGCCGAATCTCGTCGCCACCTCTGGCGCGTGGACCTGCCACGGCACGTTGGTCAGCTCCGCCGATTCGCCGATGACGGGGCCGGCGACGCCGAAGGTGGCGGTCGAAATCGACGCGTTACGCGTGTCGTCGCCGTCCAGGAACGCGGCGATCATCGTCGGCAGATCGGGATAGTCCAGCGTGCTGAAGGTGCGGACCGCGATCGGCCTCGGCCGCGACGGGACCGAGTCGAACAAGCCGAGGTGTGTCTTGGTGCCGCCGATGTCTCCCGCGAGGATCATGATCAACTCTCAACTTTCAAGTCTCAACTCTCAGCAAGTTCAATTCTCAACACGTCACGGCGTGACCGTGAGACTTGAAACTTGAAAGTTGAGACTTGACTTCGATGTCATTCTCCATCATCTTGAACACGGTTTCGTTCCCAGCGATTCAGGAGAGGCTGTTTGCCCTCACCCTCGCATGGCCTGACGGGTGCTCTGCCACTCGCGGGACAGCTCGTCGTTTTCACTGGAAAACTCAGCTCGCTCGGACGTAAGGAAGCGCGCTCGCTCGTGGCTCGTCTTGGCGGCGCCACCGCCGACGATGTCAACGCGCGGACGACGATGCTCGTGATTGGCGGTGAAGGATTCGGTCCGGCGACCGAAGAGAAGAGCAACAAGCTCAAACGCGCCGAGGAACTGAACGCGCAGGCCGCGCCCGAACCCGCCATCCGCATTCTCGCCGAAGAGGACTTCTGCCGGCTGGCAGGCGTGCAGAGCGTGGACGCCTTGAAACGGCAGTACCACGCGATGCGCGATCTGCTGGTCCGCTATCGGGCGCTGCGCGAGGACCACCTGCGATATCTGGTGAAATGCGGCATCCTGCGTCCGGTCCATCGGACCAACACCGATATGTTCTTCGCGTTTCCCGATCTGCCGATCATCAAGCAGGCCAACGACGGTCTCGACCAGGGAATCGCGTTCCGCGGCATCGTTCGCACGCTGCTGGCGTCGCGCCAGGGGCAGCTCGAGCTCGATTTCCGGCTGGACGCCGCGCCGGCAAAGATCATCACGCTGCGGCGGCCCTCGAGCTCGAGCTCCAGCTCAAATCCGCCCGAGCCCGGCCAAAAACCGTTGCTCACCGTCGGTGCCCCCCGCGTCCCGGTCCACGATACGAGTCTCGCGGAGGAGTACTTCCGCGCCGCGTCCGCCCTCGACGATGGCGACGAAAGCCGGCAGGACGAAGCGGCGGCGGCGTATCGCAAGGCGCTCGAGTGCGATCCGTATCTCGTCGCCGCGCTCATCAACCTCGCAAACATCCACTACAGCCGCGACGAGCTGGTGGAGGCGCAGGCGCTGTACGAGCGGGCGATCGGTCTCGAATCAGACTTTTTCGAAGCGCACTTCAATCTCGGCAACATCTACCACGATCTCGGGCGATTTCCAGAGGCGCAGGCCTGCTATCGGGAATCGCTCCGGCTCAACCCGTTCTATGCGGACGCGCATTTCTATCTGGCGGTGACGTTCGAGAAGATGGGGTTGTCGCAGGAAGCGCGGCCGCACTGGCGCGCCTATCAGCAACTCGCGCCGCAAGGAGAGTGGGTCGAGTTGGCGAAGGAGTTCTCTGAGTAGCTAGCCCTAATCCCTAGCCTCTAATCCCTAGCCCTTAGCCCCTAGCCCCTAATCCCTAGCCCCTACGTCGTTACTAATACCGATACTCGTTGGGATCCCGCTTCTTTGGTGTTCGGCGGAGCTTGTAGAACTGACAATCCGGACACCACGACTCGGGGTTGAAGCTCGTCCCTGCGATGGGAAGCACGTCGCGATGGCCACAGCATTCCGGACCATCCTCGGGCGGACGCCTCCAGCGGCACGACTTGAACTTCATCACGGCCGCCGACTGAGCGGGAACGTCGCCGACGGGCTCGGTTTCTGCTGGCGCGGGCGCCGGAGTCAGGAAAGGGTCAGACATCTGATCTCATTCTAAAGTAACCCCGACAGCCTTCGCCAGAAACGCCAGAGCTCTTCGTTCCTCGGGTGCCACCAGCGTGATGGCCTGGCCTACCTCATCCGCGCGGCCGGTGCGGCCAACGCGGTGCACGTAGGCGTCGGGCGAATCGGGAACTTCGTAGTTGATCACGGTGTGAATGGCGTCGATGTCGAGACCGCGGGCGGCGATGTCGGTCGCGACGAGCACCTTGTATCGGCCGCTCTTGAAGCCTTCGACGGCGATGCGGCGCTGATCCTGACTGCGATCCGCGTGCAGCGCCGTGCACTTCACGCCGGCGGCCGCGAGGCGCCGCGCCAGACGATCGGCGCCGATCTTGGTCCGCGAGAAAATCAGCACCGGTCCGGCCGGATGACGCAGGTGTTGAATCAGCCACTCGACTTTCTGCGAGGCGGGGACCGCTTCGACCCGGTGAGTAATGCTCTTCGCCGGGGCGCTTCGCTGACCGACCTGGACGTACTTGGCGTTGCGGGTGATCTCCAGCGCGTCGTGCACCACTTCGTTCGGCATCGTCGCCGAGAAGAGGAGCGTCTGACGGCCGCTGGTGGACGGTGGCAGCGTGGCGATGATGCGCCTGACGTCGGGCCAGAAGCCCATGTCCATCATGCGGTCCGCCTCGTCGAGGACCAGCAGCTCGATGCCGCTCAAGTCGGCGTTCTGCTGCCGCATGTGATCCATCAGACGGCCGGGTGTGGCGACGATGATGTCGACGCCGGCCTTGAGCGCACGCTCCTGCATGCCCATCTCGACGCCGCCGTAGACCGCGGCGCTGGAGACGTTCGTGTGGTAGGCGAGACCGTGGATTTCGTCCTCGATCTGCACCGCGAGCTCGCGCGTCGGCGCGAGGACGAGGACGCGGCTTTTCAGCGGGGTCTGATCCGGGTCGGGCCCTTCGACGCGGCTCAGGGCGGGTCCGCCGTCACGTGACTCGAGCGGCCGTGCCGGGTGCGTGAGCAACCACTGCAGCATCGGGACGACGAAGGCGGCGGTCTTGCCGGTGCCGGTTTCCGCGCAGGCAATCAGATCGCTGGTGCCGAGGGCCAGTGGAATGACCGCGGTTTGAATCGGCCGCGTGTCGACCCAACCGAGGTCACGGACGCCTTCGAGCAGTCGCGCGTCAAGGCCGAGCGTCTTGAACGGCACCGGCGTGGTGTCGACCTCAATCGGCTCGAGCGCCGGAACGCCGGACGAAGGCCTCGGGGCCTGTGGGTGGTGCGGCTTGCGCGGGCCGCGTGAACTGCTGTGGCCGCGCGACGATCGCCGGCCCGGGCCGCGGTTGGAATGGGTCCGATTGGTTGTGTTCGAGTTCAAACTTGATTCTGGCTAGCGTGCACGGAAGGTGATGATCCCCCTGACCGGGTCGTACGGCGAGACGCCGACGGTCACGCGATCCCCTGGAACGACCTTGATACGGAAGCGGCGCATCCGGCCGCTAAGCTGGGCCAGCACTTCGTGCCCGGCGTCACATTGCACGCGGTACAACCCGCCACTGTGAACGGCCACGACCGTGCCCTGCATGTCAATCAGATCATCCTTGCTCAACTGCTAGCGGTCCTTTCCATCAAACAAACATTATGCCACAGGGGGGACACCTGCAATTGGTGATTTGGTGACTTGGTGACTTGGTGATTGTCGAGAGATTGAGTGATTGCAGGGTTGGGTGATTCCACGGCAAGCCAAATCACCCAATAAAATCAATCGCTCAATCTACCAACAATCACCAAATCACCAGATCACCAAATCACCAGATTTGCCTGCCTACCTCCAATGGCCGTCCGCGAAATACCAACCGCGTCGGCCCGAATGGACCCATCGTCCCGGCACCCAGACGGCGCGCGCGCGTGGCGGACGATCCCAGCGGCCGGGCACCCACACATAGGCGGACCCGCTCCAGCGGTGGTATCCCGGGATCCACACGTAGCCCGGCCCCGGAGCGATGACGCGTGTCTCCACGATCGGCGCGGGCGGCCCGACGCGTACGTATACGCGGCTGCGGGACGCCGCGCACGCCGGCGTCGCGGCGAGCGTTGCCGACAGCAGCAGCACGGCTGAAGCGCTGCGCAGGAATCGTTGAGTCATCCCGACCCTCCTGTCAGTGATAGACCGCCGTCGCTGCCGAGGGGTTTAAGGGGTCGGATACCGTATTCGACCCCTCGTCCGCAGAGCCCGTTCCGGAGGGGTCGGATACGGTATCCGACCCCACGTCCGCCGCCGCGTGAGCGGGTGCCGGGATCGGTGCCGGGATCGGGGCCGGGATCGGGGCCGGGATCAGTGCCGGGATCGGGGGCGGGCACCCCTACAGCGCGCGGACGGCGGCCTCGACGGTTTTTGCCAGCGCCTCGTAGTCGTCCCCCGCCAGCCGCAGCGGCTTGCCAAACGCCACGCGGACACGGCCCGGCCGCGCCATCCGCCAGCCGACGCGCAGCACGTCCTGTAGCCCTTCGAGTCGGACCGGAACGACGGTGGCGTTCAGACGCGACGCAATCATGCCGATGCCGGGACGGAACGTGTCGATGACGCCGCTCTCGGAACGGCGCCCTTCCGGAAAGATCAGGACCGACGTGCCTTTGCCCAGCAGTTCGCCGATGTACCGCAGCGTTTGCCGCGCGCCGGCCTCGCGCTGCGGAAGCGGAAACGCGTTGAAGAACAGCGACGCCAGATAGTAGTTGAGGCTGTTGGTGAACCAGGCCGCGCGGCCGTGCTTGGCGGGAAAGAAATGCGCCTCGAACATTTCCTTCGCCATCGCCGGTGCGACGGTATACCGCCATTTCGCCGGGAGCGCCGCCATGATCACCGGGCCGTCCATGAAGCTCTGATGGTTGGACGCGAAGATGACAGGCCCGTCGAGTCCCCGCAAGTGTTCCCGGCCCTCTATCCGCAGCCACGCGAACGCCCGCGCCAGCGGCAGAATCCACAGCGGCAGGTTCACGCGCCGGACGAACCGCGCCGGCCACGACCGCGTCCACGTCGGGAATTCGACCGGCTCGGCGGGAAGAACCTCGCGTGTCTCCGCCCGTTCCACGAGCTGCCGCAGCTGGGCGACGTCGCGCGCTTCGGAAAACGCTCCCTCGTCGATGCGCGTCTCGAACGCGTCCTCGAGCGCCACCATCAGCTCGACGCGCTCCAACGAACTCAGCCCGAGCTCCTCGAGCGTTGTCTGTGGCGTGAGATCCGCGCGGCCGGCGTACTTGGCGACGAGCGCCGCAAGCACGTCGCCGGACGGCGCCGCGAATGACGCCGCCGGGGCGCCGGTTCGCGCCCACTCACGAATCGCCGCCCGTTTCAGCTTGCGCGTGCCCTCTGTCCGCGGCAGTTCCGAATCCGGCCACACCAGCGCACGTCGAATCTTCTGGTGATCGCTCAGCATGCCGTTCGCTTCCCGAACGACGGCATCGGCATCCGCCCCCGGATCGAGCACCAGCACCGCGTGCACGCGCTCTTCCGATCCCATCGGCACGCCAACGACGGCGGAGTCGCGCACTCCGGCGAGGTGGTTGAGAACGCGCTCGACATCCTCCGGGAAGACGTTCATCCCTTCGGGCGTCACGATCATTTCCTTCTTCCGGCCGCGGATGTAGAGCTGGCCGTTTTCCGCCAGTTCGCCGACGTCGCCGGTGTGAAACCAGCCGTCCTCGAAGGCTCGTGCGGTGTCCTCGTCCGCATTGAAGTAACCGGTGGTGACGTTCTCGCCGCGCACCAGGATTTCGCCGTCGGCCGCGATCTTCATCTCGACGCCGGCGATCGCCTTGCCGACCGATCCCTTTTTCGTGCCGAACGGATGATTGAGCGTGACGATCGGCGCGGTCTCAGTCAGGCCGTAGCCCTGAATCACGACGTAACCGAGCTCGCTCCAGAACGATTCGAGCTCGGTCTCGAGCGGTGCGGCGCCGACCACGAACGCCCAGAACTTCCACCCGAACATCCGATGCACGCGACGGTGCTGCCACCATCGCATCAGCCAATGGCGTTTGCCGGCAACGAACGTGTCGGTGTCATCGATCGACGTGGCGAGGTGACGCGCGGTCTGTTCGCGCAGCACATCGAGAATCTTCGGCACCGACACCACCACGGAAATCCGGCGCGACTTGATCTGCGAGACGATCTCCACCGGGTTGTAGCCGCGCATGAACACGACCACACCCGGCAATGTCGGCGGAATGAAGGTCGCCATCGCCTGCCCGAACATGTGGCTGAGCGGCAGGAGATTCAGGAACCGCAACGGAAAGAAGGGCTTCCCCCACTTCCGGTACTTCACGATCTCCCGTTCGACCGGGACAATGTTCGCCAGGATGTTGCGGTGGGTGATGACGACACCTTTGGGTTCGGCGGTGGCGCCGGAGGTGAAAATGATTTCGGCGATATCGTCGCGCGCGATCGTGTCGTCCGGCGCGACGTCCGGCACGCCGTCGCCGCTCCAGTCGAGATCGTGCAGCCTCCAGATCGGCGCGTCGATCGCGCCGCTGGTTGGGGGCCTGCCTTGGGCGAAGTCGAAGGGGACGTCCTGTCCAATCAGCACCAGCTTCGCCGCGACGATGCGGCTGACGCGCTCGAGGAACAGGGGTGACGCGCGGTAGTCGATCGGCACGACGATCACGCCGCGGAGCAGACATCCCCAGAACGCGATCACCCATTCGGGGCGGTTCTCGCTCCAGAAGACGACCTTGTCGCCTTTGCGAAGTCCGAGCGCGTGGAGGCGCGACGCGAACGCGCGCGCGCCGCGCGCGACGTCCGCGTAGGTGTAGCGCCGGCTCCTGAACCCGTCGTCGTAGACGAGGAAGTCGCCTCGCGCTTCAGCGAGATCGGCGAAAAAGTCAATCAGCGTCCCGCGGACCACGAGTGAACTATGATATACGGCCGCGATGCGGATCTTTCTCACGGGCGCGACCGGTTACATCGGCGCCGCCGTGCTCGACGCGCTCGTGCGCGGTAGACACGACGTCACCGCGCTCGTACGTAACACGGAGAAAGCGCGTCGCGTGGCGAAGCGCGGTGGCCATCCGGTCATCGGCGATCTGGCGGATCCCGAATCGTATCGCGCCGCCGCCGCCGCGCAGGACGGCTACATTCACGCCGCGTTCGATGGCCGTCCCGAACGCACGGCAACCATCGATCGCCTGGTCGTCGATACGATTCTGGAGGCGGCGCGGCGTCCCCGCACCGCCGGGTCGAGCGCGCCGGCGCGACGGTTCGTGATCTACACCTCCGGCGTCTGGGTGCTGGGTTCGACGCCCAACCCGGCGACCGAAGACACGCCCATCAACCCCGTCGAACACGTGTCGTGGCGGCCCCGCCACGAGCAGTTGATCGCGGATGCGAATTCAGGTGCGCTGCGAACGGTGATTGTGCGGCCTGGAGTCGTCTACGGCCGGGGCAGCGGCATCGTCGGCGATCTGTTCAAGTCGGCCAGCAACGGGCTGGTGCGTGTGGTCGGTGACGGCAACAATCACTGGCCGCTGGTGTATGACCGCGACCTCGCGGATCTGTATGCCCGGCTCGTCGCGCGCGAGGATGCCGCCGGCGTCTATCACGCGAACGACGAAGGCGACGAGCGCGTCAACGACATCGTGTCGGCCATCAAGCCCCACCTGGCGGTGCGGCCCGACGTGCGACACGTGCCAATCGACGAAGCCCGCCACAAAATGGGCACGTATGCCGATGCGCTGATGCTCGATCAGGTGGTCCGCAGCCCGCGGGCGCGGGCGCTGGGATGGACGCCGAGCCTGCATTCGGTGGCAGGCAACGCCGCGCGCCTGCTTGAAGAGTGGCGCGCCGAGCGGAACTGAGAGGGCGAGACAGGCAGGAAGGTCGGACGGGCAGGATCTGTCGAGCTGACTATCTTGTTTTTCCTGCCCCTCGCGCCCCTCCAGACTGAGTCCCCTCTCCTGTCTCCACGGCCGGCCGTTCGCGCGCCGCTTCTTCCTGACGCGGTGCCTCGAGCGGTTGGATGGGAGGCGCGGTGTCTTTCGCGTCCACCGGCTGCGGCTTCGGTTCCGGGAGCTCTCCCGCGACGACCGCGTCGATCAGCCCGTATTCGAGCGCGCTCGGCGCGTCAAGGTAGAAGTCGGTGCGCTTGGTGTCCTTGATGATCTGGCGCAGCGGTTTGCCCGATCGCGACGACAGGATCTTGTAGATCTGATCCTGCATCTGTTTGAGTCTCTCCAGATGCTGCGCCGCGGCCGTCGTCGACTGCCAGCCGGCCCATTTCGCCGGTTCGTGAATCATGATCCAGGAATGCGGGAAGGCGAGCCGCTTGCCGTCGCTGGCCGCCTGCAGGACGATCGAGCCCATCGAATACGCCATCCCCTGCACGATGATCTTCACTTCGATGCCGCGCTTGATGACGTGGCGAATGGCGTCGTGAATGGCGAGGCCGTCGGTGACATTCCCGCCGGCGCTGTTGATGAAGACGGTGATCGGCCGGTCGTTCTCGTTGGCGAGCTCACGGAGCCGTTCGATGCAGCTTCGTGCCGTATCCTTCTCGATGTCGCCGATGAGATAAATATCACGCAGCCGGTCCGCTGTTTCCTTGCGGAGCTGCGCGCGGACGGCATCGACGAGCTCCGCGATCAGACGATCGCTCAACTCTCCCATCGACTCCATTATCGCATCGAGAGCAGGTGGAGTTTACAGGAGAGCAGGAGATCAGGAGTTTTTACTAAGGTAACCTCCTGATCTTTTGACCTCCGGTTGACACTCCTGCACTCGCCTTGTCCGGCTCAGCCAGTCGCCGGGATGAAATAAAACGCCAGCGCGAGGATGAGATAGACCGACAGGAGCTGGAGTCCCTCGACCCAGTTGCTCTCGCCGTCCATGACCACGATGTTGGTCGCGAGGACCGAGAGCGCGATCGCCGCGATCTCGAACCCGTTGAACAGCAGCGACATCGGATGTCCGATGGCGAAGGAATAGAGGACCAGTCCCGGCGCGACCAGCAGCGCGATCTGCGCAGAACTGCCCACTGAAATCTCGACCGCCAGCGTCATCTCGTCGCGATGCGCGGCGGTCACGGCCGAGAAGTGTTCGGCGGCGTTGCCAATCAGCGCAATGACGATGACACCGACGAAGAGCTCGGTGAACCCGAACCGCGCGAGCGCCGGCTCCATCGCGCCGACGAGAATCTCTGCCTGAATCGTCGTCAGGACCGTGCCGATGGCGAGCAGCGACATCGCCGCGAACCGCGTGAGGTGGGGTGAGTCGTCGTCTCCTTCGTGGCTGGATCTGAAGAGATCGCGCTGTGCCGTGAAGGCGTAGATCAAACTGCCCGCGTAGGCGGTGATGAGGACCAGCGCGCTCCCGAAGCTGAGTCGATCGATCTCCAGCGGACGTGCGGCGAGACTTCCGTAGAGCGACAGATCGTAGACCGCCGGCATGACCAGCGCCACGACCGCGAGGAACAGCATGGCCCCGGTATTGTTGGCGGCGGTGCGATGAAACTTCTGCGAGCGCCGTCCCAGTCCGCCGACGAAAAAGGACAGCCCGAGCACGAGCAGCAGGTTGCCGACGATGCTGCCGGTGATCGACGCCTTGACCAGCTCGACATGGCCTTTGTTCAGAGCGACGAGCGCGATGATCAACTCGGCCGCGTTGCCGAACGTCGCGTTCAGAAAACCGCCCCATCCTGGCCCCGACCGTCGCGCGAGCTGTTCGGTGCCAAGGCCGATGAGGCCGGCGAGCGGTATCAGCGAGACCGCGGCCGTGATGAAAATCCAGGGCGAGCCGGGCGCCGTAAAGGCGAGCACCCAGGACACGGGCGCGACCGCCAGCAGCAGGTTGAGCCGGTTGTCGACGAGCGCGCGTAACATCAGTCGCCGAACGTTTCGACGTCCTCGTCGGCGGCGCCTGGAAGCAGATCGAAGAAGGCGTCGAGGCTGCGGTCGAGCGACCGCCGCAATTGCGGAATGGTGCCGTCGAACGTGTGGAGCGTCAGACCGGCGGATGAACCGTCGGCGAGCTTGAGCGTGGCTTCGTCGACGCCTTTGAGCGTCCCTTCAGGAATGAGTCGCAGGCCGTAGACGAGCGTATATCGCGCCATCCGCGCATTGTACGTGCACTCGTAGCGCCGCCTTTTAGGGCTGCCTTTCTAACCTATAATCCGCGGACCTGCTCTGCTGCCTCGAACCCAGGCTCGCCGGGCGACTCCATGTTACTTGCTGCCGGTACGCGACTCGGGCCTTATGAAATCGTCGCGCCACTCGGCGCCGGCGGCATGGGCGAGGTCTATCGCGCGCGCGACACGAAGCTCGGTCGCGACGTCGCCATCAAGATCCTCCCCGACGCCTTTGTGGCCGACTCGGATCGCGTCGCGCGATTCCAGCGCGAGGCGCAGCTGCTCGCCACACTGAACCACGCCAATATCGCCGCGATCTACGGCCTCGACGAAACCGACGGCAAGACCGCCCTCGTCCTCGAGCTGGTCGAGGGCCAGACGCTCGCGGAAAAGCTCGACGTGCTCCGAGCGAAGGGCTTGCGACTTCCTCTCGACGAAGCACTCCCCATCGCACGCCAAATCGCCGAGGCGCTCGAGGCGGCGCATGAGAAAGGCGTCATCCACCGCGATCTCAAGCCCGCGAACATCAAGATCACCGCGCAGGGCGCCGTGAAGGTGCTCGACTTCGGCCTGGCCAAGATGGTCGAGCCTGGCGGCGCGAGCGGGCCGGCTGGATTGTCGATGTCGCCGACGCTGAGCGTGCATGCCACGTTCGCGGGCGTGATTCTGGGCACTGCCGCCTACATGAGTCCCGAACAGGCGCGCGGCCGACCGGTGGACAAGCGCACCGACATCTGGGCCTTCGGCTGCGTGGTCTTCGAGATGCTCGCAGGCAAGCGGACCTTCGACGCCGGCGATACCGTAAGCGACGCCGTCGCGGCGATTCTCAAAACCGAACCCGATTGGTCCGCGCTGCCGGCGGATACGCCGCTCCGGGTTCGCGCGCTGCTTCGCCGCTGTCTCGAGAAAGATCCGAGCCGACGGCTGCGCGACATCGGCGACGCGCGACTCGAGCTCGACGACGCGGTCGCGGATCCGTTGCCGTCTGCGCCGGCTGCCGCGACACGTTCGCTCACCAGCGCGCGGCTCGCGTGGGCAATCGCCAGTGTGCTCGGTCTCGCGTTGGCAGGTGTTGGCGTCACCTACGTTTGGATGCCGCGGGCCGCGCCGCCGGTCGTCCGCTTTCAGATCCTCGCGCCGGAGGGCCGCTTCGACACCAACATCGGGAACCCCGGCCTCAACAGCGGCACGATTTCGCCGGACGGCCGAAAGCTGGCGTTTGTGCTGACGCCGAAACTGCAAGTCTGGATTCGACCGATCGATTCGCTCACCGCGACGCCGCTCGCCGGAAGCGACGGCGCGGCGCCGGACCTGTTCTGGTCTCCGGACAGCCGCTACGTGGGATTCTTCACGCAGGACAAGCTGAAGAAAATCGATGTCGGCGGCGGCCTGCCGCAAACGCTCTGCAACGTCCCGGGCGGAGGCCGCGGCGGCGCGTGGAATCAAGACGGCATCATCGTGTTTGGTCAAGTCACTGGGCCCCTGCTCCAGGTATCGGCGAGCGGCGGCGAGCCATCGGTCGCGATCAAGTCTCCGGCTGCCGCCGACGCGCTCTGGAATCCAACGTTCCTGCCCGACGGGCGGCATGTGCTGTACCGAGTGATGGGGTCGACGCCAGGGATGTTCGTGGGCAGTTTGGGAGCGGACGGCGTTTCCCGGGTCCTGAACGAGGACCATCACGCGAGGTATGCTTCCGGTCACCTTCTGTACGTGAAGGAAGGCACCTTGCTGGCGCACCCATTCAATCTCTCGACGCTCTCGACGTCTGGAGATCCGGTTCCTGTCGTCGAGCGCGTGTCGTATAGCGGCATCCTCGGCGCATATTCGGCGTCGAACGACGGCGTCCTTGCCTATCGAAATGCCGTTTCGTCTGGCGACGATTTGCAGTTGACATGGGTGGACCGCGCCGGAAAGTCGATCGCCACCGTTGGCCCGGCCGGGTCCTATTACGGGGTCGACCTCGCCGCCGACGGGCACCGGATCGCTGTCCATCGCCACATGGATGAAGGCGGCGACGTCTGGGTGGCCGATTCCGAGCGCGGCACGATGTCGCCTGTCACGCTCGACTCTAAGCAAGACAACGTCGCGCCCGTCTGGTCTCCCGACGGTCGTCGTATCGCCTACACCTCCAATCGTGGAGGTGTTTGGGCGGTCTACGCCAAAGCGTCGGATGGTTCCGGCGACGAGGAGACGCTGCTCGACTTGCGACCACAGTTCCCGAAACTCATGAAGAGCTGGTCGTCGGTTGGCCCCTACGTGCTGTTCTCGATGGCCGACCCGAAAGGAATCACGGATCTGTGGGTGCTGCCGCTGTTCGGCGATCGAAAGCCTTTTCCATTCTCGCAGACACCCTTCCCTGAACTGTTTGCCGAGATTTCACCGGATGGGCGATGGGTCGCCTATCACTCGACCGAAAGCGGCCGCTCGGAGGTGTACGTACGGCCGTTCCCGAGCGGTCCAGGCAAGTGGCCGGTCTCGACGGACGGGGGCGTGTATCCGCGGTGGCGCCGCGACGGCACGGAGCTCTTCTACGTCAACAACGTCAACCCGTTTGGTGGCTCGCCGCTGATGGCGGTGCCGACTCAAACCAGCGGATCGACATTCCGCGCCGGCATCCCCAAGGCACTGTTCGACACGCAGTTGTCGCCTGGGTTGCGCCATATGGGCGGGCCGGCCAATGTGTTTGCGGTTGCTCCAGATGGCCAACGCTTTCTGATGCTCAAGGCGGCCGCCGGCAGCGGCAGAGAAGCCGCGGCGTCCACCATTACCGTCGTCCTCAACTGGCCGGCGCTTCTGAAGAAATGATCGCGGCGGAACACTCGAGATCAGAGCAGGCGTTTCGCTACGGTGATGGCTTCCTCCAGGTTCGTCACGCCTCCGTCCATCTGCACCTCGTAGACCGCCTTTAGAATCTCGCCGACGCGCGGACCGGGCTTCAATCCCAACTCGAGAAGATGACGTCCCAACAGGATCGGTTTCGGCGGACCCTTGTCCGCGCCGATTGCACGCGCGCGCTCCAGGAACCAGTCCATCGCCGAACAGTCGAACACGCCGGGCCTTCGTCCCTCGCAATCGGATTTCGCGACGCGCGCCAGCAGCTCGAGATCGACCTTGTGCGCCAGCCGTCGAAACGCGCCGTCGCGGACCTCGTCCCGCACCTTGAACCACGACCCGGGCTTCAGATGCTGCGCGGTGATGCCGAGCACCTGCCGGCGCACGTCGTAGCCGTCGATCGAGTTCACGTTCAGCCGATCCAGCCACGCCGACGCCGGCGCCACGCCGCGGTCCTCGTGATCGATCGATCGGATGCGTCCGTCGCTGAACGCCGTCGTCGCCGGCTTCCCCAGATCGTGAGCGACCGCGCCGAGCATGACGGCAAGCTGCTGCGGGCGCGGCAGATCGTCGATGCGGGTGCGCGCGCGGTCGATCACCTGGAGCGTGTGCACCCAGACGTCGCCTTCGGGATGCCATTCCGGCTCCTGTGGACAGCCGGCAAGCGCCTGCATCTCAGGAAAGAGGGCGGCGATGACGCCGAGGTCCATGGCCAGCGCCAGACCAACCGATGGCCGGGGCGCAAGCAGGAGCTTCTCGATCTCTCCCCAGATCCGTTCGGCCGGGAGATCGTCGAGCTGAATCGTCCGGCAGAGCGCACGCGTTTCGAGGTCGATCTCGAGATCGAACCGCGCCACGAACTGGACCGCGCGCAGCACCCTGAGGCTGTCATCCGGAAATGTCCGGGCGTCAACCATCCGCAGGCGGCGCCGCTCGAGGTCGTCGCGGCCGCCAAACGGATCGAAGTACTCGTCGGTCAACGGATCCCACGAGATGGCGTTGATGGTGAAATCGCGCCGGCGGGCGGCCTCCTCGATTGACATCTCGGGATCGCCGACGACGACGAACCCTTTGTGTCCGCGCCCAGCCTTCGAGTCTCGCCGCGGCAGCGACACGTCGATGTCGCCGAGCTTGAACACCTGAAAGCTCTCGCCGACTGCCTCGACGCGGCCAAACGCCTCGAGCACGCTGCGAAGCCGTTCGCCCGGCATGCCGAACACCTCGATGTCGACGTCCGGCGACTCGTGTCCGAGCAGGCGGTCGCGGACCCAGCCGCCGACGACAAGCGCGCGCCCGCCGGCGTCGCGGACGGCCCGCGCGATCTCCACGGCGCGCTCGAGCGGTACGCTCACGCGCCCCCCGCGTTAACGGAGGATACGGAGCGAACGGGATCACACGGAGGAACGGAGCAACGGAGGTCGAACGGAGGGTATCGGTTCGACGGGCGTCGCGAAGCGACGCGGCGCGAACGGATCGGATCGTGAAAACGAACACCACCCGATCCAGGGTGCTCGTTTTCACGATCCGATCCGTTCGCGCTCGTCGGCCTGCTGCGCAGGCCGACCCGTCGAACCGGCACATCTCCGTTGAACCTCCGTTTCTCCGTTGCTCTGTGGTTTCCCGTTCGCCCCGTCATCTCCGTTCCCTCTGGAGGGGCTTGCGTCCGAAGCGCTGGACGATGCGATCGCAGAATCCAGGCGCGAACGCGTTGAGCCACACCAGCGCCCGCGATTTGAACAACGGGTACACCTCCGGCACCGGGCGCTCGATGGCGCGCGCGATCGCGTCGGCGACCGCCTCGGCATCCTGCCTCGGGCCTGGCCCGCGCACGACGGTCGTGCCGGTCTCGTGCGACATCACGCCGAAGAACTCCGTGTCGGTCGAGACCGGATACACCACGCTGACATGGATAGCCGTGCCAACGAGCTCCGAGCGTAAGCACTCCGCGAGACCCACCTGTGCAAACTTCGTGGCGGCGTATGCGCCCATGTACGGCACGCCGCGCTTGCCGACGATCGACGAGACGATGATGATGTGGCCGTGACGCTGCCGCCGAAACACGCCGAGCGCGGCCCGGGCGGCGAGGTAGGTCCCGGTGTAGTTGACCTCCATCACCTTCCGCGCCTGCACCGCTGTGACTTCGTCGATGGCGCCGGCGATGCCGTAGCCCGCGTTGCACATCATCACGTCAAGCCGACCGAAGCGATCGACAACCTGGCTGACGAAGCGCTCCATGCCGTCCGCATCGGTCACGTCCGCGGGAATGGCCAGCGCCTGACCGCCTGCTGCCGCGATTTCGGCTGCGACCGTCTCGAGCCGGTCAGCGCGCCGGGCGCAGATGGCCACCGCCGCCCCGTCGCGCGCGACACGGACGGCCGTCGCGCGCCCGATACCCGCGGATGCGCCAGTGATTGCGATGACGCGGTTCATCGATCGAGCATATTCGAAGGCCACGAAAGCACGAAAACACGAAATTGGAAATGTACACGAACGAGAGTTTGGTTTTCGTGGTTTCGTGATTTCGTGGCAACCTAGCCACCGATGGATCCAGCGATCCGCCTGCTTCGCGATCTCGTCGCAATCAACTCCGTCAACCCGACGCTCGTCCCCGGCGCGCCCGGCGAGCAGGAAATTGCCGCCGCTGTCGCCGCGGCGATGCGTGGCTTCGGCCTGGAAGTGTCCGTCGAAACGGTGGCGCCCGGGCGGCCGAATGTCGTCGGCGTGCTCGATGGGCGCGCGAAGGGACGGACGCTCATGTTCTGCGGCCACACCGACACCGTGGGCGTCGCCGGCATGCACGAGCCGTTTGTGCCGACCGAGCGCGACGGCCGCTTGTACGGCCGCGGCGCGCAGGACATGAAGGGTGGCGTTGCGGCGATGATCGCCGCTGCCGGCGCCGTTGCGCAAAAAGGTCTCGCCGCCGGGCGTCTCGTGGTCGCCGCTGTCGTGGACGAAGAGCATTCGAGCATCGGCGCGGACGCACTCGTCAAGACCTGGCACGCCGATGGCGCCGTCGTCACCGAGCCGACCGATCTGGCGATCGCGGTGGGTCACAAAGGATTTGCGTGGGTGGCGGTGGAGGTGATGGGGAAGGCTGCGCATGGCAGCCGTCCGGCGGAAGGGCAGGATGCCATCCTGCGCCTCGGCCGCGTCCTCGCCCGCCTCGAAGCGCTCGATACCGCGATTCAAGCCCGGCCGCCGCATCCGCTGATGGGCGCTGGTTCGCTGCACGCCTCGTTCATCGAAGGCGGCCGCGAGCTCAGTAGCTACCCCGACCGGGCGACTTTGCAGATGGAGCGTCGGACGCTGCCGGGGGAACCTGAATCCACCGCGCTGGATGAAGTGCGCGACATTCTGTCGACGCTGGCACGCGAGGATCCGACGTTTCGCGCCAGCGCATCGGCAATGTTCAGCCGGCCCGCGTACGAAGTGCCGGTCGCACATGAACTTCCGCAGATGCTGGCGGCGTCGCTGTCGCACGTGAGCCGCCCGCCGGCGATCGTGGGTGCCAGTTTCTGGACGGACGCCGCAGTGCTCGGCTATGCCGGCATTCCGTCCGTTCTGTTCGGTCCAGGTGGCGCCGGTCTGCACTCGACCGAAGAGTACGTCTCTGTCGGGGACGTCATCGTGTGTCGGGATGCGCTCGTCGAGCTTGTGGGAAGGTTCTGTCTGGCGAGATGACGGGGCCGCGCTCGGGTCGCTCGCCCTTCACACGTCGAAGGCGCGGCGAACCCGGCGCGTTATGCTCGTTGGCGGCCTGTCGGGTTTGACTACGCGATCCGTCGGGCGCTGACGAGGTGCGGGCGCATCGCGGTCTCCCGCTCATCGGCCCGCACAGTCACCGTCGGCGGCGCCTCGGTCAATTCCCACCCAGGCGTCTCGTGCCCGCAGGATACGCAGCGCAGGGACATCCGATCCTGCTCAAAATGCAGCAGCGTGTCGTGGCCGTGAAGGCCGCACAACATTTGCCGCATGCGATCCAGCACGCCGGGCCCGTCCGTGTGCGCGTGGTCGGCGGCTGATGCGCCATCACGCGAAGCGATCGGGTAATTCGTCACCATCGGCCAGCTCCTCAGCTGCAAGTTCGTCCTCCAGTAAGGACGCAAGCAGCGGTCATTCCGGTTCAGTTGACTTCAAGAGGCGTGCCGAGGGGGCTCGGCTTGGTAAGTACTAGTGTCGCGGGAGGTTACGCGCGAAAATCCGATGAGTCGGATCGAAAGGTATGTCTACCGGCGGCAAACAGCTGGAATCTGGCTACCTTTGTTCTCCAACAATGCCGCGAATCACAAAACTGACGTTGGCTGGCCGCTCACCCAGCCGGCGCATGAAATAAGGAAACCATTCGCGTCCGAACGGGACGTACACACGGACGCGGTAGCCCTCGCTGACGAGCATGGTCTGCAGGTCGCGCCGGATGCCGTAAAGCATCTGGAACTCGAACGCATCGCGAGCGACATGCGTTTCGTGCACGCACCGACGCGCCGCGTCGATCATCGCCGGATCGTGCGTGGCGATCGCCGGCGAATGGCCGCTCGTCAGCAGCGTTTTCATCATCCGCTCGTATGCGGCGTCGACGTCGCTCTTGTTCTGATACGCGACGGCTTTCGGTTCCTTGTACGCGCCCTTGACCAGCCGCACGCGTGCGCCCAACGCGTTCATTCTCGCGACGTCGGCCTCGCTGCGGTGCAGGGCAGATTGCAGCACGACGCCGATCTGCCGGTGGCCGTGACTCCACAGCGTCTCGAAGATCTCCAGCGTGACGGCGGTGTACGCCGAGCTCTCCATGTCGATGCGCACGAAGAACCCGGCCGGCTCGGCGCGCTCGAGAATCTTGCGGAGGTTGTCGACTGCGCTCGCCTTGTCGACGTCGATGCCGAGCTGCGTGAGCTTCAACGACAGGTTGCGTTCGATGCCGGACTGGACAACCGCGTCGACCACGGTCAGGTACTGGCGCGTCGCCGCTTCGGCTTCCTCGAGGTTGGTGACGCTCTCGCCGAGCAGATCCAGCGTCAGCTTCAAGCGGCGCGCTTCGAGCGCACGCGCTGCCTCGATCGCTTCCTGCACGGTTTCGCCGGCGATGAACCGCCGGCCGAAGCTCTCCGTCCGGCGCATGCCGTACCGGGACGCGAGCGTTTTCAGGGTTCCACTTCCGGCGAGCAGTTGGAAAAAGGTTTTCGCCGCGCGATCCAGCATCAATGCGTCCGGCCGGGGGTCGCGAGCAGGTGCTCGATCGTCCGCGCGTAGTAGCGCAGGACGGTGCGCTCGCGCACGCGGAAACGTCCCCGTTCGGCGACGACGATGCCGCGCGTCTCGAGTGGTTCGGCGGCTTCCTCCACCGCCTGGCGGCCGCTCGTCACGCCGAGGTTGGCGTGGCGCGCCGCGAGCTCCTCGATCAGGCGATCGATGCGCGTCTCGAGGTCGCGCCGGGTGATCGACGGGCGCATGGCCGCGGCAAACACCGCCGTCGGCAGCACCTTGTACAACTCGCCGGTGCGCGCGCGTACCACCCGCGCCAGCTCGAGCACCTCGGTCCGCGAGTGGACGTCGACGCCCGCCACGCTGATCGGCGCGCCGAACGTGGTGAACGACCGCGACCGATACCCGACGGCGTAACGCACCATTTCGGCGATTTCCCGGCCGAACGCGCGCTGCCGTCTCTTGATGCGCTGATGCGCGAGGATGTGGTCCTCGAGCACGAGGTCGTAAGCGATCGCCACGGGAATGATGACCAGATCGGACCGGTCGGCGCTCAGTGCGGCGTTGAACAGTCCGGTTTTCGCTGCCTTCAACTCGCCGCTGTAGCTCCTCCCGCCCTCCGGGTAGAAGAAGAGATCGTGCTTCTTGAGGATTTCGGCGACGTACGCCTTCAACGTGATCAGGTACGCCGGATCCTTGGTGTTGCGCCGGATCGGGATGGCGCCGGTCACGTGCTTGTGGATCAGACCGAGCGGTCCGCCGAACAGGTTGATGCCGGCGGCGATGAGCGGCGGACGAATGCCGTTGTCGTCGAGAACGAGCGGCTCCACCAGATAGTCGGTGTGGCTCTTGTGATTCGACGCGTAGATGATGCGGTGCGCGCGCACGGCGCCGATGACGTACTGCAGGTTCTCGTGCTTCCGTTCGATCTTCCGGAGGATCGGATACAGCGGATGTTGCAGCGCGCGGTAGAACTTGTGCCGCTGCGTCGTCCGCAGCTCGTCGAGGTAGGCGTTGACTTGCTCGCGTGGGTATTTGAGAAGCTCTTCGCGCGACAGTACGGCCTCAGAGATTTCGTCTAGCATCTGGCCGCTGCGACTATAACACGCCAGTATCAAGTCTCACGTTTCAAGTCTCAGTGACGCCCCTCAACTCTGTGCACGTTGAGCCTTGAGCCTTGCAACGTGAGAGTTGTTCAGGGCTTCACATACTGCGTCGGCGAATTCAAGCGTCGATGCCGTGCCGCCGAGATCCCGCGTGCGGACGATACCGACGCGCAGCACGTCGCCGAGCGCCTGCATGACGCGCTCGGCCGCTTCGGCTTCGTCGATGTGTCGGAGCATCATCACCGCCGACAGCAGCAGCGCAGTCGGGTTGGCGATGCCCTTCCCCGCGATATCCGGCGCGCTGCCGTGCACCGCCTCGAACACGCCGATGTCGCCGCCGAGATTGGCTGCGCCGACGACGCCCAGCCCGCCGACGAGCCCGGCGCACAAGTCCGAGACGATGTCGCCGTACAGGTTGGGCAGGAGCAGCACATCGAACTGCTCCGGGTGCATGACCAGATGCATACACGCCGCATCCACGATGCGTTCGTCGTAGGCGATATCGCCGTACTGGGGCGCCACGCGACGGATGCTCTCGAGGAAGAGCCCGTCGCTCATCTTCATGATGTTTGCTTTATGAATCGCCGTCACCCGCCGCCGGCCGTGCTTCTGCGCGTGTTGGAACGCGAAATGGGCGATGCGCGTCGAGGCGCGCTCGGTGATGATCTTCAGGCTCTCGACCACCCCCGGTACGACCTCATGCTCGAGGCCCGCATAAAGATCTTCCGTGTTCTCGCGCACGATCACGAGGTCGACCGACTGAAATCGGGCAGGGACGCCTGGCAGATTCCAGACCGGTCGCAGATTTGCGTACAAATCGAGCGCTTTGCGAAGCCCGACGTTGACGCTGGTGAATCCGTGCGCGATCGGTGTCGTGACCGGTCCCTTCAGCGCGACCTTATTGCGACGAATCGAGTCGACCAGCTCGACTGGCAGCGTTTTCCCGGTCCGTTCGACCGCCAGCACGCCAGCCAGTTGGCGGTCCCATTCGATCGCCACGCCGGTGGCCTCGAGGATGCGCACGACCGCGTCAGTCACTTCGGGGCCGATACCGTCGCCGGGGATCAAGGTGATCGTGCGCGCCATCAGTCGAAAGCCATCCCTCATTATAATTGCCGGCTTGGACGATCCTCGCGTGGCGGAGGTCGAATCGATCGCGGCGGCCGCGCTCGAAGGCATCCTGACGCGTCCGCCTGATCCCATCGCTCTGGTGTTCCTGCTGCGTCAGTTTGCCGCGACCGATCGCGAGGCGATCAGGGACCTGCTGGGCGAGGCGCTCACCGACGCGCTCGCGCGGCACACCGGCGATGTGGCTCCGGCGCAGCGCGCCGCCTGGCTCCTGCTGTTTCGCGAGGCGGTGGCGTTGTCGAGCGACGAGCGCCTGGCCGCGGCCGCCGTCGGCTTGAGCGACAGCCTCCGGCGCGACTGGCGATCGCGCGCGAGCGTCGCGGACGCCATGTATGCAGTCGACGCGTGCCTGCGCGCGGCCGACGTCGACGGCGATCGCGCCGGCCCGCTCATCGCGGCGGCGATCGACGAACTGGAACGGATCGTCGGCGACGCGTACGAGCCGGGCGCAGGGATCGGCGACTACGCCGATCACGTCCGGGCGGCCGCCGCGCTGATCACGGCGTTCGACATGACCGGCCGTTTGCCGTATGCGATGCTGGCCGAAGAACTGATGCAGCCGTCGGCACTGGTGTCCGCCGGACGCGATTTCGCGATGGAGTGCGAAGCGGTTCGCGTCCTCTGCCGTCTGGCCGCCGTTCACGACGACGATGGGTATCGTGCGGCGGCGGTGATTGCGCCGAACGCCAACTATCGAGCCGACGCGTCGCGGATGCTGGCCGCCTTGTCGCCGCGCGCGCGCACCGAAGACGCGCCGATCTACGGCCTCGCGCTCAGCGAACTGCTGGCCCTAAACAGCGTAGAATCTCCCGACACCTATGACTATTGATCGCGCTCTGCTCGTTCCCGCCTTGAAGAACATCGCCACGCGATTGCGGATCGATTCGGTTCGCGCAACGTCGGAAGCCGGCAGCGGCCATCCGACCAGCTGTTGCTCGATGGCCGACATCATGGCCGCGCTGTTCTTCGCGGAGATGCGGTTCGATCCGAAAGAGCCAAAGAATCCGGACAGCGATCGGTTCGTGCTGTCGAAGGGGCACGCGGCGCCGATTCTCTACGCCGCCTGGGCCGAGGCGGGCGCGTTCGATCGATCGGAGCTCTTGAAGCTGCGCCGAATCGATTCCGATCTCGAAGGCCATCCCACGCCGCGTCTGCCCTTCGTCGACGTGGCCACCGGTTCGCTGGGGCAGGGCATCTGCGCCGCCATCGGCATCGCGCTCAATGCGCGCCGCATCAAGTCCGCGTACCGCACCTACGTGCTCCTTGGCGACGGCGAGTCGGCTGAGGGATCGGTGTGGGAAGCCGCCAACGTCGGCTCGGCGGACGCGCTCGACAGCCTGTGCGGCATTACCGACGTGAACGGCCTTGGCCAGAGCCGTCCCACCATGTGGAACCACCACATGGAGCAGTTCGAGCGCCGCTGGTCCGCTTTCGGGTGGAACGCCATCGTCATCGATGGCCACGATATGAATGCGATTCTCGACGCCCTGGAGCAGGCCCGAAACACCACAGGTCGTCCGACGATGATCCTCGCGCGCACGATCAAGGGCAAAGGCGTGTCGTTCGTGGAAGGGAAGGACGGCTGGCACGGGAAGCCGTTCAAGAAGGGCGAGGAAATGGACCGGGCGATCGCGGAGCTCGAGAAGCAATTCGTGCCCGTGCCGGAAAGCGGCCCTGCCTCGAACCTCGCCGCGCAGATTCCGAAACCGGCCGCCGTTCCTCGCGCCGTCGTTACGCCGAAACCGGTTGCGCCGCCCGCCTACAAGCGCGGCGAGGAGGTGGCCACCCGCGAGGCCTACGGCGTCGCGATCGCCAAGCTCGGAGAGAGCGATTCGCGCGTGGTCGCGCTCGACGCCGACGTCAAGAACTCGACGTTCAGCGACAAGTTCGAGAAAGCGCTGCCCGATCGCTTCTATGAAACCTTCATTGCCGAGCAGGTGATGGTTGGTGCGGCGATGGGCCTCGCGGCGCGCGGAGCGATTCCGTTCCCTTCCACGTTCGCGTGCTTTCTGACACGCGCGGCCGACTTCATCCGGATGGCGGCCATCAGCAACGTCAACGTCAAGCTGGCGGGCTCGCACGCCGGCGTGTCGATCGGGGAGGACGGCCCTTCGCAGATGGCGCTCGAGGACCTGGCGATGTGCCGCACCCAGCCGAACTGCACGGTGCTGTACCCGTCCGACGCCGTCAGCACCGAACGGCTCGTGGCGCTGATGGCTTACCACCCCGGACTGGCGTACATGCGTACCAGCCGACCCAAGACACCGGTCATCTACTCGAACGACGAGACGTTCACCATCGGCGGGTTGAAAGTGCTCAGAGAGAGCGACAGCGACGTCGCCACCGTCATTGGCGCCGGCGTGACGCTGTTCGAGACGCTCAAAGCCTACGATCAGCTCAAAGCGGCGGGCACGTCGATCCGGGTGATCGATCTGTACTCCGTCGCGCCGATCGATCGCGACAGCCTGGTCAAGGCTGGTCGCGCCACCGGGGGACGGCTCATCACGGTAGAGGATCACTACCCGGTGGGCGGCCTCGGCGACGCGGTCGCCGAAGCTGTCGCCGGCGCGGGCCTGACCGTGCGCCGACTCGCCGTTCGTGAGATCCCGCGCAGCGGAAAACCCGAGGAGCTCCTCGAGCGATTCGGCATTTCGGCGAAGCACATCGTCGAGGCGGTCAAGAACATCTGACAAGGACACAAAGGGGAACAGAGGACACAGAGGGGAACAGCGACACAGTCGGCGCGAAGCCTTTGTGCCCTTTGTGTCCTCTGTGTCCTTGTCACTGTCAGAGCCCGAAGTGATCGAGCAAACCGCCGCGCCGACCTTGCTGGCGATTCTTCATCCGATCCTTCATGTCAGCCTGCCGCTTCTTGATCTGCGTGCGCTGGTCGGCGGTCAGGATTTGCAGGACCTCGGCGTGCGCGTGAGCTCGCGCGACCGCCAAGTCGGCGTCAACCGCTGCGACCTCCGCGCTCTGCTGGCGGATCAGCGCATCGTCGACCTTGTCGGCGGTCACCGCGTCGTTGAGCGCTTCGTGCGCTTTCCGGGCGCGATTGCCGAGCGCCTGCCACTCGTCTTTGTGTGAATCGGCGATGGCCTTGATCTGATCGCGCTGGGTGTCGGAAAGACCAATCTCCCGGCCGAACATGGGCAGCATCCCCATCGGTCCGCCCGGGCCGCCCCATCGGCCCGGCCCGCCTGGCCGGCCCGGCCCGCCGGGTCCGCCCGACCTGAACGGCGGTGGGTCCTGATTGGTATTCTGAGCAGAGGCATACAGTCCGGCACTGACCCCGAGGGCCAGAACGGCTGCGGCACCTCCGAATGCGATGCGTCGTATCGTTGCGGTCATGGCGTTCTCCTCGTCCGGCTCCGCTTTCGCCGCGGTTCGGCGAGACAAGCGAGCTGGAACACTGTGTATGGCTAGTTTGACGGGCGCGACATGGCGGCCCGATGGACAAACGGTGACAAAACAGTGACGCCGCGGGTCCTTGTCGTGGAGGACGAGCCGAACATCCGCGAGCTCGTCTGCCTGCATCTCGGGCTCGAGGGCTACGCGTGCGACGGCGTGGGCGATGGCCGTGAAGCGCTGAAGCGCACCGAAGCCGAGCGGTTCGACCTCCTCGTCCTCGACGTGATGATTCCCGGCATCGACGGGTTGTCGCTGTGCCGCGCCGTGCGCAACGGCCGAACCAACCGCGATGTCCCGATCCTGATGCTGACGGCGCGTCGCGACGAGTCGGACAAGGTCGTGGGGCTCGAGAGCGGCGCCGACGACTACCTGACCAAGCCGTTCGGCGTTCGCGAGCTCGTCGCCCGGGCGCGTGCGCTCTTGCGCCGTCCGCGCCAGACCGCCCCGGCTGCCCATGGTTCCAACAGCGACAGTCTGCCCGTGCGGATTCACGGGATCGACATCGATCCCGCGCGGCGAAGTGTCAGCGTGCAAGGGCGGCCGGTCGAGTTGACCGATCAGGAATTCCGGCTGCTGCATCTCCTCGCCACGAACCCGGGGATTGTGTTCAGCCGCGAAGCGCTGCTGTCGCGAATCTGGCGCGGCGACACGTTCGTCACGGTCCGCAGCGTCGATACGCTCGTCAAGCGTCTGCGACGCCGTATCGAAGCCGATCCCGCGCACCCGGCGTTTCTACTGACCGTCTGGGGCGTTGGCTACAAGTTGGCGGACGTCTAGAAAGCCGCCGGTCGCGAGGGGTGTTGAGGCGTGGAGCGTCATGCTCGAGCTTTACCGTCGGCCGGAAGCTCAGCGGGGCAAAAAAATCCACGCAGGTCTATATTGCCAACCTGAGCAACCGATACATATGATAGGATTTACAGACGTTTCCGCTCCCCAGCGGAAATTCCTGCTTACAACCGAAAAGAGATACGCGCGCTGCGCGGACGTGCCCGGTCCGCCTGGCGCCAGTCCCTGCACGAAACGGAGCGTCACGTGTTTTCTCGCAAGTGGTCCCGCCGAAGCATTTGGATAGCCGCCTCGGTCGTCACCCTGGCGGTGGTGTCCGGCGCCTTCCTGCTCCGCACCCGCCATCCTGTCGCCGTCACGCAGGTTCCGTTCTCGGATCTGCTGCGCGATCTCGACCGCAGCGTCGTGTCGGAAGTCGTCGTCAACGGCGACACGCTGGACTTCAGGCATACCGACGGACGCATGTTCCGGACCGTCGCGCCTGCGAGCTACGTGACGGCGAACGCGGCCTTCGTGCCGGAGCTGGCGAAGAAGGGCGTGCGGATCGACGTGCAATCAGGCACCGATCAGGCGGCGTACAGCTACGGCGCCCTCGTCGTCGGCATGGTGTTCCTCGGTCTGCTCGGCTTCACGCTCTACCGCGTCAGCAGCGGCCGCATTCCGGCGCTCGAAAGCAAAACCCGTGAAGCCGACAAGGAAGCCTCCACCGTCACATTTGCCGACGTCGCCGGCGTGGACGAAGCGAAAGAGGAAGTGAAGGAGATTGTCGATTTCCTGCGCGAGCCGGGCCGCTTTTCCGCGATCGGCGGACGCATCCCGAAAGGCGTGCTGCTCGTCGGACCTCCGGGCACCGGCAAGACGCTGCTCGCGAAGTCGATCGCTGGCGAGGCCGGCGTGCCGTTCCTGTTCGCGAGCGGATCCGATTTCGTCGAGATGTATGCCGGCGTCGGCGCCTCGCGTATCCGCAAGCTGTTCAAGGATGCGCGGCGTCATCCCTCCTGCATCGTGTTCATCGACGAGCTCGACGCGGTCGGCCGCAGCCGCGGCGGCAACTCGCTGAGCCACGAGGAGCGCGAGCAGACGCTCAACCAGCTGCTCGTCGAGATGGACGGCTTTGCGGTCAGCGCGGGCATCGTCGTCGTGGCGGCGACCAATCGCCCGGACATTCTCGATCCTGCCTTGCTGCGGCCGGGGCGATTCGATCGACAGGTGACGGTCGGCTGTCCCGATCTGAAGGGACGCGAGCAGATTCTCCGGATTCACTCGAAGAAAGTGGCGCTCGACAGCGCCATCGACCTGCACCAGGTCGCGCGCGGGACGCCTGGATTCTCGGGCGCGGAGCTGGCGAATCTCGTCAACGAGGCGGCGCTGTTTGCCGTCCGTTGCGGCCGGACCGAAGTCACAGACCACGACTTCGATCAGGCTCGCGACAAGGTGCTGATGGGCGCCGAGCGGAAGTCGCTGACGATGAGCGAGCACGAGCGGATTACCTGCGCCTACCACGAGTCTGGCCACGCCGTCGTCGCGGCGCTGCTGCCGCATGCGGATCCGCTGCACAAGGTGACGATCATTCCGCGCGGCCGCGCGCTGGGCGTCACGATGCAGCTGCCGGAGGGCGATCGCCACACGCACACGCGGGAGTTCCTCGAGGCCCAGATTGCGATTCTGATGGGCGGCCGTATCGCGGAGGAGCTGTTCCTGCGCCAGATGACCAGCGGTGCCGGCAACGACATCGAGCGGGCCACCGATATCGCACGCCGCATGGTCTGCGAATTCGGCATGTCGGCGGCGCTCGGGCCGCTGGCCTATCGCACGCCCGGCAACCCGTGGGAAACCGACAAGGGCGCCGGCATCAGCGAGGCGACGGCACAGCGCGTGGACGAGGAGGTTCGTGACGTCGTGATGAAGGGCTACGAGACCGCGCGCCAGATCATCGCGAAGAACCGCGGCGCTGTCCAGGCGATGGCCGATGAACTGCTGCTGGTCGAGTCGCTCGACGCGGAAGGCATCAAGGCGGTCATCGCGAACGCCGCTTAGAAAGTTAAAAGTTAAAAGTTAAAAGGGAAAAGTTAAAAGTGAAAAGTTAAAAGTCAAAGGTGAAAGTTGAAGCTGAGCAGTAGGAATTCAGTTTCGACTTCTAACTTTTCTTTTAACTTCTAACTTTTCACTTTTACCTTTAACGTGGAGATCATGCGAAGCATGATCTCCACGGTCGTCCTTTTCTCCACACTCTCGGCCCAGACGCCGACACCCAAGCCGGCGGGCCTCGACACCGCAGCCATCGACAAAGCGATTGGCAAGTCCGGCACGGCGATGCCTGGCGACGTCTACCGTGTGGCGTTTCCGCGGACCGATCTCAACGTCACCGTCGGCGCCGTGAAGGTGAAGGCGGGCTTTGCCCTCGGCAGCTGGGCGGCGTTCAAGTCGCTCGGGGTCAACGGCACCGCCGCGCACGGCGACCTCGTGCTGACCGACACGGAAATCAACCCCGTCATTTCGGCGCTTCAGCAGCACAACTTCGAGATCACCGCGCTGCACAATCACCTGATCAACGAATCACCATCGGTCATGTACCTCCACTTCTGGGGCAAGGGCGACGCGGCGACGCTGGCGGCCGGCTTGAAAGACGCGCTGTCGAAATCCAAAACACCGATCGTTCCGTCTCCGGCGCCGGTGGCGACCGGGGGCGTGGGGGATGGTGGTTTGCCTGCCGACCAGATTCAGCAGGCCATCGGGTTGAAGGGCACCGTGACCAACGGAGTGCTCGCGCTGTCGCAGCCGCGGCCCGAGACGATTCAAATGATGGGCGTGACGCTGCCGCCGAGCATGGGGATGGCGACGGCCATCAACTTCCAGTCGGCGGGCGGCGGCAAGGTGGTGGCGACCGGCGATTTCGTCATGCTTGCCGACGAGGTCAACAAAGTCGCCCGTGCCCTGCGCCAGCACGATATTGCCGTCACCGCGCTGCACAATCACATGCTGCACGGCTCGCCGGAGCTCTACTTCATGCACTTCTGGGGGGAAGGTGACCCGACTGCCGTCGCATCAGGCCTGAAGGCGGCGTTGGGGGAGTTGAGAAAGTGAAAAGTTAAAAGTTAAAAGTGAAAAGTTGAACACCTGTCTTTCTGGTTCTAAGTTTTAACTTTTAACTTTTAACTTTGAATAGCGTCAGCGGCGGGCGAGTCCGGCCATGTCGGCAGCGGACGCGCGACATAGCCGGCATGCGCGAGACGCGACTGGAACAGCGCGGTCTCTGACGCCCAGAACACCAGCTTCACCCACAACCGCGCCACGACGTACGCCTGGCCGAGCGCGAATCCCAGCCACATCGTCAGTCCGGCGCGTCCTGCGCCGGGCGCGACGAGGCCGTAGAGCACGACCGACGCCGCGAACAGCGCAAAGTTCAGCAGAAACAAACCGACAGCCGCTCCCGCGTGCCGCTTGAGGAAACCGAGGGCGGCGGCAATGGCGCCGATCGCGCTGCGCCGGTCCTCGACGACCGCGCGCACCTTGCTGTAATCGAACACCACCGTGCACGCCGCCACCGCGACGCCGAAAAGCCCGTACATCGCCAGCCGGATGAGGAAAGCGGTGCGCTCCACCGTCACATCGTGCGTCAGGCGTGGGTACAGCCGATCGAACAGCCAGGTGTGCAGAAGGCCGAACAGCAGCCCGTATGCGAGCAGCTGCACCACGGCCAGGCGCAGGAAACGGAAGAAAAACACCCCACAGGCGGAGAAGAACCCGAACGTCCGAGTCCGGCGGTCGCGCGCCAGGCGATCGATGATCCCACCGGCGAGGAAAATCCAGAGCAGGATGTAGACGGCGGCCGCACCAACAATCACAGCCGGCCGCCCGGTCCGGTCCATAAACGCGCTCAGGTTGTCGAGAACGGCGCCGAAGCCGATGATCGTCGGCTTGAACGTGACGCCGATGCCCGTGGCCTGGTCGCTGAACTCCTGCATCCAGTCGTAGTTGACACTTTGGGCCGCCGAATCGGCCGCCAGGCTGGTGCCGAGATGGCGCGCGATCATCTCGCGCAGCGAGAGGGCGAGCGGCAGGCTGACGAGAACCGTCACGGCCCACATGCCGGCGACCAGCGCGGGAGCGCGATTCACGCGACCGATCCCGTCGACGATCGCCCGGAGAGGGCTGCCGCCGGCTTCGGAGCCGCCGCTCATATCAGCGCCGCCCACGACAAGAGACAGTTCTCCAGCCAGACGGTCCAGACGGCCGTCCACTTTTGTGCGGCGCTCCCGGTCTTCGGCGCCAGCGTCTTCGAGTTGTTCGTGTAGTTCACGTCGAGCAGCAGCACGCGATTGGGATCGACCTGGGCCGACAGCGCGGCCAACGGTCGATCGTAGCTGTACGCCTTCCATCGATCGACGCCGTCCCAGCGTTCCGTGACGCGCTCGCCGTTCTCGAAAGTGACCACGACGTCAACCGGGAAGATCGCCTCGCCGTACCGGCGTGCAATCACGGTGGTGTGATAGACGCGATCGTCGCTCGTGCTCGTCAGGTCCTGGATACCATAGTCGAATGCGTTCGAGCTTCGGTAGACCTGATCGAAGAACCAGCTGTGATCGTGACCCACGGTCGCGTTGACGACGTTGAAGAAGTCCTGGGGCTTCGGGTGCTTGAACTGCCACGCCGCGAAGTGCGCCGCCAGAATCTTCTGCAGCGCCGGCCATCCCAGCCAGCGCTCCATGGTGTTCAGCCACAACGCCGTCTTGCTGTAGGTGATAAAGCCGCCCGTTGCCGGAAAGTACCGATACGTCGGCGTGGCCGCCCCGTCGCTCTTCGCATTGCGACGATAGCCCGGCAGCCCGTTGCCGTCGATCTCACGCTGGAGCGCGATGTCCTGGAACACCCATGGAATGAATCCGCCGAAATACCGTACCGCCAGATAGTTCGGCTCGTACGCCTGCGCGACCGCTCGCGCTGTTGAAAACTGGTTGAAGCCCTCGTCCATCCAGGCGTCTTCGAATTCATTGTTGCCGACGATGCCGTACCAGAACTGGTGACCGGCTTCGTGGACCGTGACCTCTTCCGGTGTCGTGACGTGCGAAGGGGCGAGCCATCGCGTACCTGCGGTGAAAAGCGTCGGGTATTCCATGCCGCCGGCACCGCTTTGCCACGCGGGATCCACGATTGTCACGTGTCCGTAAGGATATGCACCGTACCACTCGCCGTAGTACTTGAGCGTCGTCCGCGTCGCGTCGAAGTGGCGCTCGGCCTGCGCCGCGTGCTCCGGCTGGAGGAGCAGGCGCATTTCGACACCCGGCAGCGTCGCGTGCTCGAAGGGGGCGGTCCGCTCCAGATAGTCCGGACTCGTGGTCCATGCGAAATCGTGCACGTCCTCCTGATAGTACCGGTGCGTCGTCATTCCGCCGCCGTTGCCGGTGCGCGAGCGCTGGACACCGGTGGCGCCGACAATCCAGCCGTCAGGGACCGTCAGCGAGACGTCGTAGACCCCGAAATCCGAGAAGAACTCGGTCCCGGCATGGAACTGGTGACAATTCCAGCCCTCGTCCTGAAAAACGCCGAGCTTCGGGAACCACTGCGCGATGAAAAAGAAGTTGCCGATGGCGCCGGTACGGGCGAACGTGCGCGGCACATGAGCGGTCCACGCGACCTCGATCGTCGCGCTCGCGCCAGGAGCGATCGCTTCGGGCAGCGGAATCAGCATCACGGTTTCATCGTTCGGGTTGTCGTCGTCCGGAGCGACGTAACGTTTCGCGCCGGTGAGGTCGCGTCCCAGCGCCTTCACAGCGGTGACCTCGATTCGCCCCCAATCGTCTGCCGCGCGTGGGCTCTGTGATCCGCCGGCGAGCGCCCGCTCGCGCATGAACGTCGTGCGGTTGTTCTTCCAGGCGTTCCAGTACAGGTGAAACTGCAACTCGCCGGCTGGATGCCCGGTGATGTTGCGCCAGGCGATCGTTTCGGTCGCGGTGATCGTGCGGGTTGCCGGATCGAGCCTGGCGGCGATGGTGTAGTTCGCGTTGCGAGGCGACCGCGGCGGATCGACGACGCCCGTCACCGCCGCACGAGCGGCGGCGCTGGTCAGCGCGCTGAGCACTGCGGCCAGTACGGCGCGCCGGATCAAGGACATCTGCGCGGAAATGCTACATCACCCACTATAATTTCGCCGACCGATGTGGGGGCTGCTCGCAGTCGTCGCCCTGCTGTGGCCCTCGCGAACCGTCGGGCTGCTCGACGGGCTTCCGCTCGAACGCACCATCGCCAACGCTGTGCTCCTCGGCATCGTCCTGCCGACGCTGCTCTGGTTTCATCCACGCTTTCTACGCGCGCCGCTTGCGCGCGCCGCCGTTCTCGCACTGCTCGTCTGGAAGGCGTTCGGTGCGGCCACCATCACGCCTGACGGCTGGTGCGTGCGGTTCGAACCGCAGCGGCCGCTCGTGAAAGACGCGGTCAGCATCGTGCCGCACAGCTGGGACGTCCGCGCCGATTGGCTGTCAGACGAACCGGCGTGCTCCGCGATCGTCCGGCGGCCTTACAAAGGGCTCGGCGAGTTTCCGGTCTGGTTCTTCAATCTGCCTCCGCCCAACGAGAGCTGGCCCGGCGAGCTCGATCGGCCGCCGGGGGCACGGACCGGCATGGTCGTCTCGGGATTCATCGACTCCCGACGCGAGGGGACGCTGCAACTCGAATTCACCCGTGACATGCAGGCCGCGGCCTACGTCGATGGCGTGAAGATGGATCGAACGGCGAGCCTGACGCCTGGCGTTCACCATGTGAGGGTCGAGGCGATGCTCACCGGCGACCGCTGGCGCTTCGAGCCGCGCTGGAACGGCGCGGATCTCTGGAGCAGCCGGGGAGTGGTGGCGACGGTGAAGCGGCCGTCGGGGTTCGACGCGATCGTCCGTCCGTGGGCGGGTTGGCTCGTCACCGCGCTCGTCGCCGGACTCTTGATCGCATGGGTCGTCTCGCTCCTCGCGCGGATCGGTTCGGCGGCCGCGCTCGCGTGGATGGCTGGGGCGTCAGCGGTGCTCGGGGGCCTCGCGGCCACCAATCACGTCGACGCGGCGCGGTGGTGTGTGGCTGGATTGATCGGGGCGGCATTCGTGCCGGTGCCTGCGCGTCTCAGGAACGTCTTCGGCGTGTTCGCGCTCGTCGGCATTCCCTGGCTCGTGCTGATCGTGGTCGCGTTCGCCGACAACATCGGACATTTCAAGCTGTACGCGTGGGGCAACGATTACTGGATGTACCAGCGCTTCGGCTACCGCATCGTGATGCAGGGATACTGGCTCGAAGGGGGCACGAAGAATTTCTATTTCCAGCCGTTCTATCGCTGGGTGAGCGGCCTGCTCCATCTCGTCTTCGGCGATTCGAGCATCGGCGAATTCTTCTGGGAAGGCGGCTGTTACCTGATCGTCGCGCTGCTCGCGTTCTATCTCACGAAGGCGTCATCCGGTTTCCGGTGGGGCGTGTTCGCGGCGGTGACGACGCTGACGGTGCTGGCGATCGGATTGCCGTGGGGATTGATTGGCGGAAGTCTCAGCGAGATCACGTCCACCGGGTTCATTTACCTGGGCGCCTTCATGGCCCTGCGGAGCCGGCGCGGCTCGCTGCTGTGGGCGGTCGCGGCGGGTCTCCTCGCGTCGCTCGCGTTCTACACCCGTCTGAACAACCTGCCGATGGCGGCCGGCATCACGCTGTTCGCGCTCTCGGCGCGCGTGCCGTTGTACCGGTTCTTCCAACTGCAGCCTGCCTCGCCGAAGCCAAAGGCGACGGCGGGCCCCTGGCGAACAATGATCGCGTGGCGAACGCTCGTGGCGGTGCCCGCCGTCCTCGCGCTCGGCCTCGCCTTCTTTGCCTGGAGAAACTGGCACTACAACGGTTTGTTCAGTGTTTTTGGCGGCACGCAGCTGAACATCATGATGCTGTGGCAGCCGGGGATGCCGTTCGCGGCCGTCGTGCCCAAGTGGGTCGACAGCGTGTTGATGGTCATCACGGTTCACGATCCGCCACAGTTCGACTGGAAATCGCTGCCGGTCTTGTTCGGCGCCGCCGTCGCGCCGCTCGCCGTGCTGGGGATCCCGCGGCTTCGCGAGGTGCCGGCGCTGCCCGCGCTGTTCTTCCTGGCGGCTATTTCGGCGGCGTTCGTGGCCAGGGGCTGGGCGTACCAGGGCCGCTTTTCCGTTCACATCATCGGTGTGACCTGCGCGCTGGCCGTCATTGGGATCCAACGATTGTTACGTGGGAGAAGGTCACTGAACGAACAGGACTGACATGATCCCGGTGCCTCCGGCATCGATTGGCGTGCCGTCGAGCGTCTGCGCACGGTAGCCAAGCGCGCGCATTCGCGCGAGAAACTCGCCGACCGTCGCGCCCGACGCGCGTTCCAGCTGGTCGGGATGCAGCTCGGAAAGAATCACAGGACGATCCTCGCGGAGGATGCGCTTGGCGCCGCGTATCACCTGCGGCTCCGCACCTTCGACATCCATCTTGATGAACCGCACGGGCCGCCGGAGATCCAGGCCGTCGAGCGCAACGACCGGCACGTCTTTCATCTGATGTCCCGCGAGCGGCGCGCCGCCGTCGCGCAGCAGATAGGCGCCGCCAGAGTTCAGGGTCTCTGCGGGAAATGTCAGTGTCGCGGATCCGGCCGCCGCGCCGACCGCGGCGCGGCGAAAGACCACCCGATCGTCGAAGCGGTTCTCGTGTAACGACTTCTCGAGGAGATCGGCATTGGCATCGAACGGCTCGAACGCGTAGATGCGTCCGGCGGTGCCGACGGCGGCGGCCATCTGCATGGTGAAAAAGCCGATGTGGGCGCCCACATCGATCGCCGTATCGCCGGCCCTCAGGATGCCAAGCGCCAGGCGCACTTCGTCCGCCTCGTAGCGGCCGCGAACGATGCTGAGACCGATGACGTGGTCGGCGAGGTCGACGAACAATCGCACGCCGCTTTCGAGCTCCTTGATCACGACGGTGCGGTCGTTCGTGTGCGCGTAGTCGCGATTCTTCTCCTGGAACTCGGCTGATGTCATCAGATGTCTGCGGAGTTCCTTCGTGTCGCGCGAGCCCGCGAGTTTGGGACCGATCGCGTCCTCGCTTTCCGGATCACGATCGAGAAGCAGCCGGTACGCCCAGACGACGTGATCGCGCGTCAGCCCGCCGGGATGATCCGACATGAACGGCGGATCGTACCAGATGTGGCGCGGCGCTTTCCGGCCTTCGCTCGCGGGGGTACACGCGAGCTTCGGCCAGGCACGCCGAAGCGCGGATGCGCGGAGGCGGCAGGGCCGCGTATAATCCGCAGGTTATGCCCAACATTCGCGTGATGCACTACGGGCTCGGCCCGATCGGCGCGGCCATCGTCAAACAGGTGGCGGCGCGAC
>Ga0193696_1000065_pt1 | contig 47097 bp, 75 predicted proteins | sample L3m1metaG_FD_145074 | JGI IMG/M metagenome (GOLD analysis project Ga0193696, IMG submission 145074) | Soil microbial communities from a riparian zone of the East river system, Colorado, United States - L3m1 | ecosystem: Environmental > Terrestrial > Soil > Riparian zone | place: USA: East River... | reverse complement strand
TGGTGAGGCTGTCCCTCTTGAACAAGAACGCGTACGTATTCACATTCAAGAGTGCTCGATTGCTCAACAGCGGCGCGCTCACAGCCAGGGGGGGCGCTGAGATGTTTGGAGCCCAACCAGCGGAAACCGCCTCCGGAGAGTCGAAAAAGATTTCGGGAAAAGATTCGGAAAAAGCCTGGGCGGAATTCCTAGAAAAATACCCTGGCGTGTGCGGCGGCTGTGGGGGGTTCAAGACAGCGATCTCTAGGCAGTGTCGGGCCTGCGCTATTGCCGCGAGGAAGCCGTCTGAGACAAAAGTAGAGACGGTTTGCGGTCATTGTGGGGTTGTTTTCACGCCAAAATGGTCCACCACGTTCAAGCGGCGGCGACGGTTCTGTTCGCCCAGGTGTGCTAACACGGCGAACGCGCCGCGGCTCACAGACACGAAGGACAGGCTGAGAAAGCGCCGATCTAAACGCTCCAGGTGGCGGAACTGCCGCGCGATGAGCGGCCGGAAAGCTGTTGGGAGATGGCGGCTAATTGCGGAACGTGACGGCTGGGTTTGTTGGGTTTGCAATGCCGCGATTGACTCAACGCTGAAGTTCCCGGATCGTTGGTCTGGCACAGTTGACCATGTCATCCCTCTGGCGGAGGGTGGCACTGATGAGGATTGGAACTGTAAAGCCGCGCATTTTACGTGTAATGCGCGTAGAGGTTCATTGACGAAATTAGGACAACCACATGGGATACGAGAACTCAGGCAGGCGTCCGCAACCGACCGCTTTGAAGATGTTACGGGGCAATCCCAGTAAGACCAAACTCAATATGGACGAGCCGAAGACCCCGGAGGGTCCGGTGGTGAAGCCAGGCATGTTATCGCCGGGTGCGTCGGTGGTATGGGACCGGGTATCGCCGGTTGTGCTGTATATGGGCACCCTGACGACTGGGGATGTCGAGACGTTTGTCCGGTATTGCGAACTGCAAGCGACGGCGGACGAGTCGGCGCGGCAGAAGGGGGAGCCGGGATTCTCGTTGTTCCTGTACACGACGATGGTGGACTCGGCGGGGAATGAGCACCAGAACGTGAAGGTGCATCCGGCGATCAAGGTGGAGCTGGAGACGTCGGTGAAGCTGCGGCCGTTTTACGAGTATTTCGGGATGTGTCCGTCTGGGCGGGCGCGGTTGCACATGCCGAAAAAGGAAGCGGAGCCGGTGTCGAAATGGGCGGGGATTAAGTGAAACCTAATCCCGGTTCACAAAAGGCCGTCGAGGTGATCTCGCGGCTGACCCATACCGGAGACTTTGCCGGCCGGCCGTTTGATCTGCGTCCTTGGCAGGAGAAAGACATCATCCGGCCGTTGTTCAAGACGGGCAAGGATGGGCTACGGATCTATCGGAGTTGCCTCTTGATGCTGCCGCGGAAGAACGGCAAGACGGAGCTCGCGGCGGCGATTGCCATCTACTGTCTCTTATTCGACTCCAAACAGGGCGAGATTTACCTCGCGGCGGCGGACCGGGAGCAGGCTGGGAAGGTGTTCGGGGCGATGGTCGCCATGCTGCGGAATGATCCTGAACTCGAGGCCGACGTAGAAATCGTCGAGTCGCAGAAACGGATCGTCCACCGCAAGTCGGGAAGTTTCTGTAAAGCCATCTCGGCCGAGGCGTATTCGAAACACGGGTTCAATGCCTCGGTCGTGATTTACGACGAGCTCCACTGCGCGCCAAATCGGGACTTGTATGACGTGCTGGTGACGAGTCAGGGCGGCAGGTTACAGCCGTTGATGATTGTGATTTCGACGGCTGGGTACGACCGTAACTCGATTCTCTGGGAACTCTACGCGCATGCCCGGAACGTCAAAGAAGATCCCTCACTGGACCCGACCTTTCTCCCGATTCTGTATGAAGCGGAACCGGAGGAAGACTGGACGAGTGAGGCCGTGTGGAAGCGGTGCAACCCGGCGCTCGGCGACTTCCGCAGTCTCGTGGATATGCGGATTCTCTGTCAGCGGGCGCAGCAGATCCCGGCGCAGGAAATGACCTTTCGCCAGTTGTATCTGAATCAGTGGACAGAATCGTCGGCGCGGTGGATTCCGATGCCGGCGTGGGATGCGTGCTGTGTGGTGAGCGCATGACGTGGAGATTTCGTCAGATAGTCAGATTTATCCTCACTGGCCACTGGTTCGCCGCGTGGAAATGGGCCACTGGTCAGTGGCCGATAGCAGTCTATGTCAGCGACGAACTCATACGAGATTCGGCTGTTGATGTGGAAGCATCTGTGAAAAAGGCGTTTAGTGACTCGCTCTGAATACCGGCGCGCGCTCAAAGCCCGTCGCTGTTACGTCGGAATGGACCTGTCCACAGTCAAGGATTTGACGGCGCTCGTCGCGGTCTTTCCCGATGGCGATGGCGGGTACGATGTGCTGCCGGAATTCTTCCTCCCGAAAGAGAACATCAAAGAGAAGTCGAATCAAGACCGGGTGCCCTATGACCAGTGGGCACGCGAAGGGCATCTCGTTGCCACACTTGGGAATATTATCGATTATGAAGCCGTCCGCCAAACGTTGAAGGATTGGGGGGCCGAATTTCATATCTGTGAGATTGCGTATGACCGATGGAATGCTACAGACCTCGTCACGCGTCTGAAAGAGGCTGACGGGTTCACGATGGTGCCGATCGGCCAAGGGTTTGCCTCACTCTCGGCTCCATCCAAATCGCTAGAGACGCTCGTCCTGTCGAAGCGCATCCATCACGACGGCCATCCCGTCTTGCGCGATTGCGTAAGGAATGTCGTGGTGGAAAAGGACGCGGCCGGGAATATCAAGCCGTCCAAAGTCGCCTCAACCAAGAGAATTGACGGCGTCGTGGCGCTGGTGATGGCCTTGGATCGTGCCGAACATAATAGCGCCGTGAAAACCCCTGGCTACCAGATGATCATCCTGGGTGCGCGGTGAAACGTCCGCCTGGACGTCCAGCCGGGTCCACGCGCGTGCTTGAGCCACGTTCGAGTGTGTCCGTGTGGCTGCCGGCCAGTGCGCATGACCGTCTGATCAAGCTCGCGGCCAAGGAAGAACAGAGCATTTCGAAGACGGTCTGCGCGTTGTTGAAGCTGAAACTCCGCTAGTTTTTCCTACTAAATTAATTCGCTTTTCAGATTCCACGGCACAGTGAATGTGCAGTGGACCGCGCTTATAGCTTACTGACCATCAAGTCGATTGATGTGGAGCGTCGTGTGATCACCGGGATCGCGACGACGCCTACTCCTGATCGCGTTGGCGACATCATCGAACCACTCGGCGTCACCTTTAAGAATCCCCTCCCGCTCCTGCTCCATCACGATCACAAGTTGCCCGTCGGGACGGTGAAATTCTTCCCGCCGACGCGTGACGGGATCATGTTTGAAGCACAGATCCCGTCCGTGGCGGAGCCAGGCGTCGTGAAAACCCGTGTCGACGAGGCGTTTCATTCCGTCAAGGCCGGGCTAATTACGGGCGCGTCGATTGGGTTCAAAGCCGCGCGGGAACACGTCAAAGAACTCGCCTCCGGCGGGTTGCACTTCCTGAAATCTCACGTCTACGAACTGTCACTCGTCACGATTCCGATGAATGCGGAAGCGACGATTTTGACCGTGAAAACACTCGATCAGGCCGCGTCAGGCCAGAACTCGCCCGGCGTTACGGGCCCGTCAACCCCCCAGCGCGGACAGAAAGCCGCGCGAGCGATGACGATTCAAGAACAGATTACCCAGTTTGAAACCAAGAGCTTGGCGCAGATTCGGTTGCGCGACAACTTGATGCAGAAATCCGCCGAAGAGAACCGCACGCTCGACGCGGAAGAGACGGACGAATACAACAGCCTCGACGCCGAGATCAAGAGTATTGATGCGCATCTCGCGCGGCTCCGCGATCTCGAGAAAAGCAACGTCGCAGCGGCGACAAGGATTACGACCACGGCGACCGAGACGGAAAAGGCTAGCCTGCTCCGCGGCGGCGTGTCGATGCCGGTCATCACCGTCAGGCCGAATGTCCCGCCTGGGACGTCGTTCACGCGGATGTGTATGGCAATGGCCGCTGGTAAAGGTGATTCCTACCAGACGCTGCAGTACGCGAAGCAGTGGAAGGACTCCACGCCGGAAGTCGAGCAGATGGTCGAGCACATGTGGCGGACCAAAGCCGCTGTGGCTGTTGGCACCACGACCGACTCGACCTGGGCCGGCCCGCTTGTTGTCACCCAGCCATTGAATGAGTTCCTCGAGATGCTCCGTCCGCGGACGCTCCTTGGGCGGATTCCTGGCCTACGTCAAGTGCCGTTCAACGTGTCGGTGCCGACGCAGACCACGGGGGGCACGTATGGATGGGTGGGCCAGAACAAACCGAAGCCGGTGACGAAGGCTGATTTCGCCACGGTGACGGTGCCGTTTGCGAAGGCGGCCGGGATCATTGTGCTGTCGGAAGAACTCGTGATGCTGTCCACGCCATCGGCGGAAAACCTCGTTCGCGAGGAAATGATTCAGGGCATGGGCACGTTCCTGGACCAGCAGTTCAACGATCCGGCGGTCACGGCGGTCGCGAACGTCAACCCCGCGGCGATCACGGTGGGCGCGTCCACCGCGGCGGCGTCTGGTGTGACGTCGGCGGCGGCGAAGGCGGACATTGCGGCCTCGATCGCGGTCTTCACGGCGGCGAACGTGCCGCTGGCCGGCTCGGTGTGGCTGATGAGCGACTCGAATGCCTTCGGGTTGAGCATCTCGGTGAATGCCCTCGGACAGCCGCTGTTCCCTGGCATGACGGCACAAGGTGGGACGTTGTTTGGCATGCCGGTCGTGGTCAGTAACAACGTGTCCACCCGCGTGATTCTGGTGCATGCGCCATCGATTCTCTACGCCGATGAGGGTGGCGTGCGGATCGATGTCAGCCGTGAAGCGTCGGTCCAGATGGACTCGGCGCCGACGGACACGGTCGACGCGACCACGGTGTATCTGTCGCTCTGGCAGCGCAACCTCGTCGGGTTGAAGGCCGAGCGGTTCATCACCTGGATCCGTGCGCGCACGGCGGCGGTGCGGTACATCACGGCGGCGGCGTACGTCGGGACGTAAATGCGGTTAGCGATTGGTGGGCCGACACGGGATACCGTGCCGGCCGCCTTCGCCGTCGATGTCGCGCAACTCTACGCCTACACGCGCGAGCGGGGGCCGTGGGGGTCGGATGTCACGGTCGGGTTTGTTGCGAGTACGTATATCCACGTCGGGCGGGAATGGTTTCTTGAAGCGGCACTGAAGCAAGGGGCGACACACATCCTGTGGCTGGATACGGATATGAGCCTGCCACGGGAAACAGCGGTGTTGTTGGCGATGCACGACCAGCCGATCGTGGCGTGCAATTACCTGGTGCGACAGGCGTCTGGTTTGTTCACGGCGTATCGGGATGGGCAGCGAGTACCAACGACGGAGACGTCGACCGGTCTCGAGGCGGTGGAATATGTCGGCATGGGCACGATGTTGATGCGGGCCGATGTGGTGTCTGGACTGGGGCGCCCGTGGTTTCGTCATGGGCTCAATGACTTAGGCGGCGACATCGGGGAGGACGTGATGTTCTGCCGCGGTCTCACGAATGCCGGCTACACGATTTACATCGATCACGACCTTTCTAAACAGATTGGACACATTGGCCAGCACACTTACCAACTCCCCAAAGCCCAAGTCGTCCCTGCCTAGCGGCGTCGTGGAACTCAAGCCGCCACCTGATTCCGGGTTCAGTGGCACGGCCAAGCTGCTGGCGGTGGAGCAGTCAGGGTTGATCGACGAGCTGCTCAAGCGTGGGTATACGCGGGTGGATCGTGCTGGCGACTAAGTGATGGCCATGAGCGGCGGCCCAGTTAGCCCAACCCTTTCTTATAGGGAAGAGGGTTCGTGGCCTGCGCCAGATCAACAGACGCCGGGCTGGTTCCATCACGGCTCGAAGATCCTCGAACTGGTGGAACAGCATCGGCCGGCGGTCTGTGTGGAGCTCGGGACGTGGCTCGGTGCGTCGGCGATCCCCGTGGCGCGTGCGATTCGTCGCTGGCGTGGGACGTTGACCTGTGTGGATACCTGGTCCGGAGACATCCATGAAGTGCGTGAGAACTCGCCCTGGATGCTCGTGGCGTGTGCGCGCAACCTCTCGTCATCCGGGGTGAGTGCGAATGTGCGTCTGGTCCATGCGACCTCGATTGAGGCGGCGCGGTGCTGGACGCAGCCGATCGATTACCTGTACGTCGATGCCGATCATTCTTACGAGGCGGTGAAGGCGGATCTCCAGGCTTGGGGCCCGTATGTCAAGCCGGGCGGAATCATTCTCGGAGACGACTACGGCCATCACCTGTTCCCAGGCGTGAAGCAGGCGTGGGACGAATTCGCCGACGCGCACGGCTTGACGTTGACGCGCTATCAATCCGACCCGCCTGATCCTGATGGCATTCAGTTGGTGTACGCACAGATAGAAAGCTGACCCATGGCCAAGAAGCGTGTTCCTCTAGCCAAAACCACGCTGCGACCGCGAACCACTACGAGGAGGCACGACATCATGTCTGACGACACGTATTACGGCTCATCCACACCTGAACCGGTCGCCGAACCGGGCAAGGCTGAAGCGTCCGTCACCGTCAAGGCGCTGAAATATCACACCGCTGAAGGCAAGGAATACCAAGAAGGCGACACCTACGACGTCGACGCGTCGAAGGTCGACAACCTGGTCGCCAACGGGATGGCTGCACCGGTCGAATGAAACTCGAACTGCAACTGTTCGGACGCACGATGGAGCTCACGACGAAGGGGCTCAATCTGCGTCCGCTCAGTCCAAGTACCGGCGGCTGGTGGCCGATCATCCGCGAGAGTTTTACCGGTGCCTGGCAGAACAACGTCGAGATCCGCGCGCAGGACGTCTTGACGTATTCGGCCGTGTATGCCTGCGTGTCACTCATTTCTGGGGACATCGCGAAGCTGTGTCTCCGATTAATGCAGGAGTCCGATGACGGCATCTGGACGGAAACAGAGTCGCCCGCGTTCTCGCCTGTCCTGCGGAAGCCCAATCGCTACCAGACGATCATCAAGTTTATTGAGCAGTGGATCATCCAGAAGCTGACGCGAGGGAATGCTTACATTCTCAAGCAACGCGATCAGCGCGGCGTCGTCGTCGCCCTGTATGTCCTCGATTCCACGCGCGTCGTCCCGCTCGTGACGCCCGATGGCGCCGTGTATTACGAAATCAAACGCGACGATCTCGCTGAAGTGAAAGCGGAACGCATCGTGGTGCCGGCGAGCGAAATCATTCACGACATCATGTGCGCGCTGTATCACCCATTGATTGGAGTGACACCGATTTACGCCTGCGGGAATGCGGCGCTCCAAGGCCTCGCCATTCAGAACAACTCGAAGACCTTCTTTACGAATGGGTCGAACCCTGGCGGCATGTTGACGGCCCCTGGAGCGATCTCGGACGAAACGGCGCAACGCCTGCTCGCCACGGTCAACTCCAAGCAGATTGGCGAAACACTGGTCGGCGGCGACGGGTTGAAATACGAGCAGTTCACGATGAGTGCGGTCGATGCGCAGCTCATCGACCAGTTGAAATGGACGGCTGAAACAGTCTGTTCCTGTTTCCATGTGCCGCCCTACATGGTCGGCGTTGGCCCTCCACCACCGTATGCGAACGTCGATCCGCTCATCCAGCAGTACTACTCGCAATGTATTCAAAGTCTCTTGACGGCGCTCGAGCATTGCTTGGATGAAGGGCTGGGACTTGGAAAGCAGTTTGGGAACGTCTACGGGACGGAATTCGACATTGACGATCTGATCTGGATGGATTGGACCACGCGTGTGAATTCAGCGAAGACGGCGATTTCTGCGGGTTTGTCTCCGAACGACACGCGGCGCCAATACTTTGGCAGGGGCCCCGTCGCCGGCGGGAATGAAGTCTACATGCAACAGCAGATGTGGCCACTCAAACAACTGGCGGAACGTGACATTCCCGCCCCGACGAACATGTCTGGACAGGGGACGCCTCCAGTGAAACAGCCTGATGGCACCGAGATGGACCAGGCGGCCGGTCTAAGTGCTCTGTTACGGAAAGAGTTATCTACGAGGCGAGCCGCGTGAATCAACAAGACATCGTCATGGCGGTTGCTGATGTGGTGCAAGACCACATCAAGTTGACACTGGCTCCGGTGCTGTCAGATGTCAAGACCTTGCAGGCGCAAGTCTCCGGCTGGGAAGCCCGCTGGAACGATTTGGGGGCACTCAGGGAACGTGTAGCGGTGATGGAAGCCAAGTCCGTTGTTCAGGTGCCTATACCAGTCGAACCGACGCCAGTAAACATGTCGCCAGTGCTCGAGCGTGTGGCGGCGTGTGAAGCCAGACTCTCGACGCTTGGCGATCTGCGCGACCGCGTGGTGACTGTTGAAGCTAAGTCGGCCATTCCAGCGCCAGAATTCAAGCTTGATCACGAAACGACGATTGTTGATCTCCGCGAACGTCTACGCACGGTTGAGGGGCGGTTAGATGTCGCGGCTGTTGGGAGCATGCGATACGACGACATGTCCAAAAATGTGGCTCGTATCAGCGAGCGCGTAGCCGTGGTCGAAACTCGGCCACCAGTGCCAGGCCCTAAGGGTGATCCAGGTGAACCTGGCAAGGACGGTCAGGATGGGGCGCCAGGGCTCGCTGGGCTCTCCTACGAAGGCGTGTACCAGGACGGGAAGTCCTACGACGTCGGGAACCTGGTCACCTGGGGCGGGTCCATGTGGCACGCCAATGAGTCGACGACTACCAAGCCTGGTGAGGGCTCGAAGGCGTGGACGTTGACGGTCAAGCGCGGGCGCGATGGCAAGGACGGCCGTGACGCGGTTGACCCGGTGCCTGTGGTTTCGGTGGGACGTCGCTGATGGCGACCTATGCGACCTTGGCTGACGCGAAGCGGCATCTCCGCGTCGACGACGAGAACCAGAACGCCGACATCTACATGAAGCTGGTCCAGGCGACCGCCATCATTGCGGACTATTTGAAGAATCGCCAGATTGCCATCGCGTCGATCTCGGCTGCTAACCCCGCCATCGTCACGACGACGGTGCCACACAGTTTGACGACTGGCACGACGTACACCCTGACCGGGACCAGTACGACGCCGACCGTCAATGGGTCTCAGGCGGTCACGGTGTTGAGCCCGACCACGTTTAGCGTGGCCGTCAATGTCACGGCTGGGCAGTCAACGGCCGCGGGTTCTGTTGGGACGCCTTCGTGGACGGATGCCACGGTGCCGGCGCACATCCAGGCGGCGACTCTGCTAGTCCTGACGCACCTCTATGAACGACGCGGCGACGACATGAGTTCGGACGACGTGTTGTGGCAAGCCGTGGGCCGGTTGTTGATGCGGTCCAGAGATCCGGCACTCGCATGAACGTCGGGCAAATGGACAAACGGGTGGCGTTGGCGAATTCACCGACCACCACCAACGACGCGGACGGATTCTGGGAGCCGTTGACGCCGGAGTTTGTCGCGGCGGCGATCCAACCGTTGGCGCCGGCCGGTGACGGACGGACGACGACGCATCAAGTCATCATCCGGTATCACCCACAAGTGACGATGGACACACGGCTTCAATACATGGATCCGCTCAAAGGCTACATTCGCGAGCTGTTTGTCAAGGGGGTGCAGGACGTCGACGAGCGGCACCGTGAACTGCGGTTGCTCTGCGAAGAGGTGACGCCGTAATGGGTGTGCGTCTCCAGTGGTCTGGCATGGAAGAGTTTAAGGAAGCTCTGCGTAATCTGCCAGAGCATCTGGCGAACGAAGCGGCTGGCGTAGTCGTCGGTGCGGCGCAAGCCGCTGGGACCACGGTCCAGACGAATTACCCAGCCAAGACGGGCAACCTGAAACGTGGGGTACGAGTCACGCAGAAACGTGACCGCGCGTCAGTCTCGGCGCGTGTTGAGAGTCGGGCGCCTCATGCCGTGATTTTCGAGAAAGGCACGCGTCTGCGTCGGACGGACCGCGGCGCGAATCGTGGACGGATGCCGGCGGCGTCTCCTGAACAGGCCATGATTCCGACCGTCATCCGTGCGCGGGCGCGCATGATTCAAGACTTGATCGCCTTGCTCGAGCGCGAAGGCTTCAAGGTGTCGCGATGAGTGGGCGGGACGTGCTGCTCTACGGCCTCAGTCAGTCCGAGGAATACGCCTACCTGATCAACTGGATGCAGACGACGCCAGGGCTGCACGAGTTCCCGGCGCCGGACTATCACCGCGTGCAGTTGGAGCACTGGATCTGGTCGCATCGCGCCGAATTAGGGAAGGACATCCTCGACGTCGGCGTCTACAACCCCAGGACATATCTCGGCGACGGCTACATCACGTTCGGAGAACCGGACACATCGACCGGTGAAGACGTCAAGGGCGATCTGCTCGCCTTGCCGTTTCCTGACAATGCATTCGATGGCGTGGTCCTGACAGAAGTCCTCGAGCACTGCATTAACCCGCCGGCCGCGGTTGGCGAAGTGTTCCGCGTGTTGAGACCGGGCGGACTCTTGCTCGTCACGTCGCCCTTCCTGTGGCCGGATCATCGGACTGAGGATTACAAGGACTATTGGCGCTTCACGGAACAGGGCTGGCAACTCCTCCTGAGCGCTTTTACGGAAGTGGACATTACGCCCTGCGCGTGGACGTCTGAAGGCGCCGCAGCGTACGACTTCCTGCGCCGGTTTGAGTGCTGGGGCTTCGCCAGCCAAGTCAAAGCGACGACGGGATACTTGTGCGAGGCGCGCAAGTGAGAATTCTCCTCGCGCATCCTGGCGCGTCCTGGTCTACGGCTGATGTCGAAGCCGGGTTGCGCTATGGCTTGAAATATCACGGCGTCCAGATCGTGCCGTATCGCTTAGATGAACGGATCCAGGTCTCGCACAAGTTCCTCCACGCCATGTGGCGGCAGAAGAAGAAAGACCGACCCGATCTCACGAAGCCGAACGATGCCGACATCATGTATCAAGCTGGCATCGGGGCGTTAGAGATGGCGCTGCGCCATCAGGTCGACGTGGTCCTGATTGTCAGCAGCATGTTGTTCCATCCCGACATCATCGTGATGATGAAACGGGCAGGCCTTCGTGTGACGGTGCTTTTTACTGAGTCACCCTACGACCACGAAAAAGAGATGCGGATCGCGCGCGATGTGGATGGCTGCTGGACGTGCGAGCGGTCAGTCCTGGGTGCGTTTCAGGAAGTGAATCGACACGCTGGCTATCTGCCGCATGCGTGGAATCCAGAACAGCATCAAGTGACCGCGAAGTCTGACGACGCGGATTATCAGAGTCACGATGTGGTGTTTGTTGGGACGGGATTTCGTGAGCGCGTGGCGTTGTTCAATGCGATCAACTGGACCGGGATCGATCTTGGGCTGTACGGCAGTTGGAAAGGCTGTGGCCTAAAGAAGTCGGTGCCGCTCGCTGGGGAGTCGATCTCGAACGCCCGCGCGAGTGCGCTGTATCGCCGCGCCAAAATAGGCCTGAATCTCTACCGTACGTCGAAGGGCTGGGGGAAGCGAGCGCCTTCGATCACCCATGCTGAATCCCTCAGTCCTCGAGCATATGAGCTCGCGGCTTGTGGTGCGTTTCATCTGTCAGACGACCGGACCGAAGTCCGAGAAGTGTTCGGGGATCTTGTACCCACCTTTCGAACACCGATAGAGGCGGCTGCACTCATGCGTGTGTGGCTCGCCGATGCGGAAGGACGCCGGCGCGTCGCCGCTCAACTCCCGGCCTGCGTGGCTGAGGCGTCCTGGATTACTCGAGCCAAAACGGTCATCGGGGATCTCCAGACGCTCTTGACGCAGAGGGCCGCGTGACTGCGGTCGGGAGTCTCCCATGGCGGTGTATGCAGGAAGAAAGGGTGTCGTCTATCTGTCGACTACTGGGTCTGGTGCGGCGGCTAACGTCGTGCATCTGTCGCAGTGGACCATCAACGCGTCCACCGACAAGATTGAAGTCACCTCGTTTGGTGATGCGAACAAGACGTATGTCCAGGGACTCAAGGACATCCAGGGCACCCTTGCGGGGTTCTTCGACGACACGGAAACGAAGCCGTTCACCGCGGCGGACTCCGTCGACGGCTGCAAGCTGTATCTGTATCCGTCGAGCGATGCGGCGACGATCTACTGGTACGGTCCGGCGTGGCTGGACTACTCGATCGATACGTCTGTCGGTGGCGCGATTGCCATGACGGCCAATTTCGCAGCGAACGGTAGCTGGGGAAAAAAGCCCTAGCGTATGAACAAAGCGATCATCCGTGGACCAGAGGCGGTCATCCGGTGGGGCTATCAACCGGCGGTCCGTCTTGGTTCATGGAGTGTCGCCAACGAAGCTGGTCACCGCGTATTGACCGGCTCCGTGGTGCAGTCCGACCCGTTCAGAGTGGCGCAACAGCCTCTGACGTTTGTGGTGTCGAGACCATCTGGCCAGACCTGGCGCTGGCCGGTGGAGTTGTTGCAAATCGCGGGCGGCGAGTTGACCGCAACTCTAGGCCCGCAGGAGTGAAGTCATGGGTCGCTGTCGTGTCGTCCGTCCTCAGGAAGTTACCCTCCCGCTCTCCGATGGCGATTGGCTGCGTGTCAAGAAGCGCCTAACCGCCGGAGAAGCTCGCGAACAATTCGCCCGCATCGTCAAAGACGCGCCTGGCGGGGAACGCCCCACGCTGTCGTCGATGCAAGTCGGTATCAGCCGGATCCTCGCCTACCTCCTCGATTGGTCACTGACTGATGACAAAGGCGTCGTGCTGCCGTTACGGAACGGCCGAGGTGAGCTCGCTGTCGATGTGATGACGGCGTCACTCAACTCGATCGACCCAGACAGCTTTGGCGAAATACTGAAGGCGGTCGAGGACCATGAAGAGGCGATGGATAAGGAGCGCGAGGCTGAAAAAAACGGGACGGGTGGCGTGAACGAATCGTCAGCGATCTCGCCATCGCCCGTCGCTTTAACTGGCGATATGAGTGGGTCGCTGAACTAGACGTGGATGTGTATGACGTCCTTGTCGAAGAACTAAACCGAGAGGCGCACAAGCATTAGATGGCCGTTACCGCCAAATTCAGCGCGGACTTCTCATCGTTTTATGATGCGATCCGGAAGGCTGACCTAGAGCTCCATGACTTAGGTGAGGCTGCATTTAACGTGCAGACCAAACTTAACAACATGGTGGACAAATTCTCTGGTCGTCGGTTGATCCAGGACTCCATTGCAATGGCGACGGCTCTCGAGCTGGCCGGTGGCGCGTCGAAATTGACCGCATCTGAACTCGAGCGCGTCGGAGCCAAAGCAGACGAGGCCATCGAGAAGATGAAGAGAATCGGTCAGGACGTTCCGCCTGGGCTCCAGAAGGTCTCTGACCTAGCGCGTGGTGCGGCCGAGGAAGCGTCGCGACTCGGAGACGCAGGTAAAACAGCTGGCACATCCTGGGAGAAATTCACACAAGGCTTTGACATCCAGAATGCGATTAGTAATCCGTTAGCCGCGGCCAAGACCGCATCTCTGGGCTTTACGCAATCCCTTACCGGTGTCGCGCTCGCGGGTGCCGCCGCCGTGGCCGGCGTTGTCGCCCTCGGTGGTGTGCTGTTTAAGATGTCCGTCGATGCGGCGGCCGTCGGTGCCGAGCTCGATGACTTGTCAGACGCGACTGGGCTGTCTGTGCCTGCGCTTGATCGCCTGCGCAACGCGTCGGCAGTGTTGGGTAAAGACCTCACCCAACTCACGGACGTCGTGTTCAAACTTGAACAGCGAATGGGTGAAGGCGGCGAGAAGTTTGAGGCGGCACTCGGGAAGATTGGGATCTCGACGGAACAGTTGAAGCAGGCCGGTCCTGATCATTATCTAGAACTGATCGCCGCTGGTCTCGACGGGTTGAACGATCCGGCCGAACGTGCGGCGGCCGGCGCGGCGATCTTCGGGAAGGGCTACAAAGACGTTGCGGCGATTCTGAAAGACCTCCCGGCGGCGCTCGAGCTGTCGAAAGACATCACGCTCTGGACGCCTGAGCAGGCGGCGAATGCTGAGAAGTTTGAGATGCAGCTTGCGTCACTAAAGGTCCACGCGGAGGCCTTTGGCGCGAGTCTCGGACGCGATCTTATCCCGTGGGTTGAGAAGTTTATCGACGTGTCGAAGAATGCGGCGTCCAATTTTATTGATGCCAAGTTCGGGCTCGCCATTAAGGCGGTCAAGTTGCTCGGCGAGGCGTGGCGATTTGCCGCAGAGGGCATCTCCACATACCGTGGTGAGCAACTCCAGTCCAACGCGATCGCGGCCGACTCCCAGCGGTCTCTTGATGCCTATAACACGTCTATTACTAAGCGGTCACTCAGTCTAAAAGATGGCGCGCAGATTCTCGGACGAACGATCGATACCGAGCATGATGCGCGGATGGCGATCATTGATCTCACGCGTGCGAACGAGATCCATGCCGGCGTCCTGAAGGCGACGGGAGACGCTCAAAAAAAGGCCGCGAAGGAAGCCAAGGAGGCCGCCGATGCCGCGGCGAAGGCCACAGAGGAATTCAATAAACAGATGCACGCCGAGGAAGGTGTCGCACGCGCGGCCAGTGAGAACGTCAATTTCCTCGTGAAGAGTCTGCATGGGTTAGGCGAAGCACTCCCCAAGTTGAAAGATTTTGGTCAGTTCGAACTCGACGCGGCCAAGGGGGCTGATAGCGTCTCCGAGCTGACAAAAAATCTCTGGGGGCTTGGTGCGGCGCTGGAGAAGATGCCGCTCCTGAGTTTCGGCCAATCCCTTGTGGCTGGGTTGCAGGATCAATTAGCCAAAATTCCAAGCGTGCTGGCCCAAGCCTTCACGGGTGGTGGTGGGGTGGCTGGTGCTGTCCAGGCGGCCGGGACAGGGCTTGGGGCCATGGTCGGCGAGGCCTTTGGCAAGAAACTCGGCGGGACTCTTGGGAAAGCGATGGGTCCAGTTGGTGCCATTGCTGGCGCAGAGTTGGGCAAATCGACATCGGGCATCTTGTCCAACACATTGAGCGGAGCGGCGATCGGCACGATGATCCTGCCAGGGTGGGGCACGGCAATCGGTGCGGGCGTTGGCGCCATTGTGGGCATCGCCAAGAAGGCGTTTAACGATGCCGAGAAGAAAATTAATCCTCTCCGCGAAGCCTTCGTCCAAATCAATGGCGGTCTGGCACAGTTGAATGCCCACGCCCATGATGCCGGCGTGACGCTGGACGCGATGCTCAACGCGAAGAATGCTGAGCAATATCAGAAAGCGATCGAGGATCTGAACGCGGCGTTCAAGTTCCAAGATGACGCGATGGCCACGCTCTTGGCCACAGCCCAGAAATACGGCTTCACGCTCGAGGAACTCGGGCCTGCGCTGCAGCGACAGGAACTCGGCAAACAAGCGGAAGAGATTTACCAGGACTTCCAAGTGTTGACGGCTGGTGGGCTAGATCATATCGCGGTGCTGACGCGGATGGCTGAGGGTGTCAATACCTACATCCAGAACGCGGCGGCGATGGGCACCGAAGTGCCGGCCTCAATGGAGCTGATGCTCCAACAGATGATCGACCTCGGGTTGTTGACCGATAAGGATGGGAACAAGATCGAAGATTTGGCCGGCTCTGGCGTGACGTTCTCGACAACGATGACGGCCGGCTTTAAGAGCGTCGTCGAGGCGGTTGAGAAACTCGCCGCAGCCATCAGCGGCAAGCTCGGGACGGCGATTGCGAATATTCCCAGCGATGTGACCGTCGGCGTCCATTTCAATGTTGACAATCCTGATCTGGCGCGGTTCGGCGAGCCGATCATGATGGCGCGCGGCGGGCGCGGCGTCGTGAACAAGCCGACCGTGTTCGTTGCTGGAGAAAATGGGCCAGAGCCATTTGCTTTTGGTGATGCGGTGGGTGGCGGTGGCGATACCGCTGGGATGTTGTCGCAGATCCTGGACGCCCTCCGTGCGCAGCCACGAGCGTTCCGCGATGCGGCGATGGGCGCGGCGGTGTAATGGCGACCAATGTCGCGGCCTCGGCGAACGGTGGGACGGCGTCAGCCTCGTCCACATTCGGCGCGGGTTATGAAGCGAGCCGAGCGAACAATGGGGACCGGACCGGCGCGGTGTGGGGGACGAATGGTGGCTGGTTGGATGCCAACCAAGGCACCTTCGACGACTGGTTACAAGTCGATTTCAACGCCAGTTATTCCATCAACCAGATAGACCTCTTCGGGTTACAGGATAACTACGCGTCGCCGACGACACCGACGTTAGTGATGACGTCCTCTCTCTTCGGACTGAGAGACTTTGAGATCCAATACTGGACCGGCTCCGCATGGTCGACTGTCTCTGGTGGCAATGTCACCGGTAATAATCATGTCTGGACCGAGTTCACGTTCTCACCTGTCACGACCAGTAAAGTCCGTGTCCTGACCCATGCATCTCAGGATGGGTACAGTCGTGTTGTAGAACTTGAAGCATGGACGGCCCCGTCCGGCCCTGGGTCGCCGAGCTCGCCTAGCCCCGCTAATGCTGCCACTGGCGTGAGTTTAACGCCGACGCTGACATGGACGTCTTCCGGGGCGACCTCCTACGACGTGTATTTCGGGACGGCCGGCTCTCCACCGCTCGTCAATTCTGGACAGGCCAGTGCGAGTTATATACCGGCTGCGCTCAGTGGCCTGACGACGTACTTCTGGAAGATCGTCGCGATCAACAGTGCGGGGAGTACGACCGGATCGGTTTGGTCGTTCACGACCGCGAGCGGATCCGCGTCGACATCCATCAAGCCGACGGCGTTGGTCGAAGCAGAGTTGTCTGGCGTGGGTGGCGGCTGGACGAGTGTGACAGCCGATGTCCTGCGCGATGTGGGGATTGAGATTCGCCACGGCATGCAAGGGAGTGGTCCTGGCGATCTCGTGGCACCCGCAGGAACGGGTCGGTTCGCGTTAAACAACAGCGCGCGGAATAGTGCCGGGTTGCTGGGCTATTACTCGCCGTACCATGCGAACAAACGGGCCGGCTGGGGGCTTGGTATTGGGTGTCGGATTCGCTTCCAAGATCCGAATACTGGCACCTATTACACCCGCATGGTCGGGCGCATCGATTCCATCGACCCGTCGCCAGGGAGCCATCGGGATCGACAAGTGGCCGTCACGATCACGGATTGGATGGACGAAGCGGCCCGGTGGTCGCTGACGCCTGATGTCGGTGAGCAGGTCAGTAAACGTGGCGACGAGATCATGACGGCGATTGTCGCGCAAATGCCTCGTCAGCCGGTGGCAACGTCGTTTGATGTCGGATCGGAAACGTACGCGTACGCGTTAGATACCAGTAACAACTCGGGGCAACCCGCGCTGGCCGAATTCGTCAAACTGGCGGCGAGCGAGATCGGGCCGATCTATACCAAGGCGGCCGGTACGTTGCGGTATGAGAATCGTCACACACGATTACTCAATACGTCGAGCGTCTGGACGATCACGGACAATAATCTTCAGGACTTGAGTCTCCCATCCACGCGCGATGAGATTCTGAATACGGTGCGCGTCACGGTCCATCCCAAAGACGTGGACACGGCGCCGATTACGGCCGTGTATGAATTGACCTCTCCCGTTTTCGTCGGTGCCGCCCAAACCGTGGCGCTGACCTTTGACTTTATCGATCCGGTCACGAATGACCAGATCGGCGCTACGGAGATCCAAACGCAAATTCCTGGCACGGACTACACCGCCAACACCAATGACGACGGGTCTGGTACGGATCTGACTTCGCTGTTCCTCTTCACGCTGACCACGGGCGCCTCAGGTGGGCGCTTCACGGTCAATAACAGCAGCGGGTCCGATGGCTATTTGGTGACCAATCGTCTGATTGGTCGGGCGATTCGTGACACGGGCGAACTCCAGCTCTCAGACTCCGACAGCGTCAGTATTGCGACCGTCGGTGAGCATTCCGTCGCACTCGATATGCCCTATCAGTCGGATATCAACATCGGCCAGTCTGTGGCGACGTATCTGCTGAACAAATATTCTAGTGCGTTCGCGCAGGCTAGGCGGATTCGGGTGTGGGCGACGTCGTCGACGTTACTCGCGCAGGTGTTGGCGCGCGATATCAGTGATCGGATCACGGTGAGTGAAACGGTCACCGGCTTGAATAGTAGTTATTTCATCAATGGCGAAACGCTGCGATTGACTGCAACGGGCCATGCGCTCGCTGATTATGTCTTAGCACCGGCGGTCGACCCGCTGGCCGGGTTGTACTTCATTCTCGATGTGAGTCACCTTGACACCGGCCTTCTGGCGCCGATTTAGGATGCTATGAGCGTCTGGACTGCGGTTAAGAATTTTGCTGCGGGCGCGATTCTGACTGAAGCTGACATGGATACGTATGTCAGCCAGAATACGAACTACCTCAAAGACATTGTCGATACGGCTGTCCTCTCGCTCAGCCGGTTGACGTCGGTGACGACGGTTGCGAATTCGACAGTCGAAACGACGATGTTTTCATTCAGCGTCCCTGGCGGGACGTTAGGCACGACCCACGCGCTCAAGTTTGTCGGCGTGGGGGACACAGCTAACAACTCCGGCGGGTCGTCGGTGCAGTTCGTGGTGCGCTGCAAGTACGGCGCGACGACGATCTACCAGGGCGTCTGGACGAGCGTCAATACTGGCAATTTCACCAACCCACTGATCCTGAATTTCGATTTGTTTGCCTATACGGCCACGAATGCCCAGAAGGCTCGAGGATTAGTGTTCTTCGACGGGATTGCCGAAGGAGACGCGAACAGTGGCATCGCGGTGACGAAGACGTTTAGTGGTGGCGGCGGCGGCGGCCAGTCGTTAGCTGGCGGCGTGGCGTCCTACAGCGTCCACAATGGTGTGGCAGAAGATTCGACGGCGGCGAAGAACTTTACGGTGACGTTCCAATGGGATACCGCCAACGCAGCCATCCAGGCGCGCATGTGGTCGGCGTATTTGCTGAAGATTTGATATGACACGATTCCTGTTCGCTGGTGCGCTCGTCGTGTTGGCCTCCGCATCGGCCACTGCGGAACCATGTACGCCGACGCCGATCCGCACGCTGATCTGGGGCACGCCTGGCCAGACGATCGTGCCACCTAACGAGGACAAGACGTCGAATCTGGTGCCGGCCGGGAAGGTGTGGCTGATCAAGGCGGCTGGGATTGGGCAGGGTGCGGACCCCGGCGTGGCGATTGAGTATCGACTTCAGATTGACCACATCTGGACCGATCTCACGTTCTGGTATACCGCCATCGAAGTTTATCCCTTGATGCGCGGGACGCCCGTGCTTGCCTTGACACGGCCGATCATTCTGGAAGCTGGCGAGCGGTTGAGTGCGCGGTCTAATTCGATGCCGAACGGCGGGACGATGTATGTCATGGCGTTGGGCTGGGAATTTCCCGCGTCGTGTCTCTCGACCTTATTGGGGCTGACGAGTAGCTCTGGCACGACGTCGGCGCCATTGGATTTCTCAGCGTTGATCACGGCGACGACGACACTGCAAACAGCGGCGAATGCCTTACAGGCGGCGATTCCGAGGTAATGCTGATCGGGGGATGTCAGCGTGGCTGAGCGGAGGATGGGTGCTGTGTTACAGATGGTCGATCAGAACCACCGGATGGCCGAAGAAGGCCACCACCGGTTGCGGACTGATTGGCGCCAACTGGAACGGCGCGTCGAAACGCTCGAAGCAGCCACCCGCGTGGCCGATGTGCGGTTTACGAAGATTGAGAACACGCCCCAAGACGTCACGAAGTTGCAGTTTGGGGCGCGGACCGTCGTCACGATTGTGGTTGCCTGTGCTGGGTTGGCGGTTGGCCAAATCACGCTCAATGCGAAGCTTGAAGCCAATCTGAAAGCGCAGATCGAACAGAATGCCAAGATTCAGGACGAGCGATACAACTTACAGAAGTCGTCCCAGGATGAACTCCGGAAACGCTTTGAATTATTGCAGTTTGAATTCGGGTCGCTGAAGGACACAGTGCTACGTCAACCAAGGAGATAGCGATGGCAGAACTGAATGGTCAAGCGAATTGCATTCTTGAGGTGTGTTGTCGGACGGCACAAGCGCAACAGGCGTTCAGCGAACTCCTTGTGCGGGATACGAACATCTCGAAGGAGTATGCCGACAAGTGTGCCGCATGGGTGTACGAGCGGTTTGACTTGGCTGCGCGTGGGACGTTGACGCCGTTTAAACAGTCGATTGCCAAGCTGGCGCGCGAAAACCCATGACAGATCCGGTGGTAATGGGTGGTGTCCTGGTCCTCGTGATCACGGCGATCGGCGCGCAAATCGTCAATGTGATCGTGGCGTGGAAGACGAGTACGAAGGTGACCACAATCGAAGGGCATGTGAACAGTGCGGCGCAGGCGGCGCAGGCGAAGTTGGACGCGGCGGATAAAACGATCGTGGCGCTGAACGTGACCCTGACGGAGATGAAACAGTCGGCGGCGCTGTTGGCGCAGTCGGCGGCGTTGAGAAAGGACCCGTGACGTGGGCGTCCTAGGGGAACGGCAGCGCAGACTCCTTGCGTCTCTGTGTTGCCCAGACTGCGGCGAACAGAACAGTCCGAACAAGAAAGAGATGATCGAGATCGACGAGCAGGGGAAGGGCTATTGCAATAAGTGCGGTAGGACGTTTGAGGTGGGTGAGAAGAAGCCGTGAGTGAGGCGCTGCACCTGGCTGGGCTCGCGGTCCTTGGGCTGTTACTCGTGGTGAAACCTGTGAATCGAGGCTGACGGTATGAAGGTGAACCATCTCGACATCGTCCAAGACGAACACGCCAAACAGCCGCCTGTGTCGGGCGATCTCAACTCGTGTTTCCAATTCGAGCAACGCGTCCTGGCTCGTCTCGCGAAAGACTTCCCAGGCGAGAAATGGGGCTATCTCACCAAGAGTGGTGAGAACACCATCGAATACAACCACGAGACGGTGAAAGTGGGCCGCGTCTGCGATCCAGGGACTCAGCTCTATAAGATCCTCACCGACATCCCGACGACGAATGCGCCGATCTGGAACGATGACGGCGTGTTGATGGTGGATTTCCCTGGGTCCAGCCAGGACGACTGGTACATGCCGTGGGACGGTGGCCAGGTTGATCCGCCAGATCCACCGGACCCGCCCGATCCGCCCGATCCTCCAGACCCACCGCTGCCGGATATTCAGGGACAACTGGACCGCATCGAATCGAAGGTCGGGATGATCGTGTCGACGATGCCAGAGATTCTCAATGCGTTCCAGCAGATTGACGCGAAGCTGGTGGAGCTGAAAGCTATTGTCCTGGCACCCCAGCATTACGAGGGCACAGTCCGGATGCCGTACCTGGGCACGGGCACGGTGTTCATGGACCGCAAGCCGTGAAGACGATCCTGGTGAATGGCTGGTTCATGCGCCGTCTCCCTGATGGCCGCTGGCAATGGCAGACGTCGTCTGTGTACGGTGACTGGGCCTATCTGGATGAAGACATGTATGCCGCGGCCATCAGGATTCGGTGGACGAAGCGATGAGTGGCTCCCTGGTCAGGCTTGATACTGACTTCGGATTTATGCTGCCGCCTGTGACCGCGCGCCGTCAAACGACCGGCAGATCGCTTCACGTAACGGGCGTGCCCTTCCACGCTGCAAAGAGCCGAGGCAGTCTAGCATGACGCGTGAATCTTCGTTCGCTACCCTGCCAGTGCTCGTGCTGTTGGTCTTTATCAGTGCTATCCCACTCGCGGCACAGGAACCGGTCGTGAAGTGGGCGGACTGGACGAGCTGGGGGACTGCACTCGTCAATCCAATCTGGGGCACCGTCTCGGCGTTTAAAACAGAGCGGCCTGGGTGTCACCTCGGGCAACTCGCGCTCAGCGCTGGCGTCGGGCTGGGCACTGCACTGACGCTACAGCACGTCATCGAGTCGCCGCGTCCCTGCTGTCCTGGCAACGGGATGCCATCGGGGCATGCTGCGACCGGGATGATCGGCCTCGCGCAACCATGGCCGGCGCGTAGCTTTGTGTTGCGGCTCTCGGTAGGCTTCGGAGCGGCTGGTGCGACGGCTGGTCTGCGGCAAGTGGCACATCGTCATACACCACCACAGGTAGTTGCCGGGCTGTTGCTTGGGGCTGGCGCGGAGATGGCCAGCCAACTCATTCGGTGTGATTAAGGAGTCGATATGTTGACCGTCACGCTCCTCTTGCTCGTTTCGGCGTTCATTATCACGCTGTTGTCGGCGTTGAATCCCTCGCGGGCGCCGCTCTGGGTGGCTGTCTTATTCCTGATCATTTTGGAACTGCTCCAGGTCGTGCCTCGATGATCAACCCACTCAATTTTGAACCCGTTGCGATTGTCAATGCTGTGCGCCTCGTGGCACTGGCGGCGATGACGTTCGGATTAGACCTGACGAACACCCAGCTCGTCTCGTCGATGGCGGCGCTGGAGGCGGTTCTCACATTGTTCACTCGGTCACAGGTGACGTCCGCGGCCACGCTCGAGGCGATGCAGCCGAAGGATCTCGCGCGAGCGCAGTCGACACCGCAGCCGGTGCAAGACGTCGTGAAGAAATTGCCCTAGTATGAATATTCACCACTACTTTCACAACGACCCAGATGCGCGCGTGACGCGTCTGCTCGCGGACATCCTCACGCAGCTCACGGTCTTAACCACGCAAGGAGAGCAGATCATGGCGACATTGCAAGAACTGCGCGACGAACTCACGGACATCAAAACCAAGGTGGACGAAGCCAAGGTGACGTCACAACAGCAGATCGACCTTATCGCGGAACTCAAAGCGCAGATCGCGGCGGGGTCGCCGGTGACGCAGGCGGATCTCGATTCGCTGGATGCGCAGGCGGATTCGATCTTGGCGGCACTGTCGCCACCGGCTGGCGGCGGGATGTAAGAGTCTGAGGCGGGCGCGCGGTCTCGGGCTAACGCTGGGTGCTGCGATGGTCCCCTATCGTGGCTGGCGGTGCTGAGATCCGCGTCCGCCCTCAGTTCAGCGATCGAGCTTCTTGATCGCGATGGCGATCGTCAAGTCGGACTGATTCTTGATCGCCATGGTTTTCGTTCCTCGGAAAGCCGCTTCGATGTCGGCGGCGCCGCGGGCGTTCCAGACCTGACGGAGCCCCTTTGCGATGGCGTCCAGTACAATACCTGGGGGATAGTCAGGCCCGCTTTTCAGTAAGCGCTCGTAGCCATTCGAGAGAACATGTTTAGCGATCTGCTCGAAGTCTGGAGACTCCATCAGCGAATTCTCCGGGAGTGGGGCTGGAGTGGATGGCGGCAGTGGGACTCCATACCCACAACCTCCGGCCGTAGCCGGTGCTCTGAGGGATTTGAGCTACACCGCCCCTTCATGATCTAGTCGCAGTTTTCTGTCACGAGGATCGCCTCGAGCCCGCCGATTCGAACCGGGAGCCATGCTTCTCCGAAGGTATCGCCACCGGCCCTGAGTCTATCCTCGTCGAGCTCAACGAACGGCAAGGTGGCGCTGAGCCACTCGCGCAGTACGAGGACGTCCGCTTCTGACACGTAGCCCCAGCACCCGACGTGCGGGACAGGAGTCTCGACGGAGATGACGAATGGCTGTCCCTCTGCGACCGGATGCCGGCATCCAACGCCGTGCGTTTGCGCTGTATATTGTTGGCCGGTCGGCTTCAAGACGAGAACAGTGACCGACTTGCCGTCGTACTGGTCAATACCGATGGCGGGCTGCTTGAAGTCTGGAGACTCCATCACTTCTTGTCTCGCGCTTTCCGCATCGCGTCGCGCAAAGTGTTGGCGAGTTCGTCGGCGAGCCCGCACTCAATCCCTTTTCCTGTATCGCCAGAACTCGATCCGAAGGCGCCCTGTCGCATCATCGACCGTCGGTACTTTGCGCCATCGTCCCAGAGCTTCGTGCCGTCTGGGAGTTCGGCGAACAGGTGCGCGCTGGGGGAACCACCCATTGGGCCGGCGAACACTTTTGTCGTGGTGCTTGGGAGATGGGAACTGACGCGGAAGATCACATCGGCTTCCTCTTTGGAGGCGACGGCTTCGATCGGCGTCAAGTCTTTCAGATGGCTGGCGAGACACGTCGCGACGCCTTTATCGTCGCCGAGTTCGTCCACGGGCACGACGAAGGCTTTACGCACGGTCGCGAGTCGGCGATCGGGATCGGCGGCGTATAGTGGGATGGCTGAGACGAGGACGGCGAGAATCGTGAGACTATAAAACTTAGCCATGCGTGCGCGGTTCCTTAGGCCCGCGTTCGACTGGTGAGGGACCGGCGAGCGCTGAATACGTCCGCCGGTCCCGGTTATCTTAGCACCCTTCCTATTTAAGCCGTTTCAGGATCAGATCGACGAACTGCTCGATCACGGACAGATACCTTGGGGCGACCGCGGCGAGGACTTGCAGTTTGTCTCCCAGCGTCGGCCGGCGGAAGCAGTACACCGACGCGCCTGGCGAAGTCGGCAACAAGGGCATGGAGTTGTTTGGCATGGGCTGACGTAGCCGCACCGTCTGAGTCCTTCCTGGGTCGCGCTGTTTCGATTTGGCCATGTAACTGTTGAGCGTTGCGAAGGTCATGCCTGACTCGCCGGTCCACGCCGGCACGGCGTTGCACGCCTCGGCGCTCGCTGCGTTGTGCTATTCCTGGACGGAAGAGCTCAAACGTGTCCATCCCGAAGAAGTCGGCGACCTTATCCAGATCGTCGAGTTGCCAGGTTCGCTCTCCGCGTAAGAATTGACTCACCCACGGGTCCGAGCGCTTGCAATGTTGCGCCAGATCGGTTTGGTGGTAGTTTTCGCGCTTCAGGAGCGCCGAGACATTTTCCGCCACAATCCGCGCGGCTTTCATGTGAGGCATGTAAGTCTTTAGCACGGTTGTGGTTAGCGGAACGGTCAAAATAATCTCCGGATGGGCTTGACAAATCGTTAACGGAGAGTAAACTTAACGACATGAAAAACGGACGTGAGCGCCTCCGCGACTGGATCACCCGTAGCAAGGTGAATCAGACGCAGGCGGCAAAAATCCTCGGTATCAGCGACGTCGTTCTCTCTCAGTGGCTCTCCGGTGGTCGCACTCCTGATCTAAAAAACGCTGTGAAGCTCGAGCAGCTCACTGGCGTCTCCGTGGAAAGCTGGCTGTTAACATCTGTTCCCAACACGACCGAGCCTGTTCCTGTTGACACAACTGAACCGTAGTATTAACAACACGTTAATGGCTAAACACACAGGTTATCATAACATCTACTATTACGCTCACCTTGGATTAGCAGTCCGCTTATCGGCCACGTCTCGAATCGCTTCCAGCATCATGTCCGTCAGCGTCATACCGACGCACTGTAGCGAGTCCTTCAGCTCAACAGTTATACCTGAAATAAGTAACCCACAGGAGGCGCGCCGATGATCCTCGCCCTCTTCGTCGTCGTCGCCGTGACCCTGATTGGTTCCGCTCTGATGGGTGGCTGGTGATGACCGCTGGCCAACTCCTGTATGTCGTCGGCGCGTGCTTCCTCTTGAAGCTCTCAGCCGTGTCGACCGACGAGCTCGAGAAGGATCTCGGGCAAGCGGTTCTTGACTCGCTCGATCGCGCGCAGATCACGGTGAAAGAAGCCGCGGCGATCATGCACCTCGACGAATCGAACTTCCGGAAACAGCTGCGCGGGGAACCGTCGCATCACATCAGCCTCACGCGGTTGCTGCGGTTGCCGTATCGCTTCTGGCTCTGGTTGTCGCCGTCCTTGATCTACCTCGTGGCAAAACGAAACGCGGAAGAGATCGCCGTGTCGATTGGGATGCGGCGGTGATCGGTGACGCCGTTCTGCTGCTGTTCCTCTGGGTGTGTTTGTCGTTCGGCTTTTTCATGTTGATTCCGGTGGCGGCGTTTATCTATGTGCGCTGGCGGAGACGCCAGGAGGACCGATGGTGATCGCAGTACTCGTGCCGGCGGTGCAGCGGTTCGCAATGAGTTGCGAAGACAGGTGGTTCTTCTCTTTGGAATGTTGGCTGTTCGGGTTCTGGAACGTCCTGGACTGGATGTCGTTCCTCACCCTTGCCACCTTGATGCTCTATTGCTGCTATGTGCTGATGGAGCGCATCGGGGATCGCTTCTGGCGGCAGGAAGCGCGACATGCATCGGAACAGGAACTCAAAGCGATCGTGCGGCCCTATCAACGATAGGAGGACGCGATGACGCGCAACGAATTGGACCACGCCATGTTCCACGGACTCGACGCCTGTAAAGATTTTGAGCGAGGGATCGTGGAAGCGATGACACCCCAGGAGGCACTCGTCATCGCTAGTCGAGTCCAGACACTTGTCACCGAGTTACAAGCTATCGATCTAGCCGCTCACAATCGAGCCGATGTTCTCTGTGGGATGAAGGAGAGACTCAGTGCCCAGTTATAAATCCGCGTTTGGTTCCTTTCTGAAACAGGAAGACCTCCAGGGGAAGTCCCCGAAAGCCATCATTGGTGCTGTGGAATTGGAAGACGTCAAGGACGACGACGGCAGCATCAAGAAAAAGCTCGTCCTGCACTTTGTTGGCAAAGACAAAGCCATGATCCTCAACCGAACCAATTGCGAGGCGCTCGAGGAGATCTGTGGCACAGACGACTACGCATCATGGCCTGGGCACAGCGTGGTGCTGTATGTCGATCCGAACGTGAAGTTTGGCGGCAAGACGGTGGGAGGTTTACGCATCCGTTCAGCGAACAACCATCCCGCTGCGCCACCACCGTCGCCTCCTCCTGTGCGCGAAGTGGGCGAAGACGATGGCGATGAGGTGGGGTTCTAAGACGTGCCGACGGACATCGTCAGCGTGACGCGCGTGTTCAGTATGCCCACGCGTCGGCCTGGTTGGACGCAATTTCTGATCACGGGCACCACGGTGGCGTATCCCAGCACGACGGAGCAGTACTCCACCGTGAATCCGTTTCAGGCGTCCCTCTGTGAACGGGCAAAAGAGACTCGACTCCCGGTCCAGGTGACATGGAAAGACAGCAAATTCGGCAGGGATTTAGTTGGGGTTCAACTAGCCAAATGAGTCAACCGAAGGCAGTGATCAAAACCTACCGCGAAGTCAAGATTAATGGTGAACGAATGAGGTGCCACCGGCTCTTGGCTGAACAAGCACTCGGCAAGCCGTTGCCGCCAGGGTCACAAGTTCATCATGTTGACCGCGATAAGTGGTCGTTCACACCTCGATTAGTCATCTGCCAGGACCAGGCATACCACACGTTTCTGCATCATCGGATGCGGACTCAACGCGCTGGCGGTGACCCTAATACTCAAAAAGTCTGTGGAACCTGCAAGAGCCTGCGGATGATTACAGATTTCAAGCGAAACAGATCTCAATACAGCGGGTTTGCTTCGGAGTGCCTGACGTGTGCAAGTGCAAGGCGGAAAGAATGGCGCCATAGGAAATCAGCCGAAATAAAGTTCGGCCGCGATCTCGTCGCTGTGGAGATTGCGTGTGAGTGAACTGTCAGACTTGATCGCGAAGGAACGCGCGGAGCTCGATAGCGCGATCGATCGTGGCCGGCGAGAGCATGATGCCATCGAAGCCAGGACGTGTCCTTGGTGTAGCTATACCTGGTCCACCACAAAAGGCATCAACGCGCGTGCGCCGATCTGGATCGAGGCGGCGCAGCGCTGGGGCCATCTGCGTTGCTGGCAGAGGCATCAGGACGATCTCAAAGTGCAACACCAGCGCGAGCAGAACGATGAGATTTACCTCCGCGCGGTGGCGTCGTGGTTTCGGCGGACGGATAAGGCGATCAGGTGATGGGGCGTAAAGCGAATCGCAAATGGTTGAAGCGATCGAAGAAGTATCGCGAAGCACAGACGCTCACGGAGAAGTTGCGTCTCGAGCGATTGTTCAGCGCGCACCGGAAGTTCAAGGCTGCGTGATGGCAATTGGATTTGGCGTTCAATGTCCGAAGCCAGAGACGCGCAAGCGGATCAAAAGACGGAAGCGTCGGGCTGAAGACAAGCAGAAACGGATCGTTCGGGCGCAGTGTGTCAAACGTGACGGGTTTTGTCGGCTTACCGGGTGCGGGCCGTGTTCGGGTGTTAGCGAATGGTGCCACATGGGCGACAAAAAGCGAGCCAGAACGCGAGGGATGGCGCCGGAAGAACGGCACACGACCGCGGGTAGCTTTATGGGCTGCACAGGCCACCATCGCGCGTACGACGCTGGCGAGATCGATATGGATCCGATCACGACGGACGGTGCAGACGGGCCGCTGTTCGTGCGGTGTGGTGACAAATTGGCATTAGCGTGCTGATGACGATTGTAGTCGTGGAGGACGAATTGATTACCGAGACGTTGATCAAGATCAAAAAAGATGCCGAGACGATATATCTAACAGTGGCAGAGGCTCAAGACTTGCGCGATTTCCTGATGGCGAACGGTGCCATCACGATCACGGCGAAGCCGAGCAAGAAGTGAAGTACCTCCGTCGCCTTTACTACTTCTGGAAATACACCCGCCATGACGTCTACGTGTCTGAGGGCTGGCGTCTGGAGCAGCGGCGACGATGACCTTTACCAAACGAGTCGCGGCCTACTTTGGAACCAACGCCGGCCGCTGGATCGACGGGCGCGAGCTCGAAACGATTGGAGGCCGATACGCGTGGCGCAGCCGGGTGAGTGATTGCCGGACGCAGCTCGGCATGGACATTGAGAATCGGCAGCGGCACGTTAAGCGTGAAGACGGCAGTTCATTTGTGATCTCGGAATACAGATTCAACGGCGAAGCGTTTCGATTGAGAGCGTAGAACTAAGCGCCTGTCAGGGGCGGTGATAAATACCTGGACACTTGCGAGGTTGCTGAGGTGGGCGGTGGGGCCGGGACGAACGGCTAGGCGTGGCCTCGTTGGTGCGGCGGCGATCACCAAGCGGTTGAACAGACCTTATACGGCACTACGGCGCGTCTCGTTTTCATACACGCGTTGTTGATCAATTTGGACTTGGCCTTGGTACTTCGAAAGGGCTCGGAAACGAATTGCCGGCAAGGGACTGGGAATCGGAGGGGGGAGCCGGAGAGTCCGGGGTTTATCTGGAAGATGTGTTTATGAAGCAATGGAAGACAGTTCTGAGTCATATCCCGCGAAAGTTGCGCGCGGAGTTTGGCTTTAAAAAGCACATGAAGGAACGGCCAAAAGGTATTCCTCGTGGTCACTGGGCCGGGCTATGGGCCGATCAACATGGCGCCAAGTGGCCGCTTCCTGTTCGGATCGCCGCAGCTCCACTGCCAAAGATGCACCATTCGTCGCTGCACTATGACCCACCGAAGTTGTCGCCACGCATCAAGCATCACATTAGCAAGTCGGTCCTTAAAACTGCGGCTGATAACTCGTTTCTTCAGACTGCGGAATGGCGCCGACTCCGTATGGTTGTGATCACGAAGCGTGGAGCTCGATGTGAATGTTGCGGTGCTTCTCCTAAAGATGGTGTGACAGTGATCAATGTTGATCACATTAAGCCGCGGCGACTATTCCCAAAATTGGCGCTAACTGAATCTAATCTACAGATACTTTGTAGTGCGTGTAATCACGGGAAAGGTAATTGGGATCAAACCGATTGGCGGCCAGAGGACAAAAAGACTGAGCCGTCGCTTCCGGAAGATTGGAATCGGCCAATGTGGTCAAAGCCGGAGACGGTCAATTGAAGGCGGACTTCGAAGCCTTCTGGCGCGCGTATCCGAACCGCGTCGGGAAACTCGCTGCAGAAAAGGCATACGTGAAAGCGCGGAAGACGGCGAGCGCAGCGGAATTGCTGTCAGGGATCGCGCGCTACCTCTTGAACAAGCCGGCGTATGCGGACTTCTGCCACCCGGCGACGTGGCTGAACCAAGGTCGCTGGCTGGATGAGGCGCTAGAGAAGCCGCGGTCGGCACGGTCTGACGGCGGCATGCGGTGTCCGCACACGCCGACGTGTCAGCGGTTCAAGGACTGCACGGAGAAGATCCTGCGGGAAGCGCGGGCGTCATGAAGCGGAAGGATCTGGCGGCGCGGCGAGAACGGAATGCGGAGCTCGGCAGGCGGGATCACGCGAACCGGTGCGGGTGGTGTCGGCTGGCGTTGCCGCTTGGTGGGGCGAATTTCACGAGAGTGGGTGGCTTGATCAAGTTCTGTTCACTTGAGTGTCTCGCCTCGGCTGACGAATTCCTTGATGGTCTTGCCTCGGCTGACGTGGATCGCTACTCACCAAAGGAGCCCGCATGAGCGCCGTGGAACGGGTCCTCGAGCAGTTCACTAATGCGCCGGATCACCTGTTCACGGTGGACGAACTCTGCGGGCTCACGAGTTATGCCTACGGGACGATTGCGGTGGCGCTCTCGGCGTTGAAGGCTCAGGGCTCTGTGGAGATCGAGGCGCTGTATCCGCGTGGGCCAGGCAAGGGATCGGGGGCGCCGAAAGCGAAGTACCGGCTGGTGCCGCGGTGAGTTACCGACGTCGCGCCGGCGGTGGGAAGCGGGACACCGCGGAGAAGCCCATTACAGACGCCCTGAAGGCCGTAGGCGCAGAGTTCTGGTTGATCGGCGGGGGCCACGGCAATCCCGATCTCCTCGTGCGCTGGCGGGGCTTCTACTACGCCGGCGAGGTGAAGTCGAGGGGGGGGACGGAAACCAAGAACCAGGGCGACTTTCCGATCTGGCGGACGCCCGAACAGGTGTTGAAAGAGATCGGAGCGAGTCGATGAAGTGTAAGAACCCGGAGTGGCACGCGCAGATCCGGGCCCGCGGCCTGTGCTACATCTGCCGCCGGCCAATGGGTGACGATCGGCCGCAGTTGGCGCACACGGAGTGTTATCGGGAAACGAACCGCGGGCGACGCTGTCGAGACATTCGGCAGAACCCGCCCACTTTGAAAGAGATTGGAGCGAGTTCATGATCACATTGACCTATCAGACACGGTTCTGTCCACGAATGTTTCCAGAGGTTCCTTATCGACACAGCCGAACTCGGCCCTGTCGGTGTGTGGATTGCTGCGCGATTCGGGCACTCCGCGTGGTCCGTCGATGGCTCGCGGCGATTGGGATGCGATGAGAGTCGCCGCCGGTGATAACCCAACGAGGACGAAGACTTTTACGCGTTTACAGTCGTTCGGATGGCTACCACGACAGGATCCACGCGACATCCGCAACGGGAGATAAGTGAACGATGATCGAGAACGTCAAATGCCCACAGTGCGACGGGCCGATGAAGAGTCGGGCGAATAAAACTACGGGGCAGCGGTTCTGGGGCTGTGCGAATTATCCGAAGTGCCGAGGCACGCGCAACACGGACGGTGACGCCACACAGCCCTACGACCGCATGGGCGACTTAGACGAACGCTCACCGTCAGAGCGCCAGCGCGACAACGACCGTAGGAGGTGGCAATCGTGACGCCGATCGAATTTCCAGAGCAGACGATGGTGTGGGCGAAGGACCAGAAGCCTTATCTCCCATTGCCAGCCTACTCCGATGAGCGCGAAACGATCAGTTGTTGGGCGCTGACGTGGCGGGAACGTTTCCTCGTGCTGTGGTTCGGGCGTCTCTGGCTTCGGCAAATGAATTTCGGACAAGCATTACAGCCGCAAGCGCCGTGCATTGAATCTCCATTTCAGGGAGACAAGTTCACATGAGAGTCGCCGCCGGTGATAACCAGGACGGGTTTGACTACCGCGTGGAAGCCTTGCGCGTCGAGGATCTGCGTGATCTTGCGGCCGGCCTGGTGCCGGAGACGTTACGCGCGCAAGCCCTCTCCTTGCTGGACTTTGACGATCATCTACGGCGGAATGCGGCCAAGCCAGAGCCGATGCCACGCAAGAGGACACGCGCATGAATACCGGTAAACTTGACATGAATACCGGTATTGTTGTAGGCTATCTCTGGAGGTGAGAGATGGCACAGGTTCTAGAGCGTGCGTCAGAGGGTGAACGGGCCGTGATCGCGAAGAGCAACTACGCGGGCGACATCGGCAAGATTGATCCGCAGATGGAGTTTATCGTTAGCGCGAAGTGCGAACACAATCAGGGCCAATGGGTGTGCCTCACGCACAAGATGTCGTTCTCTAATCAGTTCGTGAAGGATACACACATCCACGCGGGCAAACACAAGCTCGGATGGTTCTGTGCGTTTTGCGGAACGGTGCAGGTGCCTTAATGGAGCAGGGATACACTCGCGGGATGGCCAAACGAGGTTACTCCCGCGAGTTCACACCGAAGACGGAACGGCGGGTGCGGATCGAAGTCGATCGCATTCCGCCCACGCTCTACGACGCCGTGAGTGCGAAAGCAAAACGTGAAGGGATTTCTCTTCGGGCTCTGGTTCTTCAATTGCTGTCGGAGTGGGTTGGGCGGTCGTCGCGGAGGACTGGAGACGATGGGTAAACCCGTGCTGTCCCTGCGCGATAGAGATTCTTCGTTCTGTTTTGGGACACGGAGGCAGGCGTGAGCGATCCACTAAAGGATATTAACAACGAGCTGAATGAGCTCGATTGGGATCCGCCTTTACGGCGAACGATGAAGCCTGCGGCCGATGAAGTCTATCGCGCCCCACTCGACGCACCGTTCGCAGCCGGCGCACTGCTGTGGCTGAAACAGGAATGCGAAGCACAACACGCACGCGCCGAGAAACTGTCGACGCAACTCGCGGCCACGCACGCGGCGATCCGCGCCCTGCGCGACGAGTTTCAGGATTCAGCGCTGGTAGCAGGTCAGTATTCGGTTGAGTGCCATTTGGAGTGTCAATCAGAACACGCGGCGGTTGCGGAGACGTTGACGGAGTGCGCCGCCAAGCTGGCCCGTCTCCTCGGCGATCCCGCGCAGGAGCAACCATGAACGAACACACCTGCCCAGTCTGTGGCTATAACGCACTGGAGTTTCCTCCACGCGACCACAGTATTTGTGCATGCTGTGGTACTGAGTTCGGCTATGACGACAGGGTTCTAACACACCAACAGCTACGAGATGAATGGGTCAGCAAGGGGTGCCTTTGGTTCGATTGCGACGAACGACGCGCGGGCCTCCTCGGCGATCCCGAAGGGCCACACCAGATAGAAACACCAGACGATCAGTCGCGCGTCGCACCACTGAAGGCAGGCGCCGACGGACAGGATCTACCGCGTCGCAGCAGTGGGGAGTAGTCACCGATGCCAAGAGGCCATAAGAAACGCGGCGCGTGGGATTGTCACATTTGGTTCGAGGATGGCTGTCGCTATCGGCTAACGAACATCAAAGACGGCCACACGAACGCCGAGATCGCGGACTCTATTCGCACGAACCTTCTACCGATGTTGGACGTGGCCGTGGCTTCCGAGAAACGTCGCGCATCAGCAACGGCGCTCGACGCGGTAGATCCAGTCGATGGAATAGGGCAGAAAGGTGCGACGCGCGTATGAGTGAATTTGTGATGGCTGACGACGTGTGGGCGGCCGGCTCCAGCGTCCCCCCACAAGGTAAATCGCTCGATCAGATCAAGGCGGCTCTGGGCTATGACTTCCCGGCGCTCAGTCCGGAAGTCGAAGAACTTGAATTGCGACGGCACTATGCGGAGAAGGGCGCTGCCTCCTGCGTTCCCCAACCGGACACGCGTCTGTATTTGGTGACGAAACTGCACGACGGGCAATGGTTGGCGGTGAAGTTCACAGCCGGAGAAGCGGTGTTTAGAAGTACATACGCCGAAGTTGAATCGTGGTTGCGGGCGGCGGTCGTGGCCGCTCAGGAGCACAAATCGTGAGGCTTTGGCTTGGGAGGACGGCCACCGAGGGCGCCATTGGTGCGGGAAGCGTCGGCCTTCGCTTTAGACGTGGCGCTGCCGCCCTTGCGGCCGAGGGCGACGGCATGCGGGTTCTTGGCGGCCCTCATTGGGCCACCCTGACCGCTCGCTTGAACTGGCCGCGCTCTTGAAGCCACCACACATCGGCGATTTGGTAGACGTAGGAGCCGCCAGACAGTTCGAACGTGTGGGGTTCAGAGCCTGGGCCGCAGGACAGGGTGTTGATAACCTTTGCCGCCGCGCCGTTGACCGTGATTTGTTTAACCATGAAGAGAGAATAACCCAAGCGTTTAGGTTAGTCAAGCAGGAAACGACATGGCAGAAAAGATTTCTGAAGAGAAAGCGAAAGCTGCTGGCGGCTCTGGGGGTGTCTCCCGACCACTCGCGGAGTTGTTAAAAGAAGAAATTGAAACTCAAGGCGGCAACAGCACGACGATGAATTACTGCTGGTGGTGTAACCGCGACGTGAACGGGATGGACATCGACCCAGAACCACATAAGGCTGATTGTTGGCTGGTGCGTGCTCGTGCGGCTCTAGGCTCTCTCGTGAGCGATCCGCACGCGTGGCAACCCAGCCTGGACTCGCGAGAGTTTTACGAACTAATGCAGACGTATCGACACGCCCCACCCACGCGACCGGCTCAAGTCTGCGAGGCATTCGAAGCCGTCAAAGCCTGGGTGCGGTTAAATGTGCCGGCGCCTCCGGTTCTGGCCCCCACGCCGCCAGACAAAGAGAAAGAGTTTCGTACGCGCGTGGACAATGGAATCAATCGCCACGGGCAGGATCTATCGCAGCCACCAACGGGAGATGTGACCGATGACCGAGGCTAGAAATCTGGCGTGGACGCTCTACCTCCTCAGAATCGAGGCGCTCATCAGCGAACAGCTTCAGCCGTGGTCGCAGGGGCATCCTGTTGGTGGATTGCACCTCACGGCGCCATCAGAAGCGTCGGTGAAGCATATTGAACGGTTTCTTGATATGGCATTCCAGCGAGGGCAACAGGCCGTGCTCGGTGAAGCGCTTGATCACGTTGTATCGTCCATCGACGCAATCGACAACACCCGTCCGAAAATTGCCACCCTGAGAGCCTGTCGCGCTGATCTTCAGAAGTCCTACGACGCGTTGCACGTTCTTAAAGAGCGCAGCAAATCAGCAAAGGCCGAGGGCGCGGTAGATCCTGTCCTCGCGAGTAGCGTAGAACCGTCCACGCGCGACTAGAAGTCTTTATCTGTCTGACATTGTGGTCGAGAGAGCAGGGCAGCCATGAGCGATACGCGATTAACTTTGAGCACCCACGAAATTCGCGTGGTGTGTACAGTGATTATGGGCGAGTTGGCCTGTTCAGAGACGCACAAAGAACGGCCTCGGATGAAGAGAGACCGTTGGGATGATCTCCACGCACTACTCGACCGTTTTCGTCGTGCTGAATACGACAGCCTCGGCGCTCAACCTCCGGAGCCTCTGCACGATCCTGAAGGCACGGCCATCACGGAACAGGACACCGAATCGTGACGTGGCCGATCGCGCTCCTCTTTGCTTGGCTGCTGCACTGGTGCGGCTGGCCCATTCGAAATGCCTCCTGAGCGTCTCATCACCGTTGGTACGGCTGCTCGATTCCTCCAAGTGTCTGCGCAAACCATCCGGAACTGGATCAAGGCCGAGAAACTCGAAGCCTTCCGCGCTGAGAATGGTCAGTGCCGAGTGTCAGCCCAAGACGTAGCGGCTCTACGCGAGATTTTGCAAAATAAGCATGCGTAGACGTTGCACCTGGTCGATTCCGGCGCATTCTAGGCCATTACTAAAATACTCACGCTCCTTGTCTGCCTGTCCTTCCTAGCGGCGCCGGTCGTCGCTCAAAACCACGGCATGATGATCACGGTAGAGCCGACGGTCATCCGAATCGGCTCGCCGGATTTCGTGCCGCGCTGTCTCACGCTGCCGCGGGTGTTGACGGTTCCCGTCGGCCAAACGATCGAACCGGCCGCGGATTCGACGTTTGATTGTGTCGAAGTGGCGGGCACCCTGAAAGTGTCGCGGACGCGCGATACGGTCCTGCGCTTCACGCATCTGTTTGTGTTGCCCGGTGGGGTGCTCGACATTGGCACTCAGGCGGACCCGATCCCGACGACTCGGCGCGTGGAATTCATCGTCAACGATGTGCCGCTGAACGTGACACTCGATCCATTCCAGTGGGGCAACGGCCTGCTGAACTTCGGCCGTCGCGATGTCTGGGGGGCGCCCAAACTGACCTGGACCACGCTGACGGACAGTCTCGGCGCTACGCAGCGCACCGTCACGCTGTCCGAAGACCCCACGGGCTGGCGGGTCGGCGATGAGCTCCTGTTTCCTGATATGGACGTGCCAGCGGGTGGCGGTCCGCGTCGTGAACCGCTGGTGACGGTCGAGAGTATCTCCGGCCGCCGCGTGACACTCTCCAAGCCGCTCGACTTCGATCACTTCGCGCAGTTCGATCCCGACGGCAACATCATCAGTTTGCCCTATGTCGCGAACCTGACCCGCAACATCATCTTGCGCTCCGAGAATCCGAACGGCACGCGCGGGCACGCGGCAGACGTCGGTCACGACGCGACCTGGCGCGAAGGCTATTCGGCGTTCATCGGCTTAGGTCGGACGCCGGCGGATGTCCTCGACAGCACGACGGCGGATCAAGGGACCATCACGCATATCGGGACGAAGCAAGTCGGCCGCTATGGCGGTGGGCATAAGCATCACGCGCAGGGCTTCGGCTCGGTATCGATCGGGAACGTTTATCGCGGGAGTGGGCCCGGCCTCACGAAACCGAAATGGGCACTGGCTCTGCACGGCACGCACGATGCCCTGATCGAGCGCAACATCTGTGTGGATTTTGCGGCAGCGTGTTTCGTCACGGAAGACGGCTACGAAGTGCGGAACACGTTCCGCCAGAACTTTGCGGCCTACGTCTTTGGGAATGAAACGGGCTCAGGGCAAGCGCTGAACAATATCGTCGGCAAGAGCCCTGGCACCGAGGGGACAGGGTTTTGGCTCCACGGTATCACGCAGACGATCGAGGGGAACGTCGCGATCAACAACTCAGTCGGGATGAACCTGTTTAACATCAATCATGTGGCAGGATCCTATCCGAGTGTGCCGGGCGGCGATCTCGATACCGCGATGCGGCAAGCCACCGCGAAACCCGTCTCGATGACGAAGAACCGGACGCTCAGTAACGTCCATTTCGGCTTGGAGTTCTGGGGGGCGCCGCTGTTCCCCAATGACGATCACGTCGCCTCTTACAACCAAGGGATGCAAGTCTTTGCGCCGGTCTCCGATCCCCAGGATCCCTATCTTCGTCGGCCGATTCTCGTCGGTGTCGGTGGGCGATCGTTCTGCATTCACTCCAGCGCGGCCTATACCGGGAGCTTGACGGTCGAAGGCGGGCGCCTGGTCGGCTGTGCCATTGGCGTGCGGGATGGCGGCGCGATCGGCTACGTCCGTTTGACGGGTGTGGAGATGCAGAACGCTGTCAACATCGACTACGGCGTGCTGATGTCGGACAATCTCGTCCACACCAACATCACGCATCGCGATCTGCCGGGCTTCCCGTCGCAATACATCGTATTCGGCAACGGCACGGTCTGGCCGGGTGGTGCCGCGCCGTTCCCGGCTCAGGGCGCCAGTCATTGGCTCTTCCAGCAAGGCTCACGCTACATCATCAACAACTGGCAAGGCACCGGGAAAGACTTCCGCCTGTTTGAACCCGCGCAGCGTGAAAGTGCGGCGTGTTGGCCGTCCTCGGATGGGCAGCAGCAGTGGAACGCGCCAGCTGTCGGTCTGACGATGGGGCAGTGCTGGGATCGGTTTGGGCAGGCGTACAACGGCGAGGTGCTCCGCACGGCTGACGAGGGTCGACTCCCCGGTGTCATTATCGGACTCGTGGCGCCGGGAGCGACCTCGACGCTCGGGCCGCCACGCTTCATCGTCACCTACCCCGCAGAACAGACGCAGGCGATCCTCGTGAACGGCACTGGTGCGGCCGCGACGATTGATTTCTCGGGTGTGCTGACGGGGACGGCCACCGGGGCAAGTGTGGTGTCGCTGGTGAGTATCGACGGGGCGCCGGAGTTCTTCGTGGATGCCAACGGGGCGCGCCCGGATCTGCGTCGGTTCCAAGCCAAAGGATCGCAGACGACAGCGGGACGCCATGAGATCAAAACGTGGCGCGTCTCCTCGACGACGCCGTTTCCCAAGATCGCCGGCTCGGAAATGGTCTTTCATTACACGGTCGGGGCGACGACGCCGCCGGTCTGTGTGCCGCCGGCGGTGCTTGTCAATGGCGTGTGCGTCTCGCCGCCGGTGGATGTCTGTCCGAATATTGACGGGGTGCAGACGAGCGTGCCGCCAGGGATGATCCTCGTGAACGGACAATGCGTCGCGACCCCACCGCCGCCGGTCGAGACCTGGGTGTTATTCCTGGGGACGACTACCGGCAATCGGATCGAGCGTTTGATGATTGGCACCATGGCGCAGCCGCGCTATCGGTTCTGTGGCCCGACCGGGACGTGCGACGAAATCACAATGAAGTGACCGACCAAGGAGACGCCGATGAGTTTTCAGCCAGGTGACAAGATCCATACCCATGATGGGAAGGTGCATCGTGTTCTGAAGAAGGACCAAGTCCCAAAGATGCGCCGGGCGGACGTCTCGCGCATTCGTGGCTTTGTCCGCGGCGAGCTCGTGGATTGCCAGTCCGGCGAACGGCAGCTCGGCGACTGGTACGAGAACGTCATCACCACGTACGGCCACGGCGCGGTGATTCGTGCGTTCGTCGGCCTGCAGTCCTCGCAGGGATCCACCGCGAGTTCAGCGGCCACGGTCCTGTCGGATCTGGGCCTCGCGCGGTTCTGGGGCATCGGCCACATGACGGAAGCGCAGTCGTCCAACTTCTCCACGAAGTCGGCGATTGACTCGAGTGAGCAGGGCACAGCCTCCACGTCTGGTTCTACGGCCGGCGGCGCGCGTGCGACTGTTTCGGCAGGTGTCCAGTCCCTCGCGGCGACGTGGACCCTTTCCCAGTCCTTCCAGTACGTCTCGACGGCCATCTCTAACGCCGTCACGCTGAACTGCATCGCGCAGTACCACAACGCCACGGTGGGCAGCGGCACGGCGCTATCGCTGGCGACGTTTGCGTCCTCGACGAAGGGGACGACCCAGGCCCTTGACGACGATGGGGGCCTGATGGCGACGCTGTTGGCAGCAGCGTAAGGGTCAGAAAAACCTCTGGTGATTGACTTGAATCCTGAAACGGGAACAAGGGCCAAGCAAGCGACCGACGCTGTGCAGGCTGAGAGAACAAGCCCAGAGGCTCCGCAAAACGGAGATGCGATGTTCCGGGCTCACGGGAACGCGAACCGTGAGAGGTTGGCAGAAATGACCAACCCTGGCGAGTGCCAGTAACAAACAACCTAAGTGACTATAGGGTCAGTTAGAGTACCACAATGTCACATATAACTGGGTGTTCAGCACGTAGGTAGAACTGTGCTCTTGTATGGTATACTCGCCGTAGAGGTGAGGGATGCCATATCCGAAGCGAGACGTTACGAGTCAGAGGTTTGGGCGGTTAGTCGTCGTTGGTGATGCGCCGAAAGGTGACCGTACAAAGCATCGGTGGGTTGCCTGCCGATGTGATTGCGGAAATAGCGTAGGCGTGCGACTCGCGACGTTACGTGAAGGTCGGACGAAATCGTGTGGGTGTCTCCAACGGGAGAATCTTGCGGCCGTTCATGCGGCACGGCAGATCGATCTGGTCGGTCGCACGTTTGGACGGTTGACCGTCGTCGCGAAGGCGCCGTCCAAGAAGATTGGGCGGAAGTGGTTCGGCTACTGGGAGTGTCGATGCGAATGCGGGGCGATGACGATCGTTCAGCGGGCGGCATTGACGAGTCATGCAACGCGATCCTGTGGATGCTATCAACAGGAAACGATGGCTATTCGGGCACTAAAGCATGGCGGTGTGCGGTGGCCTGAGTACAAGATTTGGGCAGCCATCGTGCAACGTTGCACGAATCCCAACAACCCTGGCTACGTGCATTACGGTGGGCGCGGGATCAAGGTCTGCGACGAATGGCGGGCATCGTTTGAAGCATTCATTAAGAGCGTTGGACGACGGCCGGAGCCAGGACTGCAACTGGATCGCATCGACAATAACGGAAATTACGAACCTGGCAATATGCGCTGGATCACGCGAGACGAGAACATGAGGAATCGCGTGTTCATCGGAAGGAAGAAAGCGGAACAGTTGCTAAGCGAACTCGACCAGTACAAGGCACTTCATGGCCCGCTCCCAAGCGAATCGTAAACTCAGCCCTGTCGAGCGCACGTTGAAAGCGCCGGCGCGGCTTGGCCAGGACGGCGAAGCCTGCCAGATCGTGTTCGGCTACAACGCCGACGAACAGAAAGTGTTGTTGCAGTTCTCGGTGGCGGCGCCGTGTTTGATCTTCAGTCCGGATGATGCGCGAGCGGTGGCGAAACAGTTGACGCACTACGCGGATATGGCGGACGGAAAGAAGACGCAAGCGTGACCGAGCGCGACGCACAAGGGCGGATTACTAGACTCGATCCCGATGATCAGACGTCTCGTTGTGTCCATGTGAATCCGGACGGAAGCCGCATTCCGGTTTGGGGCGGCGATGCGGTCTGCCAGCATCTAGGGTGCGGGAAGGTGATGTCTGGTTGCTGGGACGTAACTTGTGCTCGGTGTCATTGCACGTTCTGCTACGAACACGCCGTCATTGTCGGGAAATACTGGAGTTGCCAAGCTGACGCGCCGGCCATGCGTCTGGTTGAAGAGGTCCAGGCGTGAAGCTGTCGCCGAAGATCAAGACACTTGTCGAAAAGAAAAAAGGCCTCCTGCTCGACATCAGCCTCGGTGGCACGCCGCAACCGCGTAGTGTGGTGCTCTCGCCAACCGGTGACGTGCCGCATCACCCATGTTTCTTGCCGTTCCCGTTACCCGATGCCTGTGTCAATACGGCTGTGGTGACACACGTCCTCGAATATGTCGAACCGGCGCAGTTCTTCGCGTGGTGGGATGAGCTCTGGCGGGTGACGCAACCGGGTGGGGTGTGTTACGTGAGTGGGCCGTATGGTGGCGACGAGTCGCAAGGGTGGCTGACGGATCCACAGCATAAGACGCGTGTGCTGGAAGCCTCGTTTGCGTGGTTGGATCCACGCACGCCGATGTACGAACTGCATAAGCATTTGGGACGGCCGACGCCGAAGCCGTGGTGGCCGTTGCAGATGGCGCGGGTGCCAGGCACGCAGGGGAGTATCAGCTACAACGTGATGTTGGCCAAGCAGCCTATGAATGGACACGGCAAGTGAGTGCCCCGGCTATCGTACCAGGTGTGAAGCCGCTCACGATTGTCGAGACAGATGCTGGTTGTACCGATGCCGAGATGGCGCGGCGCGTCCACAAGACCCGCGCAGACCACGCCGAACTCCTGCAGCAATACCACGACGTCTGGTACAACGCGCCGCATACGTGGCACTACCTCCACTTCCTCGGGGTGGGGATGATGAAGTGTCCCAACGATTTGTGGATGTACCAGGAATTGATGAGCTCTCATAAGCCGCGTGTGGTGATTGAGACTGGGACGTATGCCGGCGGCTCGGCGCTCTGGTTCGCGATGTTGATGGACATGCTGGGCATTGATGGGCACGTCTACAGTGTGGACTTTGAGGATCACCGCCGCGTTGAGAGTCATCCGAAGATTACCTTCCTTGCTGGTGACTCAACTGATGCTGCAGTGAAAAATGCCATTGTCGACGATATAGATGAGCTCGGATTAGCTGGTACCAAGACGCTGATTTCTTTGGATGCCGACCATAGCGCAGACCATGTGCGCAGGGAGCTCGAGCTCTACGCGCCACTCGTCGGCGTCGGCGACTGGCTCGTCGTCGAGGACACGAACATCTCGTGGCCAGGTCCTGAAGGTGACCGCGGCGCGCGCGGCGGCATTGAAGACTATGTCGCCAAACATCCCTGCGAGTTCAGTCAGGACGTGTTGGCCGAGCGATGGCTTCTGACCATGTGCCCGGGGGGTTGGTTGCAGCGTGTGGCGGACTGCAAGCATGGATAAACCGCCCGTCCGTCCCTTCCATGATTGCGGCGATGGCTCGTACATCATCACGTTACCGGATGGCCGCTCGTTTCAGATTCGCGATGCGGTGAGTAGTTGTCCGTATTGTCACGCGTCCACCACGATGCATCTGTGCCGGCCGATAGATGTCACCTATGGCGAAGATCCGACCGTTAACTGACGGCGCGTTGGCACTGTCGCCGGTGCATCCGAAGCCTGGCGCGGATCGCGTCGACATCCTATTAGGCACCGCCTCGCTAGGCACGATCCGGATTGAATGGCACAACGCCATGGTCGGATGCGTGTCACCGCCGAACTGGGCACTGGTGCGGTCGACGCCGATGGGGTATCTCGTCGCCGATGCCCAGAACATGCTCGTCGACACGATGCTCCGCGGCGCCTTTCGTGCGTTGCTGCTGATTGAAGATGACACCGTGCCTCCAGCCGATGCGTTCCTCGCGTTCGATCGCTGGTTCTGGAAGATGGAACGGAAACACGCGCCGCCCGTCGTGTCTGGTCTCTACCACATCAAAGGCTCTGCGGAAGTACGGAAGGGCAAGAAGGGCGGGATCAAGCTGCTCGGCCCGGAACCCCTCGCGTACCGGGGCTCAGGCTCTCGAGCCTTCCGTGACTGGACGCCGGGCGATGTGATTTGGGTGTCTGGCGTCCCGACTGGGGCGCTCCTGATTCATCGTAGCATCCTCGAGGCGTGGGCGCGCGAACCGGATGTCGAGACGTATTCCTTGCCTGGCTATCCGTTTCCACTCAAGAAGATTTTTCAACAGCCGTCACGGGTCTGGATTGAAAACGGCGGCGTGCATGTGGCATCTGGGACGTCGGATCTGTGGTGGTCCGCCGAGACGATGAAGCGCGACATCTTGACGAAGGCTGGGTTTGGCCGGTTTGCGAAGAAAGACTTTCCGTACATCATCGATACGGCGCTCGTGTTCAAACACATCGACCGCGTCACGGGGATGCAGTATTGAGCGATCTCCTTCTCAATAGCGGCGGCACGCTGACCCTCAACAGCGGCGGGAATCTGCTCCTGAACAATGGGGCGGATCCAGTTCGGGCGCGGCTGCGGGTGTTGCGCATTCCGTTCTGTTGGCTCCTTCAATTCGGACTGCTGTTCTATGTCTAGCCTTATCCACGATTTAGTGGCGACGACCGCGCCTTCGCCCTTGTCGTTAGCCTATGTCGAGATCCCTGGCGCGCTCGATCGCAAGCTGACGCTGGACAACTTATTCGCGACGATGATGGGCTGGCACAATGCGAAAAACTTCGGCATCGTTGGCGATGGCGTCGCGGATGATACCGGGGCGATTCAAGCGGCGTTTCAGACCATCGTCACGGCTGGTGGGGGGACGATCTTTTTCCCGGCCGGCACTTATCTGCTGAGTACGGCTCAAGGCGGCACTGGGGTGGCGCAAGTGGAGTTTCCGGTCGTCGGTGACGGCGCGGGGATTTCGACGACGCAACAAGTCACGCTGCGGATCCTGGGGGCCTTGCCGCCGCCGACGTCTGGCGAACTCACAGCCCTCCCGGTGGACGGCTACACGATCTTTAAGTCGACGATGACCACGGGCACGCACACCAGCGTGTTTCGCAGTCCTGGCACCGGGCGCAACAATCTGCATGTTGATTGGCGGGACAGTATTTTCCAGTGCCCCGCGAACCCGAATTACCACGCACTCGACTGCCGGTATCAGCAGGACACGATTTTCCGCCATCTCCTGGCCCATGCCGGCGGGATGGCGTATTCGACGGTCACGCAGCCGACGCATAGTGCCGCCGCGTTTCTCTTTCCGCAGCAACACAAAGCGGTCGGCGTCAGTGCGCAGAACATGATGGTCTGGGGGTATCCGATCGGCTACTACCTGGGCGAACTCCTGACCGACGGGATCAATCTCACGGCGAGCGCGTGTCTCGAAGCGATCGAGCAACCCGACAACACCCATCCGAACTGGCTGCATTCCTTTACGGCGTTGGAATGTGCCCGTGTCATTAAGTCCGTGGCCAGTGGGTCGGCCGGTCTGCACATTGGCCAATTAGACATTGAGAACGCGAACGGTCAGTTCGCTGGCTGGATGGACAAGATCAACCACATCGATGATGGTGGGCAGCTCTACGGGACGTTGAATTATCACGTTGTCAATGCGAACTCGAGCGAGACGGACACGTTTACCAAAAGTGGTGGCGCCAATCTCATTTGTTCAAACCAGCGTGGGTTCGTCATGCCAGTTGCGGTCTCGGCGCTGCCGACGACGCCGAAGGCGGGCATGGTCATCCCGGTGACGGATAGCAACACGGTGACGTGGGGTGCCACGATTGCGGGTGGTGGCGCGAATCCAGTGTTGGCCGTGTACAACGGCACCAACTGGACGGTGGCTGGTAAGTAATGGCCATACTACTCTCAGATAGCTTCACGGAAGTGCGACGATGATGGGCTGGCACAACGCCAAGAACTACGGCATCGTCGGCGACGGAGTCACGGATGACACCGCGGCGATTCAAGCGGCGTTACAGACCATCGTCACGGCTGGTGGGGGGACGATCTTTTTCCCGGCCGGCACTTATCTGCTGGGGAAGTAATGGCCATACTCCTCTCGGATAGCTTCACGGAAGCGGGCAACGTCAATCTGTCGGCGCACACGATGAATGTCGGGCCCGGTTGGACCTCGTTCTCGGGGACGTGGACGGTGGTCGGGGCGACGGACGTCGCGCAACCGCCGTCCGGCGTCGTGAACTCGGGTGCCTCAGCCGATGCTGGGGCAGGAAACGTGGGGATTACTTGCGATATTGTCATTCCTGCGACGGGGAGTTATGCCCTCGGGCTTGGAGTGCGGATCGTGGACATCGACAATAACTGGACCGTGGTGATGGAGGCGGATGCTGGTGGGGGCGGTGGTGATACGCATCGGATCGACTTGATCGAACGCAACGGCGGGTCCAATACCATCCGGCGCACGGCCACGATCACGGGGGCCTTTCTCGGGAATGTCGTGACGCTGACCGTCGTCACCAATGGGAACGATATCGATTGTTCGATCTCTGGCAACGGCTCGGCCACGCTGACGACGTGGTCGACGGCGCATGCCAACGCGTCGGTGAACACCTCGACGTTGTTCGGGCTCTACGCCTATACCGGCGCCCCGTATGTGCAATCAACCTTCGACAACTTTCTTGTCACAGGTGCCGGCGGTGGTGGTGTGGTCGGGAACTTGAATGTCGGGCGGAGTCCCGCCGCGATCTTACAGACCTAACCAGATGGCGACAGAAGAATCCGGCCTCGGCGTCACGGACCATGTCACCGCGGAGCTCGTCGACTGCGTGCCTGACGTGAGCGCCGCGGCTGAACTCGCGGTCACGGTGCAAGCCACAGAGATCGCTGGGACTGATTCCCCCACACAACAGGCGGCGCAGGCGACGTTGACTCAGACTGGATGCGATCCTCCTCCTTGTGGTGACCAGTAATGGCCGATCTCTCCATTCTGGTCGATCAAGAAATCTCCGAAGCCCGCGACGTCATTTATGGCATCACGCGGTCGGTCCAAAGTCAGAACGCCCGCAGTGCGGGTCTCCAAGAAAACCTCCTCCATCTCGCTGATAGCCCGCCGCTCCCTCGACTGAATCCCCAGCCGATTGCGGTTGCGACGGAACCCCTCAAGGTTGATGACAGCGCACTGACGGTCGCGCTCGGCTTGTCGGTGGTGGTGGCCGCTGAAGGGTTGCGTCTCAACGATCAATCGCCGTTCATTGAAGAACGGTTGCGCGTCGTCGATACGGTTTCTGCCTCTGTCGGCTTCGTCCTGCCCGCCGAATCACTCAAGGTCCAGGACATTCTTACCGTCCTTCTGAATCCTGAGCTGGCGCTACCGCTGACTGAATCCCTCAAGGTGCAGGACACGGTCACGGCCAGCCTGCCGACGACTGGGTTCTCAGTCCAGGTCGCCTCGGAAGGCATCAGGATTAGCGACCAACCGCCGTTTGTTGAGGAACGCCTCAAGATTCAAGACACCGTCACTGCAGCCATCGCGGTGGGGAACGATCTCTCACGCGCGGTCACTGATGAAGTCCTATTCCTGTCGGATTTCTCCACCGATCTCACGACCGGCCTGTTTGAGATTCTGAAAGTTCAAGACACCGTCAGTGCGTTGATGAGTGTGCTCGCTGTCGCCGTGGCTGACGAACTCCTGCAGGTGCAGGACGCGGTCACGGCGCGCGAGAACCCGCTTTTTGCGGTGCCAGCGACGGAAAACCTCAAAGTCCAAGACACGGTGATCGCCTCGACGGGTGGGCTCGTTGTGGTCGTCGCCGACGAGGTGCTCAAGGTCCAGGACACGGTCAGTGCGTCTCTCACGGTCCTACTGCTGACCGTTGCTCAAGAATCTCTGAAAGTTCAGGACACTGTCTCCGCCTCCCTTGACACGTTGCTCGTCTCCCTGACGGAATCGCTGAAAGTCCAAGACACGGTCATCGCGTCAAGTGGCGGCCTGGTGGCGATCCCTGGCGATGAGAATCTCAAGGTTCAGGACGTCGTTACCACGTCACTGACGGTGCTCCTGCTCACGGTCCAGACGGAATCCGTTCGGGTGCTCGATACGGACTTGACCGTCACTCGTACTGGTGCCGGCGAAGTCACGCTGCAAGAGTCGCTCAAGGTTCAAGACGCCGTTAGCGCGCAGTTCGATACCCTGCTCGTCAACATCACTGAATCGCTAAAACTCGCAGATTCAGTCACTTCGGTGTTAGAGCGCTCGATCGCGGTCACGCAAGAAAGCCTGAAAGTTCAGGATACCGTTTTGGCGATTCTGGACTTGTTCGTCGTGGTCGCGCCAGACAGCTGCCGCGTCCAAGACACGCTGACGACCCTACTGACGGTCCTCCGGGTTTCGGCGACGGAATCTCTAAAAGTTCAGGACGTTGTCTCGCTCGGTGTTGACCTGTTGTCGGTCACCATCACGTCCGAGGTGCTCCACATCCGCGATGTCGTCCTGACGCCTGCGGTTCCAGACGTCGTGGTGCATGTGCGTCCCCAGGTGGACACCATACATATTCGGCAAGATGCGGGTGGTGTGCTCGTCTAAAATGAGGGAACGTCCATGGCTTTGACGGTCGACGATGGCAGCCTGATTCGGAAGGATCCAGACGCCAGCCGGGTGTATACGTGGGATTACGACGATAACTTGAGCCCCACGGCGACGATTCAAACGTCTGCCTGGGTGATTACGGCTATTTCCCCCAGTACCACCGAT